>Ga0185307_1001642_pt1 | contig 12106 bp, 7 predicted proteins | sample LHCtaG_FD_128010 | JGI IMG/M metagenome (GOLD analysis project Ga0185307, IMG submission 128010) | Hot spring microbial communities from Little Hot Creek, USA to study Microbial Dark Matter (Phase II) - LHC4sed_matched (SPADES... | ecosystem: Environmental > Aquatic > Thermal springs > Hot... | reverse complement strand
AGACGACTACTCTAGCACCCTTTTCAAGCAGCTCTCTCACTACGTACTTAGCTGGGCTCTCCCTAGTATCGTCTACGCCACCCTTATACGCAGCCCCCAATACAGCTATCTTGGCACCTCTAACGCCTAGACCTGCTTCTCCGAGCGCTTTCTCAACGATCTCCACAGTGTGCCTCGGCATGTATTCGTTAATTCTCCTAGCCAGCTCGATTAGCTGAGTGCCCCAGAACTCCCTGTACAGCGATGTAAGCATGTATGGATCCTTCGTTAAGCAGGGGCCTCCAACGCCCGCTCCAGGCATATGTATGTTTACACGCGGGTGGGTGTTAGCGAGTCTAATCGCCTCGTATACATCTACCCCCAGCTTCTCAGCCATCAAGGCGAGCAAGTTGGCCAACGCTATGTTTAAATCCCTATACGTGTTCTCAACGAGCTTAACGAACTCAGCCGTGGTGGCGTCAGTTGGATAGAGCTTAGGGTTAACCCTGCTGTAGAACTCAAGAGCTTTCTCAGTAGACCTAGGGCCAACACCTCCAACAACGCGGGGTTCATTCAGTAGCTCGTGAACAGCCCTACCGGGCGCGATCCTCTCCGGTACGTGGGCAAGGTAGAAGTCCTCCTCAACCCTAAGCTCAGACTCCTCTAGTAGGGGCTTAGCGAAGTTAACAGTCGTCCCCGGGGGAACCGTGGACTCTATAACAATGAGCATACCCCTATGCAGGCCCTTCTTAATAGCCTCGAAAGCACCCCTGAGGTAGGATAAGTCGGTAACACCCTCTCTAACTGGTGTGGGAACAGCAATTATCACAGTATCACACTGCCCAACAGCTTCAACAGCATCTGTAGTAGCCCTCAACAAACCTCTAGAAACAACTTCTCTCAGAAGCTCCTCGAGTCCAGGCTCCTTAATATAGCACCTACCACTATTTATGGCTTCAACCTTATTAGTATCAATATCAACACCAACAACGTTAAAGCCTTTGAAAGCGAAGACGATGGCCGTAGGAAGGCCAACATAACCTAAACCAAACACGCAAACTCTGTTCAAGATCTCTCACCTTTCGTGGGCCACAACTTTAACAACAGTTAGATGGGCTTTGCTATAAAGCGTTCATTATCATGGAACTACATTACCTTGGAGCTACACAAAAGAGTGTTACTCACATCCTCAGGTTTAGGATTAAACGGTCTACCGACTTCTCGTTCATGATCTAAAGTTATTACTTTAATTTCTTCGAAGCGTTCACGTGGCAAAGCAAATATCATGCCTTTATTCGGTTTGAATACGATATATTTGATGCTCATTAGTTTCAGAATGCATTGAGTGAGCATGTCTTAAAACGTCTTTTAATACCTATCGTAATCACCATAAGAGCACAGTATGGGTATAGATATGAGGAGCTTCAATGTATCCTTAGCATTTAATCCTCTGCACTGTTTTATTACGAGAATGTGGAGTTTTAGAACATTTAAAACCAGCAAACCCTTTTGTCTAATGGTGTGCAAAGTATTTTTAAGCGGACGTGTATCGTCTTACATGTGCACGACCCGTTATCGAATTACTAAATTACTAAGAAGTTAAATTTGAATAAACTCGAATACTATGATGGTGGTGGCTTTTACTTGTTCCAATTATGACGTATTCCTGCTCTTACCATGATATACTTGTAGATTACGGAAAGAACGTTTAAATTGGTGCATAATGTTCAAAACCTGTTCTCTCTAACCAAGACCCCTGTTTTGGTTTACTCCTTAGTGGAGTCGACTTTCTTCTGCTTAAATAAGAAAGTAATTCCATGCCTATCTACAATTACGAAACCGTGTTCATGTAAAATCTCCATACCTTCCTCTCTAATAGGTGGATGAAGTTCAATTATAACGTATCTTGCTTTACTTAAAACATCGCTAGCCCCTTCAAGGACTTCGAGGGTAGCCATTTCAACATCTATTTTTAACAGATCAACAACTTCATTGGCATTCAATAATGGTGGAATGATATGGTCTAGAGGCTTAATAGTTGCGTAACCCCTCACTCTTTTTCTTTCTTCGTTTTTGGAAGCGGCTTCCTCAGAGACTGTAAGCAGTGATGGGAATTCTTCCTCGTAGTAGGGTACACGAATTTCTCTTTTTCCTGCAGCAACATTGAATAGGAAGACTTTGTTGTTAGCACAATTATTGTTGACATTCTGTGTTAACAGAAAGAAGTTTTCTGAATCTGGTTCGATAACAATAACTTTGGCCCCTAACTTGCATGCTCTTACAGTATAACCACCGATATACGCACCTACATCGATGAATACTGGGTGTGAACGAACGCTTAGAATTCTTAGGAACCAACTGGTATATATGTAGGGCTCTCCAAAATACGGTATAAAAGCACCGTGCGATAAATCGTACCAGTTTCTTTTGCGGACGGTAAACACCAAACCCTCGTTCTTAACTAATACATCCACGTACTTCTCACTAAGAGAGCGAATGATTATATCATCGCTGTTCATGATCATAAAGCGTATTAGAGAAAGCAGATCCTGTAGTTTCCAGTCGTAAAATACCGCATCAATATTTACCGGGTTAGGTAAATCAAAAGCTTTAGTAATTCTGGTATAGAAGTATATGTAATGCTTGTTACCCTTGCAAAGAAACTTGTAATAACCAAATAAATCATTAAGAACCATGGTTAAGAATAGAACTAATCTAACATTACTTGGTTCAACATAGACATCTACTTTATTTCCAAAAGCATCACGAAGGTAAACGGTTCCAGCTCCTCCAAGAAAGTAAATCTTCAGCAACGTGAACCAGTTAAGGCACACCCTCATTAATGCTCGAAGCGTACTTACTTTATCCTTTATCATCGTTTCAGCACCTCTTTGTACACCGCGTCGAATTCAGCGAACTTTCTGTCCCAAGACAGAACTTCAATAACCCTTCTTCTCAAGAGCTCTCTATCAAACTTCATCTTCAAAACCTTCTCTATTTTCTCCGCTAACTCCTTTTCCCCTTCACGGCTAGGATCAAACCCTTCACCTATGTAAATATCTAACAACTCTTCTAACTCCTTGATAGTTTCATAATATCCAACAACCGGTGTACCAGCTAACAAAGCTTCAACATACACTAATCCAAAGCCTTCGGAAACAGAAGGCATAACGAAGACATCAGCTACCGTGTAATACTCAACTACTTCGTTCCACGGTCTTCGACTTAGTACTACCCCATCTATCTTGTACTGTGAAATGTACTCCTTGGCATAACGTACTCCTTCTCCTCCAGTTAGAATTATAAGCTTGCAGTTGTTCTTTAGATAGTTACTTATAGTAAAAGCTTTTAGCAGAAGATCCAGACGTTTTTTGCGAATTGGTTCGGTAACTCCCGAGAAGAAGACTATCCTCTTCTCACCCCATTTTTTACGCAATTCTTCCCTATTTAACAACGGCATTTTACTAACGTCGATTGGGTTATGAATTACATGTAACTTTGGCTTGTAGTTTAAGTTAGAGAGCATTAATTGCTCCAGTCTCTCTTTAACATGTAGAGAGACGCAAATGACGCTACTTGTAATGCTCAAAGCAATCCTTACTCGGATCAAGTCCTTCTCACTCCTAGTCGCCCAATAATAAGACTCGTGATCGGTTATAACTATGGGGATGTATGGTTGAAGAATTTTCAGCGCTAAGTTGTAATGATTAAGTAGTGAGTGAACGTGAATTAGGTCTGGCTTGATAGTTTCCAAAACTTGTTTTAGGTAGTAAGCTATATAGAGAATGCCTAGTCTCTCCTTAAAGCTTAGAAATTTCAGGAAACCCGTTCTACCTTTATCTAGCGTAAGCCGGAATTTCACCGCCTTAAACGCCTTTGACAACTTATTACAGTGTGAACCTATTACTTTGATCCCGTATTTGATGAAGGAAGAAGTTGTGTTTGCCAGTATATAGACATCGTAACCGTTTTTACGAGCATAAGTAGCCAACTCCCATAAGTGGATGGCAACACCTCCATATCTTTGTCCACCAACTTCTGGTGGAACCGGTCCGATGTATAAGATCTTGACTTTGTTATCCTTTTTCATGTAAACCTTCCCTTCATTTTACCTTTTTTCTAAACAAGTATAACATGATTCCTAAAAGAGTATATAGTGCTATTCCAAAGAATGGCAGGAGGTGATACGTCACCCATAGTTTGTAAATCATGAGCCCTAAGAATGTTAATGCCACTACAGCTGAGATTAAGGCTACGATTTTTACGTAATTCGCCTGCTTATTGTTATTGAATGCTATTTCTCTGTATTGCTTATACATGGAAAGACCTACATATAGGTATGCCAGTGCTGTTCCAAAGGAAGCTATGTCGACAAACCAGAGCAGTGCTTCTCTTCCAAACAATGGTCCTATCAGTGATAGCACATGTGTAAGGAGCAGTGCTTTGTGAGGGGTTCCAAACTCCTCATGTATATCAGAAAGTGCTTTAGGTAGCCACCCCTCTCGACTTATTGCAAAGAGCAACCTAGAAGATGCGTACATAAAGCCGTTTATCCCCGTCAATATGCCCATGAGAGCTGATAGCAATACTATTGCTACACTCGCATTCCCTGCCACCTCCTTAGCGGCCGTGGCTGTAGCTAGCCAAGTACCAAGGAAATGAGTCCACGGTTTAACAGCGGCTGTTGAGAGAGTTATAAAGGCGTAGAATGATGCACCAGCGAGTAGTGCAATAAGTATTGCTACGAACGCCTTCCTCGGATTTATTTTCGCTTCTTCAATGGCTTGGGGAACTGTATCGAATCCCACGTAGGCCCAGGGCGCTATTGCCAGCCATGCCGCAATGCCTCCAATAGCACCGTTCTTGATAGACCAAGGCGTGGGGTTCCAAGTATTAGCTATATCACCTTTAGCTAGGCAGAGAGCGATGTATAGAAAGCCGCCGGTGACCAGCATTAAGGACATAATGGTTTGAGCTCTACCTGCACCTTTAACACCAAAGTAGTTCACTAGGAAGAACGCTGTGAGTATTAGCATGGACAGAACTATGTAGCCGAGATAGACTTTGTACCTCCCTATAGTGTACAGGTAGCCCCACTCAACAAGCCTAGGCTCCAGTATCCTCAGCCACACCGGGAAAGCAGTTGCGTTTAGTAGAACTATAGAGATGTAGGATACGTACAGCCACCAGCCAGCAATGAACCCGTGGAGACCACCCAGAGTTTTGTAGGCCCACTTGTACTCGCCTCCCGCCTCAGGTATGTATGGGATTAGCATAGAGTAGGACATCGCTATCGGTAGAATCATTAGCATCCCCATGTAGGCCGCTACAAAAGTACCCCAAGGACCCGACATCTCAAACCAATCAGCAGTTAGCGTAAAAACACCCCAACCAATAATAGCACCAAAAGCGATAGAGAACAGGTCAAGTAGACCTAGAGCCTTCCTGAGAGATGTCATTTTAGGATCACTACGTCTCATGTTTGTTTACCTTGTTCTCTGTAGATATGCAAACGTTGAACATATTATGGGCTTCGTATTTATTGAGATTGTGTATTGCGACATACTTATGTACCCAACACTTCTCTATGAACGCTTTCATATACGATAAAATAGAAGGAACTTTTAAAATCCGGCTTGTAGCGGAGAACCCGCTCTTGAACTGAAGATATACTGCCGAAGGTGCCCCAAAGTACTTGAGAAGCAACCTTAGAATACTTCTAGATCCCACGGGAAAGAAATAATATTCTGGAGACATCATCATGGAAATCTCTATCACGTCCCTTGATGCAAAGGGTAAAAATATAATATTTCCTTGGGATTCCTCTGCTTTAACACGTGTGTGGATTACATGCGATATTTTATGGATAAGCATTCTTGCTACTGACCTGCGGTAGTAATTAAGTAAGGATCCATTGTAAAGAACGCCACTTAGCTGAGCGAAGTATTGAGCTATCAAATTATTCAATCTTCTATTCTTCTTCAGCAAGAGTTTACGGGACTTTAGCTTAAAGTATATGTACCTTATCCTATATGACCTCAGGATGAGTTGGAGAATAGGTTTCAGCACCATGAGGATGGTCTTCTCTCTTTCAAAGTTGTATCTAACGATAGTTTTCATAAGCTTCAGAAACTCTGCTATTCTCTTCTCTAATATTAGCTGTGTTGCAAAGAACTTGTAGTAATCACTACCACCGAAGATAGGATCAGAGCCTTCTCCACCTAGAGAGAATACCCTTTTTTCTCCAAACATGGATTTTATAGTTTGCGCTAGTATCAGGTATGGTAAGGCTGCATCGCCTTCTCTAGGATAGCCTATAATTCTTAGCATTTTCCGTAGTAATTCAAAGTAGCTTTTCCTTAACTTTTGTTCTGGAAAAGCCTCTATGTGGAGAGGGGTCTTTGCCTTGAGGGCAACAATTCTTGAAAGTAGTAGTTCTAGGCTATTGTTTAAATTTATATGAATAGCTTGAACATGCTTACATTCCTTGGCTTTTGTTGTTAAGAATAGTAAGAGTGACGAGTCTATACCTCCAGAGATAGGTACAACTAGCTTCGAGTCTTGAGCCTCTTTGCAGTACGTATTGAGAAGAGAAATAAGTGTTTTCACTAGCAGGTATAGGGTTTTTTTGCTTCCATCCGTTTTTGAATCCAACTGTGTGACGTCCCAATATTTATCTATGTTGTAATTATAGGTATGAGTATCGCTATCTAGCTTTACAACAATGTACTCTCCTGGGAGGAGCCTGTTAACATTATTATATATTGTTTTCCTAGAGACTAGGGAACCTAGCATCAAAATTTCGTATAACGCTAGAATGTCTGGCTCGAATCTAATACCTAAGGCTTCAGCGGTATTCTTCAGCAACTCCATATCTGTTGATATTATGAAGAGATTCCACGTAGTAAAATAGAATATCGTTCTAGTAGCCCCCGGATCTTCAACAACGTATACGACGCTTTCCTGTTTATCTATTATAGCAAGAGATCCTTGATGTCGGTATGCCTCCAAGAAGCCTTTGAAGTTGCTAGTAACCTTGTTAAGTAATGAATGGAGTGTTTCGTCTAAAAAAATGCCGTGAAGTGCAATGATGATGTTTTCGTTAATTATCGTACAATTTTCGTTTTGGAATGCAATTATGACCTTGAATGAGGTAAGGTCTATCTCCTTTACCTTAAAACCTGTGGATTCAAGAACTTTTCTAATCGTATTTAAATCTACATAATTATCGTTTGCTACTCCTAAAACTATAAAATTATTTAGACATAACATAAATACCACCTTATTTATGCACGATAGAATATAGCCTGCTATAAGAAAGCTTAGTATTCTTAAGCAATCTGCCAAGTAGAGATAGTGTTAGCTCTCTTGATAAGGAACTTGATGAGAATTTTCTAACCATGTGTAAATCTAGGTCTGAAACATTAAGGCGCCGTAATTCAAAAACCCCCTGAACGATTTCCCATGGGTTTTTCATAATACTATAGCCGTATATATTGTAGATTCCTGGCTCTTCTAGTGGGTAGTCTAGGTGTGGTATGGATGCTGCGAAGTTTAGGTAGTGGTAGAGCCCTATCTCTGTCATTAGTGCTGAGCCTGTGTTGGCTTTCATGCCAAGCTTCTGTGTTTTCAGTATTGCTTCGCGTGTGATTGTTAGGCAACCCAGTTTAGATGGGTGGAAGTTGATAATGTCCGCAACCTCCATTGAGGCAAACAGTTCTATATCTGAAGGTTTTCGTAGGCTCTCATCAAGCATGATCTCTAAAGATGGGTGAAACCTCTTTCTAAGCTTAGCTATGTCCTTAAGATTGTCTCGAGGCATTGGTTGCTCAACTATGTTGACACCATACTTTTCCATGATCAAGAGCGCTCTCTCAGCCTGCTCGAACGTGGAAAAACACTCATTAGCGTCAGCTCTCAAAGTGACTTCTACTTCGCTATAATGCTTCCTCGTCGAGTCGAGGACCTGCAATTGTTTTTCAAGCTCTTCGAGATTGCATGGTATTTTGAGCTTCACGTGTTTGTAGCCTGATTTAATGGCGTTTTCTAGCTTATGAGCCATGGTCTTAGGATGGCTTAAGAATATGGTGTAGGCTATTGGTATTTCTGTTCTATACACGCCCCCCAGTATCTCCGCCTCATACCCTACCCTCTTGGAGTATGAGAGGGCATGTACTACAGCTGACTCAAGTGCGAGATAAGCTCCATAATTTACTCGTTCTCTCTTTTTGAACTCTTCATACTCGCTAGTCCTCAGCACGTCTAGGGCGTCTTCAAGGCCCAACCCTCGAATCTTCTCAGCTAAAGACAAGGTTTTAGCATAGTCTTCTGCAATATTTGACCAGTATGGTGTGCCCTCGCCTATGCCAACAACACCAGAATCCGTCAATAGAAATACTATAAGGTGGAGGGTTCTAGTAACTGGTCTCCAGCCACTAATGTAATGGACGACGGGGAAATTCAGCATTGTAACGTATATGTGCTTGATTATCATAATTACTACCATTATTGAGTATATGCTTCTTTTTATAAATTAGGAGGTTTACGAGCTTAATTAGCATTCGAGCATGCACATTCCTATCAATGTAGCGTCTTAACATTAATGCTTTCTCTCTTTTTTCTTCAATGAGCGATCTATTCAAGTGCATTTCCTTGATCACTCGAAGAATGCAACCTATGTTGCCGTACTCGCAAACCCAGCCAACATCATAGTTCAAGATTATCTTTGCTAATTCGCTTTCTTTTCTGCATATTGCTAATACAGGTAATCCAGAAGCGATATATTCGTAGAACTTAGCAGGTATCGCATAGTCAAAGATAGGGTCATTTACTCTGGGAATTACTCCAATATCGCACCTAGAAAATACTTCCGATGCCAAGTCTCTTGGCGAGTAGAAGCCCAAATACTCCACATAGTTTTCAGCATTAATTTTTCTAATATATTCTTCAATGGATTTTCTAATAGTTCCAACGAGAAAGAGCTTGGTTTTAAATCCATGGTTGTTAAGAATCTTTACTGCCAGAGCTAATTGGCTGAGATCATAATATTCAGCAATTGTACCCGAGAAAACGATGAATAAGGCCTCAGCGGGTTTTAAACTCCATCCCTTTACTGGCTTGAAAATTTCTAAGTCAGCTCCATTAGGTATTACGATCCCGTATATTTTATGTTCCGCTAGCATTTCTTTTATGCCCTTAGTAGCAAATACGACTGCATCGACCCGTCGGTAAATAGCATAATTGATCTTTCGTAAAATTCTTGCAATGAGCGAGCCTATTCTTGAGCCCGAAGAATGATGAGTTAAAATCTCTTCGGATGGATCTCGCATGTCTACTATGTAAATAGACTCAGTAATACGCGACGCTAGAAATGTTGCTGGCACCAAGTCTGAGGGTGGAACAGAGACTATTAGTACATCTGGTCTTTTAATAATTAAATAAATGGCTTGAAAGAATGCCAAAATAGTGTTCACTATACTGCTAATATACGGTATTCTCAAGTTGATGTATAATGACGTGTTTACTTCAACACATGCGACAGGCGAGTTCCCGGTTTGTCTCTCTACCTTCTTCTCAATGCTTATACCCAATTTTGATGAAATGATCTCGCCGAGATTTATCCCTCCAACGATATATGCGTTAAAACCGCTCCTTACCATGTGGCGACAGAACGCGCTTAGTCTATGAAAAGGTGCGGCTTTTAGGGGTGTTGGAAGTTGAGTTACAAATATAACGTTACGCTTGTTCTTAGTGCTCACTTGAAGATCACCGAAAGCCCGGTACTTAGAACAATGTTCCTAGAGAACACAAGTCTTAGGAAATCTTCATGAGATATGGGCCCGAATGAGGCGTCAGGCTTCTTCGTAATACCCATCGGGATCACCAATAATGAGTCGCTGTTCACTATATCGCTAATATTAGTTCTAGCATCTAGAATAGTATAAGTAATGCCATATCGCGAAAATAGGTAAATGTACCTGTAGGTACCCATAATCTTGTCCAGTGATGGTCTATCAAGCATTTCGTTAATAAAGGTCGAAGTCCACAGTCCTTCCTGCCCATAATTACATTGTGTAGACCAGTCAAGGCCCCTTACTTCATAATATGCCCGGGCGATCGGAGTTAATATGGACCCTAGCGCCGATAATATAGCAAATAAGATAACCCCTGCGCGGAGAATGATAGATAATCGCGATCTATTTTCTTTGCCATGTTTAATGTATAGTAAAGCGCTATAGACGGTAGTGGAATAGAACGCGAAACTCACGCTAATGAGCCGAGTGCCATAATCACTTATAGTGCTTATCAATACATAAATTACTACTCCGATAATGTATAAAAGCGAACCTAGTAGGTTGAACGCTAAGACTTGATATGCCACCTTTGTTTTCCTTCTCATGAAAAATGCGAGAATGGGATGTATGAGAATGATAAATAGCAGCGCAAATCTGAGAAGCGAGAGCGAGTATAAAAGAGAGTATACAGGGTCATACTGAATTCTCGCCATAACAGCTATTTGAGCATACTGTAATTGCTCAAACTTGATGTTCTTGATAATAGTACGAATAAAGGCATTAAAATCATCGAAGAAGAATAGACCCATATATATGAAGTATGTTGAAACGATTACAAAGGAATCCACTATAATGAGTTTAATACGTCCAAAATTGACCCTCAGTATTGCTAAGAAAAGCGGTAGCAATAACATTACTGTGAGCATGTAAATACCAATTGGCAAATATTTCACCAACATGGAAACCATAAGTATTTTTAATACTATTATAGATTCAGCTCTTAGAGGCCCTACTTTGAATGCTTTGGAAGCTAGAAGCGACAGTACCAGTAGTAAAACTAGGTAAGCATCAGAGCCATAAGTTAAAATAGGGTGAAAAATTGCTGTGAGACCAGCAGAAAAAAGTGAGACTACTCCTACGGCGTAGTCAAAATTATTATATAAGCTTCTCAGCCAGAGAAGGGCGAAAAGAAAGATTAAGAGGTTAACTATTAATCCCTCCATAAACGAAATAGAAAGTACATCCATCCCCGTTACTAAGCTCAAGAAACAATTTAAAATGATTGTTCCTGGAGAAGACGCGAAATTGTCAAATGTGCTACGAAGAACCTCCAGATGACCATCAGCAATGACTGCATTAATACTGCGTTCGTATACATAATAATATTGATCTGGTAATAAATGGAATCTCGACGTTCTCGCAAATAATTGTACCATTGCAAGAAGCGCTAGGAAAAGCAGTATTAGCAACCTATTAAGGTAGATGTTCCGAATCATAATAGTCATAATCCTTTATTTACTTTAGTTAGCCACTGAAAACTTCAATTATATTTCTTTCTATGTTGTTTAGATCAAATTTTTTGAGCATACTTCTTCTTAGCGTTTCTCCAATAGCCATTACTTCATCTGCACCAAGATAGCATATTTCAGCGATTTCCTCTACAAGTTCTATATAGTTATTTGGAGAAGATAAATATCTAGAAGCGATAGTCCCACTTAGCAATTCTGGAATAGCACCAACAGCAGAAGCCATAGGTATCGTAGCCAATATGGAGGCCTCTAAAACAGCGTAACCAAAAGTTTCTTCCCATATTGATGGAAAAAGTAGAGCCCACGCTTTCTTATGTATTTCAAGAAGCTCCTCGTATTCCACTCTACCCACTACCTGGATCTCAAAGTTTCTATATTTCCTGCTTAGTCGTTTCAATATTTCTAAGCTTCGAATACTATAGTTGCCTGTTAGAATGAATCTTGCTTTGATGCCCTGCTTTCCTAGCTCTTTCAACGCTTGCAATAGTATATGGAAGCCCTTTACGTAGCTGTCTCCTCCAACGTAGAGAAACGTAGGAACGCCGTCCAGGTCTTTCCTCGGCTCGGCGTTAGCTAGCTCGGATGGTAGTGGATTGTAGATCACTTTTACTTTGCCTTTCAACTCCGGTGCTTGGCTTGCAATTATTTCGGCCTGCCTCCTAGATACGCATATCACTTTATCTGCTTGCGAGATCCACCTCCTTGCTAGTCTCGGCAACCACCAGAGTAGGTTTACTCCCAAGCAGTGCTTAAGGCCCTTCATACACTCCAGTTCTATATCGTCTCGGGTAATCCTATGTTTGT
>Ga0185307_1001641_pt1 | contig 12109 bp, 10 predicted proteins | sample LHCtaG_FD_128010 | JGI IMG/M metagenome (GOLD analysis project Ga0185307, IMG submission 128010) | Hot spring microbial communities from Little Hot Creek, USA to study Microbial Dark Matter (Phase II) - LHC4sed_matched (SPADES... | ecosystem: Environmental > Aquatic > Thermal springs > Hot... | reverse complement strand
GAACAAAATCTGTGTTAGCATACTTCTTAACGGTTAAAACCCTCTCCGCAGGCTCAGCCACAAAAAACTCCAGCTGCAATTCAGTTGCAAGCCTTGCAACTTTACCTTTATAAAAATTCTTTTTTTTGGAAGGCCCACCGACGCCAGGCCTCTCCTTAAGCCTATCTGGCAGATACATCATAACCATCTGAGGCTCATGCCCGTCACCTCGGAAATCTTTCGGGCCGGTTCAGCTCCAGGCTTAACCCCCTCCTTAACATATAGTTCGCCAAGCTCCTCCAGCATTCTGCTTTTCTCCTCAGCAGGGACATTTCGCCTACAAACGTTGGCGATAAGCCTGGCAACAAGCCTCTGCTCATCGGACTCTATAAAGTCAAGCCTTATTTTAGGCCAGTTTGGGTCAGCCTTAAGCCTATGCAAACCATCAACAACATTTCCATGCTTATCCAAAAGAACAGGATAAAGCTGCCCAACACGCTCACCAGAAAACCTCAAACCCATAATCAACTCCTCAACATCCAAGGCAAACCCCCACCTAGAACAAATATACAATGAAAACAACATAAAATTTCCCTCCCACATCAAGCAAAATTAGAAAAACAATTGACACGAAAAGTTGTTTAGCAACACCCTATCGCAAAGCTTGAACTCTTGAAAACAACTTAAAAATCATCCAAACAGAATTAACCGACAACCCCCGAGAAACGAGAAAACTTTAGTTTTAACTGTGGAATGAATTGTCCTCATGTTCAAAATTGGAAGGGAGAAAGCAAACATGGAACCTAAAACAAAAGTCCGCAGTGACACTCCCAAAACATAGCAGCCAAAGCAAGGCTCTTCAAAATCTAAACTGTGTGGAGCTCAGAGGCGATTAAGACGCTGTAGATGTGTAGCGTATGGGCTACCTTCATGGAGGAAGCGTTAATGGCGCGCGGCCACCTTGCTTCTGAAGTGGAAAGGGATAAAGGGAAAGCCTAAATAAGGGACAATGAACAATTTCAAAGCAAAATCTGTAGGCTGAACTGGAAAATACAAATTGTAAATTGTGTGACTTTTGAGCCGTTGAAAAAATACACAAATATGGGATGAGCCGTTTTGCAAATAAATGCTCACCACCACAATTGGCTACTTTAAAAGCAAAGTAGCGCTGACTTCGATGCCATATGCTCGAGTGTACGCTTTTTTTCTACATTTAACATTCAATTCTTTAACTAGAGTTTGATAAGAAGTAAGTTTTTCTAAGGCTTCATTCCACGCGCCGGATTTAATCTCTGAATGCAAAACTGCTCTCCTTTCGAGGTCAATAGCTTTTGTTGGACAAACCTCCTGGCATGCGCCGCAAAATATGCAAAATTTTTCATCCACCGCAGGTTTTCCTCCTTTCTCAAGGCTTATGCACTTCGAAGGACAAATATCAACGCAAACTTGACATTTTTCAAGGCATAGACTTGTATTCACTTTTATGATTCCATTGATGGGTTTCACCACTTTAATGGCGCCTAGCGGACATGCGGCTTCACATTTTTTACAGAAAATGCAGAGTTGCCTTTCTATTTGAACATCAACAATTTTCAGTTTTTCAATAGATTTCTCGCCGTCCGTAATTATTCTCACCGCTTTTGTCGGGCAGACCTGTTGGCAAGCCATTTTGCAAACGGGGTTGCATAAGTCTACATCAACAGAAATATCCTTCATAATTTCGGGAAAAGCTCCGCTTTCAATAACCGGAATCGTTTCTCTTCCATCAATTTCTATTTTAATCGCATTTAGAGGGCATAAAACCACACACTCGCCGCAAAAGAGACATTTTTCAGCATCTATGTCGATTTGACATTTCTTTACCAACCTCCCCTCGTGAACGTTTGCGGGCGATTTTATCACGGCTTTTTCTGGGCAAATTTTTTCACAAATTCCACATCCAACGCAAAGCTCAGAGTTTACGGTTAAAACTTGACGTGCTGATAACGTTGCTCTTTCCAACACCACTTTTTTACGCGATTTAACTTTAACGGTTGTTCTGGAGACCATTTAAACTTTCCAGCATAAAGATTTTTAGGAAAACTCTCTTGATAAAGTTTTACTGCTTTGACCGATGACTTACAACGCGCAAAATGAAAAGGAAAACCAAATTTCGTTCAAAGAATGAAGAAGAATAGCGCCTTTTGAATCAGATAGGCATATATAAGAATTAAAAACACAGCACAGTAATGTAACTAGATGTAAGATAAACGTCAATATCTTAACGGAGCTGAATAAGGTGATTGGAGTTTATATTTGCCACTGTGGCCGCAACATTAAAGGAGTCGTAGATGTCGAAAAAGTCAAGGAAAAGGTTCAACATTTCAGAGATGTAAGGGTAGTCGAAACATACGATTACCTTTGCAGCACAACGGGACAAAAAATAATTAAGGATGGAATAAAGGAGAAAGGCATAGACAGAGTAGTTGTAGCTGCCTGTTCAGCTCAACTTCACCTTGAAACTTTCCGAAAGGCTGTTTCAGACGCTGGATTAAATCCGTATCTTCTGGAAATGGTGAATATAAGGGAACACTGCAGCTGGGTTCACAGTGATGTTGAAAAAGCCACCCTTAAAACTATAGACCTAATAAGAGGCGCAGTTAACCGCGCAAGACACTTAGAGGAACTAGAACCAATTAAAACTATGGTTAAGAAAGATGTGCTTATTATTGGGGGAGGCATTGCAGGGATCCAGGCAGCTCTTGAACTGGCAGCTAAGGGTTATAAGGTCTACCTGGTTGAGCGCAACCCCAGCATTGGAGGCCACATGGCGCAGTTAAGTGAAACCTTTCCAACTCTAGACTGTTCCTACTGTATATTGGCGCCGAGGATGGTTCAAGCTTCACAAAACCCAAACATTCAGATAATCACTATGGCAGAGCCCGTTGCGATGAAAGGCATACCTGGAGATTATACCGTAACAATTAAAGTGAAGCCAAGATATGTGGACGAGAGCAGGTGCACGGGGTGCGATGAATGTGCGAAAGTTTGTCCTGTTCAAATATTAAACGAGTTCGACGAGAATTTGGAACTGAGAAAGGCCATATACATCCCGTATCCCCAGGCCGTGCCCCGTATCTATGTAATTGATGTTGACCGCTGCATTAAATGTTACAGGTGCATGGACGTTTGCGGCCCGAAGGCAATAAACTTTTCTAAAAAGCCTAAAGAAATTGAGCTTAATGTTGGTGCGATTGTGATTGCCACAGGTTACGACTTAATTGACCCACGACACCTGAGTGAATACTCTTATGGAAAGCATCCGGATATCGTAACAAACCTTGAGTTCGAACGCATAATGCGTTTAGGATTTCGCAAGCCTTCAGACGGGAAAACCCCCAAAAAAGTTGCCTTCATTCTATGTGCTGGAAGTCGAGCGCTTAGGGAAGGTTCACGGGAATACTGTTGCAAAATAGGTTGTATGGTTGCAATAAAGCAGTCCATAATTCTCATGAAAGCCGTAGCTGGAGCTGAACCTTGGATTTTCTATCAAGACCTAAGAGCGGCTGGAAGAGGATACGAGGAATTTCTCAGCAGAGCAAAAGATCAAGGTGTAAAATTCATTAGGGGCTTGCCCTCAAGAGTTATACCTACAAAGGATGGACTGACAGTCAAAGCTGTGGACACGATCTCTGGAATTGATATTGAGGAAAACTTTGACATGGTAGTTCTTAGCGCAGCTATTGTTCCAAGCAATGGAACTGAAGCCTTAGCAAAAGTTTTCGGCATCAGCACTGGAACCGACGGTTTCCTCTTAGAAAAACACTACAAGCTTGACCCGGTGGACAGCCTGCGAAGAGCAATTTTTATATGTGGATGCGCGCTTGGCCCAAAAGACATTAGAGAATCGGTTGAGGGGGCTATGGCGGCAGCCTCCAGGGTTGCATCGTTCATTGGCAAGGGGATGCTTGAACATCCCCCAGAAGTGCCCAGAATAAACGTTGATAAATGTAACCTCTGCGGCCACTGCGTTGACGCATGTCCAGTGGGCGCGCTTCAGCTTGAAGAATCAACGGTCAAAATTGTTCCGGTGGCCTGTATAGGCTGTGGCGCTTGTGTAACAGCTTGTCCGCAAAACGCTGTGGACCTTGCAAACTTCACTGAAGAACAGTTTATCGAACAGATTAAGGGTGTATGTGAAGGGGAAATCGCCGAGCCGAAAATAATAGTTTTTGTCGAAAAAACCACAGCATACGCTTCCCTCGACCTTGCTGGGACAAGAAGGTACAGCTATATTTCTAACGTTCGACCCATACCGGTGCCAAGCTGCATGCGTGTTGGGATAAAGCATGTCCTTACAGCGTTCGCTTTCGGCGCCGATGGAGTAGGCCTAATTGAGGGTGACGACGGTCCCTTCTATGGAGAAAAACTACGCCAATACACAACCAAACTTAAGGACGATTTAAGACGTTACGGGGTAAACCCACTTAGACTGCAGTCCACAACCACAACCGTTCCACAATATGACAAGACCGTTGACTTTCTACAAACTATGAATGCAAGAATTTCTCGTTTAGGCAAAATTTCACAGAACGAAAGAGAAAAAATAAAGACAGTGCTTAGGAATCTATAAATGAGAGAAGACTTGGAACTAAAAACTTCCATTGTAAACTTTTATGAAAAGATTCTAAAAAAGGGCCCCAAAAGTTTTGTTCCAATATGCTATCATCCTGGAGGGGTGGAGACAACAGAAGTGATGCTGAAAGAGGCTGGGGTTAACAAAGGCGCCCACGTTCTAGACGTGGCGTCAGGCATAGGTGATACCGCGATTTATGTAGCGGCAAACCTTGAAGCAAGCGTTACAGGCGTAGATTTGTCGCAGAAAATGGTTATATACGCAAACGCTCTGGCGAAAGGGGTTGAACTTGATACTAGAATTACTTTTTTAATTGCAGACGCTGAAAGTCTTCCTTTTAAAGATAACGTGTTTGATGCAGCTATAAGCGAGTGCTCGTTATGTCTTTTTCCAAACATGCAGAAAACGTTGTCTGAAATGCGGAGAGTAATTAAACCAGAATCAAAAGTTGTTGTGTCAGATATTGTGTTGAAGGAAACGCTTCCTCCGAAATTAAATAATTTCCTACTACAAGCCAGCTGTATTGCTGGCGCCAAAACTTTAAGCGAATACATTAGCGAATTTGAGAAAGCAGGCTTAACAAAAATTGTAACGGCGGATCTTTCTCGTCAAGTTATGAGACAGATTTGCCAGTATTTGAAGAGCCGTAAAATAAGCTTCAAGAAAATAGTGAGCGCTGGGGAGTTTATGGCTGAAAATGTTCCCAAAAAATGTAGCATGAAAACTCTTCAGACAGTCTCCTTTTACTTATGGCTTACGGGAAAAATAGGTTATTGCATACTTAGCGGCGTTAAAGCTGACAACAAAAAATCAGAACCTTAAGGTAAGATGTATAGGACCGCCTTTTTACCTTTCAAAAGGGAGATCAGCCTTTGCCCCTTTCGCTTTTCAGCCACTTTTTCAAGGTGGTCTATTGTACCGCACACTATTGCACCTGTAGGACAAACTTCTTCGCATGCCCTGGGCATCCAGTCGGGGCGGTCGCTGCAAAACGTGCACTTCTGCATTTTGAGGTCTGGCCCATACTTTGGCGCGCCGAATGGGCAGACCCAGCTGCAAAGCCTACAGCCGATGCATTTATCCTTATCAACAAGGACTACGCCGTCCTCTCGTTTGCAGATGGCTTTGGTGGGACACGCAGCCATACAGTAAGGCTCCTCACAATGCATACATGCAATAGAAACATTTGTCCTTTCAACTCTTGGAAAAACTCCGTTTTCAATTTCCATAACCGTGCGGTAGGAGGGTACATTAATGCCGTTCCAGACGCGACACGCTATTTCGCAAGCATGACATTTGATACATCTTTCAATATCAACAAAAAAGCCTTTGCGCATCGACATCAAGCCTTCCTCACTCTAACTTTGCATTCGTTATAGGCTATAGCCCCACTAACAGGGTCAACATATGTGTCTATAAGTTTATTGACGTTTGCACCCTTCCCCCTTGCAGTGTTTCCCATGCTCCAATGGCCAAAACCGAAACCATGAATGACTGCAATAACGCCGGGGACAATGCCCTCCGTCACTCTAGCTTTAACTTTTATGCTATCCAAAGGCGACTCTATAATGATGTAGTCTCCATTTTTGATGTCATATTTCTCAGCATCTTTACGGTTTATCTCCGCCCAATTTTCGTTTTCAATGTCCATCAACATTGGAATGTTCTGTGTTACGAGGTTCGCATGGAAGGGCATCCTTGCGCTTATCAATCTAAAAGGGTACTTTTCATCAGGGACCACTTTTGGTTCTTTAAATTCGGGTAACGGGTTGTGGCCCACAACATCCATTAGCATAGAGTATATTTCAACTTTTCCTGAGGGAGTTTTCAGTCCGTCTTCATATTTCCTATATTTTGGCTTGCCAATCCAGAATCCTTTCCGTTTAAGTTCGTCCAGCGTAAATGGCAAGCCTTCTATGATGTTTCTCATCCATTCTTTCTCTGATTTCCAGTTGAAGTACTTTCCATAGCCCATTTTTTCAGCTATCCCTTTAACTATTTCGTAGATGGGTTTGGCTTCTCCTGGGGGTGGCACTGCTGGTTCAGCATATAAAACCATAGGTGAATGGTTAAACCCTTGGAGTATGTCATATCTCTCGAAATAGCAAGCGTCTGGAAGGACGATGTCGCAATACAAGGCTGTCTCACTAAGATAAATGTCTATGGCTACTGAAAATTCAAGGGCCTTAAGAGCTTCAATCCAAAGCTTCGTGTTGGCGTCGCTCATAACGGGGTTAATCTGAGAGAGAATTAATGCCTTAACAGGGTAAGGTTCCCCCTCGAGTATAACCTTTGGCAATAACGCAGAGGGAAGGTCTGGCGCAACGAAAAATCCCAAAGCCTCACGCAAGGAAGGCTTCTCTATTTTTGCCCTCTCCTCCTCCGGGACTTTTATCGGCGGATTCAGCGGTGGGTCAAGTCCTTGCGGGCTGCCAGTTAGCAATAGGGAACCCGGCTTATCAACATTTCCAGTTAAAACATTTAAAAGGAGAACAGCCCGCATCGAGTCGAAACCATTTGTATAACATGCAAACCCGTGGTACGCGCTGGAAACAGCAGGCTTTGTTGTGGCAAATTCTTCAGCGACCCTCCTTATGGTGGAGGCCGGCACACCAGTTATGTTTTCAGCCCACTCGGGAGTGTAACCCTTATCATTAAGATGTTCTTTAAACTCGTCAAAACCATAGCAATAATTTGCCACAAATTCTTTATCGTAAAGGTCCTCGTCAATCATAGTTTTAGCCATCGCCAACGCTAGCGCTCCATCCGTGCCCGGCCTTATTGGGATCCATTCATCTGCCTTTTCAGCTGTTTTTGAAAGGCGTGGATTAACAACCACGAGTTTAGCTCCCCTATCCCTGGCATCCATTAACCCTTGCAAGAAACCTACAATCCTAGGAGCCTCTAAAGGTTCTTTTCCCCACAGCAAAATGTACTTTGCATTTTCATAATCTTCTATCGCCCAAAAAGTTCCAAAAAGGGTTATACAGGCAGTGTCAAACGTGGCGTCGCATGCTGCAGTATGATCATAAACGTTTGGAGAACCATAAAGAAGATATAGGAAGCTTCTGTAGAATGTAACGCACCCTTGCCCATGGTCTATTGAAACAACAGATTCAGGTCCATATTTTTCCTTTATTTCTTTAAGTTTTTCAGCTATTATGTTGAAAGCTTCATCCCACGTTATTCTTTTAAACTTGCCTTCGCCTCTTTCTCCAACCCTCACCATAGGATACTTTAATCGATCTGGATCATAAGCGAGCCATATACTGGCTAAACCCTTCACACATCTTTTGCCCCGCGTATTAGGGTTGTCCGGGTTACCTCTCGTGTACACAACTTTTCCATCCTTCACATAAACCTCTATTGGACACCTAAAAGGGCAAACGTGGCAGAAAGACCTAACCATTTTTGAACCTTTAAGCTTCTCAACAGTTTCCATTCCAACCCCTTGAGGAATGTAACATTAAGCTGGGAATATTTATTAATTGCTGGTTCTTGCTAAATTTTAAAATGAGTGGTTCTAGATGTCTTCGCAATACAGCAAAGAAAGCCTAACGAAAAAAATTGTTGAGGCCAGCGGTCAGAACGTTTTTTCATGCAACTTATGTGGTAAATGTACGGCGGGCTGTCCCGTCGCAGGGGTTATGGATATAAAACCCCATCAAGTCGTGAGACTAGTTCAGATAGAACCAAAAATCTTATTGAGTTCTAAGGCTATATGGCTTTGTGCATGTTGCCTCGCCTGTGTAACCCGCTGTCCGAAGCAAATAGATATCCCCAAGTTGATGGAGTCTCTGAGAACCATGATTCTGTCTAAAGGAGTTGACTTTCTTGAATATACGCAGGACTTGTTAACGTTGCTTCCAATACAGGCAATGGTCGCTGCTAGAGGCAGGTATACTTCGGTAAACTTGCCTGTGCGTCAAAGCGTCAGATTGGAGAAGTATTTTACTCGTGAATGGATAAAAGCCCCGATTAAAGGTGAAACTCATAATTGAAGGTTCTCTATTACCCTGGATGTCTTCCATACTCAAGGACTACTGGATTAAATTTGCCAATGAAGGCCATTGCAAAAGCCCTTAAATTGGATATCGTAGAGATTCCCGGAATCTGTTGTGGCGCCTTTTTTACAACAAATCCAGCTGACATGTATGGTGCAGTCCGCACACTTTTGGACGCGAGAAGGAAGGGAGATGAGCTTATGACAACGTGCGCCCTCTGTTACAACGTGCTCGCACAGACAAATTTCACGCTCAAAAAGGACCAAGATAAACGCGAACAGATCACTGCTTTTCTAGGCGAGGAATACAGTGGCGAAGTAGAAGTTCTCCATTTTCTCCAGTTTTTAAGAGACCGAATAGGCTTTGATAAACTGAATGAACATGTAAGGGTAAGCCTCAACGGTTTAAAAATAGCCCCCTACTATGGCTGTCTGCTTCTTCGACCTTACGAAGTTACAAAACTTGACAATCCAGAACATCCAACAATTTTCGAAGATTTTCTAATTAGCATAGGTTGCGAGCCGGTGGACTTTCCATATAAAACTGAATGTTGTGGGTCATATCTGGCCGCTGTCTCCTTTGACGCTGTGATCGAACATTCCTATTCAATAATTAATTCAGCATTGACAAACGGTGCAGAAGCCATAGCCGTAGCCTGTCCCCTTTGCCATTTCAATCTCGACCAGATGCAAGAGAGAATTAGATTAAGGTATCAAGAGCTAAATGAAACACCTATACTCTACTATACCCAATTACTTGCAGTGGCTTTAGGGATTAAAGAGACGCTGGGCTTTGATCAGCATTTTGTTAATCCATACCGTTTACTAACGAAAGTGCTACCTAGTTGAGAAGAAAGAGCTTTAAGAGGTCATCCTGCTCTCAATCCAGAACCCAATAATTCTCAATGATGTCATCACTTCTAGACTGGGTCTTCACGCTATTAAATAAAATCTTATTTAAGCTTCAATTTGCGATTAATGCCCATCGGCTTGGGTCTGGATTTTAGATTTTGAGACAAGTTCATATTCAAAGTTGGCAAGAAGAGAGTTTACAGCCATCCGTCGGACCTTAAGAAAAATGAAGGGACCATGTATGGACGGTGGCAATATGATTAGAGAGTAAAAATTTTGATTTGAGGTAATGTGTAGCTTTAATTTTTATCCTACAAGCGAGCCTAATTTTTAGTTGCTTATTTAATCAAAAGTATGCGTTCTCATCGAAAAACTTTAATTTTATTTAAGTAATTTTGAAAGAGGTCTCTACAATGATATTCTTGCCAAGATCAAAGCTTCCACCTAAGCTCTTGATAATCATTAAAAAGATTGCTGAGAAGGACTATGAAATAACAACTGAGCCTAAACTTGAACCGATGATCTTCGCAACTTTTGTCATAACTTTTAAGCAATGTGCTAAAGGTTTTACGGTTAAACTCGCGGGTGGCAAACTTAATCTTTCGGGTGAAAATCCAAACTTCAACGCGATAGTTGAATGTATAAATCAGCAGTCACCTATACCTGTCGAACTCCAGATTGTTTAAGGAACAAATCACTATCTCTGTATAGTTTTTCGCCGTTCACCGAGGTAATGTTGTAAAGGCAGAATGGTATAAGTTTTCCGTTTTCTCTTAATTCATGAACGCAGCATTTTGAAAGCCTCTCTAGATCAACCGTCCAAGCGTCTTGGGCAAAGTGGCATCCAACGGAGAAAAAGCCTTCGGGCTTCAAATGTTCGAGCAAGAGTCTAAGAGACGTGCCCATCCATTGAGGTTTAAAGTTTTTGATGAAAGTTTTTGAAACGCCAAGTTCGTCAGCCACCGCTTTCAGAAACTTATCGAATTCGATAAATTCGTTTTTAAGCGAATAGTTATCTATCAACCGTTCCATGTCTACAAGCCTATTAATTGCGTATATTTCTTTGTCGTTGCGGTAACAGGCGTAGAGAAGCGATGAACATCTTGGATCTGGACATGGCACAGGCATGAAATCAACCGCTTTCACCCTTCCACCGCTTTGTTTTTCAATTTCGACTTGAACATCGCTTACAGTTATTCTATCCAACGGGTTGAATAGGTTGGGCAGGTATCTTCCAAGCGCGGCGAATGGTTGAAAGTTAACTCCTATGGCTTTCCTTGATAGTGCATATCTAATTATGTCCCATAACTGATGTTCATTAACGCCCTTCACAATAGTCACTGCCAAGGTTACGCTTAAACCTGCATTTAAACAGTTTTCGATGGCTTTTTCCTTAACCTTTGTTAGATCGCGACCTCTTAATATTTGGTGGATTTTTGGCGTGAAACCATCAAATTGCAAGTATACTCCGCTAATTTCAGCTTTTGCCAAATCTTTAACGAGACATGGATTTTTCGCAAGTTCTATGCCATTTGTATCTAACTCGATTAGTTTGAAGCCTAAATCCCTGCATAACCCTACGATTTCAAGCAGGTCTTTTCTAACGGTAGGTTCCCCTCCAGAAAGCTGGATGGCGGTAGGTTTGCCCTCACACCTCAAAAGTTCTTTAAGCATCTCTTCAATGTCTTCAATCGTAGGGTTCCATGTTGGAACACTCTTTGAATCCGCAAGACATATAGGGCATATTAAGTTGCAAGCATTCGTAACCTCCAATATGGCTAGACATGTATGTTGTTTATGGGCTGGACATAAGCCACAATCAAAAGGACACCCTCTAACAGCGTTTTCAACATGAGGTTTAGCGGGTGCGCCGGGCCTTGAAAACCTAAGGGCTCTCGTGTAAAGGTTGAGGTCGCTCCAAAGTAAGGTCTCAAATTTCCCGTGTTCCTTACAATATTTCTCCATGTAAACTTTTATGCCGTCTGTTGTTATTTTCGCGGGGACAAGGCATAAGCACTCTGGGCATAAGCTCTTTGTAACACTATACGCTAACCTCATATTTTCACCTCTCATATTAGGCTTAACAAACAGATTAGGGTTCGCCCATGAGCAATTTCATAGCAATTTTGCTCACTTCCTGATTTTTCACATCTTGTGAGGCGTCACGTGTTTTTAAGGCTATGTCCAAGACATGTTTCGTTTCAATTTTCGGCATGGTCACCCAAAAAATTTGTGCACATGTGTAACAGTAAACAACCATTAAATCAGCCCCTGTTTCTAAAAACTCCATAACTCTTCGTGAAGAGGCCATAGCGGAAAGGTAGGGGTTGAAGCATGAAACCATCCCTCCGGATCCACAGCAAATAGTTCTGTTTCTAGAGTGAGACATTTCCAAAACTTGTTCATTGTTAAAGAGTTTTCTAACATGCGTGGCGAAGTGGCCTTTAAACCTGTCTGGGCAACTGTCATGAATTGCAATTTTAGAATTGAAGCTGGCTAATCCCTCCTTCAGCAATTCTCGTAAAACTTCGTAGACAGTTAAAACCTCGAATCTGCCTTGAAACATCGATTGCAAGTGATAATAGCATTTAGGACAAGCAGTTATTATTTTTTCGCATCCTTTGCTTTTCAAATAGGACTCAAGCCTTACAAGCCATTTC
>Ga0185307_1001637_pt1 | contig 12156 bp, 11 predicted proteins | sample LHCtaG_FD_128010 | JGI IMG/M metagenome (GOLD analysis project Ga0185307, IMG submission 128010) | Hot spring microbial communities from Little Hot Creek, USA to study Microbial Dark Matter (Phase II) - LHC4sed_matched (SPADES... | ecosystem: Environmental > Aquatic > Thermal springs > Hot... | reverse complement strand
TAACAGGACCGCGAGAAGAAAAGTGATCTTCAAACCTCTCTTTCAAGAGTTATTCTGGTTTCAACAAATATTTATAGAATTATTATTCCTGTTTTTAACTATTGTAATCGTAATCTAAATTATAAGTTTATAAATTTATTGCATCTATGGGAATACGTGTGTTCCAGCTTCCCCATTTATGGCTTGTAGCAATTGTGTAAGCTCGGCGATTATTGCCTCTTTCCCGCCATTTTCGACAAACCTTATTGTTGCTAGAATTTTCGGCAGCATGCTTCCCTCAGCGAAATGCCCCTCCTCCACATACTTCCTCAGCTCTTCAGCTCGTATCTTTTCAATCTTTTTTTGGTTTGGCTTTCCGAAGTTGAGATATGCTCCATCTATATCCGTTAGAATAACGAACTTATCGGCACCAACCAGTGATGCAAGCCTCTCACCTGCTAGATCCTTGTCTATTACCGCTTCAACACCTTTTATCCCATCATCCGTCTCAACAACTGGTATGCCTCCACCTCCAGATGCTACAACTATGAATCCCGAGTTTACTAGGGCTTTTATTGCATCCCCCTCGAGTATCTCCTTCGGATCAGGCGATGGCACAACCCTTCTCCACCCCCCTCTTACCTTATCCTCCTTGAAGACATACTCTGGATGCTCCTTCTTTATCTTCTCCATCTCCCCTTTGGTATAAAATGGGCCGACCGGTTTCGTCGGATTCTTAAATGCCGGGTCATTATGGTCGACCAAAACCCTGGTAACTATAGTTGCCACGCCTCTGTTTATTCCTCTTCTCTTCAGCTCACTTCCTAAAGCTTGCTGGATCATATATCCGATGAATCCTTGAGTCTCAGCCCCACAGACATCCATCGGAAAGGCTGGGATTCCATAAACCCTCCGGCCAGCATCATGTCTCAATAAAGTTGCTCCTATCTGAGGACCATTCCCATGAGTTATAACAATCCTGTAACCTTTTTCAATTAGATCCGCCAATATTTTAGCAGTTTTCTTAACATTGTCGAATTGTTCCGAGAAGCTACCACTTTGCCCCTTTTTTAGTAGAGCATTACCCCCCAAAGCAACAACTATTAGTTCATTCGACGATTTACTACAATTCATAGTAACGCGCAAATAATTCGGAGAAAATCTTTGATATTTAACTTTAACTTTTTGGAATATTTTTAACAATAATTTTAAAGGGAGCAACATATATATACTGCTCACTATTGCCAGAATACTATGAGTATTCCGTCCTATGTGGGTTCTATGCGTGGAAGAGATTTCATCAATACTAACGACTTTACTCAGGAAGAGATACGCGAAATACTAAAAGTGGCGGAAGACTTAAAGAATAAGTTCAGGTCGAAGGTTCCCACGAATTATCTTCCAGGGAAAACGCTTTTTATGTTGTTCTATAATAGGTCTTTGAGAACTAGAAACTCCTTTGAAGCGGGGATTCATCAGCTTGGAGGACATGCTCACTTCCTGAGCCCGCAGGATGTTTATACTCCAACACTTCCAGAGGACATGGTACCATATCAAACAGAGGCCATATCTGATGTCGCCCGTGTCCTTAGCAGGTATGGAGATGCCATCGCAATAAGGATTTACGGTGACGCGGCAAAATGGATCATCGGCAGGGGTCACAGGGTGATTCTGGAATTTGCCAAGTGGAGCAACATTCCAGTACTAAACATGGAAGATGATCTCTATCACCCATTTCAAGCATTAGCTGACATAATGGCAATAATGCAGGTAACTCCCAACCCGAGGGGAAAGAAGTTCGTAGTCTCTTATGCCTATTCAGGTGGACTTAAACCGCTTGCAGTACCTCAAAGCTGCATCCTAATAGGAACACAGTTCGGGATGGATGTAGTACTAGCGCATCCGCCGGGATTTGAGTTAGAGGATCACGTTATAAAGGCCGCGAAAGAGAATGTTGACAAGTATGGTGGAAGCTTCACAATAGTTCATGATATGAAGGAGGCATTCAGGGATGCAGACTTTGTGTATCCAAAAGCATGGTCACCCAAAAAATTCTTCCCACCATACAATTCTAAAGTGGATAAGGAGGCAGCCATAGAGTATCAAAATAAATTCAAGAACTGGATATGTACGCAGGAATTGATGGATCTTACGAATAAAGGAAAGTACATGCACTGTGGGCCAGCTGACCGTGGCCAAGAAGTCGTAGATGAGGTCATCGACAATCCCAGCTACTCTCTGTACTTTGAGCAGGCTGAAAATAGACTGCATGTCCAGAAGGCCGTAATGTGTATGGTCATGGGTTAAGCAGGTGTCCAAAATGCCTAAGATGGTGATCCCCCCAGCAGCAAAATCAATACTAGATACTATTGGAAACACACCATTAATAAGGCTTAATAACATACCGAGGGAGGAGGGAATAAAGAGCAATATCTGGTGTAAGCTTGAGTACTTCAACCCTAGCGGAAGCCTGAAGGATAGGCCATACCGCGAAATGATACTGAACGCAATAAAGAGAGGTAACTTAAAACCCGGAATGGAGATAATCGAGGTATCTACGGGGAACGCGGGCATATCGTGCACATTCATCGGAACACTACTGGGGTACAAAGTAACTATAATCATGCCTGAGGGAATGAGTGAGGAAAGGAAAAAATTGATCAACGCTTTCGGTGGTAATATAATCTTTACACCTGGGGCGGAGAGCGATGTGGATTTGAGCATAGAAAAGGCTAAGGAGCTTCTGAGGGATAACCCCGGAAAATACTGGATGCCGAATCAATACGAGAATCCAGATAATATAGCAGCACATTACAAGACAACCGGGCCTGAAATCTGGAGACAATTGAAGGGGAAAATTGATGCTTTCGTAGCCACGCAGGGAACTGGAGGAACTATAAGTGGGGTTGGCAGATATTTGAAAAAGATGAAGAAAAGCATCAGAATCTACGCTGGAGAGCCAACTGAAGCTCCGATGTTAGCATGTGGTAAATGGGGCTCTCATAGAATTGAAGGGATAGGGGACGGGTTCGTTCCCAAAAATCTGGATCTACGCGTCTTAAATGGAGTGATCTTAGTATCCTCTGATGAGGCAATAGAGATGACTAAGAGATTGATTAGAGAGGAGGGAATTTTCTGCGGCATCTCATCCGGAGCAAATGTAGTTATGGCTATAAAGCTCGCGAAAAAATATCCTGACCTCAAGAATATAGTCACAATGGTAAACGATAATGGCTATAGGTATTTTTCCACCGCGGTCTTCGGGATCCATAAGGAGATACACGTACCTGAGCGGGAACATCCGATGGATGAATACACCAGAAGACAACTTGAAGCTTACCGACATAAATGGGAGATAATCGAATAGTGTTATCTTAGGTGTTTACTCATGGGCGAGATATTCGTAGAAAAGCTAGTTTGCTCTAAATGCTTTAGGGAATACTCCCCATCCTCGAATGCCTTGATGTGCGTTAACAAGGATAGGGGTAGATTAGACATAGTATACGACTACTCTAAGATAATGGAAAGTTTGACAAAGAAAAAGCTTAGAAGTAGAGAAATTAGGGGGGTTTGGAGATATTGGGAACTCCTCCCAGTGAGGAGAGAGTATGCGGTATCTCTCGGTGAGGGTGATACACCTCTCATCAAGGCTGGAAGGCTAGCCGAAAAACTTGGCATGAAGAGGTTATATCTAAAGGATGAGACGAGAAATCCAACTTCATCGTTTAAGGACAGGGCAATGACGGTTGGTGTGAGCAAGGCAGTCGAGATTAAGGCAGAAATCGTTGTAACTGCATCAAGCGGTAATGCAGCTGCTGCTCTTGCTGCATACTCTGCTAGAAGCGGATTAAAGTGTGTCGCATTTGTTCCCGAGGATGTGGCCGCCGGAAAAGTATCGCAGCTCCTGCTTTATGGCGCAAAAGTTTTCAGGGTCAGACAGGTTGAGGAGGGTGTAGATCCGACAGTTCAGCTTATGATACTTTCTCACGAGAGATTTAATTGGTATACTTGTCCAAGCTTCGGACCATTTAACCCATATCAAGTTGAGGGGCCAAAAACAATACTCTACGAGATTGTTGAACAGTTAGGTTGGAAACCCCCTGACTTTATCTTTGTCCCGACGGGTTCAGGGTGCTTGATTACAGGATTATGGAAGGCGTGTATGGACCTAAAGAAAATTGGGTTAATAAATGAATATCCTAGGCTGGTCCTAGTTCAGCCCACTGGGAATATGCCTTTGGTCGATGCACTTAAACGCGGCCTCTCTTTCTCAGAGATAAGGCCTACCCCATATCCCCGCTCAGTAGCTTCGGGCCTCTTAGATCCTTATCCATGGGATGGAGATCTTGCGCTCGATGGCGTTAGAAAGACCGGCGGTACAGGAGTGGCTGTATCTGATGAGGAAATAATGGATGCGGTCAAGATGCTCGCCGGATTTGAAGGTATCTTCGCCGAACCATCAGGAGCAGCCGGCCTAGCAGCCTTAGTAAAATTGCTTAATGAAGGAGTAGTGTCTCCGAGCGATGAATCTGTAGTCTTAGTGACTGGATCAGGTCTAAAGGAGCCAGAAAAGATCATGCGATTACATCCTGAAACTCCTCTGATAGAGCCCAGCTTGGATGAAGTCCTGAACTGGCTCTAAACATGACTACCACTCGCTATGGACAAGCTTGCTGAATAAACCTGCCTTGCTAGTGGTCAACCTCATCTGGAGAATAATTTCTGCAAGCTTTACTCCGGCTTTAACTGGATCTATAACCGGTAAGCCTATTCTCCTAGAAAGTTTTTCATCATAACCAGCCAGCCCAGCGCATCCCAGTATAAGGACCTCGGCTCCCTTCATTCTTGCCTGTTCACCAGCCTTGATCAGAGGCTTTAAGACCTCCTCCTCACTCATTTTATCAACGTCAACCACTGATAATTTCATAGATTCAATTGATGCAAGTCTCTTTTCTAATCCATACCTGTAGAGCATGCTTTCCATTAATGGTACGGCTTTTTCAGAGACCACCAAGATCGAGAATTTCCATCCGAGGGCAAGGGATATCAGAATAGAACTTTCGCCTATGCCCACCACGGGTATATCGAGAATTTCTCTTAAGACATACATGCCCGGATCGTCGAAACAGGCTATTACCACAGCATCCACCTTTCCTAGGTTTGGACGTATAACCTCTTTTATGACATTGATAGTAGCTACGTTCTCGTCCATAAAGGACTCTATTGCCTCAGGACCTGTCTCTGGATTTTGCACGATAATCTCAACATCCTTCGAAGCCACCATTTTTGCGCTTTTCTCAATCATAGAGGTCATATGCTTTGAGGTGTTTGGGTTCACAACCAAAATCTTCATTACAAAAACTTATAATCCAGGTAAATATAACCTTTTTCAGCGAGGTCAGTCGGGTGAGCATAATGGGTATAGTTTGCATAAAGAATGGTAATATCGTGACAAGCTCAGGAATAATCGAGAATGGAAGTATACTCATCTTGAATGATAAGATAGCGGCGATCACGAAGGGCGAGATCCCGGTAAAAGCGGATTATACTATTGATGCGAGTTCAAAGCTTATCCTTCCAGGGGCTATCGATGTGCACCCCCACATAGATGATCCAAAGTTCTTCGAGGGCCGAGAAGACTTCGAAACAGGAACGAGGTCTGCGATAGTGGGGGGTGTGACATCAATGGTGGAAATGCCAACTTGGAACCCGATTTTAGACAAGTCTACAATTCAAGAAAAGATAGAAAGGGGAAAGAAGATGAGCTATATAGACTTTAAGCTTCATGCTGGAAATGTTAGGGAAATATTAAAGGACTCCGTTGTTGATGAATTAAAGAGGCTCGGAATTATATCTTATAAGACGTTTACATGTGATCCATATTTCTGTACTGATTATGTTATCTATCAAAATTTTAGGAAATATGCTGATGCTGGGATAATATTCATGTTTCACGCGGAAAATAACGAGATTCTAAAGGGCGTTAAAAGTGAGTTTGATAGTAAAAATCTAAAGTCGGCGCGCTATCATCACTTGACTAGGCCCCCTATAGCTGAGATAGAGGCCGTTAATAGGATCCTATTATTGGCTGAGAATACCGGTGCCCAAATATATTTCGTGCACATTAGTTTAGGTGACTCAGTTAGATTAATTGAAAATGCTAAGAGAAGGAATGTTAGGGTCAGGGTAGAAACATGTCCACATTATATCTACTTCACTGACAAGGATATGGAACGGTTGGGCCCATATCTAAAGGTAAATCCACCCATTAGATCTGAGAACGATAAGAATGCGCTAATCAGATATCTAAACGCAGAAGTTATAGATGTTATAGCCAGTGATCATTATCCAACGTTTAAGAATGAAAGAGAGCTTGGATGGGAGGACATGGATAAAGTGAGGTCTGGGCTTCCGGGTATTGGAACACTTTATCAATCAATAATCAATCTAATGTTGAATAATATCTTAAGACCCGAAGTGGTTGTAAAAACTCTCTCTGAGAATCCTGCCAAGATCTTTGGGATTTTTGATAGGAAGGGCGGGATAGCAGTAGGGAAGGAGGCGGACATAGTCATACTAGATCCTAAAAAAGAGGTCAAGGTCAATCCTGAGCGATTCTTGATTCATAGCGGCTGGACTCCGTTTGATGGAATGATCTTCAAAGGCTACATAGAGAGGGTATTATTAAGAGGAGAGGTGGTTGTGGAGGATTATGAAATTAAGGCAAAAATACCCGCAGTATATCTAGGAACAGCTTAGCCTTAAGCCACCTCGATACTATTCATAAATTCACTGACTGTCAAGATGTCTTTCGGCATACCATACTTATGCAAAGATTGTGATAGCAAAGTTATTTGAGGAGGCTTAACGAAGGTCTTTTTCAGGACCTCAGTATTACTAAGAACCTCCTTTGTCGCGCCATCTAGTAAAATCTTCCCTTCAGCCATAGCTATGGTCCTTTTCGCCCATCCGGCCACAATCCACATTTCATGAGTTATGATTATTATTGTATGTCCCATCTCATTTAATTTTTTCAGGAAACTCATTACCTCTATGCTTTGAAGTGTGTCCTGACCCGTTGTCGGCTCATCTACAATAAGTATCTGAGGCTTCATTGCTAGAATTGATGCTATTGCTATCCTCTGTCTCATGCCTTTGCTCATTAGGAACGGATGTTCTTCGAGGATATGTTCTGGTATCCCGGTTATCTGCATAGCTTCCCGTACTCTTTGCTCGATCTCCTCCTCCTTGACGAGTCCAAACGATAACAGATTCCTTAGACCAAACTCTAGCTCCTTCCTAATCGTGTCATTGAAGATTTGGTGATCAGGGTTCTGGAACACGTACCCCACCTTCGCGATAAGCTGAGGTATGGGAGTGACCTTAGTATCCATTCCGAAAATCTTTACAGTACCTGAGGTGGGCTTATAGATCCCAGCTATGAGCTTGGATAGCGTTGTTTTTCCAGACCCGTTTTGACCGATCAGGGCTATGAACTCCCCCTTATTAATTTTTAGATCCACACCCCTTAAGGCGACAGTTCCATCCGGATAAACGAAATGCAGATTATTAATATCCACAGCTACCTCATCTTTTATCGTGGCGTAGATCTGTTTGGGCTCCATTATTCTTTTGCTAGGTCTTAATCTTCTCTCATCAAATAATCTTAATAAGGCATTTACAGCATCCTCTAGACTTAGCGTCATATTTCCAAGTAGACCACGTTTTTTCAAGTATCCTGAAACCGCGCATACATCGGGTACCCTCACGCCATTCTCTATTAAGAAGTCCGGGTCTGAGAAGAATTTCTCAGTAGGCTCGTCTAGAATTATCTCGCCATCTTTCAGAAGAATGAATCTATCAGCCATTTGGGCAAGCTCTTCTAAATGATGCTCAACCACTATTATTGTTTCTACGAGCCTCTGCTCTTTCATAGATTTGATAATCTCCATAATCTCCTCCTTTCCTAGTGGGTCGAGCATTGACGTCGGCTCATCAAGCACCATAATCTTAGGTCTCATAGCTAAGGTGGCTGCTAATGCCGTTCTCTGCTTCTGACCACCTGAAAGCTCAACGGGATCCTTCATCCTTAACTCAGATAATCTTGTAACCTCTAGAGCCCATGATACGATCTCCCTAACCTCATCCGGGTCGAATCCTAGGTTCTGAGGGCCAAAAGCCACTTCTTCATCAACCCTTGATAGGAGGAACTGGGTTTCTGGATCTTGGAAAGCCATACCGACGGATGCGCACAACGCAGGTATACTTGAAGTCATGGTATCTTGGCCTAAAACTCTGACTCTCCCCCTCATCTCACCTCTTTGTGCATGAGGAATAAGTCCGTTAAATGTTGAGACTAACGTCGATTTTCCAGAATCATTTGGTCCCGTGATCACCACAAACTCTCCAAGATTTATCTTCAGGTTTATTCCCTTTAGGACCCAGTCTGTGGAATGCTCGTACCGCCACCATAAATTCTCAACTTCTATTACGGGTTCCACACGACTCCCCCCAATCTCACATAAATGGATTTGCTAGTAAGCCATAAAATCTGGCGATTAATAATCCCACAAAAGCTATTATCAACAAGGCTATAATCATTGTATCCTTGCCGGAATACCTCCAATAATACTTTCCAACATAGGTCTGTTTAACATCCTTTTTTTCCTCAAGCAGTTTAATCTTCAGGGGGGCTTTGAATGCTCTAGCCTCCATCGTTGTACCTGCCTCTATAGCCTTCTTTATAGTTATTGCCGTGAGGGGTATTAAATAGTATCCGAACACGAAAGGCCTTCTCCAAAGAGGTTGTGATTTAATATCTAGCCCTCTAGCCCTTTGTGCATCCTGAATAGTATTAAAGTCCGAATCAAACATTCCAATGAATCTGAATGCCATAGTGAGGTAGGTTCTAGCAACATATGATATACGAAGCTTTTCGAAGGCACACATTAAGTCGGAAGTAGTTGTTATGGATAGCCATAATAGCATCGCGCTAACCAGAGCAAACATTCTAACATAAACCATGAAGCCGAATCCCAGTGATTGACTATAAATCTCAATAGGCCCTATAGTGGCTATAACTGTTGGATTTGGGCCTGCTACCGATCTTCCAAAGAAGATTACTGACACGAAAATAAAGAGGGCAAGGGTCATTAAGATCTTAAAATATTTCTCAACATGTATAAGAGTTGCCTTGAAGACTTTCATCGATATTATGTTAAAGAAGCCAAATATCGCATTATATATTGGGTTATCTATTATGATTGGATAGGCGTTAAAAAATAAAAGGATAAAAATTTTGGTGATAGGGCTCATTTTATTTGCGAGCGACATTGCATCGACGTAGGAGAAAAAAGTTCTATAGCGTGTAATAACCTGCTGTGTAGCCATTTTTTACCACCAGTCGGGGAAGACATAGACTCTTGTTCTCTTGACGAAGGGCGTGGCTATCCTGAGGATCAGGCTTCCAAAGACTATTGCAGGCCAGGTGTTACCGATGAACCATCCCGCCCAGAATAATGGCTGCGCCTCCCACGTGAATAACCCCCAGAGAACGAAGGCTGTTGTTCCAAGGGTTGCCCCGATAGCATTTTGTATAATACATCCTACCAGTATCCATGCGAGCCAGTCTTTCTTCGTCCTTAGCTCAGGGTTTAATTTAAATCTCCTAAACACCCAAGCAACCAGCCATGATTGGAAAAAGTTTGCTGGAATTAGAGTTGCTGCAACATACATGGGGATTGCCTCTCCTATGGCATCGGAGATTATGGGGAAGAGGAAGGCAACGATAACCCCCCACATGCCAAACCATATTCCGCCTATTGCCTGTAATGCCATCGCAGGCCAAAATCCTGAGACATAACCACCTATCGGCAATGACATGCTACCATAGGCTCCAACAATAATGCAGATCCCGGTCCAAGCAGCTAAGATGCTTCCCATTGATGCGGCCGTTCTTTTAGGACGAGCTACCTCTCCCATATTCTCGCCTCACCTCAGAATAATTTGCCATAGTACAAGAATATTAATATTATGCCAACGATCAAGATTAATATTGAAATCGCTAAAAGCGCTGCATCGCTGATTCCATGTTTTTTCATCTTTTCTACTTTTGCCCTCATATTCATCAAAGAAACTTTTTCTCAGGAATATTTAAATTTTTTATTTTATTTAATCATCGATGATTTTAAAAATTTTAAATTTTTAAAGAAGTTTTACAACTCATTGCTTTCTCGGAATTATAAGGTCTGGAAAGAAAAAGGTAATTTTGGAGCCTTAAGTGTTATTTTTTACCCAGTCTTGCTAATCACTTATATAACTTCTCGCTCATCGTTACCGCCATAACCGCTGATTTTACGTACAGTCCATTCTCAGCTTGTTCATAGATAACTGATCGGGGCCCATCCATCACCTCATCCGTTGCCTCCTGGCCGCGTAGCACTGGAAGAACATGAGTTACTATTCCTCTCCTATCCATCAGATCCGCAAGCTCCTGAGTGAGTATCCAGTTCTTATATTGATTGTGAATTTGTATTTCCCTCTCGACCCCGAATTTTGAGGCTCCAACTTTGAGAAGCTCCCAGCTTGCCCAGCTTCTTGGAAATACAACATGAGCTCCCTCAATTGCCGACTTAAGGTCCGTTGTTTCTTCAAAACTTCCACCGCTCTCATCAGCATTCTTCTTAGCTAATTTAGCTATTTCGGGATCTATGTTAAATCCGGGTGGATGCGCTACTACAACTTCCATACCAAACCTCGTCATTATGAGTGCTTCTTCTTGTATGCTACACAGCCCTCTTAGTTTCGAGGCATATGCCCACATGATCGTGTACTTCTTCCCTTTTATATTTCCTAGCTTTTCACGGACGGTCATGAGATCCTGCATGCCTTGGGTCGGGTGAAATGTACAGCAAGCCATGTTAATTACGGGGATATCTGCGTGTTTAGCATATTCTTCTACCGTGGTTCTACCAAGTCCATACTTGTAATCTATGGCATCATCCAAGACCCTTATTCCCATACCATGTCCATATCTCTCATACATCTTAGCGACGTCTTTGACGGCCTCTCCAAAGCCAATCCTTAAGGTTGAGACATCAATGTATGCGGCATGTCCTCCAAGTAGGCTTGCACCGGACTCGAATGCCGCTCTAGTTCTTGTTGAGGGCGCATAGAATATGGCGAAGAAGATTTTATCTTCAAGAAGTTTCGGGAGTGGTTTTTTAGCCTTAAAATCCTCTTTAAACATCTTGGCCAGCTTTAGTGTTTCCTCTATTTCTTCAATACTCCAGTCTTGAGTAGATATAAGGTCTCGCCCATATAAATTGACACTTATGCTGACCATGCTATAACTTGAAGTTCAGACGTTTATATACTTTTATCTCCTCCATCAATGAAAATTAAGTTGCTGGGTCCTTTTAGCTTGTTATCGCAAGCGATACAGAATTTTTAGACTTGGCTCAACATTTCTATCTAATTTAAGTTATTGCGTATTGGCGAGTTATTGCCTCGAAGCCATTAAGCTTAGTTTGGCATCGAAATACTCATTAAGCCTGCCCATGATTATGACCTCGGATGCAGATCACCTGTCTGAGTTGTGGAGTGTTTATAGAGATCGAGAAGGTCTTCTGCGTGAGATGTGGTGGGAGAGTTGTCTCTCTGACAAGATATGATCTAGAGGCATTGGACTTCATCTACTCGCCCGATCGCGATGCAATGGAGAACTTGAGAGACTTCGAGGCAGTCTCACCAATATTCGACGAACTCATGGTTAAGCGCCACGTGCATCAGATTCTGTCCAGGCTTCGCAGATCCTCGAGGAGGATTGACTATTCATCGGAGCTCGGCTCGATAATGAGGGAGTGTGGAATAATCCTTGGCCTCCCAGGGCTTCCAGAGGCATATCTGCTGAGATCGAGCGCGCCAACAGCCTTCACCTTCGGGTCGCGTGATAAGCAGTTTCTCGTGATAAGCTCCGGGCTCCTCGAGATCCTTGACAGTGGCGAGGTTAAAGCGGTCCTAGGCCATGAGCTCGGCCATGTAAAGGGTCATCATATCAGGTATCATACGCTGGCGGAGATGCTTGTCAGGGGAGCCGAGTTCTCCCTCAACCTCGCCGGGGGATTATTGAACATGCTCTCGCCCATCCTCCGGCTGATGCTCCTCTCATGGCATAGA
>Ga0185307_1001636_pt1 | contig 12159 bp, 12 predicted proteins | sample LHCtaG_FD_128010 | JGI IMG/M metagenome (GOLD analysis project Ga0185307, IMG submission 128010) | Hot spring microbial communities from Little Hot Creek, USA to study Microbial Dark Matter (Phase II) - LHC4sed_matched (SPADES... | ecosystem: Environmental > Aquatic > Thermal springs > Hot... | reverse complement strand
CACTAAGATCTATCGGTAGTACCCCCTCCAACCTTTCAAGTTCAAACAATTTATCCAAAGCCTCAAAAATCTCAGATAAATAAGCTAAACTCTCAATACCAAGCCTTATAAATTCCCTTATAGCTTTACTCCTCGATCGAAAAACACCATACTCCACCAAACGATCTATCTGTTTTAATTCCTCTTCCCCAAGTCTCACAGGAATAATTTTCACAACCATATGTAATACGAATACGTATAAGTATATAAACATCCCCCTAAATACCACACTCCCCAATTTAAAATTCACAAACATCATTAAACCAATCATAATAGAGTTTAACCATAACAAGTATCTGAGAAGCCAAATAATCCTCCATTCCATTTATCGTATCCAAAAACTCTTAGCATTCATATTTCGCATTTCTTTGAAAGTTGACTGTAAATATGCATCCCCCTCATCAAGGTTTTAGCGTAAACATGATGTAAATATTATATTACCATGTTTAACGTTCTCATCGATTTATCATATTTCTGTGAGCAGTACAGTTTTCAAGTTTTTAATTGATGTGTAAACTTTATCTATTGAAGCAATAATTCCATCGAAGAGTAAAGCAGTTGCTACATGAAGTGAATCGAAGAATGAGAGGTTACACATTTCCCTTAGTTCTGAAGCTTTTGTCAACACCTCAAGAGTTAAGGGGGTTTCATTCAAATTTGGGAAGTCTTTGAATAAGAGAAGATCTTCCCTTATATTATCTTCACTATACCCTCTTGATTTAAGCAAAAGGGTATACTCCAAGTAAGCTGAAGCAGCAACTTTCACATTCTTCAACTTCCCAGTAGCTACACGTTCAAAGAATTTGCTAATAACCTTGGCTTTACAGGAATTATTTTCACACCATATGTTATAGATGTATAAACATCTCTAGAAACTCAAAATATGTATCATGAAAACTGAAAGGTTTAAAGCTGTGGATGATAATCTTAGTATGTGGAGTTGAAATGAATTACATTAATGATATTTTAAAGGAGATACCGGACTTTAATGAATTTATGAGTATATCTGAGCTTTATGAAAGTTCAAATGTATTGGCAAAAAGGCATCATGACGTCGTTGAAATAATTGATGTAGGTGAATCGAGAATCAGCAATATTCCTGTTCAAGCTTTAATTATAAGGGGTGGTGATGAGAATAGAATTTTAGCTTTTGGATTTCCTCATCCGAATGAGCCTATAGGATCACTAGTTCTAGAGTTTTTAAGTCAGAAGCTGACTGCTGATAAAGAGCTTCTTAAGAAATTTAATGCAACATGGATTATGATTAAGGTTGCTGATGTTTTCGGAGTGAAACTTAATGAAGGTTGGTTTAAAGGTGCATTCAATATTAGGAAGTATGCTCTTAATTATTATAGACCACCAGGTTATAAACAGGTGGAATGGAGTTTTCCAATCGAATATAAGTCATTTAAATGGGATAAACCTACACCTGAAACGCGAGCTTTAATGAAACTTATAAATGAATGGAAGCCAACACATATTTACAGTCTGCATAATGCAGGTTTTGCTGGAACATACTATTACGTTTCAAAGATCCCGAATGAGAATGTTTTAGGTTTATTAAAGGAGATGCCGAGAAGATACAGTGTACCTATCCATAAAGGTGCACCTGAAACTCCATACATGAGAAAGATAAGTGATGCAGTATTTAAAATGCCAGGAATTGCAGAAACCTATGATTGGCTTGAAACTTATTTAGGTAAAGATCCATCAAATTTAATAGAGCATGGTGGCAGCAGTTATGATTATGCTAAGAGGGTTAACCCAGAAGTTTTCGAATTGGTATGTGAAGTTCCATACATATATGATTATAGACTTGACTTAGAGATCACTATAGGAATACCGGCAAGAGAGCTTGTGAGAATAGCTCTTAGAAGGAAAAGAGAACGCTTAAGCCAATTGGAGAAAGCTACTGAGAAAATATCTAAGTATGTAAGTGATGATAATCCGTTTTATGAAGCCTTAACATACTTTAACAGAACTGAAAAACATCACATAGAGGCTGAGGAGAAGTGGATGGAAACAGCGCCAGAATTAAGTAAAAACGCCACAGTTGCGCAAGCGTTTGACACGTATTTGGACACGTATTTATCTTACATATTCCGCTATGGGCTCCTCTATAGATCAATACAATATGAAATGACGAGAGGATTTATGGTAAAAGAGTTAGAAGAAGTCAAGGATTTTGCTCTTAATAAATTGGAAGAAAATATAGATGAACTAAGCAATCTATCAAACTATTACATAATACCCATCAAAAATCTGGTATCAATACAACTCGCAGCAATGTTAGCAACACTTAGCTTCACTTAACGCAAATCATATCCCATCCTCTTAGAATCCTCGTAAGATTAAACATTTTTAATTGAGAATTTATGGAGGGGATCGTAACATTTATGAACTTCATCTTTTAAATTCATCTATTATCATCCCATATAATCTCAGCATGAGCTTTGATCTGCAAGCAAATGGTTACTGATATAAACCGCTTAGCAAAGGGCTGGCAGACTTAGTTAAGTCCCTATGTTTGAATATTTCAAGATAATTTATGTGAAGCTTGCTAGGTTTTACTCTTATGGAGATATATGGCTGAGGATGTGGTACAATTCTTCCGCATTTCATAGAAATTCTTATATAAGTATATATTCAAGATGTATTTAGTATGGCTAGCATGAAATCCTATAATAAAGGTATAACAAAAATACAGACCATAATACTGCTAATAGTAGTGCTCGTAGCCTGTGGAGTAGGCTATTTCATCTATTTACAACTTGCACCAAAACCTACGGTCGTCAAGTATCCTGGTGTTATAGTTTACGTTAGGCCAGGTGAACCCCTCAGCTTCGACCCAGCATACGAGACTTGGTATGGGGTTAGAGAAATAGTACAGAATGTTTATGAGACTTTAGTTTTCTATGATGGTGCCTCTGCCGATAAGTTCATACCATTATTAGCTGAAAGCTGGTATGTAAGCCCGGATGGTCTAACATGGGTTTTTAAAATAAGGCAAGGGATAAAATTCCATAATGGAGAAATATTGAAACCTGAAGACATAGAATACTCTCTGGAAAGGTGCATAATACAGGATAGGGCTGGCGCCAGAGCATTTCTACTCACATATCCTTTAACAGGCATTCCAACAGTTCGTGCAGTGAACTTCAGTGACATTGACAAAGTGAGGGAGGTGGGTATGACAATAGACAACGCCATAGAAAGCAATGCCACCCACGTTATATTGCATTTAAAGTTCCCATATCCCCCACTACTCTCAGTTCTCTGTCAGAGTTGGTTTTCAGCTATGAATAAGAAGTGGTGTGTTGAGAAGGGGGATTGGCCTGGATTCAATAAGAGCGATCCCACAACCTATGAAACTTGGCCTCGATGGAATAATCCTCGGAGGGAGAATCTACCCCATAGATTTGAGATGTGTGGTACAGGTCCATTCATGTTAGAATCCTACACGCCTGCCACTCAAACTGTACTTAAACGGTTCAACGATTATTGGAGGGGCCCTGCAAAGATTGAAAGGATCATTATAGAGTATGTGCAGGAGTGGTCTACTATGAAGTTGATGTTACAGACGGGAGATGCAGACATGATATTAGCGTCAGCTGCCCATTACGCTGAATTAACTGGTATGGAGGGGGTAACCTATTATGAGTTACAATCGCCGCTCATATGGTATATACAGTTCAACTTCGCCGTATCACCTGATAGCCCCTTCATAGGTAGTGGGAAGTTGGATGGTAATGGTATACCCCCGGACTTCTTCGCCAATCCAGATGTTAGGAAAGCCTTCGCCTATGCCATCAATTATGATAGAATAGTAAAGGAAGCTTTCTCAAGCAAACTACGTCCCTCTAACCACTTCAATTTGATAGGTCTCCCATATTACTGGGAAGATGCCCCCAAATACACTTATGATCCCGATAAAGCTGTATACTACTTTAAGAAAGCCTATAATGGTACACTTTGGAATGTTGGATTCAAATTCACACTATTCTATACGGCTGGGTGGCCTGAGGTTAGAACGACATTCTCCGAGATTAAAAAATCCATTGAAGCTTTAAATCCGAAATTCCAAATAGAGTTGAGGGAGGTCGAGTTAGCCGCATCCGTTCAATACTTTACTGCAAATCAATGGGTAATAGAGATGGATGGTAGGAAACCAGATATGGCTGACCCACATAATCATGCTTACATGTTTTACCACAGTACAGGGACTTGGCCCCTCTATCAACACTACTCCAACCCAGAAGTGGATGAATTGGTTGATAGGGGTCTTAAGACCATGGATCCCTCCGAGAGGGCTAAGATATATAAGAGACTTTCCGAACTAGTTTTTGAGGATTGTCCCAGCATTGTCGTTGTACAAGTCACGGAAAGGTGGTATCAGAGGACATGGGTGAAGGGTAATCCCTACTATAATCCAATGTTTGTAGGTCCATTCTTCTATGGTCTAGAGAAGGGCGGTTAAAGATTACTGCCGATAAAACTTAAACAAAATTTTTTTATCTAATGTTTAATATTCTCTTTTTGGTGGTGATGGTATGCATCTCAGGGAATACATAATACGTAGACTGCTTCTGCTTCCATTAGTCCTGTTAGGTGTCATGTTGGCAATATTCATGATAATGCAAGGTTTCACGCCGGCTCAACGGGCTGTAGTCTTCATACAGAGTAGGGAGGAAATGCTTTATATAAATGAAATTATAAAGCGTTATCACTTAGATGAGCCTTTTCACATTCAATTCTTTTACTGGTTAAATAATGTGTTACATGGAAACTTAGGTTACTCCATTAGTGCTAACATGCCAGTAAGTCAAGCTATCATCACATATTTCCCAGCTACTGTGGAGCTAGTATTTTTGGCTATTCCTCTAACGTTACTTCTGGGTTTGACGTTCGGAATATTGGCTGCAGTGTATAGGGATTCAGTTATAGATCATGTGGTGAGATTCTTTTCTATAAGTGCATGGTCTCTACCAACCTTTTGGTCAGCAATAATTTTATTAGCTGTATTTTATGGAGTTTTTGGAATTTTCCCACCTGGCAGATTAAGCGTTCAAACAGTATTATCGTTATCTCAAACCCGTTTCATATCATATACTGGTATATACATTATTGATGGTCTTCTGAATGGTAGACCGGATGTCAGTTGGGATGCTTTAAATCATGTAATTCTTCCAAGTCTAAACTTAGCCATACTTTCATCAGCTTTACCCATGAGGATAATGCGCTCCAGCATGCTAGAAGTATTGGGCAAGGAGTATATAACGGCTGCTAGAGCTAAGGGGTTAAGCAAGTGGGCTACCATATGGAGGCATGCCGTAAAAAATGCACTCATACCTATGATAACTGTGGCTGGGACTATGGTAGCGAATCTGATTACTGGAGTTGTGATAACGGAAACGGTCTTTGCTTATCCCGGATTAGGAAGGTTTGCAGCTGGGGCTGCTACTAGTCTAGATATGCCTGGCATCTTAGGATTTGCACTCTTTGCCGCATTCATTTACGCTATTACGAACTTGATAGTTGATGTATTATACTGCTTCATAGATCCCAGGATAAAGTACTAGAGATGGTGAGGTGAAATCCATGTCTTCAATTAAGTTATTCATGGATGAACTTGTATTCACATTTAAAAAGATGAGGGGAAGCCCCCTCTCAATAGTAGGTTCAGTTATAGTAGTATTCTACGTGTGCCTAGCAATAGCGGCTCCAATATTGGCCCCCCCACAACCTGGTAGAGACCCATATATAATGCCTAGTTATGGGATCTCCCCCATACCTAAGCCTCCATCCAATGAAGCCATATGGGGTACCACTGAGGGGCAATATGATTTATATTATGGTTGTATATGGGGTGTGAGAACAGCCTTTAGAACTGGCCTCATCACCACGGCAGCCGTAGTTATGTTGGGCATAATAGTAGGCTCCATAGCCGGTTATTTTGGAGGTAAAGTAGATGAAATTATTATGCGCATAACCGACATATTCTACGCCATACCTACACTAGTATTAGCTATGGCTATAGTTGTCTTGTTTGGAGTAGGTTTAGATAACGTCATAAAAGCCTTAATAATTGTAGGCTGGCCTACTTACGCTAGACTTATGAGGGCTGAAATCTTAAGAGTTAAAAATGAAGATTATGTGGAAGCCGCTAGAGCTATAGGTTGCTCAAACTTTAGAATACTGGTTAAACACATACTTCCAAACGCTATATACCCTGTCCTGGTAATGGGCTCTATGAATATTGGAAATATCGTATTGGCGGCTTCTGCTCTAAGCTTCTTAGGTTTAGGCTCTCCCGCTGGCTATGCGGATTGGGGTTCCCTCATCTCCCTCTCTAGAAATTGGATATTGGGTTTACCCGGCAATCCCTTAGCCTTCTGGCATACCTATACGATACCTGGTCTCTTCATATTCACCTTCGTTTTAGGTTGGAATTTGTTAGGGGATGCCTTTAGGGATATGCTGGACCCCCTAATTAGGAGGAGGTGACCAATTTGGAGGAAGGGAAGGTTTTGGAGATAAACAATCTTGTGGTCAGATTTTACACATATGCTGGCGTTGTAAAAGCTATAGATAATGTCTTCCTCTACCTTAAAGATGGAGAAATATTGGGGGTTGTAGGTGAAACTGGCTGTGGAAAGACTGTTACCGCTCTATCCTCTCTACGCCTCATCCCAAATCCTGGTAGAATAGAGGGGGGAGACATTTTCTTAAAGACGGATGATGGTTTAGTGAACTTGATGGAGAAAAATGAAAAGTATATGGAAAAGGTAAGGGGTCGTTACATATCCATAGTTTTTCAAGAACCAGGCGCAGCCCTTAACCCCATATACAAGATAGGTGAACAGGTAGGGGAAGCTTTACTCATCCATAGGAAGGCTCATTACTATTCCGAGGCTCTGAGGAGGGTGGAGGAGAAGCTTAAAGTTGAGAGAAACCCATTTAAGAGGTTCATATTGAAATTGGAGGTAAAGATATGTGAGAAGTTGATTGAAGATCCTAATTCCTCATTTTCAATCCTACTTAGCCTCCCATTATTAAACGAGGTAAATAAGCTCATGGAAACCCTCATAAAGGATGATGTCATCTACCTCCTAAAGATTATGGGTCTACCGGACCCTGAGAGAACATATAATAGGTATCCCCATGAGCTGAGTGGTGGAATGAAGCAGAGGGCAGTAATAGCCATGGCTCTAGCTTGCAACCCCAAGATACTTATAGCCGACGAGCCTACAACAAACTTAGATGTAACCATAGAAGCTCAAATCCTACACTTAATAAGGGAGTTAAGAGATAAATTTAATTCCTCAATACTCTACATAACACATGATCTCGGGATTGTGGCTGAAATTTGTGATCGCGTAGCAGTCATGTATGCTGGCAATATATGTGAAATGGCTGGAGTAAAGGATATATTTAGAGAACCCATACACCCATATACAAAAGCTTTAATTGAATGCATACCCAGACCCGGTAAACAATTCAAATCTATACCAGGCACCATACCTAACCTAATCAATCCTCCAAGTGGTTGCAGATTCCATCCGAGATGCCCAGAGGCCATGGAAATATGCTCAAAGGAAGCTCCGAAACTAAGAGAGGTAAAGGAGGGACACTTAGTAGCATGCCACCTATATAGGTGATTTTATGATACCCCTAATAAGGACTTATAGGCTGAAAAAATATTACGAAATACTTGAGGGGGGTATTATAAGGAAGAAGGTGAATTACGTTAGAGCAGTTGACGACGTAACCTTATCAATATATAAAGGTGAATGTCTAGGTTTAGTTGGGGAATCCGGTTGTGGTAAGACGACGTTAGGGAAATTGATACTGAAACTGCTTAACCCCACATCAGGCCACATATTCTTTGGAGCACCACCAGAAGTGCTTGAAGAATTGGAAGAGGCTCTAAATGGAAATGCGCCAATCAATGGGGATAGAAGGCTAAAGGAACTTATGGAAAACTACGATATAACATTATTCAATGGAAGTAAGCTTAGAAACCTGAGAAGGAAGATGCAGATAGTATATCAAGATCCAAGAACCTCTTTAAACCCCAGAATGCTCGTAAAGGACATAGTTGGAGAACCCCTCATAGTACATGGCATAGCTAAGGGTGAGGAGGTTAAAGAGAAGGTATTGGAAATGCTGGAAATGGTGGGGCTTAGCAAGGAACACCTATACAGATACCCCCACGAATTCAGTGGAGGTCAAAGGCAACGTATAGCTATAGCTAGAGCCCTCATAACCAGACCAGAATTCGTAGTACTAGATGAACCCACATCAGCCGTCGACGTATCAGTAAGGGCGAAACTATTAGAATTATTCCTCAACCTCCAAAAGAAGCTAAACCTCACATACCTATTCATAACCCACGACCTAAATATAGTTGAATGTATAAGTAGCAGAATAGCAGTCATGTACCTAGGCAAGATAATTGAAACTGCCCCTACATCCGAAATATTTAAGAATCCACTCCACCCCTACACCATAGCTCTAACCTCAGCCGCACCAATACCCGACCCATCCCTAAGAGGGAGAGAGAAAATCATACTTAAAGGGGATGTTCCAAGCCCCATAAATCCTCCAAGTGGTTGCAGATTCCATCCGAGATGCCCAGAGGCCATGGAAATATGCTCAAAGGAAGCTCCGAAACTAAGAGAGGTGAAGGAGGGACACTTAGTAGCATGCCACCTACACTCCAACTAAATTGCATCATCCTTAAAAATTTAAATGAAGCTCAAAATGGATATATGTAGAACCCCATAAAGATTTAAGTAAATCCAGATTCTCCCAGGAAGCTTGTCATATACTCAGAGGTATGATAAGCCCATATACATTCAAATAATGTCACCTACATGGTCTTCAGTAAAACTCTACAAATTGAAAGTAACAGTTTCATACGAGGAAACCTACGTGAATTATGAAACCAGAACGATAACTGAGTATGAAAGTATAATCTCACTACTTACTCAGAAAGCTACAAGGGAGAAGCTAAATACAAACAAAAGATCTTAATAGAAGGACTTAAAAGTCTTTGATAGCTGGTGCAAGTAAAACGATTATTCCTCCAATCATTGCTATTGCTGGTCCCACTCCAATGTTAATTAAACTTACTACAAGCCAGCCTGAAGGATATTTAGTTGCCTCAATTTTTATTATACTTATTGCTGCATAGAATAAGATGCCTGAGAGTGCGGCTACTACTCCTGCTACTGTGCAAAGCTTTCTGTTTATCATTCCTATGAATCCTAAAATTATACCAACAACGTATAACAGCATCGATAGCTGAAGTAGGCTCGAACCTAAATTTCCTCCAGTTCCTCCACTTATATCCGGCATGTAGCGGAAAAGATCCATCAAATTTAAACTCAATGTACCAAGGATAGGTATATTAATTGTCATCAATGGAAGCTACTAGGTTTCTGAGGAAGATAAACCCAGAAGACCCAACAAAATACGATTACGTACTTTCAAGGATTTCGATAATGGGGTACTGTGCAAAGAATTTGGCTAGATCACAATGTTATATGTGTCCATTGATAAATCTCTGCAAGTCATCAAGATTGCCGAAGATCGTTGAAGCTAAACCATTAACACCAGTAGAAATGGAGATACTGAAGGATTTCCTCAAAGCCCATGGGGGAGAATTCGACAAGGTCATAACTGAGTATACGCTTGGGAGATACTCTGCTGATGCACTCCTACACATGAAGAACTGCAATGAATATATAGTTGAGGTGGAGAGGGGAATTGAATTATACAGCTATAGGGCAAGTGGTAACTTACAGATATTTGTATTATAAGCATAGTGGGAAAACGGCTAAACCAATGATAGTATGCAGGAGGGCGTTGAGGGAACTGAAGGAAGCAGTCCAACTGAAGCAGGGAATTGAGGTAATGGAAGTGCCGAAAGGATAGTTGAACATGGATTTTCATTTTAGGGGATTAAATAATAGATTATTGATGAGACCCCTCTTGTTACACCAATAATTGTGACAGTTAACTTTTCAATGGGTGGAATGTTTGATTATTGTAACGTGCATAAATATATGAGTTTCGTAAATTTTATAAATACATTAAATAAGAGGGATAGTGATAATTATGGGGAAAATCACTCTCCTTGATGTTTTACGTGTGACTTTAAAGCCAGAGTTTAAGTTTGAGCCTAGAATAGAAAATACTGCTTTATTGTTAATTGATATGCAAGAGCTTGCAACTGCTGAGCATCTAATTGAAGAGGCTGTGAATGCAGGTCTTCCCGAAGATGAGGTTAGGGAAGCTGTAGCGGATTTTGATAGAAGAATTAAAGAAGCTACGGTTAATGCATCAAGAATTTTGGAGGCTTGTAGGAAGAAGGGTATTCCTCCAATACATGTTAAAGTTGAGGCTATGACGAAAGATGCTAGAGATACTGGGAGGCTCTATAGGGCATTGGGCTTCATATACCCCCATGGGTTTAAGGGTGGAAGATTTCTACCTGAAGTAGCCCCATTGGATGGGGAAATAGTACTTACTAAGACTCATAGTAGTGCATTTATAGGAACAAACCTTGATCGTATCCTGCGTGATATGGGTGTTGAAAACTTGATCCTGGTTGGTTTCTATACAGATCAGTGTGTTGAATTTACGTTTGTGGATGCTATAGATTATGGTTACAATTGTGTGCTAGTTATAGATGCTTGTACAACTTATCTAAGAGAGATGCATGAAGCTGTGATTCAAAGGTATATGGCTTTGGGGGGGAGACAGCTTCTAAAAACCACTGACGAAGTATTGAAAATTATTGAAGAAATGAAGTAACATGAAATCGTCAACACCTATTTCACTTGATAAACTGAAAGAGAAAGTTATTGCTAGAGTAGATTCCATCGGTAAAAGACTCATAGAAATCAGCGATTTCATTCATTCAAACCCAGAATTAGGATGTCAAGAGTTGAAGGCATGTCAAATATTAACTTCTGAATTGGAGAATCATAATATTCCCGTAGAACGTGGTATAGCAGGTTTCACTACAGCATTTAAAGCTGAGTGCCGGGCGAGGAAGCAAGGTCCAGCCATTGCCTTGATTTGCGAGTATGATGCTTTACCTCAAATGGGACATGCATGTGGACATAATATTATAGCAGCTACAAGTCTTGGAGCTTTCCTATCCGTAGCAGAGATAATCGATGAATTATGTGGAACTGTCGTTCTCTTCGGCACACCAGCTGAAGAAACTGTGGGAGCTAAAATTCATATGTTAAGAAAGGGGGTATTTGATGGAATAAATGCAGCTCTTATGATACACCCATCGGATGAAAATGCTTTAGGAATGAAAACTCTTGCTCTTGACGCTATTGAATTCACTTTTATAGGAAAAGCGGCTCACGCCGCCTATGCTCCTCATGAAGGGTTGGATGCTTTAGACGCAGTGCTCCTATTTTTTAATGCAATTAATGCATTAAGAGAGCATGTTAAGGCAGATGCAAGGATAAGTGGTATAATTACTGAAGCAGGAGTGGCTCCAAACATAGTCCCTGAAAGGGGGGTTGCGAAATTATATATTCGAGCTATGACCCGTGCGTATTTGAATGAAGTTCGTGAAAAGGTTAAATTTTGTGCTCAAGGTGCCGCATTATCTACAGGTACTAGGGTAGAAATAAAGGATTTTGAAGAACCTCTCGATGAAATAAAAACTGATTCAAGAATAGCAAAGTTTTTTAAACAAAACTTAAGAAAGCTTGGCATCAAGAATATTTCAACTATGAAGTTAATACCTGTATCCAGTGATTTTGGAAACTTAAGTCAAAAAATACCGTCCCTCTGCGCTTCTTTAGCCATAGCGCCTCGGGGCATCGTTCCTCATACCCGTGAATTTGAAAGGGCAGCTATTTCAGAAAAAGCACATGAAGCCATATTACTCGGAGCCAAAGCATTAGGTATGACTGTAATAGACCTTTTAACGTCATCTCTCTGCACATGAAAAACTCGTAGACCGAGAGGTATGCAAGTTATTTGCTTTGCTCAGTAAATGGCACTATCCCCCCACATTTTTTATGGCTAATGGTGGTCTACTGGGCATACTTTGAGCTTAATTTAAATGAAATTAATGAATTCCCT
>Ga0185307_1001635_pt1 | contig 12160 bp, 14 predicted proteins | sample LHCtaG_FD_128010 | JGI IMG/M metagenome (GOLD analysis project Ga0185307, IMG submission 128010) | Hot spring microbial communities from Little Hot Creek, USA to study Microbial Dark Matter (Phase II) - LHC4sed_matched (SPADES... | ecosystem: Environmental > Aquatic > Thermal springs > Hot... | reverse complement strand
TAGTATCCGCGGATAGATTACAAATATCAAGTGCAAGAAAAGTGGGGGTGGATGCATACTATCTTCCAGAGGAATGCGATGAGCTGATCATTAGGACGCAGAAGCTGTAAATGTAGGAGTTTCATTCATACACTACCTTTATTGCCTTCACCCATGGTTATAAGTATTAATTCTTACCACAGTCAACTCCATTTACATTGTAATGCAGCTTCTCTGAACGCTATTAACAATTAGGCTAGTATGGAGAGTTCACCAGTAGAACTCCCTAGATTCGCCAATTAATATAACAAAATCCGTGTAGAAGTACCTGCATTCAGATTTAGCAATTTTTATGTTATCTACGTTATATACCCTGCTGGTCAAAACCTTACCTATAAGCTCTTCAATTTTCTGATGATCTCCCTCGACATAGACTTCAACACAGTTATCTGGCAGATTTCTAGCATATCCACTTAGATTTAGCCTCTTAGCCAACCCCCATATGAACCTTCTAAAGCCAACGTGCTTTACTTCACCACATATAATCATAGTGTAAGCCACACACTCCATGTCCGAGTAGCTCACTCTACTCACCAACAAATTCAAACTCTCTAAGCATTCTTTGGTCAGCAACGTACTTTCTTAACTTCCTAGGTACCAGCACTTTAGCATCTCCTTTGCCAATAACCTCGCCGAAAATTAATGCTTCTAAACCTTTTGACCTAAGATCCTTAACTACGTCCTCCGCGATAGTTTCGGGTGCTACAATTATGAATGCTCCATTTGTGCCAGCTGTTGCATTCGGTATTATGTAAAGCCTAGTAGCTATCTCCGCTATTTCAGGGAATAGAAGCGGGATTTCGTGAAACTTTATTGTGACTCTAGCTTTTTCAGCAAGTTCCTTAACAACGTAAATGCCTGGACCTGTTATATCAGTTGTTAGCGCTATGTGTTCATAACGGTTGTAATTCTCGTCATATCTAGGTAAGTACTTGTTTATTACTTTAGCGGCCTCAATGTTAGGTGTCGATATTAAATCAACAGCTTTATTCTTTATCTTCTCTAGCTCACTAATACTTATACCAAACTCCTCTAGATCCTTAATAAGGGATTCATCTATTATCGAGGCCAAGTAGACGTTTATAGGTGCTAGTTCGCCTATAGGTCTTGTAGCTATCAGCTTCATGCCAATATCAACTTTATCAGCGAACATTGGTGGCTGCTTAATAGTGTCGCCTAGAACTGTAGCACCTATTAGTAACTTCCCTCTTCTTGGTTGGAGAACTTCCATGATCTCTGCATTAAGCTTCTTACTAAAGGCAACTACATTCTTCCACATCTTCTCCACGATCTCCTCTGAGATGGCGTTAATTACAGGTGCTATCCTCAAATTCTCGTAAACACCTAGTACAAAGATGTCGTTGAGCGAATTACTTATAGCACCTGCAACTTGCCTATACTCTCCAGGTTCTTCAGAAGGATCTATAATATGTATAGTATCGTTATTAACAGCTGTAAAACCTTCTGTTTTTCCTTCATGAACTGTTATGAAGTCGAAGAGGGCAAATTGATCTTCAGGGAATGGTGTTATTATTGAGTGGCCTTTACCTAAGTGTATTGGTATACCAGATTGCGCTATCTTCAGATACACGGGACCCACTAGCTCAATGAATTTTTCGGGATTGTCAGCATATCGCTGATAAATCTGTATAACTACCACGGCTCTTGAAGGTCTTATTCTCTTTATGCCATCTACATCAACATCGCATTCTGCCCCTAAGCTATATATCCTTCTATGTAACTTAACACCATCAACGCTCCTCGGGAAGACGTCAGCATCTTCTCTAGGCGCGATTATCAGCCTTGTACCCTCTAGTTCAGATCTCAACTTCTTTAACGCCGGGTAGACTACTCTAAGCAGATCAACCTTAACAGCACAACCTGTAGCTAGCGAAAGCGGGTTTAGCCCTAACTCTTTGTACCGCTTAATTCTCTCATAAATTTCGTTAAATAGTTCACTCAAAGCTATCACCTCTTCCTAATAACTATCTTCCACACGCCTACCTCGACTCTCTCAATAGACATGACCTCGTGGCCGTCCTCACTAGCTGCTCTCGGCACATTTTCACATGATGGTGGATTATCAGTTATGACCTCAAGTACCTCACCGCGCTTAAGCCTAGCTATAGCCTTTCTAGTATAGATCACAGGATACGGGCAAACATAACCACGTACATCCAGCACGTATCTACTCTCTTCGATCTTTTCAAATTTGACCACTCGAATCACCCTTGATGGAACCTGTATTCCAAGTACATTATGAAAGTGAGGTAAGCGAAGATCATGGCGTAGATTGTAACGAGACCCAGCCCCCAGCCAAGTACGTAGGGTACGAATATCTTAGGTCCATAAATCCATGAAGCATAACTTTTAATCAAGGCGCTGAATGCAGGGTACGAAATGACCATTGTTATTAAAGCAATCCACGACTTAACATGACCTTCAGCAGCTCTCCATAACGTACCTGAGGCGCACCCGCCAGCAATTACCATACCTAGTCCAAATAAAATACCACCGATAATATTGCTGAAGCCGGAGGGATTAACATATAGTAGAGGATCTATGTATCCTTTATACTTGAGTATGAATGAACCAGTTACACCAATTAATAGACCCAGCACTATGCCCTTTTGCAGTCTTAAGCTCCTAGTAACTTCAGGTCCATTTATTAGATCTCTAAACGCTGTTGCAAAGCAGAATCTACTTCTCTGTAAAATAACGCCTACAGCAATACCTATAAACAGCTTACCCATGTATATGTAGTTACCAGTTGATATATAATACAACATCAAAACAGCTAGAACGATCAAGGGGGCGACCCTCAATGCTGAGTATGGGTTTTTACTGCTCCTTGACTTTGATGAAGTGCCAAGCGTTGTAGTTAAGGTTACCTCAATTAGACTTAGCGTTCTCTCAGCTCTCCACTTAACGTACAATAAGCCTAGCCAACCACCAATTATTAGACCTACTAGCATTAGAAATCCGTGTAAGCTCAATACAGTTATTGCCGAGAAGAAGCCGCCCCAATTACACCCTATAGCCAAGACTACTCCTAGTGACATTAAAATACCGCCTAATACAGCTTCAAGATGCTCTATACTACTTTGTGGCTTCCTAATTCTGAACTCGTGAGAGAGTATAGCAGCTGTGAAGGCGCCAAGCAACAAACCAATATCACCAACACTTGTCATCTCAAATAGCGGGTTCGACTTGGGTGACCCGACAAATTCGCTGAGACCTACAAACTTATATACGTGCTGACCCCAATTGAGGTAACCAGTAAAAATAGTAAATGGCTTTAAAGCCCACGCAAGAGACAGAATATTTACAACACCCAACAGAATACCTCCCAACCACACAGGCCATCCAATAGTGTTGAAAACTCCTTCCCTAATACGCAAACGCACATAGTGCGTGAAGCCGGGTTTTACGCCCATGCCTAGCTCACTTCTCACTCTGCCGTTATAACAGTGTTATAGTAAGGGTTAATATAGCTTTTCTCTACTGCAATCTATGAGCTTTTCAATACTAACTTTATTAATGGAGATAGTCAAGTGTAAGGAATTTCCATGTGCTTTCAATGGGCATCTTGCGTATTCAACAATTATAACCTGCATAGCCCCCAATGATCTTATCAATACCCCATAGCATATCTTTAGACATTTACAGATGTAAACCCGAATAGATGCGGGGAACCAATGAACCCCCTTAAAGAGAACCCTCGCCCCTTTAGGGCGGGGAGGAGGTCAGATACACCTATATCCTCAGTTAGCTCTTGCCAGTAAATTAGTTGTCACTGAGACTTTCCGCGACTATTCAGATCCTCATATCCGGTCACGAAATTACGAGAGGTATGAAATGAGGCAATAGGTGGGGGCGGCTTAAGAATTCTTCTTTTCAGCTTTAACTCCCTTGCTCACTTATCTGTACTCTCTCAGGATAAGAGTTTGCTGAGGCTTGAAACATGTTGCCAAAAAGTGAGAAGTATATTAGCCTGGTATTTTATAGCATTGTTATAGGTGGAGTAGTTGAGTACACGTATACCTCTTCCATATAGCCCTATAGTCTTAGAGTTGTTTAAAAATCCCAGGAATTTTGGTCCAATGGAGGATGCTTCCGTAGTTGAGAGTGCAGGTAGCCCGGCATGTGGAGATCTAATTAAGCTCTACTTGAAGATAAGGAGAGTTAATGGAGAAGATATAATTGAGAAAGCTACTTTTGAGAGCTATGGTTGCGCCGCCAACATTGCGGCTGCAAGCATTCTCACGGAGATCATTACCGGTAAAAGTCTCAGGGAAGTGTGGAGCATATCATGGAAAGATTTATCTGACAAACTCGGTGGATTGCCGCCAATTAAGTACCACTGTAGTATACTAGCGGTGGGAGCATTAAAAAGAGCTATTAGAGCGTACTATAGAAAAATTGGAGAGCACCCTGACTGGCAACCCAAAGAGCTCACAATAGATGAGAAGCAAGTACTCGAAGAGGAGGAAATGATCAATAGATACTATAGTACATTTCGTGCAATTGCAATTAAAAAGTGAGTCTTCATGCTAGTCGAAGAAGTTGATCTAAGAAGTGTTCCTGCAGGTTGCACATCACACCCAGCTATCAGGCTTAAAGAGATTTTGAGAACAGCGGCAGAGAGAAGGATAGAGGAAATTAGATTGTTTTTCAAAGAAGACGACATTCCAAAGGGCATAATGGAGTTGTTCTTGAAAAACCATGGATACATAGTCAAAGAAGTAAGAGTATTAAACGATGGATCACTCCTGGTTATTGCGAGGAGGGGAGCATGACTGGTTTATCTCATAAAATCAAAGAACTTCTTCGTGCTCATGGACAACCCCCTAGAGAAGTGTATTTCGACCTAGAAAATAGCGGATATGTTCCAGCAGAAGTAGTAGAGGCTATTCTACCATATTTCAATAGAAAAGGGCACGGTCATCCGTCAATCACTCATAAACCTGGATGGGAAGCCCTAGAGCTAGTTTATGAAACAAAAGAACTCGTTACAAACACTATTAACGCCCGAAACCCGGAATCCATAGTTTTTACTCACAGTGGTACAGAGGCAAACAATCTAGCCATACTCGGATATCTAATTAAGAACAGGGGAAAAAAAGGTAAGGTTTTGGTCTCAGCGGTTGAACACTTGAGCGTGGTATTCCCAGCCCAGATGGCCTCTGAACTCTTTGGTTTCAAGGTTCAGTTGATCCCAGTAGATGAACATGGCTTTGTAGACCCAGAGCTCTTAAAGTACTATGTGGACAAGGATGTTGTTCTCGTCAGCATACAAGCTGTTAACCATGAGATTGGCACAATTCAGAGGATAAAAGAGTTAGTTAACGTTGTTAAATCGAATAATCCCAGTGCAGTATTTCACACAGACGCTGCTGATGCATATGGGTGGTTAGGTATAGATGTTGAAAGACTTGGAGTTGACATGCTGACGATCAGTAGTCACAAGATTCACGGCCCCCGTGGAGTTGGAGTTTTATACATAAGAGAGGGAATCGATCTTGAGCCTCCACTAAAGGGGCAGTTGAGCGTAGAGAAATATTGGCCAGGAGTCGAGAATGTTCCACTAATTGCGGGGTTTAAGAAAGCTGTAGAAATCTTGTTTAGAGACTTCGAGAATAGAGTTAATTACGTAAAGAATCTTAGAGACAAATTGATAAAGGGCATCTTGGATAGTGTTACAGACGTTTTAATTAATGGTCCACTTGGAGAGAGTAGAGTAGCTAATAATGTAAACGTGAGCTTTTTATATGTCGAAGGAGAAGCCCTCACAGTAGAGTTAAGCACCTATGGTGTCTATGTATCTAGTGGTAGTGCATGTACTAGTAGAGTGTTAGAACCAAGCCACGTCTTATTAGCCATTGGTAGAAAGCATGAGGAGGCTCACGGCAGCATACTCTTTAAACTATCACATATTCACAGAGCAGAGGACATAGATTACGCCATCGAAGCCATTTCAAAAGCCGTAGAAAGGCTTAGAAAAATTAGTGCTTGGAAGCACTGGAATAAGCAGTTACATTAACATTAATATGTCATTATCTAATACAGATGTGGGAGCATGTTGAAGAAATCGTTTTGCGAGACGTTTGCAAAGAAATATTCCACGGCAATTAGAGTCGCTATAGCCTTAGACTTAATGGATAGGTATGACTTGTCAGAGATAAGGGCCTCAAAATTGACAGGTGTACCGCAATCTCTAATTAGCTATGTGATTCATGGAAAGAGGAGGATTAGAGGCTTAGATAAGATACTTGTTAATCCCAAGTATATGAGGCTCATTAGAGAACTTACGGATGCGATTATGCGAGGGGAAAATGTAAGTATGTGCGATATATGCTTGAAACTAAGAACGGAGTTAAAGATGTAGTAAATTATGGTGACTAATATAACTACGTGCCTGACACATGCTTACTCATCCTAGATGACAACATTGCCTCTCGCAACTGTTTTGGTTTTCATATTGGTTTACGATTGTTTATATGAATCATCTTATTCCCATGCTATGTAGAATACTTATAAATTCTGTAAGAATACCTATAAGCTGTGGAGCATCCAGGAATAAGTGGGGTGGAAGACCTCAAGCTGTGGGGTCTCTGGGGGTGGCCCTGAACGCCCCCAAGCCCGATGAAAACCCGAGTGGGATGCGGGGGAATAGAGATGAGGCGATGACAACAAACTATGTAAACCTACATAAGAGCTGAACCCCTCATCAAGAAATCTGCATACCCCCTATTTACGTAAAGGAGTTCAAGGCATAGTGCCTAGTTAGACTAAATAGTAAGTGAATGGAAAGTTCCAACCTTGTTTTCTGTACTTAATAATATAATAGTTGCTTTTGAGGCCTCGTAGATTTGCAACTCCAAGTGTAATTTAAAAATTCATGTTTATGGGGGTTGATGGGCCTTGATCTATCTAGATCACGTGAAAAGTTTCTTGGAGCATTCTCATAATTCAACTTGGACAATTAACTTGTAGTTTCGAGAGTAAATGTTTGACCTCTTTTTCAACGCCAAGGACTGTGGAGATCTCTTTTATTTCACCACATGTATTTGCAATTATATCGTCCACCTCATACCCGAGTGATTTGTATTCTGCTCCAATTATGACCGTTGCTATGTAGTTACACAACTTGGCTAATTTAGCCTCCACATCTGTTTGTAGAGAAAACCTCCTATAGAGTTCAACTATTAGTGGATTGTCAATATTCTCGCTCACTATGTCTAGAACTAATTGATCTATTAACTGGGCGTATTTCTTCATAATAGGCTTTACTAGATCGCCCGTAAAGGCTTCTCCTAAGTCATGTATCAGTGAGTATAAAATAGCTTTGCTAACGTCTACTCCTTTGATCTTACTACTAAGTTCAAGGCATACATGAGCTGTAAGAAAGCTGTGTTCGGCTACAGTCTCGGCTAGAGGTATTGGAACACCTCTCAGCAACCACCCAGTTCTAACTACATTTAGTAGTATCTTAGCTTTCAATATACTATTACACAAGTGCACTCGCCTCCTAGTTTATAACATAGTTATAGCTTATAAGTACTATAAGCATTAAGTAAAAATAATGTTGGCACGTGATAAACCATGAGTACCCTGGATTTTAGGGGTGAAGAGTGCCCGGGACCTCTTGTAAAAACTCTAAGAGCACTAGCTAAAATAGGGAAAGGAGAGAAAATAGTAGTATTAACCACCTCTCAGCAATGTGTAGAACTATTAAAGCAGGTCGAGGAATCCCTCGAGATAGCGAAAATGGAGGTGCATCGTAAAGAGAGCTTCTATGAAATTATCATAGAGAAGACGAGAGATGGTGTAGAAGAAAACAACCTCCACATAGTAGTATAGAGTCTTTACATAACCGAAACTCTTCTAACCACTCACCTAGTCTACTCCTTGATTCGAATACCATTCTATGATAAGCTTTGCCTATAACATTGTTATAGCCTTTTTAAGGGGGAGTATGAATCATTCTCTATGTTAGAGCGCCGGCTCTGGGGCTTTAGGATGGATTTAAAGAGGGCTGAAGAGGTTTTATGCGAAGGGGAACTGGAATTAAGCGAATTTATAAGAATAGTGGGTAGTATTTTAAGAAATGGAGGTGTGAGTAGAACTATAGCTATAGATTCCAATGGAAGAGTTGTAGAGAACGCAGAACTATGCATTACATTAAAGAAAATTGGAGTTAAATATATACCAGTATCACACGAGGTACCCGAGGAAGTATTTATCCCCCTCGAATCCCTTGGCTTTTTTGAAGATATAAGCCCCAATAAGTACAGAGTCTTTAACAATACAGAAGAGCTCCTTTATAGAAACTGGCCAACCCCATTTGTTAAGCTAAGTAGGTCATCTGTAAATAGTAGAGTTGCTTGGGGGTTCAGCTCTTATGTAGATTTATATGGTTTGATGTCATCGCCTCATCTTTGTTTCCCCTCATCACTTCTTGGGTTTGCATCTGCTTGGGGGCGTTCGGGGAGACCCTGGGCTCCCCACATCTTGAGTGAAACATAAACCTCCTGTATAGGTTTACCGTCGCTGCCACATCTCTGTCTCCCATGAAGCCACACTTATTACACCTTACTATTCTATGCTCATTTTCTAGTCTACCTCCGCACCTTGGGCACTTTGATGATGTTCCTCTCGGGTCGACTCTAATTACTCTTAGTCCTCTTTCCCAGGCCTCATACTCTATGCAAAACTGTATTCTCCTATAGAATCACAGTGTTAGCTTCTTGTTGAACAATCTGCCCTTCCTAGCGTTATCCCTGAGCTTATCTAGGTTCTCCAGCACCACTACTGAGCGGTATCTAAGAGCTAGCTCAGCAATTAAATCTCCCACTTTATGCGAGTAATCCCATGAAATATTCTTTATTCTCCCGCCGTGTTTTTCTATTGCCCTCTTAACTCCCTTAATATATCTCCATGATTTTGGATACTTCCTCTGAATCCTCTCAATCCAAATCCTATGCGTGAGGATCTTTCTAAGTGGCGTTTTAAACCTCTTCAACTTAACCAGTTTACCATCAAGTGTGAAGGCAGCCGGTGTCAAGTTGTCGAAGTTCAAGTCAATAGCCATAATAGTCTTCGGCTTAACTGGCTTAACGACTCTCTTGAAGTATACTGAGACCCAGAACTCTCCATTAACGTACTTAACTACCAGCTCGTAGTTGCTCCACTCCCTGAGCTTCTCAATCCTTTCTCTAGAGGTTAGTAGCTTCAGCTTGACCTCGTGTTTATTATGAAGCTTTAGTACTAGGACTTTGTTTCTCAGATCTAACGTGTAGTCGTACTCGTCTATCCTAGCCGATAGCTTCTTTAAAACTGGCTTCTTGCCGCCATTGCTTCTAGCAGACTCTACTATGCTCTGGGCGTATGTGTAGATTTGCTTAGCATGGTGTGCCCGGATGCCAAGCCTCCTTAGTCTATCATAGAATTTTTCGTGTAGCTTTCTCCTAGAGAGCCTTGTGTTTAGTCTCCACAGCTCGTTTACAACCAACTGAACCCCATCACGGTAGAGCCTCAGGAACTCGAGGAGAGAGTCACCGCTACCCTCTGGGACAGCCCACGCCCTGAGAGCCTCCACCACTACGGGCTGTTCACCCCTCACAGAGTAGCTCACCTATATATTCGTTTGCTATCAAGGCTTATAAGCATTTCTGCCAAACATATACATGGGGTGATAGCGTGGCCAAGTTTATCTATGCAAAATGCTCTGTAATAAAGTATAGAGGTGGGACAGTAGTCCTATACCCACTGGCAAAGTATCAGGAAGAAGTAAAACCACTACACGGCAAGAGAGTGCACGCAGTAATTATAGCAGAAGAGTAAAAGCTTCACATAAAATCACATAAACCAATATGAAACTCAGAACAGTTGCGGGTGGGCTTTTTCCCCTAGAAGCTTGTGTTCGCCAGTCTCTTTGATTACGCCATATTTTTCTAGAGTAGTAAATATATATTTATAGATTTCTTCTACTATTTTTAAGTCTCTAGTACCTCTGATTAACATCTTCCCATTATCTAGTATTAGTATATCGAGGTCTCCTATTCTTATTTGTGCTAACTTATTATCAAATACTTTGATATTTTGAAATATGCCATCCTTTAGTAGTTCATATGCGTCAATCTTTATGGGTTTTCCGGGGATGACTTCGACTATGTTGGCTCCACAGGCAAGTCTTACCTTCTCTTTACCCTTTCTCTCGAGGAATTCGAGCTTTTTTTGAACACATGCGGGGCAGTTTTGGATTTTATTCACCTTAACCTTATTTACAGATAAATTCCGTGTATTAACAATGAAGAGTTCTTCCTCTACTGGCAAGCCAAGTAGGTATTTTAGGGCCAATGTAGCTGCAATGGATGTTGTTAGTGATACAGCAACATTTATAACGCCGAGAATTTCACACACGTTCTCTTCTCTCTGCCTGTAGCCACTAGGTATGAAACACCTTAAACAACTACCCTTCTCAGGATCAATGAACTTCACCATTCCATACCATCTTTCAACACCCTGCATTATCCAAGGCTTTTTCAAGGCTATACAAGCTTCATTTATTAATAGCCTTGTCTCAAGATTATCGGTGCCATCAATTACTAAGTCTACATCGCTAATGAGCTCCTCAATGTTATCAGGTGAAACGCTGTCAACAACGTACTCTACATTAACCAGCTCATTGATCTCTTTTAGACTTTGTTTACAAGCAACAGCTTTAGGGAGATTTTCAAGCGCGTCTGATGTCTTGAATAGGTGTGTTCTATGTAGATTGCTCAACTCAACGAAGTCTCTATCTATTATCCTTAAGAAGCCTACTCCAGCCCTGGCCAAAATTTCAATTACAGCAGAGCCGGTAGCGCCACAACCTATAATTGCAACACGCGACTTGAGCAATTTGAGTTGCCCTTTAATGCCGATTTCCTCTAGTAATACTTGCCTAGAAAATCTCTCAATAAAATCTGCTAATTCCATCTAATACACACCCAATATAACAATGTTATAATATCCTATATAAATACTTCTGCTGGCTGTACATGAAGTGTGTTCCGGCTGGTTGAAACCGGATCTTTATGAAGGCAAATAACACATATATGTTTGCCTATCAACATGCTTATAGCGGCTATGGTGTTTCTAAAGCATCGCGGGTCTTTGATATTGCAAGTATTATAAGGTTTTAAGTATTCAGAGTGAAATAGCGAAGACAGCTTAATTAAAGTTCAGAACTAAGTTATCTTCGTATTTATAACATATTTATAACAGATTGGTTATCATGTACTTATAGCAGAGTAGATGTAACCCTCATGGGGGTATAGTTGGAGTGGTTGAAAAGGGTCTTTGAGAAGGTGAGGGAGAAAAGACCTTTAGTGCACAACATAACGAACTTTGTAGTTATGAACACTACAGCTAACGCTCTTCTAGCTTTAGGAGCCTCGCCAATAATGGCCCATTCACCTGAGGAGATTGAGGAGCTCGTTGCAAGTGCAGATGCCGTAGTCGTAAATATTGGCACCTTAGACTCTAATTTTATATACTCCATGGTTAAGGCTGTAACTATTGCTCGGGAGCTTGGTAAGCCTATCGTCCTAGATCCTGTAGGTGCTGGTGCTACTAAGCTTAGAACTAGAACAGCTCTACTTCTCCTAAGCTTAGGAGGTATAAGCGTTGTTAAGGGTAACTTCGGCGAGATATCAGCACTAGCTGGAGAGCTCGGTAAGACCAAGGGAGTTGAGGCAATAGCCTACGATAAGGGAAGAGCTAGGGAGGTTGCCGTGGAAGTAGCTAGGAGGTTTGGAATTGTAGTAGCCGTTACTGGTAAAGTAGATTACGTTAGCAATGGTAGAGAGGTTTACATAGTAGAGCCTAAATCCTCCATTGCTGATGAAGTTATACACAGAGTAACAGGTCTAGGTTGTATAGTATCAGCTCTCATAGGGGCTTACCTAGCCGTTGAGGAGCCTTTGAAAGCCGCCGTAGCCGGTATAGCCACATTTAAGGCTGTTGCTGAGAAAGCCGCCGAGGAGTCTACTTACCCTGGTAGCTTCAACGTAAAGCTATACGACTGGCTACGTAGGCTAGACGGAGATACCCTCATTAAGCATGCTAAGGTGGT
>Ga0185307_1001633_pt1 | contig 12168 bp, 8 predicted proteins | sample LHCtaG_FD_128010 | JGI IMG/M metagenome (GOLD analysis project Ga0185307, IMG submission 128010) | Hot spring microbial communities from Little Hot Creek, USA to study Microbial Dark Matter (Phase II) - LHC4sed_matched (SPADES... | ecosystem: Environmental > Aquatic > Thermal springs > Hot... | reverse complement strand
AATCGCCACCACACGCTACGAAGAGTGCCGGGATGCGGGGGTGGTCATCATCGCCGTGGAAACCCCGGTGGATGAGGAAACCCGTAAGCCCAATTACGAAGCCCTCCGCGCGGCGTTGGTCTCCCTGGGGCATCACCTCTCACGGGGAACGCTGGTCATCGTGGAATCCACCATTGCTCCCCTCACGATGGAGCGGGTGGTCCGGCCAATCCTGGAGGAGACCTCGGGCCTGAGGGCAGAGGAGGACTTTTACTTGGCCCACTGCCCGGAAAGGGTCCGGCCTGGAAGGTTGCTCCACAACCTGGAGCACATGCCCCGGGTGATCGGAGCCATGACCCCCGAGGCCGGTCAACTGGCCCTGGAACTCTACCGGCACATCGTCCGGGCCGACCTGGACGTTACAGATTGCCTGACGGCGGAGATTGTGAAAACCACGGAGAACGCGTATCGGGATGTACAGATTGCCTTTGCCAACGAGATCGCCCTGCTTTGCGAGAGTTTGGGGGCGGATGTGTGGAGGGTGCGGGAACTGGTGAACAAATGCCCCCAGCGGGATATGCACTTGCCCGGCGCGGGGGTGGGCGGCCACTGCCTGCCCAAGGACCCGTGGCTGCTGATCGCCCACGCGCCGGAGAATTTCCAGGCCCGCTTGATCCCGGCGGCCCGGGCGGTCAACGACGGGATGCCGCTCCATGTGGCGGACCTGGTTGTAAAAGGACTGCGGCGGATCGGAAAAGAGGTCCAGGGAAGCCGGATCGCGGTCCTGGGGTATGCCTACCTGGAGAACTCCGACGACACCCGCAACAGCCCCAGCGAGGTGCTGGTGCGGAGGCTACGGGAACTGGGCGCTGAAGTAGTCATCCACGACCCTTATGTTCCCCCCTACCAGGGGGACTTGCAGGAGCGCCTCCAGGGCTGCGACGCGGCGGTCCTGATGGTTGCCCACGATGAGTACCGGCACCTGAACCCGGCCGAACTGGACGTGCCGGTGGTGGTGGATGGGAGGCAGGTTTTGGGAGAGGAGGGAAACCAGCGGGTGATCCGGCTGGGTGTGGGGAAGTGACAGGGCATCTAGTACCAGCGTTTGTTAGGTGTGGATTGTGCGTGTCGCTTTGGAGGCCCAGCGGGGCAGAGAGCGTGCTTGGCCCTGCTGCGACGGTTAGCACCTAAGAGAATTGTTAACACCTTGAAGTGTGGATTGTGTGGAGGCCAGTAGCATGAGTGAGCCTAACCTTGAAAAGACCAGAGGTAGGAGGCTCAAAATTTTACACATTGCCGGGTGGTATCCCTCCAAGAAAAACCCCGTGGCAGGTATTTTTGTGCGGGAGCACGTAAAGGCGACAGCACTCTACAACGATGTGGTTGTGCTTTATAGTGAAGGGATTGGTGAAGGGTTTCGAGGTCTTATACAGGTTGAGGATAACGTCGAAGACGGAATCCGGACAATCCGCTTCCGCTACAAGAAATCTCCTGTTCCCAAGACCTCTTATTTCATCTACTTGTGGGCTATGTTTCGGGCTTTTCGTAAGCTTCTTAAGGAAGGTTTTCGGCCCGATGTTATCCATGCACACGTGTATTCAGCAGGTGTTCCGGCTGTGCTCTTGGGTATGCGATATAGGATCCCGACAGTGGTGACGGAACATTCCTCGGGTTTTCCACGCGGTCTCGTTCGGGGACTTGAGCGGATTAAAGCAAAATTCGCTTTTGAGCAAGCGGCTCTTGTGCTTCCTGTAACCGAAGACCTAAAAAGACACATAGAGCGTTTGGGAATCCGGGCTCGCTTTCAAGTGGTTCCAAATGTGGTTGACACCTCTCTTTTTTCTCCACCGACGGCATCCGAAGTGAAAAGCGAAGACGATAGTAAAAAACGGCTTCTCACTGTGGCTCTTTTGACCCCCATAAAGGGTATTCCATACCTTCTTGAAGCCTTGGCCCAGCTTAGGGAGAAGCGCGACGACTTTGTGCTTGACATTGTGGGCGATGGGCCAAACCGTGCTGAGTATGAAGAGTTGACGCGTAAGCTCGGCCTCCAGGACGTTGTCCGATTTCGTGGATTGAAAACCAAACAAGAGGTTGCGGAGTTTATGAGAAAAGCTGATGTTTTCGTGTTACCCAGCGAGTGGGAAAATTTGCCGTGCGTGATCATCGAAGCTATGGCCTCTGGGTTGCCGATTGTGGCTACAAACGTTGGAGGTATTCCTGAGATGGTGAGCAATGAGGTAGGGCGATTGGTTCCGCCGGGCGACCCTGAGGCTCTCGCCAGAGCGCTTGATTACATGCTGGATCACTACGGAGAGTTCTCTTCGGAAGCACTTGCCCGGTATGCTCAAGAGCGTTATAGCTACCAAGCGGTAGGTAGAAAACTAGATCAGCTTTATAGATCTGTTCTGAGGCAAAACTGATGAGCAGCGGCCAATTCGTTCGGGGAACAACGGTTACATTTATTAGCGGCATCTTAAGCTTTCTTTTAGGCATTGGGACCTCCGTTATTCTGGCTCGAGTCCTGGGACCGGAAGGAAGAGGAATTTACGCTTTGGCTATCCTTTTGCCTTCGCTTATCATAACCTTTGGCAATTTAGGAATCGGACCAGCGACGGTCTACTATGTAGCCCGGGGCGAGTTCCGACGCCAGGAGATTTTGGGGAATAACGTCCTGCTCAGCGTAGGTATCGGTGGCATTGGTGTCCTTGCAGGGTTGATCGTAGTCCTATTCTTCCGGGAAAAAGTGTTTCCAGGTGTTTCCCCTGGTTATCTCCTCTTGGCTTTGGTGCTTGTGCCCGTGGAGGTCCTCTTCTCGTATGTCAGGTATGTGCTCCTTGGTGCCCAACGTATCAAAGAGTTTAACTATGTCCAGATCGCCCAGTCCATTCTCTTTCCCGGGTTCATCACTCTTGCCTTGCTGGGCCTGAAGGCTGGGGTGACCGGGGCCATACTCGCCGAATTGTTTACCTGGGTGATTGTTGATGCCCTTGTTTTTCGTCTCGCCCGGCGGGTTGCCGAGGGCATTGAGCTTAAGCCTAACATCTCCTACATCAAGCGGACGACTACATACGGCATTCAGGCGCATCTTGCGAACATTTTGGGATTCCTTAATTACCGGGTGGACATGTTTCTCGTCAATGGATTCCTGGGGCCCGCAGCAGTAGGGCTGTATGCCGTGGGAGTGGGGCTGGTGGAGAAACTTTGGATGATCTCCTATGCAGCAAGCACTGTTCTTTTCCCTCGAGTAGCGGCAGAGACCGAGGAAGATAGGCGAAAGGAGTTTACACCACTTGTCGCTCGCACAGTACTTTGGATAACAGCCATGGCAGCTTTGGTCTTGGCGCTCCTCAGCCGCTGGATTGTGCTCCTGCTTTATTCTGAAGCTTTCTTGCCAGCGGCCGGTGCGTTACAGGCACTGCTTGTGGGGATTGTGGCTCTTAGTGCTGGCCGGGTGTTAGCCAACGACATCGCCGGGCGCGGGTTTCCGGGGCTGAACATTTACACTGGCTTGGCTACTGTCCTTACCAATGTGATCTTAAACCTTTTATGGATCCCGCGCTACGGGATTGTCGGTGCAGCCTGGGCATCGACGGTCTCGTATACGGTTTTATTTCTTGGCGCTCTTTTCTTCTACTGCAGGCTCTCCGGTAACCGGTGGACCAAGGTGGTGTTTCCTCAACGGGGGGACTGGAGGCTATATTTTCTGGTAGCCAAGGCCTTGTATAGTTGGGCCTGGGCTAAGGCGAGGGCGGTGCTGTAGGCTTATTTGCCGGAGGAAAGAATAAGATGAGAACAGAGATTGTTAATAATCAAGAACGCTGGCGAGGCTGTAGTTCGAAAACTGTCTTGATGTTGTCAACACTCGTGATTCAGCCGCTGGTTCCCGTATACGGTACCCCTGTGATTTCCTATACGCTCCGCGCATATCTTAAAGCCGGCTGGACTATCTATTTTGTGGTCGGGTTTAAGCCCAATCCGGTAGACGAGGAATTGGTGAAGCAAGTGCATGTGTCTTGGTTTGCAATACCATTGCTGCGAACCCTCGGAAGATTACGGAAAATAGGTTTTTTCGCTCGTGCTATATGGTGGGCGATAGCACAAGTCTTGTTTTTTGTGAAGGGTCTCCGAATCATTAGAAAGCACAAGGTCGACCTGATCTACACCTGGGATGTGGATGTGGCTCCCGCGGCCTGGATCCTATCTAAGCTATTTGGGATTCCGTGGGTAGCGCGTTACCTTGGAACAGGAAGTGCTTTGTATGCTCAAATGCAGAACAGACTCTGGAAAATCCGTTCGTGGCAACAAGTTATTGCCTACAAGTTGCCTGCTGACATGGTCGTAATGACTGATGACGGAACGTTAGGAGACATCGTGCTAAAAAAGCTCGGTGTACGTGAAGAGAAGGTCAGGTTTTGGATGAACGGTGTGAATAAGCAGATATTTGCTGAACTTCCACCGAAAGAGGTTGCTAGAAAGCGGCTTGGGATCAGATCTGGGTATGTTCTGTTGGTGGTTTCACGGCTCGAACATGGTAAGAGGGTGGACAGAAGCATTTCCGCAATACCAGGGGTAATTTCCAAGGTGCCAGTAACAACTTTGGTGATTGTAGGTGATGGACCGGAAAGGCGTGCTCTAGAGAAGCGCGTCCGAAAGCTTAATGTTACAGAACATGTTCGTTTCATTGGGGCAGTGCGGCACGAAGAAGTGCCATTGTATTATGCGGCTGCCGATGTGTTCCTATCGCTCTGCGACATTTCTAACGTGGGAAACCCGTTGTTAGAAGCCATGCTCGCAGGCAACTGTTGCGTGGTGTTGGATGTGGGCGGGACCTCAAAGGTAGTAAAACATGGTGTGACAGGCATTTTGATCACAAAGGAACAGCTTAAGTCACTTGATCAAGTATTAGTTTCCCTACTTAAGAACCAATCGTTGCGAGAAAAGCTTGGCAAAAATGCGAGAGAGTGGGCTTGGCAACACTTGAAATCTTGGGATGAGCGATTAGAGCAAGAGTTGCGGGAAGTGGAAACACTTGTGTTCACGGAAGTTCCACCTTGGGGTTGGGTTAAGCGGCGTTGGTTGAAGTGTTTCAGTTTTGCCCACGCTCGGAGGCACATCGATGAGTAACGTTACCGTCTCTAGTTCCCTGCCTAATCAAAGGCTTATTGCAAAACCGATTGGGTTAACCTCCCTTCTCCAATCGGGGTTATCACTGCTCTTGCTTGCGGTTCCGTTTCATTCCGTTCTTATTCTTCCCGGCGTTAGTGTGGTCAAAGCAATTGGTTTGGTCCTCGCTCCGATCTGGTTGATTTGGCTAGTGGTCAGGCTGGGTGAATCACGATGGTCGTGGACCGTGCCACGCCGAAATATCCGCATTATTCTCTCACTCGCAGCGCTTATTGTCTCCATTCTGCTTTCAACTTTCTATGATTCCATGAGTCCCATCTTTCGTACAAGCCTGACGACTCTAGTACTTGGCAGCGGAATAGCCATATTCATTTGGACGTTGGTGTCGTCCGAGCTTTTCTTGCGGCGTGCTTATGCTTGCTTAGCCGCAGGTAGCACGATCCTCGGGCTTTTGGTCATTCTGCAATTTGTGGCACCTCAAGAAATAACCCGAGCTTTAAGGGCGCGCATCTTTCTGGAAACTGTTGGCGAGACAACTGTAGTGCGCGCAACAGGGCCATTCCGGGATCCGAACTATGGAGCACTTACACTCATCGTCCTGGCATGCCTTTCGTTCTATCTTGCCTTAACCTGTCAGAGGCATTGGCAGCGAGCCGCGCTATTCCTTAGCGTGGCTGTGCAGGTGGTGGCGGTGCTTTTAACTTTCTCCCGGGCTGGTTATATAACGCTTGCGCTTGTGGGTGCAACAGTTCTGTGGCGCGAGAGGTACCGACTGCGCATCTGGAAAGTGGCTCTGGTATCTGTGCTCGGCGTTGTGTTGCTGGCTACGATTGGCGGAGGGATTCTTGATTTGATTGCGGTTCGTACTAGGACAGTAATAGAGTTTGCGCAACTCGTTAGAGAGGAACCGGGACAAGCTAGCCAAGTTGATCTAAGCTTATGGTATCGTTTCCAATTGCTTCGAGCGGGGATTAGGATGGCCTTTGATAGGTTCCCCTTAGGAGTTGGATGGGAAAACTTCCGGTATCGAGTCACCCAGTACTCAGAAGGCGTTCCCGAACAAGGAGCCCACAATACCTATGTAGCGATTGCTGCGGAGCTCGGCTTACCGGGGCTCATTGTATTGGCCTGGCTTCTTTGGGGGTTGTGGAGAAGTACCGCTCATTTGTGCAAGAATGGAAAGGAAAAGATTGGCCTTCTTGCGAGGGGAGTAAGGTGTGGCCTTTTAGCAGTTCTGATTGACGGGCTCTTCCTCACAGTGCTCCACGAAGCTGTGGTATGGGCCTTGATTGGATTGATCATGGCACAGAATCAGATAGTTTTGAATGCGGTCAAAAAAGAAAAAATCAGCGTCACCGAGAGGAAGGCCTCATGAACAAAGTGAAGATGGGGCGAGTTGAACGGCGCCTTCGGGTACTATACGTAGAAGAAGGGCTAAGCCAACCAGCGGTAAACCTTTTACCTATTTTAGCGTCCGAGGTTGATTACTACCTTGTGACAGCAGAAAGGGATAAAGAATTCGCGAAACGTCATTCCATGCCAATATATACGTTTCCACCCCCAAGGTTCCCGGTCCAGAGGGCATGGACAAGCAGGCGCCTTGTAGAGCGGGTTTTGCGAAAAACCAACATTGATTTGGTTCATAGTCACAGCGGGACGGATTTTCTCTTACCTCAGACCGTCCCTATTGTGACCCATGTGCACGGAAGCTGGATGGCCGATTGGCACCGTGCATGGCACGCTGATGGCTTGGCTAAAAAAATACGGCATTTGGTAGGATATGTCCATTATTGCATTCCTGAGAGTATCAGCATCCGAAAGGCAGCGCATATTATTGTGGTTTCTGAACAAGTGAAACGGGAAGTAATCCATTTTTATGGTGTCTCCCCCGAGCGTATAACTGTAGTTTACAATGCTGTTCCAGATTATGTACATAACATGGGTTCTGCCAAGCGTCTAGAGGATTCACCGCGACTTGTCTATGTAGGTCGGCTTCATCCGTCAAAAGGTATCGCGGAATTTTGTGTGGCTTTCACTAAAGCTCCTGAGCTTAAAGTTGAGCTACTAATTATTGGTGACGGCCCGGAGAAAAATTTTTTACTTTCCCTGGCCCGAAAAGATCCGCGTATTCGACTTCTTGGGGCACTTCCTCATGAGGAGGTTTTGCGCGTCCTAGAAGAAACGAATATCTTTGTTTTTCCAACTCATTATGAAGGCTTTGGCCTTGCTTTACTAGAGGCAATGGCTACAGGCCACGCGTGTGTAGTAAGGGACATCCCTGCAATGTCAGAGGTTCTCGGCCGTGCGGCAGGGGTTTTCTGTAGTGACGTATACTCGATGGTAGAAGCCGTAGCCGAACTGGTAAGCAACCCAGAAAGGCGGTTTGAATTACAAAAGCAGGCCAAAGTACGTGCTAAAGAGTTCTCTTGGAGAAAATCAGCGTCCATCCTTATGAATGTCTATAAGCAGGTGGCGGGGCGTTTATGATGGATAAAAAGAGCCTAAGGATAGCGCTGTTCATTCCTTCCCTAAGCATCGGGGGCGTTGAGCGTGTTATGCTTAATCTAGCTGCTGGGTTTGTTAAACATGGGGTATCAGTGGATTTAGTGTTAGCAAAAGCTCAGGGTGAATACATGCACCATATTCCCACTGGTGTGCGCATTGTTGATCTACATGCAAGCCGTGTGTTGAGGGCTCTTCTCCCTCTTTCCAAGTATCTAAGAACTGAGAAGCCTGAAGGCTTAATTTCTGCTAAGGATTACGCGAATGTTGTAGCGATATGGGCAAAATTACTGGCGCATGCTTCTACTCGAGTAACCGTTAGTGTGCATACTACACTGTCAAGACATGCAGAGCATGCCGCGACGTTTAAAGAAAAAAAAGTCGTGCCTTTCTTAGCACGTTGGATTTACCCCTGTGCTGACGCAGTCGTAGCGGTTTCGAACGGTGTAGCAGATGACCTAGCACATTTTCTGAGACTATCGCGGGATCGTATAACCGTTATTTACAATCCCATAGTAAGTGAAGGCCTTTTTGCCGCGGCCCAACAGCCAGTTGATCACCCCTGGTTTAAGCCGTATAGCCCCCCGGTAATCATATCCATTGGGCGTTTAACTAAGGCTAAGGATTACTCCACGCTCATAAAGGCTTTTGCGAAGGTGAGGCAGCAGCGCGAGGTTCGCTTAGTGATACTTGGCGATGGTGAAGAACGGTCGAGTCTTGTAGATTTGGTGCGACGCCTCAGGTTGGACAATGATGTATGGCTGCCGGGATTTGTGGATCCTCCTTATCCTTATCTCGCTCGTGCCTCATTGTTCGTGTTGTCTTCTATATGGGAAGGGTTTCCCACTGTAATTGTTGAAGCACTCGCTCTTGGTGTTCCAGTTGTATCCACCGACTGTCCAAGTGGCCCTCGTGAAATTCTTGATAATGGGCGCTTCGGAAATTTAGTGCCCGTGGGGGATGTAGAAGCATTGGCAGATGCGATTCTTCGTGCCCTTGATGCGCCGCATGAGCCAGAACGATTGAAGGAAAGAGCAAGGCAGTTCTCAGTGGATAATGCGGTTACTCAATATCTTGCGCTCCTTGGTCTTAATAGAGGCGGCGATGGTAGCGATGAAAAAGGCATATCCAATGGAGTGGGATAGCGCCAATTCGTTATGAGCAGGCAAAACCAAGTGTGTCTGCGCTACGTTGCGCAGCGAACTGTAGGAGGATGAGGAGAATGAAGGTTACGATCGTTGATCCGTCTGGCTTCACACCACCTTATGACCACTGTCTGGCCACCGCTCTTGCGCAGGGGGGATGCCAGGTAGTGCTGGTCACCACCCGACTCCCGCCGGGGCCGTGGGCTCAAGGTACGGCCTACGAGCGCTGGGAGCACTTTTACCAAATGGCAAGCAGGCTGTCTAAGACAAAAATCCGCACCTATCTCAAAGGGTGCGAGCACCCGTTTGATATGGAAAGGCTGTTACACCGTTTGCGTCGCTGGAAGCCGGATATCATTCATTTTCAATGGGTTCCATTTCCATTAGTTGATGGATTCTTCCTTCGGCGATTCCGAAAGATTGCCCCACTTGTGCTTACGGTGCATGATACCGAGCCTTTCCACGGTGCACCCTCGTCTCGGCTCCAGCTTGTTGGAGTAGTTTCAACTCTTAAATGTTTTGGCCATTATATTGTTCATACCCAATACTCGAAGGAGGCTCTCGTAAGCCAGCTGGGCCTACCGGAAGAGCGAATAAGTGTAATTCCTCACGGGGTTTTTAGCTACTACCGAGAGCTTGTCAACGAAACAGAAAAAACCCAGGAGGAACCTAAAATCAGCGGAAAAAAGAAAGCCCTCTTTCTGGGGGTGCTTAAACCCTATAAGGGGGTAGACATTCTCCTTCAGGCATTCGCTCGTCTTCCCGAAGAAGTGGCAAGGGATACAATTCTTCAGATCGTAGGGTATCCGAAAATGCCAATTGAATCTCTCAAAGCTCTTGCTCGGGATCTTGGGGTCGAGGAAAAGGTTCTGTGGGACCTAAGGTTCGTGAAAGAGGCTGAGGTTGCGGCCTACTTTGCTCGGTCTGATGTTGTGGTTCTTCCCTACAGGAGAATTGATCAAAGCGGCGTATTAATGATAGCTCTGGCATTTGGCAAACCAATTGTGGCATCACGAGTAGGAGGGTTTGCAGAAACTATCCAAGACGGAGTACATGGCTTCCTTGTGGAACCTGGAAATGTGGAGTCACTTGCCCAAGCTTTAACGCGTCTCCTGGTTGATGATGAAATGCGAGCTCGAATGGCAAACGCGGTGGAAAGATTGGCGAGAGAGAAACTGTCGTGGAACAACATTGCTCAACAAACGCTTCGCTTATACCAGACGATTGCGAGAGAAAAAAGGCGGATGCCGAGACGGTGAGAATCATGATATCCGCTGTTATCTTGACTTGGAATTCCGCACGCTATATTGAACGGTGTTTACGAAGCGCTATCGCTGACGCACACCATGCGGGAATAGAGCTCGAGATTTTCGTTGTTGATGGAGGATCTACCGATGGGACAACGGAAATCCTCTCCCGATTGTCTAAAGAGATGTCCGAACTCAAAATTATTCTCCTCGGCAAAAATTTAGGGACCACTGTATCCAGAAATATCGCCATCAAAAAATCGCGGGGAAAATACGTATTGATACTCGACTCCGACACCGAGATTTTGCCTGGCACACTTGGGACGCTCTGTCGAGCGCTTGAAGAGGTCCCTCGAGGAGGCATTGTTGCTCCGCGGTTACTCTACCCTGATGGCTCAGTTCAGCCGTCCTGTAAGCGCTTTCCTACCGCTCCTTTGAAGGTTTGTAAATTCATACCAGTTTCCTTGTTTCAGCGACTTGGCGAGGCTGCAGAGCTCTATCCGCGAGAGCTATACAGCAAGGATTTCAAAGAAGTCCTGCGCGTGGACCACTGTATTTCCGCATGTTGGCTGGTTAGACGCGAAGCGATTGAGGAAGTAGGCCTGCTCGACGAAAAGATCTTCTATGCGCCTGAGGATGTGGATTACTGTTTGCGAATGTGGCTTAGTGGTTGGGAAGTGTTATATGTTCCCAGTGCGGAGGTCGTACATTATACACAGAGGCGATCCCACAAGAGCTTGCGTATGGCTTGGGTGCACGCAAAGGGGCTTTTTTACTACTTTCGCAAGCACGGGTATTGGCTAAGCCGAAAAAACCTTTACTGCAGGATTAAGGAGGCAGTGGAACGGCACGGAATCCGCCCGCCCCTTGGTTTGAGTTGATCGATGTCTATGGGGACGAATCGTGTGCAGCTTGTGATTATAAAACCTGTGAATCGCTCATGGGCGGGTTAGACAAAGCTAGTCAAGCTTTTGAAGCGCCCAGGGTAATTACGGTGAGCAGGCTACCGCTGGATTTACCAAGCGTGCTTCGATGTCCATAAAATCAACCAGGTTCTTCTCGAAGCCATGGGAGTTTAAGGTTTCCAAGCTCGTCTTCAAAGCAGCAAAGAAATCCCACAAATCAGGGTAGTTTATAAATTACCCGTCGGTGCCCTACAAGTCTTTCTTTCCCGATCAAATGAATAAAGCACTCTATAACTTCCGACACGGAGCTTGAAGAAACCTTTTAACTCACCGCACAAAGGTTCCGGAGTAAGGTTGGCAAAGTTTTCGGCTAGCCACTTTAGCTTCTTAAGGATCCGTTCTGCAATTGGCTTGTCAAGAGAAGCAAACTCTTCCGCAGCTTCTGGAAGAAAGCGAACTTGGTAGCTTCTCACCAGACTAACCCCACTCGTTTGGCCACGTCTTCAGCGGATATGCCCTTTTCCCCCTGAGAAATGCGCTCCAAGGAGTGCTTAAGGCGTTCCTGTATTTCTGGGCGCAATTGGAGCCCCTCATCTGGATCACCGAAAAGCTCGAGTAACGCTTCCTCGATCGCTTCCCGAAATAGCTTTTTCAGTTCTTACTTTGAAAGTCCCTCAACCCTCATCTTTACCTCCTTAAGAAATCTCTTCCATTATTACATGTTTCGAAAATACTCACAACGGTAGTGCCTCAAGAAATGTGTCCATGGGGGCATTATGGTAGCTTTCCCAGAAAAGAAAAGGATGGAAGGCCTCTACAGCAAACAAAACCCACGACCTCTTCACCCTGGTGGGGCCGGTGGAGGACCTCAAAGTTCCGCGGGAACGGGAAGGCAAATTCCATCCCCAGATCTTCCTTCACTGTGAGTGAGGCTTGTTAGCATGTTTCTAAGCCATTCTCGCGATGGCAGGGTCAGATCTTGACTTTTGACATTTAAGAGCAGAGCTTGAATCGTGCGTTGGATGGGCGGGGGGCGGGATTCAGCTTCGCGCAACCGCCCACACTCATGAGGAGGTTGAACATCGCTTGCGGTTCTTATCCACTTAGGCACAAATTTTTGGTGACCCTTATTGCACCATTGGAGCGGTTTTTCACCTGTTGGGTGGTGAAGGCGGAGCTTTTGGTGGGTGCAAGGGACGAGGAAGCCTTCGAGCAGCTGAGCAAGGATTTGGAAGCTTTGGAAGAAATACCCATCACGGATGA
>Ga0185307_1001632_pt1 | contig 12170 bp, 7 predicted proteins | sample LHCtaG_FD_128010 | JGI IMG/M metagenome (GOLD analysis project Ga0185307, IMG submission 128010) | Hot spring microbial communities from Little Hot Creek, USA to study Microbial Dark Matter (Phase II) - LHC4sed_matched (SPADES... | ecosystem: Environmental > Aquatic > Thermal springs > Hot... | reverse complement strand
GGCAATGGGTGTTGAGATGGTTGGTAGTAATGGTTTGCTCTCCCACTTTCGCTCAATGGCAGAAAACGGTAAAGGATTTTTGTCAATTAGTTCGCTTACCTAATTTCTCTCCTGTTCAATCTGTCCTGCTCAAGAATCTCTCCGATTTCTCCCACATCGCTACTGGCTGGACGCTCAAAAGCCCTGATGGGAAATTTGCCTTCGCTATCACTGATAGGGAGGGGAAAATCCTTTATGAGTTCGGTTTAGGCTTTCCCTTCTGGCACGAAAGCAAATTCAAGCAAGCCAAAGAAAGGATAATCACCCGTTTTGGTTCCTTCCTTTCCGATGGGGAATGGCACTTTCTCTATCGTGGTTTGGGTAGTTACGGTTTGGCGGTCAAAAAGGGTATGACTATCCGAGTGGACGCAAGGACTTTTGAAATTTGGGGCGAAGGAAAAGAAGATGCTTCTTTTTCTCTGCCCCGTCCATCCTTTCCTCAATCTACCTCCAACCATCTTTTCTTCTCCTTCGGTTTCCCTGTTCTTCCAGCCCTTCACTCTACCCACGCTGCTTCCTGTGCCATGTGGGCAATGGGGATTGGCGTTGTTGGCGAGAAAGAACCTTACCAAAAAGTCATCGGAGATTTTTCCGGTCTGATTACCCGTTGCCTTTGTGACCTACCCGATAGACCCTTTGTCCACGAAATTGAGAAAGGTTTACCTCTCTTCCTCAAACTCAGGGGCAGAAAGGGAAAAATCAAGACTTTCGTCCTCTCTCAAACTCCTTGGGCAAATTTGAAGCGGCAGTTTGAAAAAAACAAAATTGCCTTTGTGACTTTCCTTTATCGCAAAGATCAGAAGGAACCAAAAAAGGCTTTTTTGAGGGTGGATGGGACGACAGTCCTTTCAATTGGTTTTTGGGAAAGCCCTAACGGTCTCTTCCTTGTCACCATCCCTCCTTCCACAGTCATTGATAATCTGAGGAAAATCAGTAGTTGGTCTGAAGGAATTACTCTCTTTCGTTTGGACGGACCTGCTGTTAACATTGTTTTTGCCTTCCCTTCTTTAGAAGGTGATTGAGAATGATTCAACCTGCGGAGAAAGAACCTCGCCCAGTTGAACAGTTTGTCTTTGAGTTGATAACGGTAGGGGTAAAGGAGAGGGCAAGTGATATCCACATTGAACCTTTCAACAATGGCTACTTGGTTCGCTACAGAATAGACGGTCTTTTAAGACCCATGGGCATCTCCCTACCTTTAGATTTAGGGAGGCGTTTAGTTGGGGCGATAAAAGCGATGGCTGAAATGGATTTAGCAGAGAGCAGGTTCCCTCAAGATGGTCGTTTTTCAGGAAATTTTGATGGTGTCCCTTTAGACTTGAGGGTCTCAACTTTGCCTACTCCCTTAGGGGAGAAGGTGGTTTTGAGGCTTTTGCCAAAGGAAGCACCGATAAAGGAATTGAACCAATTGGGGATGGAAGAGGACACTTTGGCTTCTTGGAAGAAACTGATAAAGAACCCTCAGGGCATGATTTTGGTTGTTGGACCTACAGGTAGTGGTAAGACAACAACTTTGTATGCTTCCTTGAGGTCTATTTCAAGCCCATCAGTTAACATCGTCACAGTTGAAGACCCGATAGAGTATCGGCTTCCAATGGTGACTCAAACCCAAGTTCACCCAGAAATTGGTCTTACCTTCTCCCTTTTGCTCAAACACATCCTCCGTCAAGACCCAGACATCATTTTTGTCGGGGAGATAAGGGATGAGGAGACCGCTTCCATTGCCTTTAGGGCTGCCTTGACAGGTCACTTGGTCTTTTCCACCTTGCACACTCAAGATTCCTTTGAGGCAGTGACGAGGCTTTTGGATTTAGGAGTTGAGCGTTATTTGGTTGGTGCTTGTTTGCTCGGTGTTTTGGCTCAAAGGTTAGTTAGAACTGTCTGCCCTTTCTGCTCTTTCCCTGATTCCCCGCTCCCTGAAGAGGTTGCTGTTGTAAAGGCGGTGATGGGTAAAGAGCCTGAAGGCGATTGGAAATTCCTTCGTGGCAGGGGTTGCACAAAGTGCGGTCAAACTGGATACTTGAGTAGGACAGGGATTTTTGAGTTGCTGGTCTTTTCAAAGGATGTCAAGGAGGCTTTCTTCTCCGGAGCAAACCAGTGGGAGTTGAGGAAGGTTGCGAAGGAGAGGGGGATGAGGACGATGGTTGAAGATGGTATGTTGAAAGTCAAGAAAGGGAAGACAACCGTAAGCGAAGTTTTAAGGGTCACTTCAACCTTGATGGAGGGTGAATGAAAAAATGGGTCAAGATTGGATTGAAATTGAGCCGATGGGAGGAGAAAGTTCGGAGGAGAGGTTGAAGAAGGCTCAAGAGGAGTTATTGTCCCGATGGGGATCTGAGGGACAAGGGGGAAGGGATGGGGTCAACCTTTGGGTAACAGGATTTTTGCTCTTTTTGGTCTTTTCCCTTTTTGCTTGGAACATCTCCTTACGACGGTCACTTTCAAGTAAGGTGAAAGTTCATGAGGGGCAAGAAAGTTTGAAGGTCGTAAAGGGTGAAGTGGGGAAGGTGAGGGGGGAGATGAAGATGGAAGAGGAGAAGAAGGTAGGGGAGGGTTCAATTGAAAGGGCGATGCCTTCCCACTCACCTGCTCCTTTGACCATAAAGCCTTCAGAGCGGAAAGGGAAAGAGGAGAAAGTGACAGCGCCCATCCTTTTCCCACTGCCTGTCTACCCATCTCATCAACCGCAAAAACCTTCACCGCAAATTCAACCATCACAAACCCCAACTTCTCCCAAAGAAGAAACCGTCAGACCTCAAACTCAACCAATTTCCCCTCCAACTTCCCCTTTGCCTTCTCCCTCCCCTGAGAACCTTCAGTTAGTTGGTTTGGTCATAACACAGAAGGTGAAGTTAGCAGTGGTGAAGGTAGGAACGAGAACCGTCACTGTTATGGAAGGTGAGACCATTCCTTTGACGGGATGGGAGGTGAAAAAGATTGAACCTGAAGGCATTCATTTGGTTTTCAAGGAAAAGCCGCAGGAGAAGTTGGTGCTTCGACCGTCTTTTTGATGGGGATAAAAAGAAGAAGGGGATGAGTTTACTTGAGTGCGTTGTTGCAGCGAGTTTGTTGGCTGTTCTGGTTAGCGTAGTGGCTGCAAATTTGTTGGCGTGTGAAAGGGTCATTTCAAGGGAGAGGTTGAAGAGGAAAGGATTATTGGTCGCTTTCAAGGTAACCCAGAACTTGATGACCTTACCTTTTGACCGATTACCACCTGAAAAATTTTCTGGGCAAGAAGGGACGGTAAAGGTCAAACTTTCACTGCCAATCTCAGGGGAGGTTAGAGCCTTCAAGGAGAACGGTGAGGATATACCTGCTTATCTTGAAGGGGAAGGGGAAGTTTCCGTAAGGGTTGAAGGACAGTCTAACTTCTTCGTTCAATACACCGCTTCTTGGGAGGAAGGGGGTTGGGTGGTTAAGGTTTGGGGAGAATTTGTGGACGAAGGTTTGATGGAGAGCAAGATTCCAACGAAACTAAAAAGGTTGTTCGTTAAAGTTGAAAGGGACGGAATCTCCTGTCCAACTCTTTGGCTTTTAAGGGGGAAATGAGTTTGAAGAGGGGATGGACTTTAACAGAGATGATAGTGACCATAGGGGTAACGGGGGTCTTGTTGGCTTTGGCAGGTGAAATTGCCTTCCTGACAATGAAAGCAACCTATAACCTGCAAAAGAACATTGAACTTCACGAGAGGGCAATCTCGCTAATGGAGCGAGTGGTCGGTGAGGTCTTAAGGGCGGAGGGGGTTAAGGTAAAAGAGATGGGCTTGGTTATCTTAAGTGATGGTCAGGAGATCATAGTTAGCAGAGAATTTCAGCAAAGAAATATTTCGGGTGAATGGACTTTTGAATGGGTGAAGGAAAACCTTTTAAGCCTAAAATTGAAGGTAACAGATAAAAGGGGGAGTGAGGAAATTATTGAGACAGAAGTTTTTGTCCCCTTGTGTAAAAGGGGTGAAGAGGGATGAAGAAGGGACAAGCAATCATAGCGGCTGTTGCCCTGTTCTCCATAATTGCCCTTTACTCATCTTTGTGGCTCAAAGAAGCGTTCTTTTCCCTCTCTGAGACGAGAAAACTTTTTTCAAGTTTACAAGCCAAATTGCTTTGCCAATCTGGGGTTGTTTTGGCGAAGGAGAAACTCAAAAATGGTCAAATCCCGTCTTCCCTATCCATCTCCCTACCTGAAGGCGAAAAAATTTTCATCTCCTTTCAACCCGATGAAACGAGGGTGGAAGTGAAGGTTCAAGTTGTTGGGGAGGTAGGTGGTAGGAGGTTCAGTCAGCAGGCGAATTTCTCTTTTCCCGAAGGTGTAGGTGATAGAGCCATCTCCATCTTCTTCTGTGACCCAGAAAGCAAAATTCCCCTCCCGCCTTACCCCTTACCTTTAGGGAACGGATTGGTGAAAGCGAGTTTGGTTTTGACAGTGGAGGGAGAGGCAAAAGTTTTGCCCACAAAACCTTTCTTGGGTGTTGAAGGGGGAAGTGTTGTTGGTGTAAGCGAGGGTGGAGACTTGATCGTTGGGAAGGTTCCAAGCCAAAAAGGTGTTTTCACTTTTGATGGTTGGTGGCAAATCCCTCACCTTCCAGGCCCTTTTTTCATCAACTTCCCCTTTGCACCTATATGCTTTGAAGGGGTTGAAGATGAGAAAGGGACTTTCAGGAGGGTTAAAGTCCTACCGAGGTTCCCAAGACAATACTTCCTTGAAGAAGGAAAAGCCCATTTCGTCTTCTCAGAACACGAAGGTGGTAAGAGTGTAAAGATCTTCGGATGGACGAAAGGTTTTCGCTGCTATGGTCCCTTTTACGCCAACGCATCCATTTCCCTCTCAGGAAATTCCATCTTCGCTTTGATGGAAAGTAGGGGGGACAAAGTTCAAGTTACAGGTGAAGTTTCTGTTTCAGAGGGTGGGTCGGTGTGGTTTGTTTTGGGCAAGGAAATAATTTCAAATCTTCACGAGTGCAAGGAGAGAGGTTTTTTGGAGGAGAAAATTCCACCCATCTTTCCCCCAAAGCCTTCTTGGTCATCTTGGCTTGAAGAAACTGACCCTTCATTAGGTGGTGAAGGAACCGTTCTCCCAACCTTCTCCATTTTAGACCTCTCCCAACTGGAAGAAGGGGGGAAGTTTTTCTTTGAAGGCGACGGCTTTGTTACAGGTGAGGTCAAGGGTGGTAAAGGGTGGGTTGTTGTTTTCTGCAAGGGAACTTTAACAGCCCTTGGAAGCATACTCGTTGGCAAAGGAAGTTACTTGGCTTTGGTGGCGAAGGAAGTTGTTTGGATACCAAAGGAGCCAAATTCTTTCCTTTGCGGTCTAATCTGGGCTACGGAAGGGAGTTTCAAGGTTCAAATTCAAGATCAACCTACCAAACCTATGAGGTTGTTGGTGATAGGTAGCGTTAATGTCAACTTATTCCGAAGTTAGAGGATGAGGAGGGGAGGTGGGGTATTGAGTTTTTCTACGCACCTATGCCCTTCCCCTCCTTCCTCGTCCATCAAGTGAAGGGGGGTAGAGTGAGATGAAAAAGAATTTAGTTCTGGTTTCCCTCTTGACTTTCCTCCTTCAACCTCCTTCCTTCACCCAGCAAGGTCAAATCATACAACTGATGGTCTTTCGGGACGGTGATGTTAGGGATGTAGCGATGGCGATAGCAAGGGCGACGGGATTAAACCTCATCGTTGATAACTCTGTTACAGGAACTGTTTCTTTGCACTTAAAAAGTATCTCACCTGAGGAGGCTTTGTCTTTGATCGCCCAAGCGGTGGGCGCCCGCTTAATGAAGACGGAGAAAGGTTTATTGCTGACAAAACAACCCCTATCCCCAATTCTACAAGTAGAGGTCAAGGAAGGTAAGGTGACTTTGAACGCACAAAATGCCGATGCTTCGGAAGTTCTAAGGCAGATAGCGGAGAGGGGGAAAGTGAACCTACTTTTGCCTGCAGATTTGCCTGTCAGCAGAATAACGATTAATTTGCAAGATGTCCCTATTGATGAGGCGATAAACATTGTGGCAAAGGGAGCGGGTTGGGAAGTTCAGAGAGAGGGCAGCATAATGAGAGTTCAAAGGGGCATCACTACCCCTCCTGCCTCACCGACAATTACTCCAACCCCTTCATCCACTCAACCTGCTCAAAGACCAACTTCACCGCCCTCACCTATCCCTACTGAAAGGCAGCAGAGGGAGGAAAAGCCGACAGAATTGATGACAAAGATGGTGGAAACAAAACGGGTGGAGAGGAAGGATAAAGTGACATTGACGGCGGTCAATGCCCCATTAAGTCAGGTCTTGGAAGAGATAGCAAGGCAGACAGGCGTTGATCTATTGGTTATTGGCAGCACTGACGAAAAGGTGACAGTTAGGCTATCAGATGTAAGTGTTGAAGAGGCATTAAGGATGATTCTGACGGGAACGAAATACATCGTCATACCGATAGAAGAAGGGAAGCATCAATCTGGCAACCCCAATCAAAGGAGGTTTTTGATAGGTGAGTGGGGAGACCCAACAAAATGGACTTCACCAGCCCTTTCAGCCTTCTTAGAAACGAGAAGGTTTGACTTGAAGTTTTTAAAAGCGGAACAAGTCCCGCAAGTCCTTTCCCCTGCCATCCCTACAGGCATCGTTAAAGTCCTTCCCGATCAAAACGCCATCTTGGTGACAGGACCAAAGGAGTTTTTGGAGAGGGTAGAAAGAGAGATAGAGCAAGCAGATAAACCTTCAAGACAGGTGGTCATAGAGGCACAAGTTTTGGAGGTAAGTGAGAGGGGTTTAAGGCAGTTAGCGATAGGGATTGGGGGACAGGAAGGGATGTTGAAGGGGGAGGTAGGAACTGCTAATTTTCCGGGTCTTCTGCTCGTCCTTCAAGAGGGGGCAAGTTTGCCTGGTCAGTTTTTCGCTCAAATTCAGGCTTTGATAGAGAAGGGAGAAGCAAAGACTTTAGCGAGACCTAAAGTTAGCGCTGTTTCAGGCAAGAAAGCGTCCATAGAAGTGGTTCAAGAACTTTACTTCAGGACAGCACCCTTCTTTGGACCAACTCCAACTCAACCAACCCCTATCCTACCTTTCTTTCAGTTGCAAGCGATAAGTGCTGGGGTGAAGTTAGAGATAACGCCTATGATAGGAGCGGAAGGGGATATATTGTTGGAGATAACTCCAGAGGTTTCAAGTGTTGTTGGTTTGACAGCAGAAGGTTTGCCTCAATTGGCTACGAGGAAAGCAACAGCAACAGTTTGGGTTAGGGAGGGACAGACAGTGGTTTTGGGAGGTTTAAGGCAGAGGGAGGAGAGCAGGGTGACGACGAAAGTTCCTTTGGTTTCTGCTTTACCTTTATTGGGCGAGTTTTTCAAGAGCCACAGGAAAGAGGTTCGTGAGAGTGAACTCATAATCCTTTTGACCCCAAAACTTCTTGAGCCGAGAGGGATGTAATCCCTGCACTAAAATTCTTATGCGGGAGGAGGGAAAGAGATGAAGCAATGGGTTATTGGGATTGTCTTTGTTTCCCTTTTAGCCCTTTTAGCGTCCTTTTTGCTCCTTCGTGTCCTTTCTCCATCGAAACCAAAACAAACTTCCCAACCAAACATTGAAGCGCTCCTAAAAGACCTTCCCATCAACCAAATAGAACAAAGGCAACTCTTTTCCTTTGGGGATGAACTTTACCGAAAGGGCAGATACAAGCAAGCCAGAGACTACTACGAGAAAGTCCTTTCCGCTTTGGAGGCAAAGCGAAAAGAGTTCCTTGAAAGGGATAGGAAGGCTTTAAAGAGGGCAGGGGAAGAGAAAAAGGATAGGGAGCAATTGAGGAGACATTTGGGAGAACTTTCTGCTTGGGCGAGATGGAGAATCGCTTACACTTACGCAAGGCAGAGAAAGTGGGATGAAGCCATTAAGGAGTTTCGTGAGTTGTTACGAAACTACGATGGGACAAGGTCTTTCAGGACAACTCAACCTTACTCCCTACCTGAAAGAGCCCTTTATCAAATCGCTTGCTGTTATCGTGGAAGGATGAGGGAAGCGAAGGGGGAAGGGGAGAAGGATTATTGGAGGCAAAAAGCCATCAACGCTTTCACTGAAGTTATGGTTCAATTCCCTGACAGTCCTATAAGTGTCCTTGCAGCAAGAGCCATTGCAGACCTAAATGGAGGCAAGTTGCCTGATAGGGCAGGGAAGGTTTACTATTGGGTTTTGAAGAGGGACGAAGAGAGAAGGAGGAGGCAACAGTTGCTTTGGTCTATGTGCGGACCTGCTGCCCTTTATTGGCTCTTGAAAGCCCACTTTCCAAAAGAATCTTTCCCTTCCATTGAACAAATCTCTAAAATGGCGAAGACCGATGAAACGGGGACGAGTCTTTTCAACCTCAAGGAAGCAGCCAAGAAGTTGGGGGTCAGGACAAGCGCACTTGAAGTCACTTTTGATGGTTTGAAAGAAATCGGACTTCCTGCCCTTTTGCTTTTCGATGGTCATTATGTCGTCGTGACAAAAGTTAAGGGTGAAGGAATTTGGATTGTCAATCCAATTCCACCTTTGGTCTTAGGTTCAAGGAAAGGGCAAGAAGTAAAGGAAGTGTGGCAGTTTGTTGAAACCTTCTTGCCAAAAGAGCAGTTGGGGGATGACTGGAAGGCAGCGGCTTTAGTGGTGCTCGGGAAGTATTGACGAAAAAAAAAGTGACGCTATAATGGCAACGACACCCTCCCTAAAAGGGTTGGGTGTGGAGAAGAACTTTAGGGAGGAGAGGGACGATGAGAATCGGGAGGATGCTTAGAAGGCTAAGGAGGCAACGATGGTTCTCACCCTTTGTCGTCCTCTTAGCATTCGCTATAACTTTACCGCCTGGGTTTGGTTACGCTATTTCACCAATCTCTCAACGCAACCATAATTCGTCTTCTGCCACTAAAGACTCATCTCTTTCCATTCGTGTTCTTCGCCTTTCTGAAATGAAGTCGTTGAAGGGGAAAGGACCTTATAGATTTGAGGAAAGATGTGGAAAGTTTCCTTGGACTCCCTTCTATCGTTCCATCAACTTGGCTACAGGGAATTTGATGGTGACAGCGACAGATTTGTCTTATCCATCAAGGGGAATGAACATAGCATGCACGAGAACTTACAACTCCCACGACGACAAAGTTGGTCCCTTTGGGAAAGGATGGGCTTTTTCTTATGACATGGCGCTTTATACCGACTTCCAAGACCCCGTTGGGACTTTGGACCGAAAGACATGGAACGGGACAGTTTTGCCTTATCAAGTTGACGCTGACGGCTTGGTGACGCCTCCCGTTTATGTGCACGACAAGACAGCGAGAACAAAATGGATGGTGAGGGCTCAGCAAAGTGACGGGAGTTTCTCGCAGTTAATCTATGTGGCTGATTTTGAAGGAAACATCCAAGGAGATGCCCCACCACCTCCTACTGGTGAAGAAGTCAGTGAGTTTGCTTTGGAGTTTACGAGAAAGAGTAAGTATGGGACAATCACGACTTATTACGCTTTCGGTAGAGACTCAGAAGGTTTGCCGATGGGATGGTATAAGCCAACGAAAGTAGAGGACAGGAACGGTAACACTATTATCTTTGAGTATGGTTTGGAAGTCACTTACCCTGATGGCAGCAAAGATTGGTTGCTGACGAAAATTATTGACACAGTAGGGAGAGAAGTTCAGATAAATTGGGCAAATGTTGGGAGTTCAAGCGAGCCTAAATGGAGGATAGTGGCAATAATTGACCCAATAGGAAGGGTTTGGCAGTATGAGTATGACAATGAAGGGAACTTGTGGAAAGTAACAGACCCTGCAGGCAGGACGACCACTTATGGATATACCAGCATTTCAGGGAGTGAAGGGACAGAAGATGGTTTGTTGGCATCTATCACAAGCCCGATGGGGAAAGTGACGGAGTTCCAATATCGGCTGCAAGAGCCGATCGCCGAATCGCCATCGGCAGGCTTTGTTCCAGATCCTTACATCCGCGAGACTTGCCTTTGGGTAGACGAGATGAGAGAACCCAGTGGGTTGAGGGCGCAGGCGAAAGTATATGGGGATTTGCCAGGTGTGTTGCATGTCATCCACTTTTTCCGCCCGGACGGGACGCAAATCCCCTATGGGGGTCGTTGGTGCTTTGGCTCATGGGGGAGAACGGTAGGATACTTCGTAAGCAGTGGAGCCGATTTGATTTGGGAATGGGATATTGCCTATAACCTCCGCCATGTTTATTCTCCGATGCGAACCCTTTTGGTGGGAGAGAAGTGGTTAGGTTATGACGCTGTCATAGATGAGCAAGAGCAGAAAGTGATAAATCCTGGTCAAGGGAACATGGAGACCTTAAAGGTTTTGCGTTCTTACTTTGACCAATCACCCCAATGGATAGAGACAAGGTTTGAATACTGGGGTGAAAACAAGTTTCATCAGCAGAAAGCAACGATAGACCCGATGGGTAGAAGGGCAGAGACGGACTACTATCCCGCCGATGATCCCAACCCCGGTAACCGAGGGAATGTGAAAAAGGTTGTGGACGCAAAGGGAGGAGTTACAACCTTTGAGTATGACCAATATGGACAGAAAATCAAGATGACTGACCCAGAAGGGAGAGTTTGGCAGTATGAGTATGACCAGTATGGGAACTTGAAGAAGTTGATTTACCCTGATGGAAGTTACACTGAGACAAGTTACGACCTAATAGGAAGACCAGTTCAAATTCGGGATAGGAAGGGGCAAGTAACAGCGGTTGTCTACAACGCAGTCGGTCAACCTGTTCGGGTTGAGTATTCCGATGGGAGTTATGTTGAGTATGCATATGATGGGGACGGGCAAGTTATTGCGGTGACTGAAAGTGGGAGAGGAACAACAAGTTATACCTACGACAACGCAGGAAGATTGATAGCAGTCACAGACCCAGAGTTAGGGACAATCCAGTATGAGTATGACCTGTTTGGGATGAGGACGAAAATAGTTTATCCAAATGGGTGGCAGGTGAGATATGAATACGAACCTGCAATGGTTAGTCAATCGGTGATAAAGGGAGAGGCTGAAGAGGAACCATTACCAATGTTGAGGCAAGTGGTTGATCCTTTAGGGAATGTAACTTTCTTCCAATTTTCTGGTTATCCCATCGGGCAAATCAAAAGGATAGAAGCCGTCATGGAGAAAGATGCCAACGGTAACCCTACAAAGAAGTTGATAGCGGAATATGTCTGGGATACGGAGAATATGCTTTTGAGTGTAGATTGGAAGGTGAATGAGCAAAGGGTTCGGAAGTTCGCTTACACCTATGATGGCTTGAGGAACAGAACAAGTCAGGAAATCACAGAAAGCGATGGGACGGTGAAGGTGGAAAGTTACGAGTATGACGAGTTGAACCGATTAGTAAGGGTGACTTACCCTGATGGGGTCGTGCAAAGTTACACCTTTGATGGTGTGGGCAATAGGCTGACGAAGACAGAACAGTTTCCTAATGAGACAGTGAAGACGACGAGTTACACCTACAATGTGTTGAACCAGTTAGTGAGCCTGACGGATGAGAATGGGACGAGGGTTTTCAGTTACGATGAAAATGGAAACTGTGTGAACGATGGAAAGAGGTTGTATGAGTGGGATGTTCAAAACAGGTTGATTAGGGTCATCGTTCCCAATGAGGGGGAGATTAGGTTCAGGTATCGTGCTAATGGGATGAGGGTGGAGAAGCAAGTGGTAGGAGGGTTGACGGCGAAGTATGTGTATGATGGGCAGACGGTGGTCGGGGAGGTGCGAAGTGATGGGACGAAGCGATGGTATGTGATGGGGGCGATGGGGTATGTGTGTCGGATAGACGAGGGGGCGAATGGGGAGATATTGGCGAGGGATTATTTTGTGTATGACGGGTTGGGGAGTTGTCGGGCATTGGTTTCAAGCAGTGGTGTTGTTGTGGCGAAGTATGACTATGATGTTTATGGTTCAGTTCGTGGTCAAGAAGGACAGCGAGCCAACAATTTCAAGTATGTTGCTCAGATAGGACATCCAACGGACGAAGAGACAGGCTTAATCTACATGCGGGCAAGATATTACGACCCTGAAGTTGGAAGATTTGTGAGTGAGGATCCCGGACGCAATGGCGGAAATTGGTATTGGTATGCAAATACAGATCCAGTAAACAACTATGATATGACAGGTGAATCAAGTG
>Ga0185307_1001631_pt1 | contig 12175 bp, 10 predicted proteins | sample LHCtaG_FD_128010 | JGI IMG/M metagenome (GOLD analysis project Ga0185307, IMG submission 128010) | Hot spring microbial communities from Little Hot Creek, USA to study Microbial Dark Matter (Phase II) - LHC4sed_matched (SPADES... | ecosystem: Environmental > Aquatic > Thermal springs > Hot... | reverse complement strand
TAAGAGGATGAGGGAGTACGAGTTGGCTTGCATATTTAGCCCTGAACTAGAACAGAGCAAAATTGATTCAGCCTTGGAGGATTTGAAGCGGGTGATCAAAAGCTTGGGGGGAGATGTAAAAGACGTAAATGCCTGGGGACTCAGGCGTTTTGCTTATCCTATCCGCAAGAAGAAAGAGGGCTACTACGTCTTCTTGAACCTGGAGCTTCCCCCTGAAGCCGTCAGCAGGCTCGATCGCTCCTTGAAGTTTAACGAGAATGTCCTTCGCCACCTCATAATAAAAACTTCGGAAGAATAGGGGGTAAAGAGAAATGGCGAGGGGGCTAAATAAGATAATCCTCATAGGGAACCTGGGGAGGGACCCGGAGCTGCGCTATACTCCGAGCGGCAAACCCATTGCTTCTTTCAGCCTTGCCACTAGCCGCACCTGGGTTACCCCCGAAGGGGAGAAGAAGGATGCAACCGAATGGTTCAATGTGGTGGCATGGGGTAACCTTGCCGAAATTTGCAGCCGTCGCCTCAAGAAGGGCTCAAAAGTCTACATTGAAGGCCACCTTCAAACTAGAGCTTGGGATGACCCCGAAGGCCACCGCCACTACCGAACTGAAGTTGTGGCTAACGAAATGATAATCCTGGACGAAGAATCGCCTGAAGAAGAGGAGGATGAAATTCCATTTTAGGAGGAGGTGAAAATTGGCTACGGAACTTAAGGAACAAGCAGTTCAGCCCCGAAGATTTGTCCCTAAGAAGAAGGTTTGCTTTTTCTGCGCCGAAAACATTGATGAGATTGATTACAAGCAGCCGGAGCTGCTCCGCCGCTTCTTGAGCGAGTGGGGTAGAATCCAGCCGCGCCGTAAGACAGGGACCTGCGCCAAACATCAGCGGAAGTTGAGCTTGGCAATAAAGAGGGCGCGTCACCTCGGCCTTCTGCCCTTTACTTCCGAACACATCCGCAAAAGCGGGATGTAGAGGGAATTGAATGGCCAAACGCAAACAGCTAACGCCCAAACCCGAAACTAAGAAAGCTCTGGCCATTCGTAGGAAGGAAGAACGACAAACCCTCTACGTCTACATCGGCCTTGGGATAGTAGGCTTTGTCATCCTCTTGCTTTTGGCTTTGGGCCTTTACCAAGAGTTTTACGCTAAGCCTGCTTCCCCGGTAGCTATCGTTGGTTCTACACCGATAAGGACCGAGGCTTACCAGAGGAGGGTTCGGCTGGAGCGGTATAACCTCAAGAGGAAAATTGAGGCTCTCCAGAGCCAAAAGGCTTACCTTGACCCCCAGAAGGAAGAAGACAAATTCTACATCCAGCTAATAGATTCCCAGCTCCAGAACCTCCAATCCCAGCTGGAAAACATCGGCCTTCTGGTTTTAGAGGAGATGATTGAGGAAGAGCTCATAAAGCAAAAGGCTGCCGAAGAGGGAATAACGGTAAGCCCAGAAGAAGTCCAGTTCTACATTGAGCGCCTCTTCGGATACGAGCGCTACCCTCCAACGCCTACCCCTACCCCAATAACTACAACTCAAACGATTACAGAAACTCCAACTCCTCCGCCAACGCCGATGAGTGAGGAAGATTTCCGTAGGCTCTATCAATCTTTCCTCTCCATTTTGGGGAAAGAAGCAGGCATTTCGGAGCAAGAATACAGGGAAATGGTAACGGTGGAGCTATTGCGGGAGAAACTCCGCCAAGCCTTAGCCGAAAAAGTCCCCACTACCGCAGAGCAAGTTCATGCTCGCCACATACTTTTGGATACGGAGGAGGAGGCTAAGAAGGTTCTGGAGGAGCTAAAGGCGGGGGCTGATTTTGCTGAACTTGCCCGTAAATATTCCAAGGATGAAGAGACTAAGGAGAACGGTGGTGACCTCGGCTGGTTCCCCAAGGGGGAATGGGAGCCGGCTTTTGACGCAGTAGCCTTTTCCCTCAAAGTGGGCGAGATTAGCGATGTGGTGCGCACTTCTCGCGGTTACCACATTATAAAAGTGGAAGGGCACGAGATGGATCGTGAGCTTGACCCCGATTACTTGGCTCAGAAAAGGGCTGCGGCTTTGGACGAATGGCTTCAGCAAGCACGCTATTCTGATAAAGTGCGTAGGCTGTGGAAGCCGGAGATGGTTCCTCCAGAAAAAAGGCCTTGAAGCCTTTAGCCTGTGTGGCGGTAAGCTTCAATTACATTTGGTAGATGGGAAATCTTTTCCAAAATTCGGGTTAACTGCTCGGCCGAGTTTATCTCCAATGTGGCTTTCATGAAGGCCACATTGAATTTTTTACGAGTTGTAATTTCGGCGCTGGCTATATTCACCCCTTCATTGGCTACAATCTCGGCTATGTCCCGGAAAAGCCCTTCTCGGTCAAAGGCTCTAACCGCTATGGTTACAGGGTAGCGGTGCTGATTATTGGCTCCCCAAGCAACTTTTATCAACCTTTCCCTCTCTTTGAGCTGGAGGATGTTAGGGCAATCGGCCCTGTGAATGCTTATTCCCCGCCCTTTGGTAACGTAACCTATAATCTCATCCCCAGGGACGGGGTTGCAACATTTGGCCAAGTGGGTTAGGAGGTTGCCTACCCCAAGCACAGTAACGCCAGGGCTTTTTTCTTCTGAGGGGTGGACTCTTAAGGTTTCCTCTTGGCTTTCCAATTGCAGGAGCTTGGCTCCTATGTTCTGCGGGTTTAAGTCCCCGTACCCTATAGCGGCCAGGAAATCCTCTACACTATCGTATTTGAACTCCTTGGCGATTTCCTCGTAACTGCGCTTTATGCCTAACTTCTTAAGCTCTTTATCTAAAAGCGCTTTGCCCTGGGCTATGCTTTCTTCCTTGGCTTGCTTCCGGAACCAAAGCCTTATCTTTTGGCGTGCCCTTGAAGTCTTGACGTATTCAAGGTCGGGGTTAAGCCAGTCCCTGCTTGGGCCACCTTTTTTGGCCGCAATTATCTCCACGATATCACCGTTCTTAAGTTTGTAATCCAAGGGGACAAATTTGCCGTTGACCTTGGCACCACGGCAGCGGTGACCAAGCTCGGTATGGATGTGGTAAGCGAAGTCTATAGGGGTTGAACCTGCTGGCAAGTCTATGATATCGCCCTTAGGGGTGAAGACGAAGACTCTATCCTGGAAGAAATCGCTCTTCAGGGAATCTACGAACTCTTTCGCATCGGTGACCTCTCGGCGCCATTCCAGGATTTGCCGCAGCCAAGCGATTTTGTTCTCAAATTCTACATCCCTCGGCCTCCCCTCTTTGTATCGCCAGTGAGCTGCTATTCCGTACTCGGCTACTCGGTGCATCTCCTCTGTGCGGATTTGGACTTCCATAGGCTTGCCGCCTGGGCCAACTACTGCGGTGTGAAGGGAACGGTACATGTTGTCTTTGGGGGTAGCAATGTAGTCATCAAATTCGCCGGGGATTGGAGGCCAAATGGAGTGGACAACTCCAAGAGCGGCGTAGCAATCTCTGACCTCTTTGACTATAATCCGGATGCCATAGAGGTCATAGATTTGTTCAAGGTCCACGTTTTTGCGCTTCATTTTCTGGTAAATGCTGTAGATATGCTTGGGACGTCCAGTTATTTCAGCCTCAATTCCGGCTTTGGCCAGGTGGGTCTTGAGGATTTCAATGGCTTGATTTATGAACTTTTCCCGGTCCAGGCGACGCTGCTCCAGCTTGCGGGCTATCTCATAGTATTTTTCTGGGTCAATGTAGCGGAAGGCCAGGTCTTCAAGTTCCCATTTTATTTTCCATATCCCGAGCCGGTTGGCCAAGGGGGCATATATCTCCAGAGTTTCCTGAGCAATCTTCTTCCTCTTATCCTCCGGCAGGGAACCAAGGGTACGCATGTTGTGAAGGCGATCGGCCAGCTTTATGAGGACTACGCGGACATCGTCCACCATGGCCAGGAACATTTTGCGGATGCTTTCGGCCTGCTCGTAGGCCCTGCTTTCTTTGGAGCCCCTTTTGTCCAATTCGTCAAGCTTTTTTAGTTTGGTCACTCCGTCAACCAAGTTGGCAATTTCTTCCCCGAATTCGGCCTTGATATCTTCAATGTCTAAGATGGTATCTTCAACGACGTCGTGGAGGAGGCCGGCGGCGATTGTAGCAGGATCCAGGCGCAAATCGCTCAAGATGCGGGCAACAGCTACACAATGGGTGATGTAAGGCTCACCCGAAGCTCTTACCTGACCCTCGTGAGCTACTTTAGCCAGCTCATATGCCCTTTGGATGAGCTCGACGTCCTCTGGGGACTTTGCGGTGGCTAAAATGTCTTGTATCTCTTCCATACAAGTCCTCCTTAAGGATATTATACCGCAAAAAACGCCAAATGCACGTCTGAAGTTCTGACGTTTATGGTAAAATTGTCGGCGCTTGACAAAAGCATCCCCTTTGTGTATCTTTAAACCAAAATCCCAAGGAAAAGAAGCCATGGAAGAGATTAAATATTGGCTTGGCTTCAGCTTGGTCAAAGGCATAGGACCGGTCCGGTTCAGAGGCCTCTTGGAATATTTCGGAAGCGCTAAGGAAGCATGGGAAGCCCGGCCTGAAGAGCTCGCCCGGGCTGGGCTGGACCGCCGTTCCATTGAAAACCTCCTGGCTGTCCGCAAGCGCGTATCATTGGATAAGGAAATGGAGAAGCTACAAAAGGCGGGGATTCACCTTGTGAGCTGGAAGGACGAAGATTACCCTTACAACTTGCGTCACGTGGAAAATCCGCCCTTCCTGCTCTTCGTGAAGGGGACCTTGAAACCACAGGATGAGTGGGCCATAGCAGTTGTGGGAACCAGGAAGCCGAGCGTTTACGGAAAAGAGGCTACTCGTTTCCTTGTGGAGCCATTAGCCCGAAGCGGAGTAACCATCGTAAGCGGGCTGGCCAAAGGGATAGATGGGCTGGCCCATCAGGTTGCGCTGGAAGCCGGAGGAAGGACAATTGCAGTCTTAGGTTCAGGCCTTGATATAATTTACCCCCCTGAGCACAAATCCCTTGCCCAGGCCATCGCCGAAAACGGAGCTTTGATAAGCGAATACCCCCTTGGGACACCACCCGAGGCTACAAACTTTCCACCTCGCAACCGCATAATAAGCGGGTTGGCCAAAGGTGTTTTGGTCGTAGAAGCGGGGGAAACCAGTGGCGCTCTCATCACCGCTGAATTTGCCCTGGAGCAGGACCGCGAGGTCTTCGCTGTGCCAGGAAGCATCTTCTACAAGACCTGCCGGGGGACAAACCGCCTCATCCAGCAAGGGGCAAAGCTTGTCCTTTCGGCTGAAGATATTCTTGAGGAACTCAATATAACCTCGGTGAAAGCCAGGGAAGAAGTAAAAGCTGCCGTCCCCGCCACCGATACCGAAAGCCTAATCCTCTCCTACCTCTCTTCCGAACCCACCCACATAGATGAAATCAAGAGAGCGACCGGTTTACCTATGTCTGAAGTATCCAGCGCTCTCGCTATCATGGAGATAAAGGGACTGGTGCGCCAGGTAGGGGGGATGCATTACGTTTTGGCCAGGGAAAGCAGAGCAGAATATTTCGTAGATTAGGAGGGAATACTATGCTTGCGCTCATACTTGCCGGAGGAACGGGAACGAGGTTGTGGCCGAAAAGCCGAAAATATAGGCCAAAGCAGCTTCTGGATATCGTGGCCAAGAACACTATGCTCCAGGAAACCTTCATGCGCATAAGGCCAATCCTGGAGCCGGGAAGGATTTTCGTGGTTACCAACAGAACCTATGCCCCTACCGTAAAAGCCCAGCTCCCTTCAATCCCTTCTCGCAACATCATCACCGAGCCGGAAGGGAAAGGAACAGCCCCATGCATAGGGCTTTCGGTACTGTACATGAAACGCTTGGATCCGGAAGCAGTTATGGCCTCGCTCCATGCCGACCACGTCATAGAGAAGCCTGAGGAATTTAGGAAAGCCCTCTTGGCGGCCTTTGAAGTCGCTCAGGAAGGTTACTTGGTGACTTTGGGTGTGAAACCTACCCAACCCGAAACAGGCTACGGCTACATTCGCCAAGGCCAGCTCTGGAGAGAGGTGGGCGGATTCCCTGTATACAAAGCCGAAGGATTTACCGAGAAGCCCAATTTTGAAACCGCTTGCTCCTACTTAGAACAAGGCTGCTACTACTGGAACAGCGGAATCTTCGTCTGGAAGCTCTCCACGATAATGGAGGAATTCCGCCAGCACATGCCCAAACTTTACTCCCAGCTTATGCGCCTGGATGAAGCCATAGGCACCGAGGAAGAGGAAAAGATATTGGAAGAAGTCTGGCAAGAAGTGGAGAACGAATCCATAGACCAGGGGATCATGGAAAAGTCTTCCAAAGTCATGGTCATTCCGGTGGATATGGGTTGGAGCGATGTCGGTAATTGGGCTACGCTGGCTGATATCTTGCCTAAAGACGAAGCAAACAACGTAATAGTGGGCGGAGAACACATCGGTATTGACACGACTGGCTCCCTCCTTTACGGGACGAAACGCTTAATCGCCACTGTCGGCCTAAAGGACATGATTGTAGTGGAGACCGATGATATAATCCTGGTCTGCCCCAAGAGCAGGGCTCAGGATGTGAAAAAGCTGGTGGAGCTGCTTAAGGACAAGAACATGGAAGAATACCTCTAAGAGGCAAAAGAAATGGAAAAACCCATCATAGCTTACTGCGTTAAGTGCAGAGCACACAGGCCAATGGAAAACCCCGAGCCTGTATACCTTCCAGGGAATAAACCCGCTACCCGGGGCCGCTGCCCCGAGTGTGGAACAACTTTGATTAAGCCGGGCAGGACTCCTGCCCACGCTCAATTACCCGACCCCCCGCAGGAAAAATACAAACTGGTGATTGTGGAATCGCCGGCCAAAGCCCGTACTGTGGGTAAATTCCTGGGCAAAGGCTATTTAGTCAAAGCTTCCATAGGCCATGTTAGGGACTTGCTCCGCTCAAGCCTAAGCGTTGATGTATCCAACGACTTCAAACCTTATTACGTGGTCCCGAAAGAGAAGCGAGAGGTGGTAAAAGAGCTTCAAGAAGCCGTCCGCGGTGCCTCCGAAGTTTACTTGGCTACCGACCCCGACCGAGAAGGGGAAGCAATCGCTTGGCACCTTATAGAAGTGGCTAAGATACCTCGCAATAAAGCCAAGAGAGTGGTCTTCCACGAAATCACGAAGCAAGCCATAGAGCAAGCCTTCTCTAACCCCAGAAGCATTGACATGAACCTTGTAAATGCCCAGCAGGCACGCCGCATACTGGACCGGCTTGTGGGTTACATGCTAAGCCCATTGCTTTGGCGTAAAGTCCGTAACCGAACTTCCGCCGGGAGAGTTCAATCCGTTGCCCTCCGCCTTATCGTGGAAAGAGAGCGGGAAATCCAGAACTTTGTCCCGCAGGAGTACTGGTCCATAAAGGCCGAGCTGGCCAAGCGCACCCCTGAACACCCTTCTTTCCTGGCTAAACTGGTAAGCATTGACGGTAAAGAAGTAGACCTAAAAAGCCGAGAGGATGCAGAGCCAATCCTGGCCGAACTGGAGAAAGCCTCCTACGTAGTCCAAGGAGTGAAAAGGGGGACGAGGAAGAAGAACCCGGCTCCTCCTTTCATCACCAGCACCCTTCAGCAAGAAGCCTCAAAACAGCTTGGGTTTACGGCCAAAAAGACCATGCTCATAGCTCAGCAACTCTATGAAGGCATACCTTTAGGGGAAGAAGGGCCTGTTGGCCTCATAACCTACATGCGCACCGATAGCGTCCATGTGGCCGAGGAAGCCCAAAAGGAAGCCCGGCGTTTCATCGCCGAGAGGTTTGGTCAAGAACTTCTTCCCCCGAAACCCCCTGAGTATAAGACCAGTGCCAAAGTAGCTCAGGAAGCCCACGAAGCCATCCGCCCTACTAGCGTTTACCGAACCCCCGAATCCGTTGCTCCCTACCTAAACAAAGACCAACTCAAACTTTACGAACTCATCTGGCGCCGGTTCCTGGCCAGCCAGATGGCCCCCGCTGTATACGATACCATTTCAGTTGACATCTTGGCCGATAGCCGCTACCTTTTTAGAGCAGCAGGCTCTTCCCTCCGCTTCCCCGGCTTCTTAGTAATCTATCAAGAAGCCAAAGAGGAAGAAGCCCCCTCCGAAGAAGAGGAAGCCATCCCTATCCCACCTCTTGAGCCTGATGAACCCCTGGATTTAGTGAAACTTCTACCCGAGCAGCACTTCACCCAACCTCCACCTCGCTACACCGAAGCCTCCTTGGTCCGGACCCTGGAAGAATACGGCATAGGGCGACCCTCAACCTATGCCCCTATCATCTCCACGTTGTACGCCAGAGGTTATGTCAAACGGGAAGGAAAACGCTTGGTCCCCACTGACATCGGCTTCATCGTGAGCGATTTACTAACCCAGCATTTCCCCGACCTCATAAATGTCGGATTTACGGCCGAGATGGAAGAAGACTTGGACCGGATAGCTCGCGGGGAGAAAGATTGGGTTAAGATGCTCCGGGAGTTCTACAGCCCCTTCGCGCAAGAAGTAGCCCGTGCCGAGAGGGTCATTGAGAAAGTTGAGCTTCCGGTAGAGGAAACAGGGCTTACGTGCGAGCTTTGCGGTAGCCCCATGGTTGTAAAATGGGGGAGGTTTGGTAAATTCCTGGCTTGTTCCAATTACCCCGCTTGTCGCAATACTAAGCCTTACTTGGTAAAGACCGGTGCTCTTTGCCCCTTGTGTGGAGGAGACATAGTAGAGCGCAAGAGCCGGAAAGGGCGCACTTTCTATAGCTGCATAAATTATCCGGCGTGCAGCTTCTCCACTTGGAAGAGGCCGGCTTCAACCCCTTGCCCTTCCTGCGGCGGCCTAATGGTAGAATCGGGCAAGAATGAAGTGCGCTGCCTCAATTGCGGTGAAACGTTGACCTTGGAAGAAGAGCTGATTTAGCCAGGAGGCAGGCCTTGGAAAAGGCCTTGGAAGAGTTGCTTACCCAAGCGCCTCCGGACAATGCTCTTTGGAAAATTTGGGAATACCAAGCTTTCCGAGAAGAAGAAATAATCCCACCGGTCCTGGACTTGGGCTGCGGTGATGGCAAGTTCACCCGAACCCTTTTCCCTACTCCTTTGGACCTTGGCCTTGATATCAACAAAGGGCGCTTGAAGAAAGCGCTCTCCGCCCATGTTTACCGATTTGTGCTTCAAGCTGATGCTTGCTTTTTGCCTTTCCGGGACAATTGCTTCGGGACAGTGTTCAGCGCCTGCGTCCTTGAGCACATCCCCAGGGTAGAATTGGCCTTGAAGGAAGTGGGCAGAGTCCTCAAGCCTGGAGGCAAATTCTTGTTCAGTGTCCCAAGCCATTGCCTTGAGCGCTACCTTTTAGCTCCGGAAGCCAACGCTTCCCCCTGGCTTTCCTTTTTAAGACGAGGCTTTGCCTTCGTCATTAACAGTATTTTGAGCATGCGCCATTTCTATCCCCCGTCCTATTGGAGCGCACTGCTTACAAGAGCAGGCATGAAGCTTTCCCGTTTCCGCTACATCCTTCCCCCGAAGGCTGCAGCTTTCTGGGCTCATTCCTTCTTCTGGGGGAACGCCATTTTCCCGACCCTTTCCCTCCTTTACCAAACTTCTCTTAAGCCGGCTATTCTGCGAGTATTACTGGCAGCCCTTTTGCCTTTAGTTAAAGGCTCAGCCGTTGAGGGCGGAGCTTTGGTAATAGTGGCGGAGAAGCCAGGATGAAGAGAAGATTGGATGTCCTTCTGGTAGAGCGGGGCCTTGCCGAAAGCCGCGAGAAAGCCCAGGCTTTAATCTTAGCCGGAGAAGTCTTGGTGGAAGGGAAAGTGGTCTCTAAGCCTGGAGCCTTCGTTAACCCTGAAGCAAACATTGAGGTCAAAGAGAGTCTACCTTATGTCAGCCGCGGGGGATTGAAGCTGGAATTTGCCCTTAAAGCTTTCGGAGTTGACCCCTCAGGCAAAGTAGCGATTGATGTCGGAGCGTCAACCGGCGGCTTTACCGATTGTCTCCTTCAGCACGGCGCATCTAAAGTCTACGCTGTAGACGTCGGATATGGCCAGTTAGCGTGGAAGCTCCGCCAAGACCCCAGAGTCATTGTTTTAGAACGGACCAACATACGCTACCTTACCTCCTTACCAGAGCTTGTTGATTTGGCTACCATAGATGTCTCCTTCATCTCCCTCAGACTTGTCCTCCCCCCTGTCCTCAACCTCTTAAAGCCTCGGGCTGAGATTTTGGCACTTATAAAGCCACAATTTGAGGCTGGCCGTGAGAAAGTAGGGAAAGGCGGTGTAGTGCGCGACCCAAAAGTCCACAGAGAAGTCCTGGAAACACTTGTATATTTTGCCCACAGCCTTGGCCTTTCCACCTTAGGCTTGACAGTTTCGCCACTCCTTGGGCCAGCAGGGAATGTGGAATTCTTCGCCTACTGGGCCCGTGGGATTGAAGCACGCCAATTGGATTTGGCGAAAGCTATTGAGGAGTGCGTGGAGAAAGGGCAAATCCTTCAGAGGGGCATTAAAATTGAGCAGCCTTACTCTTGAGCTTTTAGCATACATTTTCTTGACCTTGGTAGCTTTAGCTCTGCGGATAGGCGCTGCCTCCAGTCGCCTTTTAGGCCAAGAGGAGGCACTGAGAGCTTTGGCTGCTTGGCATTTTGTCCAAGGGCAAGCCCCTGAGCCTTCCTGGCCCCTGAGCCCTGCTTCCCTTGGGCTTCAATCCTTGGCCTTCTCCTTGTTCGGGGCAGGGGATATAGCTGCAAGGCTTCCGGCCATATTGGCGGGAGGACTTATCCCCTTAGCCTTCTTCCCATTGCGACGGGTTCTGGGCAAGGACAAAGCTTTGGTAGCGGCTGCTATCTCGGCTTTCTCCCCTCTCTGGATTTTCTCCTCCTCCTTTGCCGATGGCGAGGCCATAGGAGCTTTGGCCGCTCTGGCGGCATTAGGTGCCATCCTATGGTATTGGGAAAGCAGAAGTTTCCCCTGGCTTTATTCTGCAGCCTGTGCTCTGGGGCTCGGGATGGCCTCAGGCCTTTCGTTCTGGACGATAACCGGCGAAGGTTTAATCCTGGCCTTTCTTCTCCGAGAGAAAATTAAGCCTTTGGAGGCCAAAGAAAGCACTGTCTTCTGGCTGACTTTAGGGGCAAGCTTCCTACTGACCTCTACCTTGCTTTTCTTCTACCCACCCGGCCTTGGCCTTGCCGCCGATTCCTTTGCCCTTTGGCTCTCAAGCCTTTTTAGGGGCCACTTTTCCCTAAAACCGCTCGTAAACTTCTTGCTGTATGAGCCCCTGCTTATCCTGGCCGCTTTTTGGAAAGGCAAGGATGGCCTATACCTCTGGGCTTTGGCTGGATTCGGCCTTGCAGTGGCAATCTTCGGGGGCATTGAAGGGCCTGCAGGCTTTTTACCCATACTACTCCCGTTGACCATCTTGAGCTCTTTCGGCCTCTGCAACCTCTTCCGTCACTTAACCGGTGAAAAGTTCAGCATTGAAGAGCTTATCGCCTTTGGCTTAAGCTCATGCCTTGGAGTGTGGGGATTCTTGGGGATTTCAGCTTACACCTTATATGGGGCTTTACCTTACCTCTTGGTATTTTTGGGAGCATGCATAGGCATTGCCAGTACCTTAATTGTCCTTTCCCTAATGCGTGGCCTTAAGGCCCCGTACCGGGTTTTAATCCTGCTCCTGCTTACCGCTCTTTCCCTGGGTGAAATCAAACTGGCCCGTGGCCTCAATTTCTCCCCCTATATTGAAGAGCACCTGCCTCTCTGCCATATCACTTCCCTTGAGGTAAGCGAGGTTGTGGGTTCCCTCCGCAAACTTTCCAGTTACAGGACTGGCGACCCATTCACCCTCAAATTAGCTCTGACTGGGGACATCCCGGAACTTGAGTGGTATTTGCGGGACTTCTCTGGCCTCAAAGTTTTGGGAAAAAGCCAGCCCCTACCTGAAGCCGAGGTTATTATAGCCACTGCTGAAGAAGCTTTCTTACCCGGAGAAAGTTATTTTGGTAGACGCTTTACCGTGAGGGAGGAGTGCGGAGTAACGGGACTGAAAGGGCTAAGCCTTTTGCGTTGGCTCCTTTACCGGGAACCCCTGGTCCCCCGTAAAGGGGAAGAAGCAATATTGTGGGTAAAGAAAGGCTTTCCGGGCTTTAAACCTTAGGCTCATGTCCTCAAGTAGGGCAACTGCTTGCAGTTGCCCTAATTTGA
>Ga0185307_1001629_pt1 | contig 12177 bp, 9 predicted proteins | sample LHCtaG_FD_128010 | JGI IMG/M metagenome (GOLD analysis project Ga0185307, IMG submission 128010) | Hot spring microbial communities from Little Hot Creek, USA to study Microbial Dark Matter (Phase II) - LHC4sed_matched (SPADES... | ecosystem: Environmental > Aquatic > Thermal springs > Hot... | reverse complement strand
CGATCTATCTCATCAATTTCCTTCCTCAGCTCCTCCAGTCCCCTAGACATTCCATCTTCGCCCCCACCGGGGAGGGTCGGGTGACCAGCACCTTTCCTCCCCTTTTCTCCCAGGCTTTCCTGATCCAGCGGGTGCGGGAGGGCTCGCAGACCGCCACCGTGGCCGGTCCCTTCCCCGTCAACCCCGCCGCCAGTGCCCCCAGGGACAGGGCCTCCAGGGCCACGGAGGGGTCGTGCCCCAGCACGCAGGCGTGGAGAAGACCGTTCACCGTCATGGCCCCCCAGAGGTTCCCCCTAAGGGCCTGCCGGTGCAGCTCCTCCACCATCCCCCTGAGGGGCAGCAGCTCCTCCCTCCTCACCTGCGAGGTGTACAGCTTCCCGGGAGGGAGGTGGATGACCACCTCCAGCCCGGGGTCCACCTCAAACCTCTTCAGGATCCTCCTCCTCAGGTTGTCCGTCAGCACCCCTCCCCCGAGGAGGGAGGCGGCCGCATCGTCCAGGGCGCCGGTCAGGGTCACCCCCTCCTCCAGGGAGGCCTGCACGGCCAGCTCCAGCACCTCCCCCGGCCTGGGCCTCTCCCCCAGGGCGGCGAAGGTGGCCAGCACGGCCGCGTTGCTGGCCGCGCTGCTGCTGGAGAGCCCCACCGCCACGGGAAGCTCGGAGGTGGTCCTCACCCTCCCCCCGTACTCCCCCTCCAGTCCCTTCTTCTCCAGAACCTTCCTCACGCACCTCTCCACCAGGGAGGGGCTCTCCCTCACCCCCCTCACCTCCCCCTTCACCCCCTTCCCCCCCTCCACCAGCTCCACCTCGGCCTCCACCCGCAGCTCCACCGCGAAGGCCCCCCCTTTCCCGCAGGAGAGGGCGTTGATCACGGTGGCGGAACCGCAGGCCGAGGCCCTTCCCCTCATCCCTCCCACCGGTCGGGAGGGAGCCCTCCCGCCAGGAGCAGGTGGTCCGCCAGCACCAGCGCCATCATGGCCTCCGCCACCGGGACGATCCTGGGGCAGAGGTTGGGATCGAACCTCCCCTTCAGCTCCAGCACCGTCTCCTCTCCCTTCTCCCAGTCCACCGTTCGTTGGGGCAGGGAGATGGAAGGGGTGGGCTTCACCGTGAGGCGGACCACGATGGGCGTCCCAACGCTTATCCCTCCCAGGATCCCCCCGCACCGGTTGGTCAGCAGGGTGATCCTCCCCTCCCTGAGGACGATGGCATCGTTGGCCTCCGATCCCCTGAGCCTGGCGAAGCGCGTGCCCTCCCCTATCTCCACCGCCTTCACCCCCCCAATGGACATCATGGCATGGGCTATGGCAGCATCCAGCTTGTCGAAGACGGGGTCCCCTAGGCCTGGGGGAACTCCCAGGGCCCTCACCTCCACCACCCCTCCCGTGCTGTCCCCCCTGCTGGCCACCGAGAGCACCTCCTCCTCCATCCTCCTGGCCACCTCGGGATCCGCGCACCTCATGGGATTGCGCTCCGCGTACTCCCTTATCTCCCAGTCCTCCACCTCCCTCTCCACCCTCACCCCGGCGGCCTCGATCGTGTGCCCCAGGATCTCCACCCCCCGGAGGGAGAGGAGCTTCTTGGCCACCGCCCCCGCCGCCACCCTCCCCACCGTTTCCCTCCCCGAGGACCTCCCTCCCCCCCTCCAGTCCACGTGCCCGTACTTCAGCAGGTAGGGAAGGTCGGCGTGCCCAGGCCTGGGCTTGGTCCTGATCTCCAGGTAGGCGGAGGGATCGGCCCCCTCGTTCCTCACCAGCATGCAGAGGGGGGCGCCCGTGGTCTTCCCCTCGAAGAGACCGGAGAGGATCTCCACCCTGTCCCTCTCCTGCCTGGGGGAGGTCACGGGCCCCTGTCCCGGCCTCCTCCTGTCCAGCTCCCTCTGTATTTCCTCCTCCGTGAGGGGAAGGCCGGCCGGCACCCCCTCCACCACCACCCCCACGGCCGGTCCGTGGGACTCCCCGAACGTCATCACCCTGAACTTCCTTCCGAAGAGGCTTCCCACATCAACCCAAGGTAGGGCCACCTCTAAAACCTAGAGGTACTCCACCCTGGCCCCCAGCCTCCGCAGGTCCCTGACGAACTGGGGGTAGGAAACGGGGATGACCTCCGCCCCCTCCACCACGGTCATTCCCTCCGCCGCCAGCCCCGCCACCGCCAGGGCCATGGCCATCCGGTGGTCCCCGAAGGAGTTCACCCTCGCCCCCCTTAGCCTCCTGACCCCCCTTATTCTGAGCTCGTCCGGGAGCTCCCTGATCTCCGCCCCCATCTTCCTCAGCTCCGAGGAGAGGGCGTGCAGCCTGTCCGTTTCCTTCAGGCGGAGGTGGGGGATGTTGGTCAGGATCGTCCTCCCCTCCGCCACCGCCCCCAGCACGGCCAGCACGGGAACGAGGTCGGGGCAGTCACCGCAGTCCGCCTCTATTCCCTCCAGCCCCCCCGTTCTGCTCACGGTGAGGGTGTGGTTCCTGAACTCCACCTCCGCCCCGAACTCCTCCAGGAACCTCACGATGGCCCTGTCCCCCTGGGGGTCGGAGGGGTCCAGGTTGCTCACGCTCACCTCCGAGCCCGTCAGGACCCCGGCTCCGAGGATGAAGGAGGCGGAGGAGTAATCACCGGGGATGGAGAGGGAGAGGGGGCGGAAGAGCTGCTCCCCCGGAATCCTGAACTCGGTGAGCCCTGCCCCCCTCCTTATCCTGGCCCCCGCCCGCTCCAGCAGGGAAAGGGTGATCTCCACGTAGGGGCGGGAGCGCAGCCTCCCCGAGACGGTCAGCCTCACCTCCTCCCTGGCGTACGGGCAGGCGATGAGGAGGGCGGAGATGAACTGGGAGCTGACCTCCCCCGTGATCTCCGCCTCCCCCCCCTCGAGTCCTCCCCCCACCACCACGGGGGGCCTTCCCCCCTTTCCCTCGCACCTAGCCTCCGCCCCCAGCTCCCTGAGGGCCTCCACCAGCGGTCCCATGGGCCTCCTCCTCAGGGACTCGTCCCCCGTCAGCCTGAGGAGGACGGGGGAGAGGGAGGAGATGGCCGTCATGAGCCTGAGGGTGGTGCCCGAGTTCCTGGCGTCCAGGAGGCGGGAGCGCGGACGGAGCCTCCCCTCCGTTCCCTCCACCCTCCACTTCCCCCCGGTCACCGAGACCTCCGCCCCCAGCAGACGGCAGGCCTCGAGCGTGGCCTCCGTGTCGAGGCTCTGCAGCGGGTCCCTGAGCTCGCTGGTCCCCGAGGCCAGGAGGGCCAGGGAGGCCACCCGGTGCGTGTAGCTCTTGGAGGGGGGGGCCCTCACCTGCCCGCTGAGCCTGGAGGGTTTGACGAGGAGGGAGACCATCACCTCTCTTCCGGGGCCCTCCTAATAAGCTAGGGGCCGAAGATCCGCTCGTACTCCCTCAGGTACCTCCTCTGCTCCTCCGTGACGGGGGTGGGGACCTTTATCTTCACCCTTACCTGCAGGTCCCCCCTCTCCCCTCCCGGTCCCGGCAGGCCCTTCCCCTTGAGCCTGAAGACCTCACCCCCCTGCGTGCCTGGGGGAATGGTTAGGGAAACCCTCCCGCGGAGGGTGGGGACCTCCACCACCGTTCCCAGGGCCGCCTGGGGAAGGGTGAGGGGAAGCTCGTACAGGAGGTCGTTTCCCACCCTCTCGAAGAGGGGATGTTTCCGGATCCTCACCTTCAGGTAGAGGTCTCCTGGGGGTCCCCTTCCCACCCTCTCCCCCTCCCCCCTCACCCTCAGCACGGCTCCCTCCTCCACGCCCGCCGGTATCCTGACCCTCACCTTTCTCCTCCTCCTGATCCTGCCTGAGCCCCTGCACTCCGTGCAGGGCTTCACCACCACCCTTCCAAGCCCCCCGCACTCCGGACAGGAGGTCCTGATGGCGGTGAAGAGGGTGCCCGTGCTGCGGCTGAACTCCCTCCACCCCGAGCCCCCGCACCCCGGGCAGGTCCTGAGGCCCTTGGGTGCGGCCCCCGATCCGGAGCAGGAGGGGCACTCCTCCCACCTCTCCACCTCCACCTCCCTCTCCCCCCCGAAGGCCACCTCCTCCAGCCCCACCTCCACCTCCCCCACCACATCCCTCCCCCTCTCCTTTCCGAAGAAGAGATCGAAGATGCGGTCCAGGTCGGAGAACCCGAAGTCCCTGAAGAGGCCGAAGTCGAAGTCCCTCAGCAGATCCTCCGTGCTGTAGCGCTGGGTGAAGCCCGCGTGCCCGTACCTGTCGTATTCCGCCCTCTTCTGGTCATCGGAAAGAACAGCGTAGGCCTCCGAGATCTCCTTGAACCGCTCCTCCGCCTCCGGGGACTTGTTCCTGTCCGGATGGTACTTCATGGCCAGCTCCCTGTAAGCTCTCTTGATCTCCTCCTTCGTGGCGTTCCTGCTCACGCCCAGGATCTCGTAGTAGTCCTTCATGCTGGCCCTTCACTTCTCTTCCCGGCCGGAGGAGCGGTAGATCCTGGAGGTGGCCTCCCCCAGCACCCGCTTCAGGTTCTCCATACGCTCCTTGATCTTCCCAACTTCCTTCCCCGCCAGGGCCTCCCTGAGCTCCTCCACCGCCTTCTCCACCTTCTTCCTTTCCTCCTCCGAGAACTTCTCCCCAAGCTCCTTCAGGGTGCGCTCGGCGGTGTAGGCGAGGGAGTCCGCCTCGTTCCTGAGCTCCGCCTCCTCCCTCCTCCTCCTGTCCTGCTCCGCGAACTGCTCCGCCTCCCTGATCATCCTCTCTATTTCCTCCTTGGAGAGCTTCATGGGGGCGGTGATCCTTATGGCCTGCTCCTTTCCCGTGGCCAGGTCCCTGGCCGTCACCTTCAGGATGCCGTTGGCGTCTATGTCGAAGGTCACCTCTATCTGGGGCACCCCCCTGGGGGCGGGGGGAATCCCCACCAGATCGAAGCGCCCGAGGGAGACGTTGTCGGAGGCCATGGGCCTCTCCCCCTGCAGCACGTGGATGGTCACCACCGTCTGGAAGTCGGAGGCCGTGGTGAAGATCTGGCTCCTCCTGGTGGGGATGGTGGTGTTCCTGGGGATGATGGGGGTGAAGATGCCCCCGAGGGTCTCGATGCCCAGGGTGAGGGGGGTGACGTCCAGCAGGAGGATGTCCTTCAGCTCCCCCGCTATCACCCCGGCCTGGATGGCCGCCCCCATGGCCACGCACTCCATGGGATCCACCCCCCTCTCCACCCGCTTGCCCATGACCTCCTCCACGAACCTCTGGACGATGGGCATGCGGGTGGGGCCCCCCACCAGGATCACCCTGTCTATCTCCTCGGGGGTCAGCTTGGCGTCCTTCAGCGCCTGCTCCATGCACGGCCTGCACCTCTCCACGATGGGCCTCACCAGCTCCTCCAGCTTGGCCCTGGTGAGCTGCATCTGCAGGTGCCTGGGCCCCTTGACGTCGGAGTAGATGAAGGGGAGGTTGATCTCCGTCACCGGGGTGGTGGAGAGCTCTATCTTGGCCTTCTCCGCCGCCTCCCTCAGCCTCATCATGGCCGTCCTGTCTCCCCTTAGGTCCACCCCTTCCTTCTTCCTGAACTCCTCGCAGAGGTAGTTCACCAGGGCCTCGTCCATGTCCGTCCCCCCCAGCTGCGTGTCCCCGCTCGTGCTTTTCACCTCGAAGACCCCTCCCCCGAACTCCAGGACGGTCACGTCCAGGGTCCCCCCTCCCAGGTCGAAGACGAGAATCCTCTGTTCCTTCTCCGCCTTGTCCAGACCGTAGGCCAGGGCGGCGGCCGTGGGCTCGTTGATGATCCTTACCACCTCCAGCCCGGCTATGGTTCCCGCGTCCTTGGTGGCCTGCCTCTGGTTGTCGTTGAAGTAGGCGGGAACGGTGATCACGGCCTTCTTCACCTCCTGCCCCAGGAAGGCCTCCGCATCCCTCTTGATCTTCTGCAGGAGGAAGGCGGAGAGCTGCTGGGGGGTGAACTCCCTGTCCCCCAGCCTGTACCTGTAGTCGGTTCCCATCTTTCGCTTGAACCCCGTCACCGTACGCTCGGGGTTGAGGGCGGCCTGCCTCCTGGCGGGCTCCCCCACCAGCAGCTGCCCGTCGGGGGTGAGGGCCACGTAGGAGGGGAACATCTTGCCGTAGGGGGTGAGGCCCTCCGCGCTCGGGATCATGACGGGCCTTCCCCCCTGCAGGACGGCGGCGGCGGAGTTGGAGGTTCCCAGGTCTATCCCTATGATCTTCTCCGGCATCCCCTCACCCCCTGGGTGGTCCCGCCACCTTGACCCTGGCGGCCCTTAGCAACCTGGACCTGAACCTGTACCCCTTCTGCACCTCCTCCACCACCGTCCCCTCCTCCGCCCCGGGGCTCTCCACCCTCTCCACCGCCTCGTGCAGGAAGGGATCGAACCTCTTCCCCACCGCCTGCAGGGGCTCCAGCCCCTCCTCCTCCAGCGTCCTGAGGAGCTGCCTGTAGATCATCCCTATTCCCTCCGCCAGGGGCCCCTCCCCCGCGCTCCGCAGGGCCCTCTCGAAGTTGTCCAGCACCTCCAGGAGCCTCAGCACCAGCCTGGCCGAGGCGGCCTCCGAGGCCTCCTCCCTCTCCCTTTCCATCCTCCGCAGCAGGTTCTCCAGCTCCGCCTGCGCCCATCTCAGCCTGGAGAGGAGCTCCTCCGCCCTTCCCTCCAGCTCCCCCACCAGGGAGCTGACCCTCCCCCAGTTCCCGCAGTACCTGCAGGCCACCGGCAGTCTCCCCTCTGCCTTTGAGGCCTCCATAATCATCCTAAGGTTCTTCCCAGTTTCCCCCTCTAAAATTTTACTCTCCCTAGACCAGCAGGCCCGAAAGCCTGAAGACCAGCGCCGAGGCCACCGCGAAGGGAAGGAGGAAGCTGAGCCCCTTCGAGACCTTCCCGTACCTCACTATTCCCACCGCCAGCGAGCAGAGGGAGGCCTGGATGAGGGTGTATCCCAGCGCGATGAGGTCCATGCCCTCGGGCATCCCCATTCCCCCCTTGGCCCCGATGGAGACGCTAAGGCCAAGGATGAAGGGGGAGGCGAAGAGGGAGACCGCCACCAGGAAGAGGACCTGCTGCGTGGTGGCCGCCCTCCTCTCCCTCTGAAGGGCGTGGACCTCCGAGATGTCCCTGGCCACCGCCTGCAGGACGTCCGCCAGGGCCACCCCCTTCTCCATCCCCTCGATGAGGAGGCCGAAGGCCCGCTCGCAGAGGGGGGAGCCGGAGCGGAGGGAAAGGGCCCAGAGGGCCTCCACCATCGGCCTCCCCCTCCTGACCTCCGCCAGGGCCCTCTCGAACTCGGCGGAGAGGGTCCCGTATCCGGATCTGGCCACCTCCTCCATGGCCGCATCCAGGCTGAGCCCCGCCCTGAGGGTGCTGGCCATCTGCCTGAGGGCATCCGGCAGCTCCCTCTCCAGCCTCGCCGCCCTCCGCTGGGTGAGGTAGGAGGGGACCGCCAGGATCCCTACCAGGAAGATCCCCACCACCGTCAGGGGGAGGAGGAGGGGGAGAAGGGAGGGGAAGAATGAGAGAGAGAGGAGGGAGGCCAGGACCCCCCCTCCCAGCGAGAGGAGGAAGCAAAGGCCGGCGTACTCCTCCGCGCTGAGGAGGATGCCGGTGGTCAGCAGCCTCCGGTCCAGCCCCTCCAGCATCCTCGCGGGCAAGAGGCGCCTGGCGAACCCCGCCCCCCTCTCCACCAGCCCCATCTCACAACCTCGGCTCGAACCTTTTGACCAGGAAGAGGAAGATCACCAGCAGGAAGGGGAGGAGGAGGAAGAAGAGGACGGCCGCATCCGCCGTGCTCAGGGTCGCCCCCCCCATCCCGGAGCTCACGGTGGTGGTGATGAGGAGGAGGGCCGGGACCACGGAGGAGGCGAACATGTAGATGAGGGTGAGCAGGTTGAGGGACTGGGTGTAGTCCCTGAGCTTCATGCGCATCTCGAAGGAGGTCTCATCGGCCAAGGAGTTGAGGAGGTCCGAAAGGTCCCCCCCCACCCTGAGCGTCCTCAGGACCTGCCTGATGAAGCGCCTGAGGGGCTCCGACTCCACCCGCTGGGCGAGGGAGGTCAGGGCCTCCTCCATGCTCATCCCCCCGCTCATGTCCCTCACCACCCTCCCGAACTCCTCCGAGAGGGCCCCGTAGCCAGCCCTGCTGATGGAGGTCACGCTCTCGGGCAGCCCCACCCCGGAGGAGAGATGGGTGGCCATGTGCCTGAGGGCGTAGGGGAGCTCCCTGTTGATCTGCATGGCCCTGGCCTTTGCCCTGCTCCTGGGATAGACCCTCCCCAGCATGAGGGAGAAGAGGAAGGAGGAGGGGGCCGCCACCAGGGCCAGGAGGGGGGAGGAGAAGAGTAGGAGGGAGAGGAGGAGGGAAAGGAGGAGGACGAGGAGGCCGATCCCGAGGACCATGGAGACGTACCGCTCGGGGGAAAGGACAAGGTTGGCCCTGTACAGGTCCCGGTCTATTCCCCTGAAGAAGCCCATGAGCCTCTCGGCAGGACGCCTGAGGGGGAGGTAGAAGGTCTGGGAGAGGCGCTCGGAGAGGGGCTTCCTCAGCTCCTCCCTCCTCATCTCCATCACCTTCCTCTCCCTTTCCTCCCTCCTCTCCTCCACCACCCTCAGCTCGGCCTCCTTGAGCTCCCTCAGCCTCCTCGTCATCTCGTCCTCGGAGGGTCTGGGCCTGAGCCTCCCCACCCTCCCCCCAGCCCTCGCCACCCCCTCCCCCACCCGGGAGAAGAAGCGGAGGATCCTGCTCCTCACCTCATCCCCCCTTCACCTGCTTGAGGAGGCCCTCGGGATCCTGGTAGTACTGCTGGATGACCTTCCCCACCTCGAAGACGTTCCTTATTCCCCTCTCCCTCATCCACTCCAGCACCGCCGCCCTCCGCTTGAGCTCGGCCTCTATCTCCTGCCCGCTCCTCCCGCTCAGCTCCGAGAGCACCTGCTTGAACTTGAGGGGGACGCCCGTGGGCTCCACCCTGTCCGTCCTGGGGTTCCAGCGGTAGATCCTGCTAAGCTGGGGCCTCCCGCCCTCGAGCCCCGTCACCTCCGCTATCTCCACGATCCTGCGGATGTGTCCCTTCTGCCTGTGATAGATACGCTGGAGCATCACCACCACGTCGAGGGCGGGTATCATGATGGGGGGAACGCTCATGGGGGGTTCGGTGAGGCGGGTGATGGTCTCGGCCGCGCTGTTGGCGTGCAGGGTCCCCATGCAGTTGGAGACCAGCAGCCCGTTGGCCTCGTAGTTGTGATCCTCCTCCACGGTCAGATCGTAAACGTACCTCTCCCCCACCTCCACCTCCTCCACCCTCAGCACCTCGTCCCAGTAAACATCCGCCTGCGAGAGGAGGAGGAGCTTCCCCGCCCTGAGGGCGGCCTCCTCCTTTCCCAGGGCCCTGGCCCTCTCCCAGAGCACCTCCGCCAGGGCGCCCAGCGCCTCCCTACCCACTCTCCTGATCCTCCCCTTCTCCAGGTGCCTGAGCAGGCTCTCGCTCACCTGAACACCCTTACCCCTCGCCAGTCTGGCGAGTTCGGCTATGGAGAGCCCCAGTCCCTCCCGCAGGTCCTTCAGCACCTTGGGTGCGGGTATCTTGTCCAGCTGGATTCCGCGATGAGTCTTCTGCCTCGATAGGATTCTCTTCAGGGCCTCCCTCTTCCTGGAGTGCCGCAGGGGGATGACCTCCGCGAACCTCCTCAGGTTCTCCACCCCCCTGAGTATCACCCTGCAGAGTTCTGTCCTGCCGGATCCGCGATGGGGATGGGTCTTCACCACCGGTAGCATCCCGAGTCTCTGAAGGGCATAACCCACCTCGAAGGCAGCCCCCTTGCTCTTGGTCACGAAGATCACCGCCGGTTGCTTCGGGTCCACCGAGGCGTCGGCATCGAAAAGCCCCGCCAGGAAGTGCGCGAGGTTCTCGTCATCCGAACCCAGCACCAGGGGGGGAAGCCTCCAGCCGTCGGACTTCTCACCCCTCGGCAGGTTGAACATGTCGACCAGCATCTCCGAGAGGATTTTCGACCCCACCCTCAGCAGATACCACCCCCCATGGACCTGGGGTCTGAACTCGGCGGTGGGGAGGTAGGACCTCAGGGCCTCCAAGAAGCCGTCCAGGTAGCCCCGGTCGTCGAAGGTGGCGGAGAGGTATCCCTCGGACTCCACGCATCCGTCTCCCAGCAGGACCCCGAGCAGATAGGAGAGTTTTGGTTCAAGCTCGGGGGGGAGGCGGACGGGATGGGAATTTTGGGAAACCAGGAACTCGGCCTGGAGCAGGTGCTCCCCCCCGTCGTTGGGGACCCTCCTGTACCTCCGGCCCAGAAGCTCCATCTCCCCGAGGGGATCCGGGATAAGGAGGGACTCGCTGAGCCCCCTGAGGGCCTCCCTGGGAAGCTCCCTCCTTCCCTTCACGGCTGGAGGTTTCATCATGCACGCCACCCTGTCCCCCCTGACCAGCTCACCGGCCTCCTTCCTCCTGACCTCCCCCTCCTCATCCAGCACGAAAAGGGGATGGTGATGCGTAAGGTAGATCTCGTGGCCCGCCCTCGTCACCAGCCTCACCAGCTTCTCCCCCTCCCTCACCCTCCTCCTCCAGACCCTGCTTACCCTGTGGACGGAGGACCTCAGATCGGGCCCCACGCTCACCACCTCGAAAACATCCTCCGGCGGAAGGTCGATGTACTCGAGATCCTTGTAGGTCCTGATGCTGGAGGAGTGCTTGCGGAAAAGGGACTCGCACAGGTCCCCTATCAGCTCCAGCCTTCCATCGGAGAGCCTCACCACGGACACGTCGAGGAGGGCCCCATCATGGCCGGTGTTCATGGCTGTGAACATGGTCCTGGCCTCCGGCCCCCTGACCTCCCCCACGATGATCCTGTCAGGCCTCATCCTCAGGGCATTCTTGACCAAATCGTCCATGGAGATCTCCCCCCTCCCCTCTATGTTGGGCGGCCTGCACTCCAGCCTCACCCAGTGGCGGTGGGGGAGCTGCAGCTCCGCCGTGTCCTCTATGGAGATGATCCTCTCCCGCTCGGGGACGAAGGTGGTGGCGCAGTTGAGGAGGGTGGTCTTCCCGCTTCCCGTCCCCCCCGCGAAGAGGATGTTGGCGGGCTTCACGTCCAGACCGTGAACCAGCAGCCAGAGGAAGGCCCCCACCTCGGGGGAAAGGGTGCCGAAGTTCATCAGGTCCACCACGGTCAGGGGGTCACGCTTGAACTTCCTGATGGAGAGGGTGGGCCCGTCGAGCGAGACGGGGGGGATGGTGGCGTTGATCCTGCTCCCGTCGGGAAGGCGGGCGTCGAGCAGGGGCATCTGGTGATCTATCCTCCTTCCCACCAGCCTGGCTATCTTGTCTATGTAGTACTTGATGGTCTCCTCCTCCTCGAAGACGATGTTGGTGGAGCACATCCCGTACCTGCTGTGGTAGACGTACACCGGTCTGTTCGTCCCTATCACCAGGATGTCCTCCAGCTTGTCGTCCGCGATGAGGTAGTCCAGGGGACCGTAGCCTATCATGTCGTGAAACGCCATCTCGGCCAGCTCCTTGAGCCTGGCGGAGGGGAGGCGCATCCCCCTGCCTTCCCTCTCCAGGATTCGCATGAGCTCCTGCATGAAGACCTTCCTGCGCTCGGCCGGATCCGGTATGCTATCCGGGTCCACCTTGATCTCTTCCACGGCCTTTCGCTTGCAGGCGGCCAGCAGCTCCTTCTCCCTCTCCGTGAGCTCGGGAATCCTCAGGCGGTAGAGGGGGAGGGCCTCCCCCTCCAGCTTCAGGATCTCGACGGATCCGTACCTGTCCAGCACCCTCTCCACCTTTCCCCTCAGCTCGGCGGAGAGAACCACCCCTTTGGCCTCCTCGGGCAGCACCCTGGCGGTCTCGACCTGTCTGGGGGGTTCCCCCAGGAGCCGGGAGAGGGTCTCCCTTCCCCCGATGGGCTCCTCCTTGATCTTCAGGAGCCTCTCCAGCTTCCTTCTCTTTCCCCCCTTCTCCATTCCCCTTTCACTCTCTCCCTTCCCGAATAAAAGAAGCTCAGGCCACCAGGGCCAGGATCACGTCCCCAGCGGAGGTCTGGTAGAACTCGTACTGGAGGATGAGCTCCCCGGCCTCCCTAGGCACCCTGACCAGGTAGATCATCTCAAAGTTGAGGTCGCCCGCCCCGCTCTTCTGGAGGGAGGTCAGCACCTTCGAGAGGTAGTCCGCGAGATCCACGGCGGCGGCCTCCGCGGACCCCCCGGCCGCCGCCTTCAGGGTCT
>Ga0185307_1001628_pt1 | contig 12179 bp, 8 predicted proteins | sample LHCtaG_FD_128010 | JGI IMG/M metagenome (GOLD analysis project Ga0185307, IMG submission 128010) | Hot spring microbial communities from Little Hot Creek, USA to study Microbial Dark Matter (Phase II) - LHC4sed_matched (SPADES... | ecosystem: Environmental > Aquatic > Thermal springs > Hot... | reverse complement strand
TAGCATAAGAATGGAAAAACTCCAACGGTTTCGTGAGCCTCCTCCTGAGTACACCATAATGCCTTTCTGGTTTATCAACAAGTTGCCAGCGCGCGAGGAGCTGGCGTGGCAGGTGCGGGAAATGAAGGCGAAAGGGGTCCATGGGTTTTTCATTCATCCACGCAGGGGGCTCGAGGTTCCTCCAGTCAAGGAGCCAAAACCCATCCTTCCCAGCTGGGGCTCCCTTTTTATCGGACTGGTGGGGATGAGGTGGGATAGGTATTTCACGGAGCAGCGCAAGCTCCATCCCATTCCCTACCTTCAGGAGCCTTGGTGGAAGGTGGTCTCCACCATTCTGCAGGAGGCAAGAAAGGAGGGGATGTTGGTGGGGATTTACGACGAGATCGACTGGCCTTCTGGGACCGCGGGCATGCTGGTACCCAAACGGAGGGAGCTGAGGATGAAATACCTCCTTCCCTCGGGAGAAATTGAGGAGGATGAAAACTATGTGGACGTGATGTCCCCCAAGCCCACCGAGGAATTCATCAGGCTGACCCATGAGGCTTACTGGAAGAGGTTCGGCAAGGACTTTGGAAAGCTCATCACCTCCTTTTTCTCGGACGAGGTCACCCTGATCCATCATTTCAAGGTCATTTCCCCCGTTTCGTCGGCCCCTTGGAGCGATCTGCTGGAGGAGGAGTTCGAGAAGGAACACGGCTACAGGCTCCCCATCCGGCACATCTTCAAGGACGAACCCATGGCGTGGAGGACGAGGATAGACTTTTGGAGCACCGTGACAAGGCTGTACGCCTCCAACTTCCACGGCAAGCTGAAGGAATGGTGCGAGAGGCACGGGGTGAAGTACACCGGCCACGTTCTCTGCGAGGAAGCGGGCCCCCTCCAGGTTAGAGCTCAGGGCAACATCTTCGAGGTTCTGAGGCATATGCACTGGCCGGGGGTGGATCACCTCACCAAGAAGCAGGGCGGATGCTTTCTGAGGATAGCCGCTTCCGTGGCTCACTACCTGGGGGGAGAAAGGGTGCCCTGCGAGGCCTTTGGTGCGTCCGGCTGGGGTCTCACGATGGGGGACTTGTACCGCATAGCCAACTGGCTCTTCGTGAACGGCGTGAACATGATTGTCCCGCATGCCTTCTATCTCTCCACCGAGGGCTTCCGGTACCACGAGTATCCCCCAAGCCAGTTCTTCCAAGCGAAGTTCTGGCCGTACTATAAGCAATTCGCGGACTACGTGCGGAGGGCTTCTTATCTACTGTCCCAGGGCACGCACGATCCGGATGTTGCGGTTTACTATCCCGTCCAATCGCTCTTTGCCCATCAGAACCTTTCAATTTTTGAGAAGTTCTCCAACACCATTTCTTGCGAGCTGGAGTACCTACACGTCCTTCTGGGGATGTTGCATTTTGACTACGACTTCTTGGACGAAAAAATGCTACTCGAGTGCAAGCCGAGGAAGGGGAGGCTCGTTCTCAGGGAGGAGAGCTATGGGGCCCTTATCATTCCGGCCGCGAGTTATCTGCAAGCTGGGGTGCTTGCCAAGGTCGAGGAAGCGCTCAGGGAGGGAGTCAAGGTGATCTTCACTACCTGGCTGCCCTTCTTGGGGGAGGCGGCGGAGTGGAGCAGGAAACACTTTGGGGTGGACAGACCGAGAAAGAAGCTGATCCTCCACAATAAGTTGCCATGGCTCACTCTCTACCAGTGGCTGGGCTGGAACCTAGAGTACGTTCTCATGAAGTTCCCCTTCCCCTCTCTGGTGAGGGTATACCGGGGGGACAACGGGGCGATCTTCCTTCACACCTCCTCCGGTCTCTCCGCGAGCAGGAGAAACGCAAGAATTCTCGGAAAGATTCTGGGGGAGCAGACCGACCCAGTGATCCGCGGGAAGGGGGCCGAATACCTGAGGCTGTTCAGGCGGAGGGGGGATGGCTTCAAAATATACTTCCTAGCGAACATCGCGGGGAAGGAGGTAAAGGCAGAGTTAGATTTCGGGAGAAGGGCAAAAATCCTAGATCTCCAAACGGGAGGGATCTCGGACTTCGAGGGGCGTAAAACCTTCCGCGCTTTTGAAGCAGCCGCCTTCCTTACCCCTGCAGGAGCGGCGTGAACGTTGAAGCACCGCGTTTAACCATCGGGATAGGGAAATGATATCTAAAAAGCCGACACACCCCAGCAAACTTAACGCGCTCCTGGGGGAATGGTCTAAAGCTTAACGCGAAAAGTTACGCGTTGTCCGGTGTCGGGGATGGACCATCTCCCCCGCAGCCTCCTCCCCCTCACCAGGACTTGCTTCGGTTCGGCCCCCCTCACCTCCAAAGTGAGCGTTCTTTCCCCCCACTTGTACTTCCCCCTCTTTTTGCCAATCTCGATCAACAGCTCGCCCTTCTTCTCTCTGCAGGCCAAGGTTCGGAGGGCGAAGTCCGGTCTGGTGCTCTCTCCATCGTCCTCGTAGAGGATGAACTCTCCGTCGCCGGGGTAGACTGTCAGCCTGAGCTCATCGATCGGCTTCTCCCCCACATAGTTCTGGACCGGCCAGCGCGGGAGGATGGCGCCAGCCCTGACAAAGATGGGAATTCTTTCTAGTGGTGCATCAGCCACAACGGTCTGGCCCCCGTCTACTTTCTCGTCGGTCCAGAAATTGTACCACTGCCCCCTAGGAAGGTAGACTTCTCTCTCCCTCTGTCCCTTCTTGAAGACGGGGGCGACTAGGAGGAAGGGTCCAAACATGAATTCATCATCCCGATAGCACCACTCATCCTCGGGCCAGTGGAGAAAGAGCGGGCGCACGATGGGCATCCCGTTCTGTGTGTGCTCCCAGAAGAGGGAATATAGGTAGGGCAAAAGGGAATATCTCAGCCCAATGAACTCCCGAGCTATCTTCTCGACCCTTGGGCCAAACCTCCAAGGCTCGTGACGTCTTCCGGGCTTGCTGTTGTGCGTGCGACAGAAGGGATAGAAGACTCCCACCTGAATCCACCTCGCGAAAAGCTCTGGGCTGCACCTGCAGAGGAAGGGCCACCTAGGAGCCAAAATGGTAAACCCGCCGATGTCGGCGCCCACGAAAGGAATCCCTGAGATGCCAATGCTCATGATCATCTCCACGCTGAGCTTGAGGTGATCCCAGGTCGAGAGAGTGTCCCCCGTCCAAACCGCCGCATACCGCTGGATTCCCGCCCAGCCCGAGCGGGAGAGAACGAAAGGCCTCCTGTTTGGACAGAAGCGCTGGAAGGCTACGCATGTGGCTTCAGCCTCTAGCACGGCGTAGTAGTTCTTCATGAGCTTGAAGGGCCTGTCACCCATCCGCACATCGCCCGTTCTTATCCTCTTAAACTGGGCTAGGAGGTTGAGCCCCGCCCGCAGGTTTGGGGTGATATTTTTCAAGGTCGGTTCATTCATGTCGTTCCAGATCCCTCTCACCCCCCGACCCAGTAGCTCTGCATGCAGGGAGGCCCACCACTCTCTGACCTCCCTTCTCGAGAAGTCGGGGAAAACGCACTTCCCTGGCCACACATAACCTTCCAAAATCCTCCCGTCCGCATGCGAGAGGAAGAAGCCTCTCTCGACCCCCTCATCAAAGGGGAGGTATCCTTTCTCGGCCTTTAGGCCTGGATCGACGATGGCAACAACCTTAAATCCCATCTCCTCCAACTTGCAGATCATCCGCTCGGGATCTGGAAACATTTTGGGATTCCAAGTGAAGCACTTGTAGCCGTCCATGTAATCTATGTCAAGATAGATGGCATCGCAGGGTATCCCCCTCTTCCTGAACTCCCCTGCTACTTGAAGCACCTCCTTCTCCCCCATGTAGGAGAACCTTGACTGGTGATAGCCCAGGCTCCAGAGAGGTGGCAGCGGCATCCTCCCCACGAGCGTAGTGTATTTCCTGAGGACCTCCGCGGGTGTGGGCCCGTAGATGAAATAGTAGGCGACTCCTTCCCCCTCACCTGAGACCAGCACTTTATTGTCTCGCAGGTCAAAAATGGAATCGGAAGCGGTTTCCACTAGCATCCCGTATGAGTACCCTTTCCCACAAACGAGCAGGAAGGGCACCGAGAAATATAGGGGATCCGTGTCTCGGTTGTAGGTGAAGGGATCCCTATTCCTCAGCTCGAACCTCTGCCCGCTTCTCTCGAACTTCCGGGATTTTTCGCCTAAGCCGTAGTACCTCGCCGGTTCCCTTACTTTAGAAATGGTGAACCTTCCCCCCCTCACTGTAAGAGGGTTGGAATCTTGGCATAGGGTGAGCCCCTCGCATTCGAAGCTCACCTTTCCCTCTCTGCAGAGAAGGAGAGAGCTTCCTCCCTTCAGTATAAAGTTCTTCCCTGCCGAACGGTTCAGCGGTTTGGGCAACTCCAGCAAGCGGATGGGTGGCTCCCCCCTCTTGATCCCAAAGATATCCTCTCCAAAATAATAGGCCTCAAGTTCTGAGCCCATTAGCTTCTGCCAGCACAAGACATAAATAACGGAGCCACCAACAAGAGAATTAAAATGAAACGTGAGACTCCATATTTCCGGGAGAAGGAGGTGCCCATCGAGGTAGGGCCGAAGAGCATCTCTCAGCTCCTTCGTGAAATGAGCCAGACCGGCTTTCAGGGGAGGAAGCTGGGGGAAGTGGTGGAGGTTTGGGAGGAGATGATCAGGGATCCCGACCTCACCATCATTATGGGCCTTACAGGCTCCCTGAGCACGACCGGAATGTGGAAGATCATCTGCTGGCTTATAGAGCAGCGGTTCATCGATGTGCTTGTCTCAACGGGTGCCAACATCTCGGAGGACTTATACGAGGCTCTGGGAGGAACCTACTGGAAGGGTAGCCACTTAGTCAACGACGAGGACCTTCTGAGGCACAAGATCGACAGGTTCTACGATGTCTTCGCTGACGAATATGAGTATCGCAGGATGGAGGAGAAGATTTCAGAATTTGTGATGGAGCTGGACGATAACAAAGTATACTCCTCTAGGGAGTTCCTCTGGCTTTTCGGAAAGTGGCTGGCGGAGAGGAATATAAAGTGCATCGTCTCGACCGCCTACCAGCATGGGGTCCCCATCTACTCTCCGGCCCTTGTGGACAGCGGATACGGGATTGCCTTCATTCACGCCTTGCACAAGAAGAATAAGTGTATCCGACTCGATCAGGCCGAGGACTTCAGGGATCTCCTGAATTTGTGTAAGGATCGCAGGACCGGAGTCATATACATCGGCGGAGGTGTACCCAAGGATCTCGTCCAGCTGGTGGCGGTGGCGAGAGATTTGGTAAAAGGATGGGATCAACCGATACCCCACGAATATGCCATCCAGATAACCACGGATTCTCCCCAGTGGGGAGGGCTGAGCGGGTGCACGCTTGAGGAGGCGGTTAGTTGGGGAAAGACTTCACCGACAGGGAAGAAAATCACTTGCTATTGCGACGCGACCATCGCCCTGCCTTTGGTGGCGCATGCACTTTTCGAGAGGGTAAAATCTGCGAGGAGAGGACCGAGGTTCGACTTTTAGATTGTTATCAATACAACAAAGCTTTTGTACCGTTGTTATTATAGCAATAAGGAGGGCAGGCGTCATTCTCCTGGAATTTTGGATCAGCTACCGAGCGACAGCTGGAAGTTCGTGAACCGGAGCGCTCTCCTCATCGAGGAGGAGTATGTGGAGTTCGTGGAGAGAGTTTTTAGGGAGTTCGAGAAAATTTTGGAGTGGGTTAAATTTAGAGTTGCCGAGGTGGAAGAGAGATGAAGAAGGAGGAAAAGAAGGAAGTGGAACTGACGGTTGCGGAGAATCACCACCAGCCCGATGTGAACAGGGGCCTCGCTAGAATCCCGGAACAAGTTATGGAAAAGTTAAATTTGAAGCCAGGGGATCTCATCGAGATCGAGGGGGGGAGGCTAACCGCGGCCATCGTCATGAGGGCCTCACCGCAGGATAGGGGCATCGACATAATAAGGATCGACGGGCTGATTCGGAAGAATGCGGGAACCTCCGTTGGGGAGAAGGTGAAGGTCAGGAAGGCGCAGGTGAAGGAGGCCTCTAGTGTGACCCTCGCCCCCGCCGAGCCAGGGGTGGAACTGCAGGTTCAGGGGGAGCTGTTGAAGAGAAACCTGCTGGGGAGACCGCTGGTAAAAGGGGACTTGCTTAGCCCCATCCCGCCCTCCTCCGTTGGATTCAGCGAGGACTCTTTCCTAGCTCCCTTCTTCTCCTTCTTCGAGCGGGCCACACCCTTCGGTCTCGGGGAGCTGAAGTTTACGGTGGTGAACACCTCTCCCTCGGGCGTGGTCCTAGTGACCGATGCCACCAAGGTCAATGTCCTACCGCAGGCCGTGGAGGTGGAGAAAGTTAGGGTCCCCACAGTGACTTACGAGGACATCGGTGGGCTGAAGGAGCAGCTGCAAAGGGTAAGGGAAATGATAGAGCTACCGCTCAAACATCCAGAGCTCTTTACGAGATTGGGCGTGGAGCCACCCAAGGGCGTCCTGCTTCACGGCCCACCGGGGACGGGAAAAACCCTAATAGCCAAGGCGGTGGCGAACGAGTCGGGCGCGAACTTCCTTGCCATCAACGGTCCAGAGGTGATGAGCAAATTTTATGGGGAATCGGAAGCCCGACTTCGCGAGATCTTCGAGCAGGCGGAGAAGAGTGCTCCTGCCATCGTTTTCATTGACGAGATAGACGCGATAGCGCCCAAGCGCGAGGAGGTGACGGGGGAGGTGGAGCGCCGCCTCGTTGCTCAGCTCTGCACTCTCATGGATGGGTTGAAGTCAAGGGGGAAGGTGATAGTCATCGCGGCCACAAACAGGCCAAATGCCCTCGATCCCGCTCTACGTCGTCCCGGTCGCTTTGACAGGGAAATCGAAATAGGGGTTCCCGACAGGGATGGCAGGAAAGAGATTCTTCAAATTCACACACGCGGGATGCCGCTGGCCAAGGATGTGGACTTGGATAGGATTGCCGACATAACTCATGGATTTGTCGGCGCCGATCTGGAAGCCCTGTGTAAGGAGGCAGCCATGAGTTCCTTGAGGAGAATCCTGCCGAAGATAAAGTTGGAGGAGGCCAGAATTCCGCCGGAGATCCTTGAGGAGTTAAAGGTGACCAAGGAGGACTTCGAAAACGCGCTAAAAGTGGTTCAGCCGAGTGCCATGAGAGAGGTTCTCATCGAGGTTCCGAAGGTGAAGTGGGAGGACATAGGCGACTTGGAGAGCGTGAAGCAGGAACTCAGGGAGGCGGTTGAGTGGCCGCTTAAGTATCCTGAGGTCTTCCAGCGCATGGGAATAGAGCCACCGAAGGGTATCCTACTTTACGGGCCCCCTGGGACTGGAAAGACCCTGCTGGCCAAAGCGGTGGCAACGGAGAGCGAGGCCAACTTCATAGCCGTCAAGGGCCCGGAACTTATGTCGAAATGGGTGGGGGAATCTGAGCGAGGTGTGCGAGAAACCTTCCGGAAAGCCAAAACTGCGGCGCCATGTATTGTCTTCTTCGATGAAATCGATTCTCTGTGCCCTGCGAGGGGTATGGGGTATGGGGACACAGGTGTGACTGACAGGGTAATCAGCCAATTCCTAACAGAGATGGATGGAATAGAGCGATTGGGGAAGGTGGTGGTTATAGGTGCGACCAACCGTCCCGACTTGGTTGATCCCGCCCTCCTCAGGCCCGGGAGGTTCGACCGGCTAATTTACGTGCCCCCTCCCGACGAGAAGGGAAGGCTGGAAATCCTGAAGATCCACACCAAGGGCATGCCGCTGGCGAAGGATGTCGACCTCCCCTCTCTGGCCAAGCAGCTGGAAGGTTATTCAGGGGCAGACATCGCGGCCCTCTGCAGGGAGGCAGCCATGCTTGCGCTCAGGAAGGATCTCAAGAGCAAGGAGGTCAAGCTCGAGCACTTCCAGGAGGCCAGGAAGAAGGTGACACCCTCCCTCACGCCCGACGTGCTCACTTCTTACGAGAGTTTTGCTGTCAGGGCGAAAAAAGAAACCGGGATGCATTATTAAAAGCAAGGGGGGAGTTGAGAATGCTGATGAAACAGTTGCAGGGTATGAAAGTCATCACGGATAGAGGCTTGGAGGTGGGGAGGGTGGAGGATTTGCTGGTGGATGAAACTTCCGGGAAAATCGTGTCCGTCTGCGTCAAACCGGTGAGCGGGGAAACCTTCAGGAACCTCCCCCGGGACAAGGGCCAGCTCCTGCTCCCTTACACCTCGGTTCTCGCCGTGAGGGAGTTCATGATAGTCAGCGAGAGAGTTCTGACCATCCTTGAGATGAAGAGTAGGTCACCTCTCGCCCCTCCATCTCCTGCTCCCGCCCAGCCCGCGGCGCCGCAGGGACCACCACCCGGTTCGGTTAGCTGAGCGTCACCAGCCGAAGTATAGTCTCGCCGCCAGTTCCTCCGGCAGTCCAGCCTCCCGAATTTTCTTAGCCGCTAGGTCGATATCGTACTCCACTCTTCTGATTTGGACAGCAGGCTCCTCCCCATCCAGCTCTAAAATCATGTAGCTGGCTCTGGGGTCGAGGTCTCTGGGCTGCCCCACCCCTCCGGGGTTAAGCACAAGTTTTCCGAAAATTTTGCGCTCCATCGGGACATGGGTGTGACCCAAAAGGGAGAGGTCGGCCTCTACCCCTCTCACTATTTCCAAAAGGGAGGAGTTGGGGAGGTCGGGGAACACGTATTCCCAGAGTGGATCCCTGGGGCTCCCGTGTACGAGGCAAAGGGTCTTGCCCGATAGCTTCAGCCTCGCCTCCAGTGGCAGGGACCGGAGAAAGCGGCGATTTCCTTCCTTCAGGTTTCGGTGGGTCCAGAGGGCCGCCTCCGCCGCCAGCTCGTTTAAACCGCGCACATCTCCTGTCACCGCAGCGTAGTCATGGTTTCCCATCACGCACCTGATACCCCTCCCCCTCACGAGTTCCACCACCTCGTTCGGCTCGGCCGCGTACCCCACTAGGTCTCCCAGACAGAGAATCTCATCAACTTTTGGAAGGTCGTCCAGAACGGCCTTCAGGGCAGTCAGGTTGGAGTGGATGTCTGAAAGGACCGCAACCCTCAAGCTGGGAGGTCTCTTATACCCTCTCGGCTGATGCAGAAGGGCCGCTCCATTTCCGGCAGCACGGGGCTGTCGACCACCCTCGCCACCCTCACGGCGCCCTTGCTCTTCCTCAGATAGATCCTAGTGGTCATGCTGTGTCCAACTACGTGCCCCCCTACCGGTCTGGTGGGATCGCCGAAGAACATGTCCGGTCTCGCCATCACCTGATTGGTGACCACCACGGCAATATCCTTGAGGCAGGCCAGCTTGTTCAGCATATGCACGTGCCTAGCTATCTTCTGCTGCCTCGAAGCCAGCAGCTCCCTCCCTAGGTATTCCGCCCTGAAGAGGGAGGTGAGGGAATCCACCACCAGCAATCTGACCCCCCTTCTGTCGACTTCCTCCTCCGCCTTCTCCGCCGCCAGCATCTGATCCTCCACGGTATAGACCCTGTAAACCCCGATGTTTCGGAGGACCCTGTTCACATCTAATCCCAGCGCGGAGGCCATCTCCACTATCCGCTCTGGCCGGAAGGTCCCCTCGGTGTCAATGAAGAGCGCCGTCCCCTCCAGCCCCCCTCTCTCGGGGGGGAGCTGAACGTTCACGCAGAGCTGGTGGGCAAGCTGGGATTTGCCCGTTCCGTATTCTCCAAACAGCTCAGTGGTGGCTTGGGTTTCAATCCCCCCTTGAAGGAGATCATCTAGGCTCGCGCTTCCCGTGGTGATGCGTCCCACCTTTTTCCTCTGTTCCAGAAGCACATCCGCAGTGGCGAGGGCCCCTATCTTCACCCTCTTCTTCGCCTCCTGAATGATTTTTCTCGCAGTGACTTCCGAGATTTCGACGGCCTCCGACACCTCGGCGGGGACGGCCACGGCCAGCGACTGGATGGTGTAGCCAGCCTCTGCAAGTTTCAGTGCTATTTTTTCTCCCACCCCCTTGAGCTCCATGAGTTCGGCTTTCTCCTTCTCCAGCTCCTCGCTCTTTTTCTCTTCTATTTCTTCCATCATTCTCTCCTCACCTCCTTAAGGAGCTCCTCCGCCTCCCTAACGAAATCGGGATGATCCACCCCCTCCACCATGAACTCTAGCTGCCCGGGGTTCATCCTATCCTCCCTCGCCACTCCCGTAAGCAAAAGTTCCCTTCCCTCCAGCCTCAATTCTTGGTAGAACTCAGGTAGGGGTTTGGTGGAGAGAAGCCGAGCGATTTCCGTTGCGCTCAGGCCCACCACGCGCTCCGCCACGCTCCCGAAGAACACCCCTCTCACCGTGGCGGTCCCGTCGTCGAGCACGAGATTGAGCACAGCCCTGTGGACGGGGGTCACCTCCTTCCCACATTCCTGGCAGTAGGGTGTGTGATCCACGGTCCCTAAACTCCTTCCGCACTCTGGGCAGGTGTCGAAGAGCGGCCTCCTCTTAAGTGCCTGGGTCACCGTTGCCCTTATTTTCGCTCTCATTTTCGGTTGAAGCTCTTCGATTGGAAGTTCCTTGGGCTCTCGGAAGGCCATCCTCAGGACCTCCACCTCCGGCAGGGGCTCGGTGAGAGGCGGATCTATCTCCAGTTTCCCGAACCTCCCCAACCTCAGCTCTATCTGATCCCTGAAGGTAGTGGCCTGGGCATTCACGAGCCTCAGCACTTGGCCGATTTTCACCTCCGAGCCCCTCTCTGCGTGCTCATCCCAGAGACTTGCCCTCACACATCCCGTTTCATCTCCCAAGGTCACGCTCATCACCCTGCTACCCCTGAACTCTCTAAGTTCGCCCCTCTCTACCACCCGGCCCACTATCTCTAGGAAGTCCTCATCCGGTTCGAGCTCGGCGATTTTCACCTTCCGGGGCTTGGGCTCCGATACCCTTACCCCCGGAGGATTCACCTCGATTTGGTGAGGATCTTCCACGCTCAGCTCTACCCTTTCCGTCTGGCGGTTGACCTTCGTTTTGGCTCCCTTCAGCCTGAGGATATCTCCGACGGTAACCTTCACCATCGCCGCCTTATCCCAGAGACTAGCCCGCGTCCACCCGGTTTCGTCGTAGAGGAGGAGGCTCAGAACCCTGCCCACGCTCCCATCCTTCCTCTTGAACTCCGTCGGTCCACGCACCCCCCCAACCTTCGCCACCATGTCAACTTCCATCCCTCTGTCCAACTCGGCGATTTTCAGCTGCTCTTTCAGCTCTGGTGGGGGGTTGGGTATGGAGGGGTTGTGTATGAGTCTCCCTTGGCTCACGTGAAGCTCTGGGAGTCCCTCTCTCCACCTCACCACCGCATTCTCGAGGAGGACGAGATCCCCCCTCCTCAGCCCTTTCACGGCCTCCGCTTTCTCGTCCCACAGGACCACCCTCACCTTTCCGGTTTCATCGGCTAGGACAAAGCTAGATCTCTTCCCCGGCCTCCCCCCCTCCCTTTCGAAGGATCTCACCTCCCCGGTTGAGAGCACCCTCCCCACGATGTCCACCTCCACCAGCTGCTCGGTCAGCTCCTTCACCTTCACCCTCCTTTGCTCCCTCGGGGGAAGCTCCCTTACCCGGGGATCGGTCGGGGGCAGGACAGATATGGAGCTCCTGAGGTTGATGCCCAGCTCAGTGGTGCGGTTGAGTCCCTCCCTGACGTAGGCGTTCTTTATCTCCACCGCCTCCCCGCTCTTCAGAAGGCCGCTCTCGGCCAACTTTATCTTTTCCCTCCGCGCGTCGTCCCAGATCACACCTGCGATCTCTCCAGTTTGATCCCTCAGCGTTATTCTCATCCTGTACCCTTCCGAGCCCCCTCGCGTGATGAACTTTTTTGGTTCATAAATTCTTTCGACCCTCGCAACCAGATCCACCCCTGACATACCCGGGACGAGATCCTCTATCTTCAGCCTCCTGCTTTTCTCCAACTCCTTCGCTACCATCCTCATCACCTCCAGGTCAGGCAAGATCCCCGACATTTCTTTTTGCTTTTCCCTGAACTTCTGAAAGACCTGCTCGCGACTGAGTCCGGTTTTTCTAACAGTTTCTTGGATCAATTGCTCTAACGGGTTCATCCTGCTTCTAGCTCTGGGGCCTTAAATGTCGAGAGAGAGTAGATGGCAAGTAACTAAAAAACGGTGGGTGAAAGGTGGAGATGGGCGGGATTCACTTGGGTCTGATACCGGACGGCAACAGGCGGTGGGCCAGGCTTCACGGCCTCCCTCCGGTGGAGGGAC
>Ga0185307_1001625_pt1 | contig 12196 bp, 13 predicted proteins | sample LHCtaG_FD_128010 | JGI IMG/M metagenome (GOLD analysis project Ga0185307, IMG submission 128010) | Hot spring microbial communities from Little Hot Creek, USA to study Microbial Dark Matter (Phase II) - LHC4sed_matched (SPADES... | ecosystem: Environmental > Aquatic > Thermal springs > Hot... | reverse complement strand
ACCTCAAATCCTGCTGCTGTAAGCATTGCTTTAACGATGTTTTTACCGATATCATGTATATCTCCTTCAACAACTCCTAAAACTATTTTTCCTCTAATACCGGCTTCTTCAGCTTTTAAATGTGGAATTAAAACATCGAGACCAGCATACATAGCATCAGCAGACATTAAGACTTCAGGTAGGAAGTATTCTTTAGCCTCATACTTATCACCTACAACCTTCATGCCTGCAGCTAACCCCTTAGTTATAGCTATCCAAGGCTCAATACCTATTTTTAAAGCTTCCTCAGCCATGCTTTTAGCTAATTCAGTATCACCATTAATAACAGCTTCAGCAAGCTTATTTAAAACCTCCTCCTTAGAGGACATGTATAACACCATAGCTATAGATAGCTAGATACTTATATATTTTTCTAGATATGTTATCCTAAAAATTGTAGTATTCTTTAAGCATTTATGATTTTGATATATCATTTTGTTTTTGCATGATTGTGTTGGATAACTTATCCAATAGCTAAATTTATAAGACCTTAAAAAATTAAGTATTGGTGTTTATGCAAAAATATAAAATTCATCCTAAAGATGAATTGTCCCCTTATGAGAGATTAATGGCTATACTTAACTGGAGAAAGGACAGTATTGATAGGATTCCAGCCTGCTCTGTTATTGCTGCCTATACTGTAGATGGAATGGAGATTTTTGATGCTTACTGGCCTGAAGCTCATAAAGATCCTGAGAAGATGGCTAAGCTTGGCTCAGCCCTCCACGAACTTACAGGATTAGAAAACGTTATAGTTCCATTTGAGTTAACACTTGAAGTAGAGGCGTTAGGTATTGAGTTGGAGTTTTTTGAAGGTATGATAAAATGGCCTTCAGTTAGGAAGTATTGGGTTACAAAGGTAAGCGATCTTAAAATCCCAGATAAACCTGAAAAAATGAGGGAGCTTGGAAGAGTTCCTATTGTATGTAAAGCAATAAAAATTCTAAAGGAGAGGTATGGTGGGAAGGTTCCAGTAATTGCTAGTATAGATTATCCATGGCAAGCTATTGGTGGATATGTTGTAGATACAGCTACATGGTATAAATATGTAAGAAGTGAGCCTGGAAAAGTTCATGAATTCATGAAGACGCTTAGCCCACTATTTACTGAAGTTGCTATTGCATACCTTGAGGCTGGAGCTGATGCTGTTACCTATAGGGAGGAGGCTTCATCACTTGCAAACATAAAGCCTGAAACATTCCGTACATTTGTTCAACCCTACCTTAAGGAATCTATAGCTCAAGCAAGAAAATATGGAAAAGTAATTCTCCACTGCTGCGGTGAGTTATGGTCTAAGAAGGGAGATACAATAGTTGAAAACATAAGTGGACTTATAGAATGTGATCCTGACGCATTTATAGTTGAGGAAGCTACACCCATGATCGAAACGAGAAGAATCGCTAATAAGCTTAAAGGACCTAGATTCCCAATAGGTGGAAATCTAAGTGCCTTCGCTGTTTTATTTGAAGGTCCTGTAGAGAAGATAAAGGATAGAGTTAAAAGAGCAATAGATAGTGGATGCGATATAGTTAATCCTGGATGTGATATCTGGATACAAACACCTACAGAACATATAAGAGCCTTCGTAAATGCTGTTATTGAGTACGGTTCTCCACCCCCATGGGTTAAGGAGGGGGTTAGTGTTGATGAATGGATTCCAAAAGATTTAAGAGGTGTAGCTTAAATGGGGTTACCGCTAAGAATAAAGGAGTATACAATAAAAAGTAAAATAGGGGATAGCTTAAAAATCAGAATAGAAAAGGTAGGTTCAGGCGAGAAAGCAGATATTCTTTACAGAATAATACGTGGCGAAGATAGGAAAAGTCTTCCACCAGATAAAGTTGTCCTCTATAAGGAGGAGTTAGAACAGCTCCTTAACTTCATTAAGGAGGACTTCTTAAAGAAGGAGTTTCCAGAGGAGTAAATATGTTTAAGTTTAGATCTGAACAGAAAATATTTCAAGTTGGAAAAGTGAAAGTTGGAGGGCAGCCGGGAGAAAACCCTACAGTCCTTATCGGTACAATATTCTACACTGGTCATAAGATAGTTCAAGACCATAAGGAGGGGGTATTTAATAAGGAGGAGGCTAAAAAACTTATTCTTAAACAGGATGAATTATCAGATAGGTTTGGATTACCATGCATGCTTGATGTTGTTGGCGTAAATGATAAGTCGATGATTAAGTTTATAGATTTCGTAGCTGAAGTAACAGATACACCGTTCCTCATAGATGCTATGACGGCTGAAGCTAGAATTGCAGGAGCTAAACATGTAGCTGAGGTAGGATTATCAGATAGAGCTGTATACAACAGCATTATGCCAAGCCCATGGTTTAAACCTGAAGAAATAGATACTATAAAAAACTCTAAAATAAAGTCAGCAATACTGCTAGCATACAATACTAAGGACCGTACCCCTAAAGGGGTTATCTCCCTCCTTAAAGGTGGAGATGGAGTTAAAGGACTACTATCAATAGCTGAAGAAGCTAACGTAGATAAGCCATTAGTAGATACAACACTATTCACATATGTTCCAAGTATTGGAGCAGGTGCAAAAGCATCATTCCTAGTTAAAGACGAGCTTGGACTGCCTGTTGGTGGAGCACCTGGAAACGCAACAACAGTATGGAGGAAAGAAGTAGTTAAAAGCTGGGGGATGGATATATTTAAGGCATGCGATGCAGCAGTACAAGCATCATCACTAACCATGGGCACAGACTTCCTACTCTACGGAGTAATTGAATCTGCCTCATGGATATTTCCAGCATGCGCCGCCGTTAACGCTATGATTGCAGCCAACTCCTGGGTTGAACTTGGAATAAAGCCAAGAGAAAAAACACATCCTCTATTCAAGCTTTTCCCACAGTTTGTTGAAAAACTTGAAAAGGCAGCTCTATAAACATTTCAATTAAATAAATTTTTACTTTTACGGTTTAATTTTGGAAACTCGTAGTTTAAAGGAATGGAGAGCTTCACCAATATCCTCTATCTAAAGTTAGGAATCAAACTAGAAAGCAATAAATACTCTTGGAGTTAGCTTTCCACATAGTTTAATTTATGTGTTGAACATGATATGTAGGCTTAATTTTATTATGATTTTCCTACTTTAAGTTAAGAAATAAATCCCATAACTACAGTTTTAAACTCACTTGTAAACTTAAGTATGTTGATTACTTCATCATGGTATTGTTTCTCTAAAATTCTATCTTTAACCTTCATTTATCACTCTCATTAAGCCCACCATTGATTTAGAGCTTTCCTAAATGAACAATACATCCCTCCCAAACCACATCAACATCTTTTTAACAATAGTAAAACTACTACAAAACATCATCTTTTAAAACTTAAAATAGTAGGCTTAGAACATTCACAATGGTTAAAGTGGTGTTGTATTTAACCTTTAAACTCATCTACCAACACATTCTATAAGCTATGCTTCATTAAACAGAGACTTAAATAACCTCTTAATCAACTAGCTAACAATTGAATATTAGAGGTAAGCCTAAAGCTAAAGTTTACAGTACCCTCATTAAGCATTACTATTATTGGTTTCAAAACTATTTCTACATGTTTGCCATCACATTTCTTCTCAATACATGGTATGTAGTTATGAACAATATAGTCCTATCCTTAACATATTATCCTCTTCGTATTCCTAATTTAAATCGTATACTTCATAATCTAAATTTAGAATTTTTCCTGTAAGCAATTAGCGTCTTGAAAAAAGTATTTTATTTTAGATTTAAGCTATCCTTTTCCCCACATTCGGCCCAGGAGATTGATCATATACTTCTAATGGCTCTAAAATCCATACACCATTTACTTTAAGCCCCATTCCCTTTAAGGCTTCACTAATGTTTTCATATATTGGACCAGATGTTTCAAAACCTTTTACTTTACATCTTACCTGATAACCCAGAAATAACATTTCTCTTGGTGAAGCTTTAACTACTAGTGTTGAAACTTTTTCACCAGTTTCTCTTGCTCTAACAAGGTTCTCATGAGTTTCCCTCATAAATATAGAAGCTAAAGCTATAGTATTTACATCAGGAGCACACATAGACCCAACAGGTATTACATGAAGTAAATCTCCAGTCTTAGTAGCGAGAACTTTAACAGCTGAAAAATCATTGAACAAATCTTGTACATTTTTAGGTAAAGGCATGTTTTAGCCAAAATATTTAATAAAAGGCATAATATAAATCTTTCTATGGATAAGGAAGACCTGGCAACCTAACATATTGTATCTGTTCTCTAGGCTGTCACGTCTTTTAAAAATAGCTAAATAATAGTTAGATATACATCCCCAACAAACCTAATAAAATTAGATATATCCACAATAGTAAGTGGAGAAACCTAAATAAAGTTAAAGCCTACAAGCCAGGTCATGTTTAGTTAAGTTTTAGAGGGGCCTCCTTAACTTATGGTGGATATTTTGCTAGAGGAAACAGCTTGTTAGATAATATTGTCTATCTACATTTATCCGGTCTAGTATGATGTATAACATCTCCTAGAAGCTTGCTAATTATTGCCTTAGCTTACCTCTAAACTATTTAAGTTTTCTAAGAATAGATTTTGCCCCCCCATTGGAAGAATTATCTTAAGCTATAAAGTCTAGCTACAACATAATAGCAGTAAACTCAAGGTATGGAGCTTAAAGATAAGTTCATTCTTAAGGAACATTAAGCATTAGCAAATTCCAGAGCAATTTAACAATTTTAGATAGCTTGATGAATTAGTGGTAAGGATTTGGCATTAATAAGATTGAATGAATCGATACTGTTAAGACTAGGTTTTACGAGTTTACTACATGTTAACTTGGCAGTATTGGATAAGTTGTCCAAAAACTATATAAATTACTATGAATATTAATCAGGGGGAATTATGAGTGAACTTTTTCCTTCAACAGATATGAAATGGCATGCTAATGCAACTAAGCGTTTTGCTTCACCCTTTGTAGGAGTTAATCATGATAGAATTGATGTGGATCCAATAGTGTTAGCTCATGCAGCTACAATACTTGGATATACTATAAAGGACTTCTATACGAAGCCTGAGCTTGCTGTAAGACTTGTTGCATATGTTAATGAGCTTTATGATCTCTTACCAGTTACTCATTGGTTCTACTCAAATGTTTGGATAGATGCTCTTGGAGCTAATCTTCAACCTACTGAAACACTACCATACATTGTTATAGAGCCCCGTCCAATTCAAACACCTGAAGATATTGATAAGCTTCATGTACCTGATGTTGATGAAGTTTCTAAAAGCATGTGTGCGCAGCTATATTTCAGAGCATATGATCATGTTAAGCAAAATATTCCACATATGTTTGTACCTATAGCTTTTGCATTCTGCCTCTTCGGAATGGCTGCTGAGCTTGTAGGCCCTGAGAAATTCATTATATGGACACGTAGACAGCCTAAACTCTGCCATAAATTATTGGAGAAAGTTACTGAAACAGCAGCAAATGGAGCGATAGCTATTGCTAATAGGTATGGATTCGCTATGCTAGTTATGGGTTCAGTACTTGCAAACTCAACAGTTCTCTCACCGAAGGGTGTTAAAGAATTTTCATTTGATTACCATATGAATTATATTAGGAAAGTGTTTAAGGGAGGTGGTGGACCGCAGCTTTGGTATCATTTATGTGGTGACCATTCAAGGGATTGGCCTATCTGGAAGGATCTAATAATATCTCCATTTACTGTATTACATATAGGATATTATGAGGATAAACCGTTTCCAGGCGACCTTATGAAGAAGGAGTTTGGGAATAAGTTAACAATAATGGTTTCTGTTGATACGAAGCTTATGGTTGATCCTAACTTTAATAGGGTTTATGAGCAGGCTAAAAACCAGCTTCTTGCAGCTAGAGACTCCCCGAGGGGATGTATACTTGGAACAGCGTGTGAAACACCAGTTCCAACAAATCCAGGAAACATACTTGCACTTGTGAAGGCAGCTCGGGATTTTGGAACCTATGGAACATGGTAGGTGGTTTTATGGTTGTTGAAATTATTATTCCAAAAGATATTGAAAAAATCCTTTCTGAGAGAGGAATCTCTATTGATAACGTAAAGGAAGTTGTTGAATATGGAGAGGCGACAGGAGAGAAGATATGTTTACCAGCTGAGAATAAGTTCCTAGCAAAGAAGACTATAGGTAAAGCTACATTCTACACTCTATATTCACCAGTAGAGAATAAGTTTACATTACATACGGCTTACGCACATAAGATGTCTATGAAGGAGCCTGTAGATATAATACTAGCTGAAGCTACTGATTGGGTATGCTGTAAATGTAATGAGAAAATGGTCCGCTCCAATATAGATATGGAGTATTTAGGTATTACAAGGGCTGCTCCAGGGATATCGTGTCCTAAATGTAAGGTAAGCTTCATTGAGGAATACATAGCTGGAAAAACTCTAGTTGTTGCTGAGAGTCTACTTGAGAAAAAACGTGCATAAACCTAAACTTTTTATTTTGATGGGCTTTCACCGAAATCCCTACAATACTCTAAAAGTATTCTTGATAAATACCTGCTAATAGATTTTGCCTCCATACTAGATGGTGTTATTCCTATACTTGTAATTTTAAATTCATGCTCACATTTTGGACATCTTACATATTCACAGCCCAGAATTGATTCTGGACATCCCTGACACGATATAGTACGGGAATATAGAAGACTAAATTCAAACCCACATGTAGGACACTTAATCCGCTTTGTACTTCTTAAAAACCTAAAATCAATGTTGTATTGCTGCATGCATGATGGAATATTATAATTCATAATTATCATAACAGTATTTTCTATATAAATCTTTTGCCAAATAGAAACATAACAACTTAACGTATTAGCTTCTAGATTACTGAATCTCAATATTTAATCATTACAGCCCTATAGATTTAAAAGCTAATTAGTAAATTCATAAAACCCAAGGCTTAACTTGACAGTATCATATAATTCTACATAAAGTTTATTAGATACTTTAAAATTTATAGCTAGGTGTTTATGTTGAAGGAGAAAGTAATGGATGTTTTAAATGCTATTAAGCCCTTTCTTGAAGCTTATGGAAATGGTTATAGTGAAGTAAATGTAGATCTTGATGGTAACGTTAGGATTAAACTTAAGAATTCATGTCTTATCTGTAAGCATTTAATAACGCAGTTGCTAAGGGAGAAAGTACCTGAAGTTAAGGAAGTTGCTGTTAGTTAAATTAGCTTAATAGTTTAAATAATGCTTTATTTTAGGTAATTAAGCTCCCTATGTCTATATAGAGTATAGCCATTAGTTGATGATATGTTAAATATGCAGAATGGAATTAGTTTTCCAGTAGGTGTAACAACATGTATACAGCATTCCTCTAATCTATCTGTTTCAATAGTCCAAGCATCCTGGAAAGCCATAACTGATACTGTTAGGTAACGTGTTTTCGCTAACTCTATAAACTCCTCCCAACTACCTGAAGTAGCATTACTACTACATAGGTTTCCAATAGGCATTCTCCATAGATCACATAGACATCTTCTTGTTGCTTCAGCTATATCTACAATATCTCCACTTATCCCTAGGCTTTCATGTGTTAAGGGTAAAAGCTTGTTGTTTACATCTAGTATTGAGAAGCATCTAGCATCACAATGAATATTCGTACAGGAGGTAGGGGTAAAATTTTCCTCTCTTAATTCTCCACCGGTCTGCCCCTCTATAGCTTTTAAAATATCCGGTATTGTAACTCTATCATTATTCTCAGGGTTTCTATTTATCCTACCAAAGTAGGATACTGGCTGGAAATGTACACCTACAACTGTTGGAATCCATTTCTTCGCGAAGCTTATAATGTCTCCTACTTGATGATAATTTATATTTCTGTCAATAACTGGAACTAAAATAACGCTTAAACCTACTTTTCTACAGTTTTCAAGAACTCTTAACTTAAGATTAAGGAGGTCAACACCACATCTTTTAACGTAAACATCAGGAGTTAAACCATCAAATGAGAAGTAAAGAGCATCAAGCCCGCTTTCCTTTAATGACTTTAAAAACTCTAAATCCTTAGCCAGTAATATGCCATTTGTATTAAGCTCAATATAGTCTATTCCTGCCTCTTTACCCATAGCAACTATTTCTGGAAGATCCTTTCTTACTGTAGGCTCTCCACCACTTATCTGTACAACGTAGGGTTTCTCCGTATTTTCTATAATTACCCTATACATCCCCCATACATCCTCGAGATTAGGGTGGAAAACCCCAAATTCATTAGCGCTTGCAAAACATATTGGACAGTTTAAATTGCATTTACTTGTAACTTCAAGAACTGTAACGCATGTTTTCTGTTTATGTTGAGGACATAGACCGCAATCAAGAGGACAACCATTATCTAGCCCAGTTATAGGTTTCGGCTTCTTTTTTCCAATGTTAAATTTAAACCTCTCCATATATGATTTATATCCTCTCCAAATAAGGACCCTAAATTCTCCATGTTCTACACATTTCTTTACAAGATATATATTATCGTCCTCAAGTATTTTTTCAGCATCAATAACTCTAAGACAATATGGACATAAGCTATATGTTTCCCCAATTTTCTTCATTTCTACACCTAGGCTACATACATAAAGGAACGTATATACCTTACGGTTAGTGAAGAACTATATTAAACATTACTTAACGAGGACGCTTTAGCTTTTAAATGTTTAGTAATGATTTTTAGTTAAGTGTGAAGTAGTGTTAAAGAATATAGAAACATGAAATAATTAAGTTATTTAATTTAAATAGAAATTTACCTCCAATTTTAACATTAAACTCATTGCATAACTCTTTCAAAATAAATACGAGATGTAGCATCATAAACCTATGGATCCATAGGTATTCATAACTACTTTAATAATTCTACTAATTCCTTAAGCTACTCCTAGAAAAGTAAATTATTGAAGTCTATAAGATAACCGTGCACATAATAAGTTTAGGAACAATATTTAAGCATCTAAAATTAACAGAACTACTTACTTATTAGCCTTAAAAGCTAAAGATGCTACAATTGGCAAGATGTAAATTTCTTAGTTACTAAATATTGAAGTGTTAAGTGCTAATAATTATCTTTACTATAGTTTATTATGATGAAAACATGCTTAGAAGCATAAAGATGAAGCGCTTCAAAGTTAACTGAAGATAAAAACTCTAGAAATGGTTTGAAATCAATATATTTACTCTACTATTAATTTAAACACTATCTAAAGACGTTGAAATATTGAGGAAGCAATATGTTTACTGTCAATGTTTAAGTTGGATATGATTAATGATTTCGGCATGTTAAGAGAAATTTATAAATTGATTTTAAACTGTTTAGTTTTCTAGAATGTAAGCTACTATATTCTATGTATGGGGTAAACGGTAGTATGGTTTTGGGTATGGTGGCTTAAAACTTTTAAATAGCCAGTCTCTACACTCCCCATTAAATCTAGGGTTTATAGTGTTGAAAGCTTCTTCTATACTTTCAGTTATGTCTTTAGGTTCTGATTTAGCTCTAATGTTGATTATGATGTTAACTTCACTAAGTTCTTTAGGGAATTTACCTATAAAATCTATTGATCCATTAGAAACTATAAAGCTTGCCTTAATTAAGCTGCTTCTAGTGAAGAAAAGCATTTTTTCATGAGTTATTAATCCTCCTCTAGCATTTATTTGTTTAGCAACTTCATTCATTAGGTTTCTAGCATAACTCTCTAAATCTATCTGCTGCTTAAAAACTACTTTACATGAAGCATTAAACCATCCAAGCTCCTCCTCAGCTTTAGAGTAAACTTCATAGTTAACTTCAATACTTGGTTTAGATCTGTGATTTCTAGTTAATAGGATTTCAGTAAGTTTATCTATATTATAGCCAGTTCTAGCTGAGATTTGAATAATTTCAGCCTCACTATTGATTTCCTTAACAATTTCCTCTATTCTTTCTATCTGCTTACTGGAAACTAAGTCTACCTTATTTAATCCAAGAACTTCAGCCTCTTTAATCTGCCATGAGATAAGGAATCCTATAGGTTCTCTTGGGGAGGTTAAGCTGAAGCTTTGATTATAGTTAAGAATTGTAGAGGAGTCGATAAGTACAAGATATGGGGATAAGCTTATAGTTTCCCCATAATACTGGTTTAGAGGAGCATATACAGTTGCAAGAAGATCTGTACAGCTTCCAACTGGTTCAGCTAATATTATGTCAGGATTTATCCTACTTAGAATTTCCCGTATTTTCGTTATAAAATCCGGAAATCTACAGCAGAAACATCCATTCACAACTTCAGCATATGTGAATCCAAGAGTCTCCATCATTTTAGTATCAACAAGAACCTCCCCCTGATCATTAGTTACTACAGCTACTCTTCTATTCATTTCTAAAGCAATTTTCCTACCTAAATTCATAATTAAAGTTGTCTTTCCAGATCCTAAGAAACCACCAATAACAACAAGTCTTAGCTTAGACACAATGTACTAAGCATTTTATTTATAAATGTTTTTCGACCAAATTAATAATGTATTGAGTTAACATATGTATTAGGTATGTACATCTCTATTGAATGGAGTATACATTTATTAATCTAATTTATCATGAGTAAGGGAGAAAACCTAAATAAAGCTTAAGTTTATAAGGCCTGAGAAATATATTGGTAAGTAAAGTCTCTGTTCTGTTGTTACTTAGGGTTTGTATAGAATTCTTTTAGATGTTAAAGTCTATAAATGTGTGGTTATTATGATTTCTTATTAATCTGAATCATATTTGAGACCTAGCAACTTAACACGTGGAAGCTCTTATCCTAAGTTGCCAGGCCCATATTTGCTTAGCTAAGTTTATAAGTTTGTTTAAAGAAATTCTTTATGAATTCAATAAATAGGGAAGGTTCAATCAAGGTTTTTACCGGTAACGGTAAAGGGAAGACCACATCAGCTCTTGGCTATGCATTAAGAGCTATAGGTTATGGAATGAAGGTTTGTATAATTCAATTTATGAAGTGTGGACCCTACGGTGAGCTTACTGCAGCTGGGAAGCTAGCTCCAGCTTTAACAATTATACAATTTGGGGAGAAGCACTTTGTTAATGAGGAGAATGTTGGTGATGAAGATGTTAAGAAGGCTAGGGAAGCTCTAAAATATGCTGCCAAGATCATTATGGATGGTAGCTATGACCTGGTAATATTAGATGAAATTAACGTAGCTATTGGCTGGAAGCTTATAGACTTAAATGAAGTTATTAAAATACTTAAGGAAAAACCGGGAAATGTTGAAGTTATTTTAACAGGTAGATATGCACCTAAAGAGCTAATGGATATAGCTGATGAAGTAGTAGAGTTTGTAGAGGTAAAGCATCCATCGAAAATAGGGGTGAAAGCCAGACTTGGAATAGAATACTAATTTATATAAATAGTTATATAATGTAAATTTCTTAAAGATTATTTCAGCATGTTCTAATATTCAAAACTGTGAATCATCATAGGTTTCTCTCTGCTAAGTGACTTCTTAATCTTCATGAGGTGCCTAGTTTTCCTCGTAAGCATCACAGCTGCGATAGGAGTAGAATCTAGCATTACTCAATCTCTCACTAAATTTACTGCAAAACATATTCTATGTTAGATGCTGATAATTAACTTCTATTACAAGTACTTTGTATTTCGCACCTTTTTGGAATTAATGTAAAGTTGTAGCTATATGTCTCTCCATATAAGCCTTCAACACTATGTAAGCAGCTTATAGATCTATATTTGTATAATTTTCCATTCATGTATAAGGAGTAGAAATATCTAACTACGTTAAGAGGCTTCCATGCCTACATTAGTGGTAGCTACTTCAATAGTATAACTCCATAACGTTCTCAGAGAATATTAAGTATCAGCTTACTTGTTGCCTTTTAACCATAGTGCTATGTTAAGCCGAGAGTCCATGAAAGCCTTTTACATAGGCTGCTTAAAGCTCTAGTAGGGTTAACTAAAGCTTTCAAAAACCTTTTCTGAGGCTAGCATTGTTATGTTTGAGATTATTGATGGTTTAAGAGTAAATTTGTTGTTTCATAGATTACTTATTGTTCTTAAGGGTGGAATTGTTCATATTTATATAAAGCCGGGTTTAAAGCATGTGGAGTCCTATTCCTAACTCTCTTGCTATACTT
>Ga0185307_1001624_pt1 | contig 12201 bp, 10 predicted proteins | sample LHCtaG_FD_128010 | JGI IMG/M metagenome (GOLD analysis project Ga0185307, IMG submission 128010) | Hot spring microbial communities from Little Hot Creek, USA to study Microbial Dark Matter (Phase II) - LHC4sed_matched (SPADES... | ecosystem: Environmental > Aquatic > Thermal springs > Hot... | reverse complement strand
CCTTTCTTTGCCAGAGATTGAGCCGAGGCTTTTTTCTTTTAATTCACCTTACGGAGCTTGTCCAGCTTGCCAAGGGCTTGGTTCAAAATTGGTCATTGACCCACAGTTGGTAATTCCAAACAAAAATTTATCGATCGCAGAAGGGGCGATCTTTCCCTGGGCCCATGCTTCCCACAAAGTTGGAAGGCAGAGGTTCTTTTGGTACATGCTCGAAGATTTGGCAGAAAGAGAAAAAATTGACCTTTACAAACCAGTGAAAGAACTTCCCAAAGAAAAGATCGATTTAATTTTGTACGGTGACGGAATTTTTGAGGGAGTGATTCCTTGGCTAGAAAGAAGGTACAGAGAAACCGATTCAGAATACACCAGGCAAGAAATCGAGCAATATATGGTTGAGAAAGTTTGCGAAGTTTGTAAAGGGAAAAGGTTGAGACCAGAAGCCCTTTCAGTAAAAATTTCTGGAAAATCGATAGCAGAAATTTGCGAAATTGAAATTTCAAAGCTGAAAGAATTTTTTGAAAATTTAAAGTTTGAAAATGAAGCAAAAGAAAAAATCGCAAAGCCGATCGTCAAAGAAATTTTAAACAGAATTCAATTTTTGATCGACGTTGGCTTGGATTATTTAACTTTGGAAAGGAGGGCAGATACTTTGGCAGGAGGGGAAGAACAAAGAATAAGGTTGGCAACCCAAATCGGTTCAAAGTTGACTGGAGTTTTGTACATTTTGGACGAGCCCTCTGTCGGATTGCATGCCAGAGATCAAGCAAGGTTGATTAAAACTTTGAAAAAATTGAGAGACCTTTCAAACACAGTGGTAGTTTGTGAACACGATCCCCAGACAATTTTGTCAGCAGATTGGGTAATTGATTTGGGACCTGGAGCAGGAAAAAAAGGGGGAAAAATTGTCTTTCAAGGAACCCCAAAGCAATTGTTGAAAGCCCACACTTTAACTGGAGATTATTTGTCTGGAAGGAAAAAAGTTGAAGTAAAAATCAAAAGTTCAAAATTGAAAAGTTCAGACCAAAAATATCTTATTATCAAAGGGGCAAGAGAGCACAATTTAAAAAACATTACTGTCAAAATTCCCTTGGGAAAGTTTGTTTGCGTCACTGGAGTTTCAGGTTCTGGGAAAAGTTCTTTGGTCAACGATATTTTGGCAAAGGCACTAATGAAAAAATTTTACAATTCAAAAGAAGAACCTGGGGACCACGATGAAATTTTGGGAACTGAAAATTTGGATAAAGTGGTAATCGTGGATCAATCTCCGATTGGTAGAACCCCCAGGTCAAACCCTGCAACTTACACTGGTGCCTTTTCTTTCATCAGACAGCTTTTTTCACAAACAAAGGAAGCCAAAATCAGAGGATACAAACCAGGAAGGTTTTCTTTCAATGTAAAGGGTGGAAGGTGCGAAAATTGCCAAGGACAAGGTCAGATCAAAGTCGAAATGTACTTTTTGCCAGATGTCTATATTCAATGCCCAGAATGCAAGGGGAAAAGGTTCAACAAAGAAACTTTGGAAGTTGAATACAAAGGAAAAAACATTGCTCAAGTTTTGGAAATGACAGTCGAAGAGGCAATGGAATTTTTCAAAAACGTTCCCCCTCTTTATCGAAAATTAAAAACTCTTTACGATGTTGGCTTAGGTTACATTGAATTGGGGCAACCTGCCCCTTCTTTATCAGGGGGTGAAGCTCAGAGAGTGAAATTGGCGGCAGAATTATCAAAAAAAGCTACTGGAAAAACATTGTACATTTTGGATGAACCGACAACTGGCTTACATTTAGATGACATTAAAAAATTAATTTATGTTTTGAAAAAATTGGTTGAAAAGGGAAACACTGTTTTGGTAATAGAACACAATCTCTCAGTGATCAAAAACGCAGACTGGATAATAGATTTGGGACCGGAAGGTGGAGAAAAAGGAGGTGAAATTGTTGCAGAGGGAACCCCAGAAGAAATAGCCGAAAACAAAAATTCTTACACTGGAAAATATTTGAGGGAAGTTTTGGCAGGGAGGGTTCTTTGAAGTCTTGACAAGATCTTTTTCTTTCTTAAATTTAGAATATAGAAATTATCACTCAAAGGTCGAGATTGATAATTTGAAAAAATGGCAAAGAAAGTTAACATTAAACCTTTAGCAGATTACGTATTGATAGAACCGATAAAGGAAGAAGAGAAAACCAAGGCCGGAATTTTGCTTCCAGAGAGTGCCGAAAAGGAAAAGCCTGAAAAAGGAAAGGTAATTGCGGTAGGACCTGGCAAAAGAGATGAAAAAGGAAATTTAATTCCAGTTTCTGTTAAAGTTGGACAAACCGTCTTGTTCAAAAAATACGGTCCAGATGAAATAAAGGTTAACGATAAAGAATACTTAATTTGCAAAGAAGAGGATATTTTAGCAATCATTGAATAACATGGCAGCAAAACAAATTTTATACAAAGAAGCTGGAAGGAGAAAGTTGCTTTCTGGAATGAAAAAAGCCTTCGATGCGATAAAAGTTACTTTGGGACCGAAAGCCAGGCACGTTGTTTTGGACAAAGGTTTTGGAGCTCCTGAAATTTCTGACGATGGAGTTTCGATCATAAAGGAAATTGAATTGAAAGATAAAGTTGAAAATTTAGGAGTCGAAATTTTAAAAGAAGTTGCCGAAAAAACCTCAGATAAAGCTGGAGACGGAACTACTACCGCGATGGTTTTAACTTATGCCATCGCGACAGAAGGAATAAAAAACGTTGCGGCCGGAGCCCATCCCCTGGCAATAAAAAGAGGGCTTCAAAAAGGATTAAAGGTTGTGGTCGAACAATTAAAAAAGTTATCTAAACCAATCTCAAAGAAAGAAGAGATAGCCCAAGTTGCAACCATTGCTGCTTTAGATTCTGAAATAGGTCAAATAATTGCTGACACCATTTCTGAGGTTGGAAAAGATGGGGTGATCACTGTCGAAGAATCGAAAAAATTTGGAATAGAAAGGGAAGTTGTCAAAGGGCTTCAGTTTGATAGGGGATACGTTTCACCTTATATGATCACTGATCCAGAAAGAATGGAGGCAGTCTTGGAAGACCCTTACATTTTGGTCACTGATAAAAAAATTTCTGCTTTGACTGAAATTTTGCCAGTGATGGAAAAGGTTGCCCAGACTGGAAAGAAAAATTTATTAATTATTGCAGACGAAGTGGAAGGAGATGCCTTAGCAACCTTGGTCGTTAACAAAATAAGAGGGGTTTTCAACGGAGTTGCGGTCAAGGCTCCGGGATTTGGAGACAGAAAAAAGGAAATGCTCCAAGACATTGCGATAGTAACCGGAGCTCAATTAATTTCTGAGGAACTTGGTTTAAAACTTGAAAACATAAAGTTGGACCAATTGGGGAGAGCGAGGAAAGTTGTTGTCGAAAAAGAAAAGACAACCATTATTGAAGGAAAAGGAAAGAAAGAAGAAATTGAAGCAAGAATAAAGCAAATTAGAGAAGAAATAAAGAAAACCGAATCTGAATTTGACAGAGAAAAACTCCAAGAAAGATTAGCAAAGCTTGCAGGAGGGGTTGCAGTGATTAAAGTTGGAGCTGCCACTGAAATTGAACAAAAAGCAAAGCAGAGAAAGACAGAGAATGCCTTGAACGCAACTAAGGCAGCGATCGAAGAAGGGATTTTGCCAGGCGGGGGAGTAGGGTTGCTGAGAGCTCAAGAAGCTTTGGAGAAATTGGAAAAAGAATTGGAAGGGGATGAAAAAACTGGAGTTTTGATTTTGAAAAAAGCTCTCGAATTTCCAATAAGACAGATCGCTGAAAATTCTGGTTTTGATGGAGGAGTGGTAGTAAACGAAGTTAAAAAGAAACAAGGAAATTATGGGTTTAACGCCCAAACCCAAAAATTTGAAGATTTGGTAGAAGCTGGAGTAATCGATGCAACAAAAGTTGTAAGAACTGCTTTGGAAAACGGAGTTTCTGCAGCCTCGATGCTTTTGACTACCGAAGCAGTGGTTGCCGAAGAGCCAGAGAAAGAAAAGAAAGAAACCACTGAAATTCCAGAGGAATACTGATTCAATTTCAATTTTTTAAGGTCGCTCTCCTTGTGGCGACTTTGATTTTTTTGTATAATTTTTTAAAAGGTCGAGAAAATTTTTAGATTTTAAAACCAATGCCAGTTTTAGCAATAATTGTTATTTTAATAGTTGCGATTGGCCTTTGGTTTATCATAACTTACAATCGCCTCGTTACCTTAAGAAACAGGGCAAAAGAGGCCTGGGCAGATATTGACGTTCAGCTAAAGAGGAGGTACGATTTGATTCCAAATTTGGTCGAAACAGTCAAAGGTTACGCAGCTCATGAGAAAGAAGTTTTTGAAAAAGTAGCTGAAGCCAGGGAAAGAGCAATTGGAGCTAGAGAAAGCGGGAATTTAAAAAAGATGGTAGAAGCTGAAAATTATTTGAGCCAAACTTTAAAAACACTTTTTGCAGTAGCTGAAAACTATCCTGACCTGAAAGCCTCTCAAAATTTTCTCGAATTGCAAAGGGAATTGAGAGATACCGAAGACAAGATAATGTATGCCAGAAGGTTTTACAATTCAAACGTGAGGGATTTGAACATAGCGATAGAGAGCTTTCCGGCAAACATTGTAGCTTCAATTTTTGGTTTTAAAAAGATGGATTTGTTTGAAATTTCAGTTCCAGAAGAAAGAGAAACCCCAAAAGTCAAATTCTAAAATGCCAACTTTATACACCCAAGCTGAAAATAACATCAAGAAAACTTGGTTTTTGATAACTTCCTTTTTGGTTTTTATTATTTTTATTGGTTGGATTTTTTCTAGAGTTTTTGAAAATCCGTTGATTTTGTACCTTGCAGTTATTTTTGCTTTCTTTCAAAGCTTTGCTAGCTATTGGTATTCAGACAAAATTGTTTTGGCAATGGCAAGGGCAAGACCTATTGAAAAAAAAGATAACCCAGAGCTTTATAGAATTGTTGAAAATCTTTGCATTGGAGCAGGTTTACCTTTGCCAAAAATTTACATTATCGATGAAGACCAACCGAATGCCTTTGCCACTGGAAGAGATAAAAATCATGCAGTGGTTGCAGTGACTCGGGGACTTTTAGAAAGATTAGAAAGAGCAGAGCTTGAAGGAGTAATCGCTCACGAATTGGCCCACATTGGAAACAAAGATATGTTGTTGCAAACGATCACTGTGACCTTGGTTGGCTTTGTGGCAATTTTGTCAGATTGGTTTTTGAGAATGAGCAGATATTCTTTTTCAAAAAAGAAAGAAAAAGGTTTTGAATTTTTATTCTTTTTTGCAATTTTAGCTTCGATTTTGGCTCCGATCGCTGCCCAACTGATTCATTTTGCAATCTCACGCAAAAGAGAATTTTTAGCAGACGCTACCGGAGCCTTGATCACCAGATATCCTGAAGGATTGGCAAGAGCTTTGGAAAAAATTGCTTCCTATCCCCGTTCGATGAAATTTGCCTCAAACGCCACTGCCCATTTGTTCATTGTCAATCCATTTAGGGGCTCAAAAATTGCAAATTTGTTTTCAACCCATCCACCAATCGAAGAAAGAATTAAGGCATTGAGAGAAATGAGTTTGTAAAGATTGTAAATTGATAATTTAGGAAGAGAAGTGCAGCTAGCTGAAGCTCTATAAGGTTCGGTCTTTCCTACCAGGAGGGGGTGACTGCGAAGCGAGCATTGAAGCGATAGCGAAAATGCGAGCGGAGCGCAATCGAGGGGGAACCTCGGTTCCCCCTATTGAGGGAAGGAGGGGTGCCAGAGTGGACTAATGGGACGGCCTGGAGAGCCGTGCCCTCTTTGAGGGCTCGTGGGTTCGAATCCCACCCCCTCCGCCAACAAAAATATGGCAAGAAAAAAAGAGAAAAAAGAAGAATTTCAATTTAAAGATCCAAGGCATCAAAAAAATTTAGTTTTCAAAGTTGTCCCGATCGATTCTTTGGAAGTAGTTGAGCATCAAAGAAAGCCTAGCAATTACCATGTTAACCATTTAATCTCTTCGATAGAAAGAGTTGGGTTTATCGTTCCTTTAATAGTTTTTGAAAAGAACGGAAAATATGTAATTTTAGATGGGCAACACAGGTTTTTGGCTGCCCAAAAGTTAGAATTGAAAGAATTGCCTGCGATCGTCGTTCCTCAAGAATTGGCAAATTTGATGATGAACTTTAACATTGAAAAAGAGTTAAACATTAGAGAAAAATCCTACGTTGCCTTGAACATTTACAGGCAATATTTAAAACAAAACCCTCAAATTTTAGAAACGGAACCTGTTTTGACAGATTCGATAGAGCAAGCTTACTATATCACTTTGGGAATCGGATATGAAAAAGAAGAAAAATTGAGGGGTGGAATGTTAGAATCGATAATGAAAAAATGCGATTTCTTTTTAGAAATGCCCCTTGAAAATGCTTTGAAAGAAAGAGAAAGAAGGTCAGAAAGGGTTTGTGAAGTAAACTCTATGATTTCAGAAATTGCCCAAAAATTAAAAGAAATGGAAAGATGGCACCCTTTCGTTTATCAACAAATTTTATCTTTTGCCAATCCTTACAAAAGAAAAAGGGAACCAGTCGATTTTGACGAAATGTTTGACAACCTCACAGAGAATTTAAAAAAGGCAAAAGAAAATCCTGAGATAATTTTGAAAGAAGAAATTGAACAATAAATGCTCTTTGATTATTTCCAAAGGAAAATTTTAAAACAAAAAGTTCTTTTGGAATTGGGAAAGCTAAAAGATAGAAGAGGGTTTTTAAAAGCAGGTTTGCCAAGGTTTGACAGGCTTTTTGGAAGAGATTCTTTAATTTCTGCTTGGCAATTTTTGAATGAAAAACCTGGAATAGCCAAAGCAACTTTAGAAATTTTATCTCAATATCAGGGGAAAGTAATTAATAATGAAAGAGAAGAGGAACCCGGAAAGATTTTGCACGAAACCGATTTTAAATTAAAATCCCATCCTGAGCACAAATTCCCTTTTCCTTATTATGGATCGGTCGATTCAACTTTGCTTTTTTTAATTTTATTTTCCTTTTACTATCGAAAAACGAAAGATAAAAAATTTTTAGATTCTCATTGGGAAAACATTTTAAGAGCAATTAATTGGATAGAAGAATACGGAGACCAAGATAAAGACTTATTCATCGAATACAAAAGGAAAAACGAAAAGGGACTTTTCCATCAGGGTTGGAAAGATTCTTTTGAGGACCATTTAAAAATCGAACCTCCGGTTGCCTTAGTTGAAGTTCAAGGTTATCAATATTTGGCATTGAGAGAAATTGCAAATTTAGCCCAAGAAAAAAAAGACTGGGATTTGGTCGACAAACTTGAAGAGAGAGCCTGGAATTTAAAGAAAAAATTCAATGAAAAATTTTGGATGGAAGATAAAAAATATTTTGCTTTAGCTTTAAACGGAAAAAAGGAACAAAAAAAATCAATTACCTCAAACCCAGGCCATTTACTCTTTACTGGAATAATCAGGGAAAAAGAGAAAATAGAACTTGTTGTCAGAAGGCTTTTTGAAAAGGATATGTTCACTCCCTATGGGATTAGAACCCATTCTCAATTGGAAGAGGATTTTGATCCAAAATCTTATCATTTAGGCTCTGTTTGGCCACACGACAATTGGATAATCGCTCAGGGACTTAAAAAATTGGGATATCAAAAGGAATATCAAAAAATAAGAAAGGCAATTTTGAGAGCTTATAAAGAATTGGGATATTTGCCAGAATATTATGGGGTAATCGATGGAAAAATTACTGTCGATTTGCCCCAGCCCCCTTGCTATTTACAGGCCTGGAGCTTGGGAGCCTTGTTTAATTTTCTCTAAAATTTTCAATTCTAATTTTTTTGTTTTTGTATCCAAAATGGCAAAGGTTGCTTTATAAAAAAGCCCTGCCAAATTTCCAGGGTTTGCCAAAATACAATTTTTTTCTTTTTTCAAAAAAGGAAAATGAGAATGTCCAAAAAAATAAAAATTAAAATTTTCTAAATTTTTTTCTTTTATGTTAAAAATATGGCAAAATCCAATTTTCAATTTTCCAATTTTAATTTCTCCTTCTTTTTCAAAAATTTTTGTTTTCTTTGCTTTTTTAAAAATCGAATCTCTAATATCGGCATTTCCCAGACAAAGATAAATTTTTTCAAAATTGTTTTCAATTTCTTTTAAGGTTTCTCCGTTGCAGACATCCCCGCAATGGATCAAAATTTTTATTTTTTCTTTTCTTGAAAAATCAAAAAAATTTTTTAAGTTTTCTAAGTTGTCGTGGCTGTCTGAAATTATGGCTACTTTCATAATCTTTTTAATTTCGAAAAAGAAAAGAGAGAATTTTTTAAAACATTCAAGAAAAATTTCTTTCTTTTTTCTATCATTTTTCGATCATACTCTTTTGGTTCTTGCATGAAAGAATGGAACCCAATGAAAAGAGAATTTAAGCGAAAAAGGATTTCAAACCTTTCTCTTTTATTTTTTGGCAAAATTTCGTAAAAAGTTTTTAAAATTTCTTTTGCCGTCTTTCTTTCTCTCCAAAGCCTTGCCCAAAGGAAGCAAACGTCGAAAGCAAAGTTTGAAATTTTTGCTCCTTCCAAATCAATTATTTTTATTTTCTTTTTAAACAAAATTATGTTTCCGATTTGAAAATCGCCGTGGCAAAAGTATTTATTTTCCTTTTTTAAAATTTTAAAATTTTCTTTTAGAAAATTTTTTAACTTTTCCAATTCTTCTTTTGAAAATATCTTTTCTTTTTCAATTTGCTCTGGCAATCGAGAACACATTTTTAAATTTAGTTTTTTTAAAAAGGGAAAATTTGAGGTTTTAATCTTTTGAAGCTTTAAAAGGACATTACAAATTCTCGAAATTTCCTCTTTTGAAATTTTCCTTTTTAATTTTTCAATATTCTTTGGATCTTCCAGGGGCGCTTCTTCAAAATATTCCCTTAAAATCCACTCAAAATCCTTTTCTATTTTTCCATCAAAATATCTTGGAAAAAATGGATACCTTTTTTTCATTAAAACCTTTGCCAATTTTACTTCAGTTATCATTCTTTCTTTTTCAAAAGGGGAATCGTGCAATCTTGCGTAAAAAATGAATTTTTTTCCTTCTTTATTTTGGCAAACCGTTGAATATCTATGTTTTTTTCCTTGAGTTCTTTTTAAAAAATCCTCCGGCCCTTCCAAAGGAAAAAGCCCCTTTTTTCTCAAAACTTGGCTTATTTTTTCTGCAATCTTTGGAATTAGTTTAACCATTTAATGTTTTGTAATACACTTTTTCGTATTCCTTTGCCATTCTTTCTTTTGTGAAATTTTCTTTTACCCATTCACGACAATCTTCTCTTTTAATGTTCAAAACATTTTCTATTGCCAAAATAAAATCCTCAAAATTTTGTTTTCCTTTTTTGAAGGGTTTGATCACAAACCCAGTTAATTTATCTTTTACTATTTCAGGTACAGAACCCCTCTCAAAAGCAATCACTGGAGTTCCGCAAGCCATCGATTCTACCATCGTCAGGCCAAAAGGTTCTTCCCATTGTAAGGGATACAAAAAAGCAATCGCATTTTTATAATAAAAAGAAAGTTTTCTTTGAGAAAGCTCGCCCAAATATTTAATTTTTCCCTTATTTAATTTTTTTTCAACAGACCTTTTGAAAAAAAGATAATCTTTTGTCTGACGGGGTGGGGGAATTCTGCCAGCAATGTAAAGATTAATTTTTGCTCTTTTTGCAATCTCAATTACTTCCAAAATTCCCTTTCTTTTTGATAACTCTCCAACCCAGATGAAATAATTTTTTGGTTTTTTGTTGAAAGGAAATTTTGAAATGTCTATTCCATTGTAAACGTTTGCTACATAGTTTAAATTTGGGGCTGGCCTTCTTTGGGCAAAAGAAATTGAGATTAATTTTGCCTTTAATTTTTGATAAGCAAAAATTCTATCTTCTCTTTCTTGAAAAGGAACGTGCAAAGTATGCAAAATTGGAATTTTTAAATTTCCATACAAAGTTAAACTCCAAGGCCCTAAATGGTCGTGCAAAATGTCCAATTTTAATTTTTCTGCCATTTTTGAAACTATTGCCATTTCTAAAGCATAATAAGGGGAATGTTCTTTAATCTTTTCATTTTTCCACAACGCCCTTTTGATTATCGGAATTAACTTGCAAGAAACTTTTGAATCTCCGGTTCCAAAGAGAAAAACTTCGTGCCCCATTTTTTTCAATTCTTCAGAGAGCCAAAAAATGACTCTTTCTGTTCCTCCGTATTTTTTTGGTGGAATTGGTAAATTTAAAGGAGAAATTTGTCCGATTCTTAACTTTGGCATATTTTTTCTAATTCCTTGAAAAATTTTTCTTCTCCCCTTTCAAAAATTTCTTTTTGTTTTTTTCTCATTCTTTCAATTTCTTTTTTGTCGTACAAAAGTTTATCGATTTCTCTTGCGATTTTTTCAATTTTTGTTTTTTTCGAAAACATTTCGCAAACTCCTGCTTTTTTGAATGGTAAAACTTCCCAAAAATGGAGCCGAGGAATTTCTTCTTTTAAAACAGAGACGTTGCAAATTACTGGAATTTGACAAGATATTGCCTGAGCCAAAGTAACCATTCCTTGGTGCATGAAAACCAAATCAGAAGAAGCTAAAATTTCAAAATATTTTTTTGCCGAAACCCCTTCCTTTTCGATTAACCATTCCTTTTGAATTTTGAGTTTTGGTCCAATATAAACTGCTTTAATTTCCCTTTTTTTCTTAATTAAAAGCTCGACGGCTTTCAAAAAGTTTTCCAACGCCCAGCTTCGATAGCCCGCTCCAAAACCAGAAAAATAAGAAAAAATCAATTTCTCTTTTCCTTTAATTTTCAATTCTCTTTTTATTCTTTCCCTTTTTTCTTTTTTGGGTGGTAAATAAGAGGGAATAAACCCAATGGGAATTAATTTTTCTTTCATTTCCTTTTCAATTTCAAAATTTCCTCCAAATTCCTTCAACCCCAATTTAAAGATCCTTTCTGGAAACAAAACAAAATATTTATCTGCCCATTTCACAAACTTATATTGTGGGTATTTTTTATCATTGAACAACCAATTTGAGTCAAAGCAAAAGACAAATTTTGGTTTTTTAAAGGGACAATTTTCTTTAAATTTATCGTCCCACATTTTTGAATTGAACAAAAGCAAAAAATCTGCCCTTTCTTTTTTTAAAATTTTCTTTAAATCTCTGGGTTTTTGAGTTAGAAAAATTTTAAATTCTTTGTCATCTTTGAGGAAAAACAAATTTCTTTCTTGATGCAAGCAAACGATAATTTTTCCTCCTTTTTTTGATAAAAATTTTGCCAAAGCCCTGGCCTGTCCAGTTTCTCCAGGCCCCCTCGAGACAAAGCAAAATTTAAAGGATTTGATAGTAAATTTTTTCATAGTTTTTAACCATTTTTTCCACTGAAAAATTATTTTTGACCCATTCTCTACAATCTTTTCTTTCAATTTTCCCAATTTTTTCTATTGCTTCAATCAACCCATCAAAATTTTTTTTGCCATTTTTCAAAAAAGGAACTACAAAGCCAGTTTTCCCATCTTTGATTACTTCTTTTGTAGAACCAAAATCGAAAGCAATCACTGGAGTTCCGCAAGCCATCGATTCTGCCATGACCAAGCCAAAGGGCTCTTCCCATTCGATCGGATACAAAGTTGCGATCGCTCCTTGATAAATTTTAATTAGCCTTTTTTGAGAAACTTCTCCCAAGTATTGAATTTTTTCATTTAAATTTGGCTTTATTTTTTCTTCAAAATATTTTTTCTTTTCAGGATCGACCTTTCCAACTAATAACAATTTTATTTTTGTCTTTTTCGCAACATAAATTGCATTTTCGATTCCCTTGGAAGGTTCAACCCTTCCAACCCACAAAAAGTAATCTTTTGGTTTTTTTGAAAATTTAAATAAATTTAAATCAATTCCATTGTAAACAACAAAATTTCTTTTGAAAGAAAAATTGCAAAATTTCCTGTGTGCTTTCGATAAAAAAACCGCGTTGATTTTTTCTTTGTATCTCTTTGAAAGCTCAAAAAGGGAAGATTTCTTTTCAATTTTTATTGGGTTGTGGAAAGTAAAAAGCAATGGAATTTTGACAAAGTTTAAAAAGAAAAAAGTTTTTGGACCAGTATGACAATGGACAATATCAAAATTTTTCAAGTTTGAAAATGAAAAGGCAAGATGCTCCAATTCCAAAAAGTAGTCT
>Ga0185307_1001623_pt1 | contig 12204 bp, 8 predicted proteins | sample LHCtaG_FD_128010 | JGI IMG/M metagenome (GOLD analysis project Ga0185307, IMG submission 128010) | Hot spring microbial communities from Little Hot Creek, USA to study Microbial Dark Matter (Phase II) - LHC4sed_matched (SPADES... | ecosystem: Environmental > Aquatic > Thermal springs > Hot... | reverse complement strand
TTTCAAGTTTGCCCATAAAAGGGCTTGGTTGACGAACTACTTAAGCAACGATAGAAGATTTTTCGAACACTCTCGCAAAATATTGACACGAAGGGGCATCACGGTTATAATTGTTGGATGGCTTAGGGCACCTTGAAAAGAAAGTGATTATGAGTCTTGCCTGTAAGACGCGGGGTAGAGCAGCCAGGTAGCTCGCCGGGCTCATAACCCGGAGGTCGCGGGTTCAAATCCCGCTCCCGCAACTATTGCAATTTTTGGGGAATTTTTACGGTTCTTTTGAGAGAGACAACCTCCGGCGGGGAGCCACCCCCTGGGGCTCACCTCCCGACCCACCTGCCCTTTTTCTTGCCTTTTGCTCCCCGCCCTAATCCCTCCCCGAAGGTGGGCTGCCCTGCCCACCCCCGCCCCTGCCAGCCTGCGGACTGTCGTCGCATAATAGAAATCGCCTCATAATGGGATTGAAAAAAGAAGGAGGCGATTAGCGATGCGGTCAGCAGGTTGGCTTTTTCTTTTATGTTGTATCGTCATGCCAGCAGCAGCCCAAAAAGGCGACGCTCAGAAAATTTTAGAAGCGTTAGCGAAGCGCTACGACCAAGCGAAATCGTTTGTTGTGGAAGGGACAATCACCACTCTGACAAAATCACCCAGTTCCGAAACGAAAGTGACTTTCGCTTTCAACTTGGCTTACCAAAAGCCCAACAAATTTAGGCTTGTCTTCAAAGACCCGCAAGGAAAGGTTCAGCAAATGTTCGTCTCAGACGGCAACGAAATGTTCCTTGAAGTCCCTGCTTTAAAGCAAGTCATGAAACGCCCCGCTCCAAAGTCAGGCGTCCCCCTTCCCGGCGGCAATATTATGACAGGCTCGCTGAAAGAGCAGTTGGCAAAGGTGAAAGAGGCAAAGATTATTGGTGAGGAGAAAATTAGGCAGAGGAAGGCTAAAGTCATCAAAGTCGTGGCGGAAGATGGCACTACTGCTCAACTTTGGGTCGCAAACGACACCCTTTGGCAGGCGAAAGCGACTATTGAGGGGGCACGATTTGCCAAAAACGCTTCTGGGAAAGGACAGCCCAATCCATTTTTGGAAGCAATGAAGCAAACGACCATAACCCAAACCATCACCTTCACGAAAGTGGCCTTCAACCCTAAAATTGCTCCAACCATTTTCTCCTACAAGCCACCAGCAGGTTTCAAAGTCGTGGAAAAGTTTGAACTGCCAACGCAGCCGAGTGCTAAGCCAGTCCCATGAGCGAGATTTTCACTCCATAGTCTCACGAATGAGGGAACTGATGGAGCGGTTTTCATAAATTGTTAGGATTGCCTTTGCCAGTAACGGAGCAATAGACAAAATCCTCAATCGGTCAAATTGCTTCTCAGGTGAAAGTGGAATTGTATCTGTAACGACCAATTCCTTGATGGGAGATTCCTTCAATCGCTCAACTGCTGGACCAGAAAGAACTGCATGGGTGCAGCAAGCGTAAACTTCAGTAGCCCCCTCCTCCTTTAAAGCAGCAGCGGCTTGGGTTATCGTTCCAGCCGTGTCAACGATGTCGTCAACGAGGATTGCCCGTTTGCCCTTGACATCTCCGATGATAGCAACCATTTCGCTCTTGTTAGCATCGGGGCGATGCTTTGCGAAAATTGCCAACCCGCCTTGAACCATTCGGGCGAAAAGGGTTGCACGCTCAACTCCTCCCACATCAGGCGAAACAACTACGACATTATCTCCAATTACTCCCCTGTCTCGGAAGTAACGAGCCAAGAGCGGTCCAGCGGGGATGTTGTCCACAGGGATGTCAAAGAAGCCCTGAATCTGACCTGCATGAAGGTCAATTGACAAAATCCGGTCAGCACCTGCGACGGTAAGCAAGTTAGCGACAAGTTTTGCAGAGATGGGTTCACGGGGTCGGACTTTTCTGTCCTGCCTTGCATAGCCGTAATACGGGATAACGGCGACGACTCTCGCAGCCGATGCCCGCTTGAAGGCGTCAATCATGATAAGCAACTCCATCAGGTTTTCGTTAACGGGTGGGCATGTAGGCTGAATGATGAAGACATCAGCACCACGAACATTTTCGTGGACTTGAACCCTGACTTCCCCGTCGCTGAATCTTCCAACAAGGATTTCGCCCAAAGAAATTCCAAGTTCTTTGGCAACGGCTTGGGCTAATGTGGGGTTGGCGTTGCCCGTGAAAACCTTCAAACTTGGCTCCGGCATCCGCCCTTCCGCCTCCTGAGAATTTCTGAAGTCTCTCTCACTCAACCCGCTTACAGGATAGCATCCCGTGCCTGAGATGTCAAGGAAACAAATAAGGCGAGTAGCGAATGGCGAATAGCGAGTGGCAAACGGCGAATAGTGGATTGCTTTAATGTTTGCACAGGTTGCGGATAAGGGCGAGGATCATTCGGCTGATAGTCTCCGTCTCTCCCAGAAGTTCGTCCAGTCTTTGCGTCGTGAGATAGCCTAACTGGTGCACCACGATGAGGTCGTTTCCAGTTCGTGTAGAGAACCTTTGGCTACTTTGAGAAACCACACAAACTCGTTAGTTGAACCCCTGCCCCATCCTTCCGCGATATTTGCTGGGATAGACAATGCAGACCGCTGGAGTTGGGCTGCTAAGCCGAAGCGCTCAGACATGGGAAAATGACGAGCCGTCTGGCATACCTTTACCGCCAACTCAACACCTTTTTGCCAGACTCCCAAATCCCTGTAAGACTTCACTGCCTTCACAAGTATCACCCCCTATTCGCTACTTGCCACTCGCTACTCGCTGCCGTTCAGTTGATGCTGAAACTGTAGGTTGGTCTCCCAGTGACAATCCAAATCCAACTCCAAACGCTTCCCGTCACATACTCGCCGACAATTATGCCTAAAGCGAAGGGAACAAGGGCGTGATATGCCCTTTGACCTCCATATCTGACAATCGCCGTTTTTGCAAGTCCAGCAATCAGCATGGGGAACCAGCAATAGTCAATGCCGAAGTTCATTGCTAAAGCGTAAGCGGCAGGGTGCAATGGCAAGAATGGGAAGCGGTTATGAACCCAAATGAGCAAGATGGTGAACAAAGCCCCGCCAACTCCAAAACCTGCAGCCGTGTAGTTGGGTTCTTTCATGCTGCGCCACTCCATAATCCACGAAGCATAACCCCAAGGTGAACCACTTCCCCAGATGTAACCTGCTTGCAACCTCGCCCAATACATCGCCATCGCACCGAAAACAATGGCGACAATCATTGCCGCAACGAACCTCATGTCCAACGCTTTCGCTTCGTGCACGACTTTAAAACCGTCAGCCATCTGAGGCATCGGATGGCTTCGCCAAATGCGATGGGTGAAATAGAGGTAACCCATGATGGTTACAACTCGGTCACCCAACCGTTCGGCACCTAAGAGGTCAATGAACCAGCGGTTTGCTCCCATGAAAGCGAACTCATGGATGGGCGGACCAATTTGAGCCCGAATTTTTGCAATGGCTGTGCTGATGGCGAGGAAGACAACGATGTAGAGCAGCAGAAAGACGGTATTGCTCCTCATTGACCAAACGAAAGCGAAAAGGAAAATGAAGCCAACCATAAGTCCAAATATCCCAAACTTAACCAGAGGTCTCCATCGCTCATTCAGCAAATTCGTTCTAATCCCCCGTCCTTCGCCCCTCGTCCCACGACCCATTAAACTCACCAAGTAACTTCGGGTGTGCCACAAGTAAACGCAAAACAGCGCCACCATAGCGCCGACCGATTGTTCTGTCAAGTAAGGCACTTTTGCTGCTCCCGCCATCCCACCCCAAAGCGGAACAACATCGTGACCTAAGGCAGCGGCGATGATTTGCTGGAACTTGCGAAACCAGAAAAAGAAGATGCCAGAAAAAGCCATGTCGGCTGGGATGAAGTAACTGAGCGCCATCATAAAAGGCAGAAGCGGGATAGGCGTCCAACCGATGACATTCCAAGGTTGATTGATGATGAACTGAGAAATGTCAATGCCTTTCCACGCTTGCGAAATCTGACCACGCCACCAAAAGACTAAGCCGTAAATGGTGTCGTAAATCGCAGCGATGAAAAACCCCAACCAAAAGCGCCAGTTAGAAAGTAACTTGGACGCCCAACCATTGTGGCTAAGATAAATGGGCACGGTAGCAATAGGATAACTGAGCCGTTCTTGCTCCAGCCACCTCGGCGCCAGCAAAAGCAAAAGGCAAAGCATCAAAAACACCAGCGTGATGATAAGCCCACTCCAACCCAGAAAAGGGACAAGCCAAGCCAGCAAATGGTCGGGGCGATAAAGGTCGTAAGGGCGATGACCGCCGAAGAAAGCTTCAAGGGCATCTTTGTAATCGTGAACCATCCATGAAGGCACATAAGGGAGGATAAGTTCGCGGTAACGGTTGGCAGGGTTGTCAAACCAAACGAGAAATCCCGAAAGTCCGGGCGCTTCGCCCCACTCGCAAGCGATACCCGTCGCCACCGCCAACATCGCCCACAATGCCCCTAAGTCGGCTTGTGTAAGTGCGAACCGTTTAAGCCAGCGGGCGAAGGGGAAGTTGAGTAGCGCAAGTAGAAAGACGAAGACGACGGATGGAACTCCCAACGACATAATGCCATCCTGTCTCCGCCTCGCCACCCAATAGGCGCAAACGGGTATGAGCAATAAAGCGAATAGGAAAATTCGCCACGAGATTTGACCTCGTTCCTTATCAATGGTAGGCAAAGCGGCTTCAACTTTTGCTCTCGCCATCTCAACCCTTATCCTTTGTAAACTACAAATTGATGGGAAGCAATTGTTCACTTTCTGCATTTCGTCCTTAGCACATTATGTGGGCACGATAGTGAGTAATCGTTTTTACGGTCGTGGTTTTTGCTTCACTCTTCCATCTCGCTGCTACTTGTCTCTTCAAAGGTTATGCTGAGATAGTCTACCATTCGTCTCAAAAGCCGCCTCAGGTCGCCATAGCGACGCCCATTGATGGTGAAAAAGTTGCTTTGCTTTATTGCATTGCGTAAAAGTTTTATTTGAACTGTCGTCGCGTCGGTGAGGGCAAGCAATATGCGATCGTCCATTCCTTCCACAAAAAACTGAAGCAACTGAAGTTCTTCTTGTTCCACCTCTAACTTGGCGACAAGACGCTGCTTTCTCGGTGACGCGCTGGCAGGCTTGCCTGCAGCGAATAGGTTATGTTTCTGTGCTTCTGGATTGACTTCAGTTACTGCCCGCTCCTGTTGAAGGTTCTCGATGACCGTTAGAAGCGCTTGGCGGTTCGTGCCGAAGATAAAAAGCGTCTCCAAAGGTTGAACAACATCTTTGAGTTGCTGGAACAAGTTCTGTCCCACTTCCCCTTCGTGGTAAAGCGGGAACAAACGCTTGCGTTTGTTTTTGAGCGGCTCAATTCGCACCCCACGCCCTACCGACTGCAGGATAAACTTTTTAGCGTCTGTGCCCGTGCCGATGTTAATGTAGCAGATCACATTCGGGCGGTTAGAATCCCAGCCCTCGTAGAAGGAACGAGAGCCCATCAGGATATTGATGTCCGAATCTTCCACATTCAGACGAGCAAAGAGACTTTCGTCTTCAAATCGCTCCCAAATCTCATAACCAAGCAGCCTTTCCTTAAGCCAAGAGGAAATGTCGCCAATCTTAATGAGGGCGAAAGGGCGATCAGAGGTCTTCAACTTGAATGCCATCTCCTGACGGTTGGAGGGGCAAAGTATTACCTCAATCTCACCGCAACTGCTGGCGTTGAACACATATTGATAGAAGTCTGGCTGCGAAAGACTTTCCCACGCGACAGAGTCTATTTTCGCCACTTCGTCATCAAAGAGAAAGGTCAAAGACTGATCCAATTCTCGCCGAACCTCCTCTTTTGCCTCCTGCCATGTTGCGTCGTCTATTCCCTCATAAGCGATGCGTTCCAACTCGCGGAAAAACATCTCTAAGTCGGCATCTTCTATGTTGACCGAGTTTACCAAAACTAGCATTAGTGGGCGGTGGTAAATGCCTGGATTGACAGGAAAGATTTTTTCCTCATACACCTTGCGCACATACGCCAGCAAGAGAAGTGCTTTCAGCACCACCTTCCGCTTTTCCGCATCTGAGTAGTCCTCTTTTCCTCTAAAAGCCCGCATCTCTTGCTTTAGCACCAGCAGATGCTTGCCGTAACCCTTGCAGATATACTCGGAGAGGTTGAAGTTGAAAACAGTGGTCGCAATGTCGCGGGGGTCGGTGAAGGTGGCGGAGAAGTTGAACAGAAAGCCGTTACGGGAAAGGATAGAGTAGACGTGCTGGCGCTTGGAATCTTCTCGGTCGCCTTTGTGCGCTTCGTCCAGTAGCACGAACCATCGCCCATCGTTCTCGTAATTGCGGAAATCCAAAATCTTTTCTTTGTGCCTATCGCTGAGGTTGTCGGAACGGTAATAGAAGACGACAATTTCTTGCCCATGAAATAGGGAGCCCTGTTCCCGTTTGATAACGGCATATTCTTTTAACTCGTGCAGCACGATTGGCATGCCTTTATGACTTGCGTTGAATTCTTCCACATGGCGTTTGAGTTGCTGGATGAGGTCATCACGATGGGTGAGGAAGAGGATGTCGCAGGGAGGCACTTCTCCCGCCCGGATCAGTTGCCCCAGCAACTCAATAAGTTTCACGATCACCAGTGTCTTGCCACTACCCGTTGCCATCCAAAAACTCATGCGGTTGACGAAGGCTTCATAGGAGATTCTGCCTGTTTGAGGGTCAATATAATCGGCGTAGTATTCCGACAATAAGCCAACAAAGGCAGATTTGGGTTCCATTGAGAAATCCTCTGAGAGCCCATTGTCCTGATACCATTCCCAAAACTTTCGCTTCCGCTTGCGGTTAGCATCGTCTGTTTCGTGGGGTTGGTAGTTAACGAAATCTTCGTAATACTTCCACAGCGCTTTGAGGGCGTTTTGAAGCGCCTGCTGTTGATAATCAAAGAGGTTTTTCTCACACGAAAAATATGTCAAATCTGCCTCCACCCATGCCTTAGAAAGGCAGTCGTCAGGAATGTCTTCCACCATGTGTTGCAGATAGACGCGAGCCATCGCTGTCACCACACAAATTCACCACCAACTTATGGGCTTGACCTGCTCAAATCTCGGCTGTGTATACACCGCAATAGTTTCTCAAATGTGTCTATCTCTGCCACCTTCAACATTGGGTCTGAAGGCTTGAGGAAAAAGGCAGCAGAGTGCCAAGGCTCATCAATATCATAACTCTTCTTGTCGTTAATTCTTAGGCGGTGCTTGGAAGTTAGATACTTAATGAACCTTTTGCTCCTCAGCCAATTATTACAGTAGGTCTTCAAAAGCAAAGGACTCTCTGATGCGCCTAATTCGCTTTTCCTACCGACATAGAAGATATGCACATGGGCGTCACAAGTCATCAACTTCCCCCATCTATCCACTTCAATCCGCTCCAAAAAAGTTGCGATTTCTTCAGGCGGCACCCAGAAATTTAGTTCACGCAGGTATCTGTGCTCATCATCGCGAGTCTTAAATCTGAAGGCGGAAATGTAGTCCAAGCCAATGTTGCCTGTCTTGGCAAACCAATACTCCTCCTCTTCTTTCACCTGCACGAGAAACTCTGTGCCGTCGGGCAGAATGGCTTTAGCGTCGTGATACGGAGTATTATCTCGCTGAAACTTACACCCAGGTGGAAGAAAATCTGATTGTTTCACCCAAATTCTCAAGATGTGCAGTTCCCGTTCACTGTAGTGACTGAAGTAATTCATATCATTCGCCTCCTACCACCAAATTAGCCCCTTGATCAACCGCCAATCTAACTGTCTCAAGTTTACCTGTTTGCCATCCTCAAATTCTACTGACGCAGGTTTCGCTGGGTCTTCTGGGTCTGGTTGAATGCACCGAATTCGTTTACCCGTGAGGTTAGAAAGCGTTTCAGGCAGGTCAATGTTCTCGTAGAGTTTGCGCAAGTCCACCTGCACCTCATCTCGTTCCAGATCAACTTCCAGAGCTTCCAACATTTTGAGGTCGCCCAAGAAGATGTATTGGCAAGGGTCTTCCCCTTCAGGTGGGACGAAAAAGTCATCATCCTCATAGCGCGCACGGCGCAGGGTGTCTTCAAACTGCTCCAGTTCATAGTATTTCACAAAGTGACTAATGCCCTTGCCATTGGGCTGGGCTTTGCCGTCCTTCCACTTGTCCGAGAAGATCACCTTCTTGATGCGTGGGATAAGCATCGTGTAAAAGTGTTCGCCCACTTCCACAAGAATGTATTTCCGTCTGCCACTACCTTCACGGCAGAGGTTCATCACTGCGTGCGCTGTCGTGCCTGACCCTGCGAAGAAGTCCATCACTAAATCGCCGGATGCTGAGGACACTTGTAGGAGTAAGCGAATTAGGGAAACTGGCTTGGGTTTTATTTGCTCCACATCCGCTTCAGGACAAAGGGCGGATAGTTCGCGGCTGGCGTCAGCATTAGTGCCCACAGGCAATCCGTTATCTGTGAGCAGACTCTTGAGCAGGTTACCCTTAAGGTTGCCCTCAGCGTCGTAGAGATAGTTTTTGATCCTCAACTCATAGTTGCCTTTCGGGGTGCGTCTGACTTGGATCAGCCCCGACTGGGCATGTTTCCACATCTGCTCTCTTGAAATCAGCCAAGTTGCTTTGCCAGGTGGCGCGATGCTGATTGCCATCTCCGCTAAATTCTCATCAATTGTGTCGGCACGAAGGTCAGTTACTACGGCACCATCAACCACATATCTAAAGCCTACCAACTGAAAAGTCTTCGGATGGATAAGCACATCATAGTTCAGGTTAGGACGCTTCTCCTTCGTTTGTTGGCTGGGTCCCAACAACCCCATCCAGCGATACGGTCCCCTTTCATCTACCTCGCTGAATTCCTTGAGTTTTTGACCACTGAGAATGTTATGGTAGAGAAATGCCCTCTCGTTACCGTAAACCAATACATACTCATGGTTTTCCGTCATGTCCCTTTCAGAGAAACTGCCTATCCCGCCGCGTTTTTTCCAAATTAGGTTACCAAATCTTTTGGGAAAGATGGCAGATGCAAGCATTTGTAGCCTGTAACTTTCACCTTCTTGAGGGTTCAAGTCCCCGATGCTGATAAAAATGACCCCATCTTCTGAAAGCAGTTGCTTTGCGAGGGAAAGTCGGTTCTCCATCATAGTTAGCCACGAAGAGTGCTTGAAATTGTCAACATACAAAAACTCGTCCACGCCTGTGTTATAGGGTGGGTCAATATAGATTGCTTTTACCTTCCCTCGCCATTTTGGCAGAATTGTGCGGAGTGCTTGGTAGTTTTCGCTTTTGATAAGCCAACCGTCCAGTGCTTCGTCCAGTTTGTCAAACAGGGCAACAATGGAAATCTCCAAATCTGGAAAGTATTTGGTGTCAATGGGGAGGTATCGGTAGCGTGGATGCAAGTCTTTTTTATCCGTCTTTTCCTGCCAGACATCCTTGATTTGGAACTTCTCATCCACCATGCCGAGTTCGCGCCACTCTTGGATTTGCGTCTCTACATTCGGATGCTTCAAGAGGCGTTCCAGCACTTCTATCCCATTAGGCTGTCTTGCAATCTGATCCAGCGTAATCACATAGTGACTGTTCAGCACAAACTTGGGCTTGTTCCAGATTTTGACCAACTCATCTTCAAAGGTGGCGATGAAGTCTATTACACGATAGGCGACGCGCTTAAGGGCTTGCAATTGTTTGAGACGAGTTTCTGTCCACTCGGTCTGAGGTTCTTCGCCCGGCTTGCCCAAGAGGTATTGCCACATCCAAAGATCAAACTGCTCCCGCAGGAATCTTTTTGCATCCTTGCAGATGAAGTAATCCACCTCACTTTGCCGCTCAAAGATGCGGAACGCTTTCCGTAAAGTCTCCTCGGAGGGCACGGCATCAATGTAGCGGTTCAAGCCCAGCGCATCTCTAATCGCGCGCCGAATGTCGTCAATTTTTGTCTGTCGCCCTTTCTCCGAGTAGTGAACGGTGAAGACAATCACGCCGTCTTGCCGATACTCTTTGAAGGCATAGATTAATTCGCGTTTCTCGTTGGCTCGCTTGTGCTCTAACTGCGAGACATCAAAGTGAAAACGGAAGCCATCCACCTCTACCGCCATACCCCGAAAGAGGCGATCAGTCTTCACATAGTAGAGGCGGGCAGTTTTCCAAAAAAGCACCACATCTTGTTCGTTGGTGTAGACCTGTTCGTAAATGCTTTGGTGGTAGGGCGTGAAGAAAAAGCCGATGGAACCACTTTCAGTGAAGTAGCGCCGAAAAAAGGTGTAAAGTTTGTCAAATAATTCCTCGCGGAAGTCGGGAAAAGGCTCCAGTTCTTTCGCTATCTCTCGTTGGAGATGAGGCGCTATCACCTTTTCAAAGTAGCGTGTTTTGATGCGCATGAGGTTGATGTAGCCCGATTCGCCTTCAATGGGAACGCCGATGAACAAATTTCTCAGAGCCTCAAAAAATCGCCGTTCTTTTGAACCACCACCCATATCCCTTTGCGAAATCGCCGTTGTCTGAGGTTCCCGCATAGCAACACCCCTCATTTGCGCATCTGAATGCCTTATCCCAGCCCACTGCTAATTCAATTTTAACGCGCATGTGGATAGAAGAGACCAGCGAAAAGGACAACAATGTTGATAGCGATATTATGGAACATGGCAGTTTTGTCGGCATCAGGTTTTACTGGCTTTAGGTTTTTTGTTGTTTTCAAGTTTGCCCTTGAAAGGGCTTGGTTGGCGAACTTCTACCACAATGACAGAAAATTTTTCGAACACTCTCCCTTTGCCCTTTACATCTGGCTGCGCCCTCGCTAAACTCAGAAAGGGTTTTTTAAGCCCCCAACAACTCAGCCCACCTAAGGGCTTTCGTAAAGGGCTGAGTGCGTATGTCCGTTGGAGGGGGCAGATATGACTGAGGTGAAAACGCAGCCAATTGCATCGTTAGAAGATTTGCCAAAACCACGCTTCCGCCATCTGCTCGGAATTGAACCTCTGGAAGCGTGGGAGATTTGGTCTTTCCTTCGCGCCGCAGCCTTCTTCAAGCATCACATCCAAGTTAGTCCCCAGTCCCCAATCCCTAGTCCCTTAACTGGCAAATCCCTTGTCACCCTCTTTTACGAGCCCAGCACTCGAACCCGCACATCTTTTGAAATGGCTGCACGCAAACTGGGCATGGGGGTCACCCACATCGCTGTTGCTGCTGCCAGCGTTGTCAAGGGCGAGAGCCTGAAAGACACGGTCCTGACACTCCACGCCCTCGGTTACGATGCTTTCGTTATCCGCCACTCTCATTCTGGCGCTCCACACTTTGTAGCTCGCGTTCTTGAAGAACGTGCCCGACAAACCAATGGGAAGGTGCCATCTGTCCTAAACGCTGGCGATGGCATGCATGAGCACCCAACTCAAGCGCTCCTTGACCTGCTGACAATGTGGGAAGTCTTCGGTCGCATTGAAGGATTGAAGGTGGCTTTTGTCGGCGACATTCTACACAGCCGCGTGGCTCGGTCAGGAATGTGGGCGCTTTTGAAGTTGGGCGCCGAAGTCAGGTTCGTCGGTCCACCTACGATGGTTCCTGAAGGGTTTACAACCTTTGGCGTCTGCATCTGCCGAAACTTACCAGAAGCCGTTCACGATGCCGATGTTGTTTACCTGTTGCGCTTGCAACTGGAACGACAGCAAGCAGGTTTGTTCCCCAGCATAAACGAGTATCACCGATTGTTTGGCATGGACTTGCGCAAGTTGCAGGAACTGTGTCCGCAGGCTTTAGTTATGCATCCTGGTCCGATGAACCGAGGAGTTGAAATTGCATCAGACCTTGCTGACAGCGAAAAAGCCCGCATCCTTGACCAAGTCACTAACGGCGTCGCCGTCCGAATGGCTGTCCTGTGGCTGCTTTTGAGCGAATAACTTGTCAACTCCCGATGGAGGCGTGAGGCATCATGAGCGAAACGACTGTGCGTCCATCGCTCGGCGCGCTTGACCCAGAGTTGCGACGCTACATAGAGGCGAACTGGGAGCGGATTTTGAGGGCGTTCAACCCACGACACCTTATCGCTTTCGGCTCACGGGTGAACGGGACGGCAAAACCCGACAGCGACCTTGACTTGATTGTCGTCTCCGACGCCCCACGCACCCATGATTTGGAAAATCTTGCGGCTCTTTTAGATGCCCCTGCGGAAATCCTTTCAGCGTGTAAGCCA
>Ga0185307_1001622_pt1 | contig 12209 bp, 10 predicted proteins | sample LHCtaG_FD_128010 | JGI IMG/M metagenome (GOLD analysis project Ga0185307, IMG submission 128010) | Hot spring microbial communities from Little Hot Creek, USA to study Microbial Dark Matter (Phase II) - LHC4sed_matched (SPADES... | ecosystem: Environmental > Aquatic > Thermal springs > Hot... | reverse complement strand
CCACCGCCGAGGGCGCTCCCGAAGGCCGAAGTGTAGGGCTCGAAGATTATCCCGGTGTAGTAGTCCAAGCCTCTTATTAGTCCTATGTCCAATGAGACCTTGTCTTGGAAGCCGTTATAGCTCAACAGCTTGAAGAGTAGCTTGACCTCGTCGGCCAGTCTAGTGACCTCCTCGTCGCCCACCGCGCTCAAGACCTCGTCGAGCACTCTCAGGCCCCTGACCTCGCATACAGCTTCGAAGGCCCTCACGACCCCCTCGTCGCAAGCCGAGCCTCTGAGCATGCGCTTCAAGCCCGTGGAGTCCTTCATCGACACGAAGCCCTTGACCCTCTCGACCTCATCGTCCTTTAACTTGGCCAAGGCCAAGAGCCTCCTGAAGATCCCGGCGTGGCCCACGTCCACCTTGACGTCCCTCAAGCCCAGCTCGCCGAGGGCCGTCAGCATCAGCGAGATTACCTCGGCGTCGGCGTCGACACCTCGATTGCCTATTAGCTCCACGCCAGCTTGCCAGAACTCCCTCGGATAGCCGGGGTACCTCTCCTTGAACCTGACGACATTGCTCACGTAGCAGAGCCTCAGGGGCATGCTCTCCTTAAGCATCTTGGAGCTGACGAGCCTCGCCACGGGGGCGGTCATCTCGGCTCTGAAGGCTATGAGCCTGCCGTCGTCGTCTTGGGCCTTGAACATCGATTGAATGAGGTCCTTCCCGACGCCCCTCGAGAGCGACTCCAAGTACTCAAAGAGCGGAGTCCTAACCTCCCTGTAGCCCCACAAAGTGAAGGTCTCGAGGAGCTTGAGCTCGACGTACCTAAATGCCTCGCTGTAGGGAGGGGTTAAGTCCCTAGTGCCCCTCGGCGTTCGAGTGAACGAGAGCCCTCCTGGCCACCAGATGACCCCCGGCTGAGCCTGTGAGGCCACGTGAGGCTATTAAACCTTACTCAAGGCCCTCGGTTGCCAATAGAACTACACAATGTCCGCTTAACTAACGGTCCCCATCACGTCACGACTCGCGCTTCATGGCGTGCAAGACGTCGAGACGAAATTTTGTAAGTTATTGGTCAAAAAGCGGACATTCTTGGTTCTATTTTCGAACTTTTCTTTTCGAAAAAATTTAAATTACGGTCCGCTTTTGTGTCTGCGGATCTAGCATGCCGATAACCAAGGTCTTGATAGTCGACACCACGCTACGAGAGGGCGAGCAGACCCCCGGAGTGAACTTCACCGTCGAGGAGAAGCTGGAGATAGCGAGGGCCCTAGACAGCATAGGGGTCCACATGATCGAGGCCGGCGACCCCAACGTCTCTGAGGACGTGCACCAGGCGGTGAAGCTGATAGCCAGCGAAAACCTGTCGGCCGAGGTCATAGCCCACTGTAGGGCGAACGTGGGGGACGTGGAGACGGCTGCTTCATGCGACGTCGATAGGGTTGCGATATTCTTGGGCGTCACCGATGCGAAGCTGAAGTCCATGAAGTTAACGGAGGACGAGGCAGTCGACAGGGTGGTTAAGGCGATAGAGCATGCCAGAAGCCACGGGGTCAAGGTGAGGTTCACCGCCGAGGACGGGACTAGGGCTCGATACGACTTCTTGGTCAGGATATGCAGAGCAGCCGTGGAGGCTGGGGCCGACAGGATAAGCCTCCCCGACACTGTCGGCATAATGACTCCCTGGAAGATCAGGGAGCTCTTTGAGAAGGTCTGCAGGGACGTCAAGAACGTCGAGTTCGACTGCCACTGCCACAACGACTTGGGCATGGCGGTTGCCAACGCGTTGGCGGCTCTCGAAGCAGGGGCCACAGGGGTCCACGTCACCGTAAACGGGATCGGCGAGAGAGCTGGCATCACTAGTCTAGAGACCATAGCCGTCGCCCTCAAGGCCCTCTACGGCATAGAGGTCGTGAAGCTCGAAAAGCTCCCTTGGATCTCGGCCCTAGTAGAGAGGCTCAGCGGCGTAGTCGTGCCCCCTCACGCCCCCGTCGTGGGTGAAAACGCCTTCTCGCATAAGGGAGGAGTGCACATAGCGGCCGTCCTCTACGACCCGTCGACTTACGAGGTGATCCCGCCAGAGCTCGTGGGTAGGAAGAGGGAGATAGTGGTCAGCAAGTACGCTGGAAAGCACGCGGTAAAGGCCAAGCTCGAGTCGCTGGGAGTGCAGCTCGACGACGAGCAAGTCGAGAAGATGGTCCAGCTGATCAAGAGCAGGAGCGACGTGAGGTCCTTCAGGGATGCTGACTTGATAGAGCTGGCGGAGAAGGTCACAGGGATGAGGCTGGCCCCTGAGGTACCGTCGATGATAGAGGCCGTCATTTTGGTCAAGTGCGAGCCAAACGTCTATACGACGTCGATAGCGAGGAGGATAGCCTCCATGAAGGAAGTCGCCGAGGTCTACGAGATAAGCGGCGAGTACGACGTTCAAGTGAAGGTCCTGGCCCCTTCTGTGTCCGACTTAAATGAATGCCTCGAGAAGATAAGGGGGATCAAGGGGGTAAGCGGCACCCACACGCACTTGATATTGAAGTCCCTGAGGCCGATAAGGCAATGAGGACAGCAAACGATTAATGTGGGACGCGCCTCTACGAGAGAGCAAGAGCTACACGGTGAAAGCTCTTGTCGATTGACAAGATACCGTTCGTGAGCGAGTACGCGAAGATAGTGGCCTCGAAGCTCAACATAGGCGAGGTCAGGATCTTCGACACCACGTTGCGAGAGGGCGAGCAGACCCCTGGAGTCGTCTTCACCGTCGAGGAGAAGCTGGAGATAGCGAGGCAACTCGACAAGCTGGGAGTTGATACGATTGAAGCGGGCTTCCCGGCGAGCTCGTATGAGGAGTTCAAGGCCGTCAAGAGCGTGGCCGGGCTGGGGCTTCAGGCAGAAGTGTGCGCGCTGGCTAGGACCCTAAAGTCCGACGTGGACCAGGCATTAAAAGCAGACGTCGACGCTATACACACCTTCATAGGCACGTCTGAGTGGCACTTAAAGTACAAGCTGAAGATAACCCCCGACCAAGCCGTTGAGAGGGCCGTGGAGACCATCGAGTACGTAAAGGACCACGGAGTTACGTGCGAATTCTCGTGCGAGGACGCCACGAGGACTGACCTCGACTTCCTGATAAGGATGTACAAGGCCGCCGTGGAGGCTGGGGCCGACAGGATCAACGTCCCGGACACGGTCGGGGTCATGTCGCCCGAGGCCATGAAGTATTTGATAGAGGCCCTGAAGGCCCACGTGAAGGTTCCCATATCGATCCACTGCCACAACGACTTGGGCATGGCCAACGCCAATGCACTTGCAGCTGTAGTCGCGGGGGCTAATCAGGTCCACGTCACGGTCAACGGCCTAGGCGAGAGAGCGGGGCACGCGGCCCTCGAGGTGGTAGTCGTCGCCCTCGAGGCCCTATACGGGGTCAAGACCAAGATAAGGAAGGAGTACCTGACGGAGACCTGCAGGCTGGTCGAGAAGTATAGCTTGGTCTACAATCCGCCGAATTACCCGATAGTCGGGAGGAACGCCTTTGCGCATAGGTCTGGGATACACGTCCACGGAGTCATAGAGGAGCCCATAACCTACGAGCCCTTCCCGCCAGAGTACGTTGGTCAGACTAGGAGGATAGTCTTCGGGAAGCACAGCGGCAAGCACGGCATAAAGGCCCTCTTAGAGCAGCTCGGAATTCAGGCCACGGAGGAGCAGCTGGCCAAGATAGCCGAGAAGGTCAGAGAGCTCGGGGAGAAGAAGAAGGCGGTCATGGAGGAAGACGTGATAGCGATAGCCGAGTCAGTGATAGGTGGCATACCGGAGTTTGAGAAGCCCGTGACGCTTAAAGAGCTGGTGGTAGTGACTGGAAACACCATAACCCCGACGGCGTCGGTCCTACTGAAGGTCTATGACAAGGACATAAGGTCGGCATCGATAGGCGTCGGCCCCGTCGACGCCTCGGCCAAGGCCATAGAGAAGGCCCTTGGAGCCATCGGCCAGTACACGTTGAGGGAGTTCAAGCTAGAGGCAATAACCGGGGGCACGGATAGCTTAGCGAACGTGGAGATAGCCATAAGGGATCCTGAGGGCTCTACCTTCAAGGCGAGGGCCGTTGACAAAGACATAGTAATAGCTTCTGTCACGGCCTTCGTCGACGCAATAAACAAGGCCCTGATATTCAGGAGGCTTAGGGAGAAGGGGCGGGGGGCCTCTAAGAGGGCTGAGGGACAGTAAGCGAAATGCCGTCCTTAGCGGATCTGCTGGCGTTATTGTGGGCGAAGCTGAGGTCGAAGAGGACTTGCCTCAGCCATTCCAGCGATGCCGATGGGATAGTATGCGCTGCCCTCTTCCTCAAGCATGTTAAGGGGGACGGCTTCGTCCTCTTAGCCGAGCCCTACGAGATCCAGGGAGGGAGCTGGGTAAACCTCTTCAAGTGGGACTACGTCCTAGACTTGCCCTGCCCGCCCAAGGCTCAAGTCTTCATCGACCACCACAAGACCAACAAGCCGAGCCCGAGGGTGAAGGAGGTGTACCACGACCCCACATCGCCATCTGCGGCGGCCTTGGCCTTGAGGGCATTTAAGCTAGAGGGAGACCCGGTGGCACAAAAGCTCGTCGAGCTGGCCAACGAGTGCGACACCGCTAACATAACCAGCGACGAGGCATGGGAGCTCAACGACGCAGTTAAGGGAGCTCCAAGGAGCAAGAGGGCTAAGTTGGCTAAGCTCTTGAGTAAGCTCGGCTTGGAGGCCCTCAAGCTACCTGAGGTCCAAGGGTGGATCGCCCGAAACAGGGAGAGGAGGGAGAGGACCAAGCAGCTAGCCGATAAGATACCCATAGAGGACGGTGTGTTCATAGAACTGGACGGCGAGGAAGACGTCTCGCCGAGGAACCTCATGATAACCCTCGAGAAGAGAGGGGCCAAGGTTACGTGCGTCATTACGCCAAGAGACGGGAAGTACAAGGTGCACTTGGGCTCTCGAGACGACTCCGACGTGGACTGCTCTAAGATCGCGGCCAAGCTAGGTGGCGGTGGCCACAAGCACGCCGCTGGGGCTACTGTCGACGACTTGAACAAGGCCCTAAAGGTGATAGCCAAGAAGCTTGGGCTGAGGAAGGTGAAGCTCCACGTAGTGAGGGGCTCTGAAGTGGTGGGCGTGAGGGTGTTGAGGATCAGGCGGTCCAAGAGGAGGACTGAAAGGCTCAGACGAAGGACCGGGACTAGTTTAAATAGCTCAACCACAAAGTAGGAGGCAGAGACTGGCTGGACGTGAGAGTATTGCCCAAGGCGCCCTTGCCGAGGAAGACGCCGCTAGCCCCGGACGATATGGCGGTGCAGAGAGCCTTCAATGATGGAGACTTAGACGACGAAATCGAGGAGCTCATCCAAGCCATAACCTCAAGTCAAGGCCTCAACACCATAATGGACGTCATAGACTCCTTGATCTCGACCATCGAGTACCAAGAGATCATAATATGGAGCTTAGCGAGGTTGCTCGAAGAAAAGGGCCTAATAACCAAGGAGGAGCTCTTGAAGAAGGTAGACGAGTTGAACAAGAAGAGGTTAGTTTACAGCGACTACGAGGATTAGCAACATCGACCTCCGATACCCCTGCAGTAAGCCTCTTTTTGTTGGTCCCTCAGATCAAGGCAGACCTCCTATCTATCAATAAGTCAAGGCCTCTGTTGACTCAAGGTAGGCCCACAGCGATCGCGCATGTCGACGATCGCGACGAACTCGACGGCCTCATGTTTCTCCTCAACAGACCTCGTGCATCCACAAGGTCGGTGGCTCAGCTTGTCGCGTTGAACGATCGGCTTGACGTCTCCAGCTAGCGCTCGCCTCAAGGCCCTGCTCAAGACCTCTGCGTCTAGGACCACCGTCGTGAAGAAGACGGCCAGCCCGCACCACCTCCATCTAACCTTGAGGCCCCTCCCCACGCCGTCGGGCTCGTAGACCTCTCGCGCTATCCTCTCGAGCCACCCGTCTAAGGGTAGCAGGCAAGACCTCCTCTGCGACAAGACTAGCGCGAGCCTGGCCGTGTAGGCTCCAATGCCCTTGACCTTCTCTAGCCTCTCCTCGGCCTCCTCATCGCCAAGCCCCTCAATGCCCTCTAACAGGCCCCTCTCGACTGCTGAAGCGGCCCCAACGACGTCTCGGCTCTGTACTCTAGACCAGCCCCTCTCAACAGGCCTCGGGGGCTTGAGGGGATTATCGTCGTCACATCGTCGAGCTTTGCCCTTTCCCCATGAGCTTGTAGACTCTGCACAGCATCCTCCACCCTTGCGCGAAGCTGGCGTTTTGCTGGTATATGGCGATGAGCATCGCGCTCCAAAGGCTCGTCGCTCGCATCCCCATACCTAAGAGAGCTTTGGGACCTCGCGCAGGATCAGATCTGCTCCTGCAACCTTGTATAACTCCGCCAAGTCCCCGCTAACCCCAGCGCGTGCTCGACCGTCTTAGCGACATCCGCTTGCCCCCTTCCTGCGCCGTAGACTGTGACCACGAGCTTAGGTCCCTCGTGGCGCGCAAGGGCGGCGAGAGGAGGAGAGCTCGAGAGAGGGATAATGCACTTAGACCCGTCAAACCACCAGTTGAAGTTGTAGCAAGAGGCCATCAAGTGAAAGTTAAAGGCTCTCTTGGCCTTAGCTTGAAGTCGTACAACGGCTCTGGCCTCACTCTCATCTCATAAACGTTTAAGAAATACCCTAGGATAACCCTACTGGGTGCTGAAATTGAAGAAAGACGTCGAGCCCTTTTACTTCTTGCTACATCCTAGGCCCGTCGTCTTAGTCTGCTCAGTAGACGGGGACGGCAAGCCCAACGTCATGGCCTGTTCTTGGATCACGCCCGTCAGCGAGGAGCCGCCAATGATAGCCCTATCGCTCTGGAGGAGGGGATACACCCATCAGCTAATAGAGGCCGCGAAGGAGTTCACTGTCAACGTACCGTCAGCGGACATAGTCAAGGCCGTTTGGATAGCTGGCACTAGGAGCGGTAGGAGGACCGATAAGTTTGCCGTGACTGGGCTGAAGACTCAGCCAGCTAAGAAGGTGAACGTCCCGATAATAGAGCAGTGCATAGGCCACTTGGAGTGCAAGCTTGTCGACTACGTCAAGGCTGGCGAGTGCAACGTCTACATAGCCGAGGTGGTGGCAGCGTACGCCGACGAGGAGCTCTTGACGAACAACGTGTGGAACGAGAGAGCTAACGTGCTGCTCCACGCAGGGGGGAAGTACTTCACGACGCCCCAAGCTTGCTTCGAGGTGAAGTAGCGCCTTGGAGAGGGGGGTGCGGATAAGGATAACGTTCGAGTCAGGCCTCTCGGTCGAGTGCGTCGTCGACTTAGATGAGAGCCCCGAAACTGCCAGGGCACTGCTATCGTCGTTGCCCTTCGAGTCCGAGGCTCACCTTTGGGGAGAGGAGATCTACTTCCCCGTGCCCTTCTCCGTCCCGCCGGAGAACCCTAAGGACGTGGTCGACTTAGGAGACGTGGCCTACTGGCCAGAAGAGCCCTCGCTCTGCCTGTTCTTCGGACCGACGCTCTCGAGCCCAAGCCCGGATGTGATAAAGCCTTACAGCCCGGTCAACGTCGTGGGCAAGATAGTCGGAGACCCCAAGGTCTTGAAGAAAGTGAGGGATGGGGAGAGGGTCAGGGTCGAGAGGTTGTAGCGCTCAACCTCACTGCCACGAAGCTAGGACCTCTAGAGCCACCTTATTCATGTCCCTCTTAGGCTTGAAGCCCATTCGTTGAAGGACGAGCTGGAGCGATGAGATCAGCGCGAGCACGTCGCTCGGCGTTATCCAGCCCATGTGGCCTATCCTGAACGTCGTCTGCCTGAAGGTGCCCGAGCCCCTAGCAACTGTTACGCCGAGCTTCTCGAGCTCGCTCCTAAGCCTGACGTCGTCGAAGCCCTCAGGCTTGAGCACGACGGTCACGGTGCTCGACTCGAAGCCCCTCTTAGCGAATATCTTCAGGCCAGATGCCCTCACAGCCGCCCTGACGGCCTCAGCTATCACGTTGTGCCTCTTGAACCTCCTCTCCAGTCCTTCTTCGAATATCATGTCCAGTGCCTCGTTGATGGCGTAGACCATGCTCACTGGCTGAGTCGATAGGTAGTTCTCGGGGTTCCTCACGACCTCGAGCCACATCTTCAAGTCACCGTAAAATGTCGGTATGTCGTACTCTCTCGCTTCGAGCTCGTCCACGAACTGCTTGCTTACGGCCAGCAAGGCGCATCCGGGCGGCGCGCCTATGCCCTTCTGGCTACAACTTCCGCAGATCGTTATCCCCCACTCCTCGCACCTCACGTCCATGGCCCCGAGGGAGGCGACCGCGTCGACCAGCAGCTTCACCCCATACTTGGAGGAGACCTCGCCTATCTCGTCTACGTACGACGTAACCCCCGTCGAGGTCTCGACGTGCGCGACGGCTATGGCCTTGAACTTGCCCCTCTTGACGAGCTTCTCGACGTCCCTCCCGGTGAAGCCCCTCCCGTTGAGCCCCTCGACCACCTTGGGCCTGCCCCCTGCCCTGAGCACCATGTCCTTGAACCTTGAGCTGAAGAACCCGGTCACCAAGCACAGCACCCTGTCTCCAGGCCTGATGGCGTTTAGCACCATGAGCTCTTGGGCCAAGGTCCCAGAGCCCGCCAGCAAGAAGACCTCTCCGTCGGTCCTGAAGAGGGCCTTTAGCTTCCTCAGCACGGCCTTATACTTTTCGATGAAGCCCTTGTACGAGTGAGGCTCGACCGGCCTGCTAAGGGCCCTCAAGATCCTGGGATGGACGTAGGTCGGGCCCGGCGTGAAGAACAAGACCTTTTCGCTCAGGACCTCGCTCCACTGCCAAGGCCTCTCTGAAAGCTCTTCGACGTCTATTCGGCGTCCGGCTCCCACATCGGCGGCTGACCTCCGCCGGCAGGTATTGGCAAGGATAAGAATTTAAACTTTTATTCTCTCGAGAGCTCTGAAAAGAGCCGTGATAGAGGTAGATGAGAGCGCGAGGTCGCTAGGGGTATTTCTGAAGTGGGCCACCCTCGAGGAGGTCGAGGTCTACGACTCGCGCTTCAGCGAGTACGTCGTGAACGCCTTGAAGAAGGTCGTGGAGGAGGTAAGGTCCTGCCTGACCTTGGAGGGCCTCAAAGACCATCCGGTGATCAGGGCGTATAGGGACTTCTACTGGCGCTTGGGGATAGACCCCACCAAGACTAGGCCATCATCCGAAGCACTCATAAGGAGAGCCCTGAGGAGCGGGTCCATACCGCTAATAAACAACGTAGTGGACTTGGGGAATGCGGCCTCGATCAAGACCATGGTCCCCATAGGGATATACGACTTGGACAAGGTGATGCCGCCCTTAACCCTCAGGAAAGCCCGCGCAGGAGAGCTCTTCTACCCAATAGGGGGTAGCCCAGAGGCCCTCAGCGACAGGGACGTGGTGTTGGTTGACTCGAGGGGCGTCGTCATGCACGTCTTCCCTCACAGAGACTCCGTGCACACAATGGTCACTAAGGAGACCAAGAGGATATTGATAGTGGCATGCGGCGTCAGAGGAGTGAGCGAGGAGAGGGTTCGAGAGGCGGTCGAACTAGCCTCAAAGCTGATAGCCGAGTCCTGCAAAGCTCAAGCTCGCGCTTGATCGAGAGCCGTCGGGCTCAGACCCGAGCGACAAAGCGATTACCCCGACGAGAGGGCTGTAGTCCTTAACGGCAAGCGTTATATGACCCTTCGCTCACTACACTATTGAGCTACTCTACGAGGGCAGGCTCACTCGTCGCGTTCTCGACTGTTGGTGAGAGCTGTGGGCTTTTGTGCGCTGGTCGTGTGGCTTGTAACTGGTAAGTGTAACTTGAGCTGTAGGCATTGCTACGCAGCTCGCTTCAGCGGATTGCCCGAGCTCTCGACCGAAGAGGCCTTGAAGGTCGTCGAGGGGATCGCCGAGATCAGGGCTAGACACCTCTCAATAACAGGCGGAGAGCCCACGCTGAGAGAGGACCTGCCGAAGCTGATAGTCGAGGCCCAAGAGAGGGGGGTGCACGTGAGCGTCTTCACCAACACGCTAAAGCTCACGAGCGAGCTCATGAAGTTCTTGGCCAAGAGGGAGGTCGAAGTTCACGTGAGCATCGACGGCGCCTCTAAGGAGGTCTTCGCCAAGATAAGGGGGCCCTACTTCGACCTCGTCTTGGAGAGGGTCAAGGACCTCAAGGACCTCGGAGCAGATGTGGAGCCGGTCATGACCGTTAACGCGATAAACTACGTCGAGACAGGAAAGTACGTAGAGCTCTGCGCTAGCATGGACCTCCCGAGGGTTGCGCTGATACCCATAATACCCGTCGGCCGAGCGGATAGAAGCATCATGCCCACGCCAGGCATGGCGAAGGAGGCCTTCTCGCTAGTAGCTCAGAAGGCGGAAGAGGTGGGCTTGGACGTGGAGCTCTGGTGCTCGCCCTTCGCTTCGTCGTTCATAAGGTCGAGGAGGGTCTACGTCCCAAGATGCATGATAAGTGCGTGCATGGACATAGCCCCTGACGGTAGCGTAATGCTCTGCGACACCATCGACATAAAGGTCACCGATGTCAAGAAGGGGGTTCGAGAGGCTTGGGAGGAGTACTCCAGTAGCGAGCTCGTCAAGTCCTTGGAGAGGCCAGAAAATCTGCGAGGCCTCTGCAGGGCCTGCAGATACGCGCGTACTTGCCTAGGAGGTTGCCACGCGAGAGCCATGGCGATTTACGGCGACTTGATGATGCCCGACCCGCTATGCCCCCTTGCCTCTGACCGCTAACGTCGGCTTCCTCAACCTAAGGCGGCCGCCAAAGCGAAGAGCGATGTCAGTAGTAGGTGGGAGTCTATGAAGCTCATCGACTTAACCTCATCTTGCGCTGTTTACTGCGACCTCTATCGTCGCGTGATCGGCTGCGACTTCAAGTGATCGATATAGCATTAAATCATCAGCCTCCTCTTTGCCATTTCTCTCAGGCCAAGGACGTAGGACCCTACTCTCTTGCACAGGTCGTTGAAGATCTCGTCTGCCAGTCTGTCGAGCTCCGCGTAGGCCACGCCGTCCCTCAAGGCCTCGTTGATCAGCTTCCTCAGCCTCTCCCCTTCCTCCTTGATCGTCCCCTCTATCACGTCGCCCAGTTCCTCCACGACCCCCTCCAGGTTCTCTACCACGTCGCCCATCTGCGTCTCGATTATGTCGGCCAATATGTCGATCATGGAGTGAGGCGGCCTCCCTTCTCTGAACTTGATTAAGGGAACGTCGCGAAACTCCACTCTCCTGCACTTCAAGCCGAAGAGCTCCAAGCCCACGACGACATTCCCGGAGAGGGCCAGCTCGGGTACTGGTATCCTCTCGAAGGCAACCCTCTTGCCTATGCTGTCCCTCGTCAAGCCGATGCACGAGCACCAAGAGTCCTCGAGGTCTAGCCCTTTGACCAGCCTGCCAGAGAGACTGACAAGCCTCCAGCACCTGTTGACGGCCTCGAGCCTCGAGGGATCCCCTACGAACACGCCTCTGATCCCGCTGAGTATCTTTAGGGCCTCCTCGGCGCTCAGCTCGTCGGCCTTTTCCAAGAATTTCAAGGCCAGGTCGTAGGACGGAGGGCTGGGGACGACTCCTCCCTTGCCGACGATTAGCGGGCCTACTGCCTCGTCAAACACTTCCTTGACCTCGCCAGTGACGTCGTACTTAGACCTCGAGTTCAATACCGTGAGCATCAAGCCCCTTCACCAAAGCTCCTGAGGAAGTCGTCGTAAATAAAATGAGCGGCCCCTTGGGGGCCTTTGGCGAACATTTAAGACGATTCGTGCGGTCAAAGAAGCGCTATTCGATCGTCCTCTAAGCAAGACTTAGAAGGACTTGCGTCCCTCTTAGACGAGTGGGCAGAGGTCGTTTCACTTGACTCGTGTGGAGGAGTACGAGAGCCTCCTAGAGAGGTCTAGGAGGTTTTGCGAGACCGCGAGCATGCAGATTGAGAGGGAGTTCTACGACTTAGTAGCATTCAGCTTGGAGCAGGGCCTCCAGCTCTATCTAAAGGCGTGTTTATTGAGGTTGGGCATCGACTATCCTGGGACTCACAGTCTTAGGCGGCCCTTGGAATTGATATATAAGATCACTCAGAGCGAGGCCATCAAGGACCTTCTCCACAAGTTCAGCGTAGAGCTCGGGGCGTTGGAAGACGCTTACATAGCTTCTAGGTACGTGCCGAGGAGTTACAGCCTAGAGGAATTAGAGAGGCTC
>Ga0185307_1001620_pt1 | contig 12216 bp, 11 predicted proteins | sample LHCtaG_FD_128010 | JGI IMG/M metagenome (GOLD analysis project Ga0185307, IMG submission 128010) | Hot spring microbial communities from Little Hot Creek, USA to study Microbial Dark Matter (Phase II) - LHC4sed_matched (SPADES... | ecosystem: Environmental > Aquatic > Thermal springs > Hot... | reverse complement strand
TTGAAACCCCGTTTGCCGATGTGCGCCCCATCTCCGGGGCTGTGGCGAACATGGTTGCGTACACCGCCTTTACTAAGCCGGGTGACGTGATAATCGCCCTAGGAATACCGAATGGGGCGCATGTTTCTTCAACTCAATGGGGGATAGCGGGGGCAAGGGGGTTGAAGAGCATAGACATGTTCTTCGACGCTAAGAAGATGAACATAGATGTTGAAAACACTGTTAAGCTGATAGACAAGGTGAAGCCTCGGATAGTAATGTTTGGAGCTTCCATGTTCCTCTTCCCGGAGCCGGTGAGAGAGATCAAGGAGAGGATTGACCCCAAGATTAAGGTTGTGTACGATGCTTCACACGTCTTCGGCCTGATATACGGTGAGGTTTTCCAAGAGCCCTTGGAAGAGGGAGCTGACCTTATTACTTCATCAACCCACAAGACATTCCAGGGACCACAGGGAGGGGTTGTTATAGGGAGCAAAAACCTTAGCGAGGAAGATTGGCAAAAGGTTGAGACAGCAATATTCCCAGGCATAATGTCGAACACTCATATTCACAGGTTTCCAGCACTAGCAATCACCGCGCTGGAGATGAAGGAGTTTGGCAGAGATTATGCTCGGCAAGTGGTCAGAAACGCTAAGACCCTTGCCGAAAGCCTTTATGATAAAGGGTTTGAAGTCCTCTGCCCAGACCTGGGATTCACTGAATCTCACCAAATCATTGTTAATATGAAAAGGTTTGGAGGCGGTAAGCCGGTTTCAGAATTGCTTGAGGAGTCTAACATCATATGTAACAAGATGGCTCTGCCGACAGACCGGCCGCAAGACGCTACTCAAAACCCTTCGGGAATAAGGCTTGGTGTTCAAGAGTTAACCCGATGGGGGATGAAAGAAGAAGAAATGAAGACGGTGGCGGAATTGTTTAAGAAATCAATAATGGAAGGGAAGAACGTAAAGAACGAGGTTATCGAGCTTAAAGGTAGGTTTAACGAGGTACATTATTGTTTCAAAACGACTGAGGAAGCCTTATTGAAGGCCCGTCTCCTCTAATCTCCTTCCTCAGCTTTCTAACTGCTTCAACCATCACCTTCATTTTCTCCCTAGCGGTTTCCCGAGGCAATAGCTTGAGACCGCAGTCGGGGTTTATGTAAAGCCTTTCAACAGGCATTAATTCAACAACTTTCCTAATCCCTACAATAACTTCTTCAACCCTCTCGACCCTCCTGTTGTGAACATCCACGACCCCGAAGCCCAGCTCCTTATCCTCAGGAATCTTCTTAACAATCTCAATATCTTTGAAACCCCTGTTCGCAAATTCTAATGCAAGCTGGCTTACCCTCAGGTTCTCAAGGTATGGGAGTATTCTAGAATATTCTCCGTAGCACACGTGCATGCCTATCTTAATGCTAACCCCCCGAACTGCTTTGTTAATTGCTTCGACAGCCCAATCCAGTTCCTTCAAATGCGTCGTGAGTGCGGGTTCGTCTATTTGCACATAGGGGGCCCCAGCATCTTCCAAGGCCTTCAATTCCATATTGATTATCTTCGAAAGCTCGAAGGCAAGCTCCTCTTTTGTAGCATAGTATTCGTTGAAACTCCAGTCTGCTATAGTGTATGGTCCGGTTATAGTCATCTTTACAACAGGCCTCGTAGAAACTGATCTCAAGAACCTGTATTCTTCTACTGTAATACTACCCTTGTATTGCAGCGGTGCGTAGACAGCAGGCTTTCTAAAGTAAGCATTACCCCATACCCTTATCGGATCGTAGAACCTAAAACCGCCTATTCTCTCAGCGAAATACTCCACCATTTCATCCCTTCTCTGCTCGCCGTCGCTAGGAATATCTATGCCGGCATCCTCTTGGTCTCTTACAACGCTCACCACAGCGTCGTCGAAAGCCTCTTTCAAATGCTCCTCACTAATCTTCCCTGATTTCCGAAGCCTTATCATTCTCCTTAGCCATGTGGGCCGCGGGTAGCTTCCGATGACTGAAGTCGGCAGAATGGGAAGCCTGCATTCACTCATTTTTCAACCCTCCGATAACCAAACCCATTCTTCTAATCTTCGCGTAGGCTATTGAAACAGGGATGAAATCCATCATCGCATTAGGCGTCAAGTAAACATCTTTAAACTTTTCAGCTGTTTTCTTAACCAGCATTCTTAATTGCTTAACCTTTTCAATCTTCGTGCTCCTAGAGTTAACCGCGCCTAATCCAACTCCCCATTTTTCTTCAAAACTCAAGATCTTCTCAAGCTGTTCAGGTGCTTCGACAACATCTACTCCAATAACGCCTATCCTCCATTTCGATAGCTCTTCAAGAACATGGCTTATCGAACCGAAATAAGTCTGAAGCCACAGCCCCCTCGATATTTTTGACACTATTGTTTCATATGCTTTTTCAAGAAGCTCTTTGTCTAAGTTTTCAGAGACTAGTAATGGCTCGTGAATCTCTACGAAGCTTACGCCAGAATCCCTGAGCATCCGCGCCTCTTCGCCGAGCGCTCCAGCAATATCAGTAACAAGCTCTTCCTCAGACGAGTAATACTTGTTTTCACACATTTTTAAAAAAGTGTATGGGCCCGGGATAGCTGCCTTAATCCTGACCTTTATCCCACTTCTTCTTATAATGCTTTTAACAGTCTTCAGCATGGTTAAAGTAGCATCCTTATGCTTAATCCTCCCCTTAACAACCGGAATCCTATAGTAGAAGTTGTTATCTAAGAATCTGTAGAGCCCTCCTCTCTCGATTCCTTCAAAGGAACTTGCAAAGGGTTCGAAAAGATCATCCCATAAGAACATATTGAAAGGAACTAGGGAAACGTTTGAATCAGCTATCTTACGAAGAACATTTACCAGCTCTTCCTCAAGCTTCTCCTCATAGGTCTCCGGATCGATTTTGCCATCTTTGTACCGGCTCATTAACCGACCTACGCTAAAAGGCCGGGGGAAACTTCCTACGAGTGCTGCTTCAACAACCATACTACACCACCGGGCTTCAAAGCCCCCTTAATGATTTAACCAGTCTAATAGCATGTTCATACCCTCCTGGAGACGAAATCATAAATCCCTCGAAAAATCTTTCCAACTCATGAATAAAATTAATGTTTGTCTCCATATCGAGTTTGAAACTCGGTGCTTCAAGACCCATTAGTCTAGCTACCTCCCTGAGGGTAGGCAGGTTCTCCTCGCAGAGAACGAGATAGGTGCAATATACGGGGGGAAACCATTCTGCTTTTCCAGCAGCTTCTTCAAACGCCCTGCGAAACTTCTCAGCATCCTCAACGCTGAGAAATATCTGCGTGAAAACGTAGTCGGGCTTTGCTGAAAGTTTCGAAACAAGCTTATCTATGGATGTGGGCCAGCCCACTGCCAACCCTACTTCAACACCTAATTCCCTCTTAGCCCAGAGGGAGAGGCCTTCCGGAGAGATGTCTGATATTGACGATCCTTCAGCAGGATTGTCTCCACGCATGAAGAGGAATCTTCTAACGCCCGCTGCGACACACCCGTATAAAACGCTTTTTAGGTTTGTCAGATTCATATTAACAGTCTTGTAGTGCACTATTGGTTCAATCCCAAGCCTTTCCTTAAGCATTATGGAGAAAATAAAACCAGGTATCCTAGGCTGCCCCAACGGGGTATCGGTAACGTTTACTGCATCAATAATATCTTTTGCTTGCTTAACTATATTCATCACTCTCTCAACGTCTCTTTTAGGAGGCGTTATCTCTAGGCTTAGGAACATTGGAGCCGCGAGGAAGACAAGGTTATTAAAACTTTCCATTACCATCAGTATAGTAATGCTTACCGATTATTGGGAAAAAGGATCAGGATTTCTCCTCGACCACTCTTAACACGTTCTCCCTGCCTTTTTTCTTCTTCTCAATCAACCCGTACGCTTCCAAGAGACTTAGGGCTTGACTTACTTTCGTTGTTGAAAATCCCGTTTTCTCGATAAGCTCCGATTGAAGAATTACGCCACTGCTCCTTATAGTTTCATATATTTTTAGTTCATCAGGCTTGAGAAGCCTCAGTAGTTCCGAGACCCCTAAACGCCCTAAGAGAGGATGTTTCTCCTCGACCACTATGGCTCTGAACATGGAATAGCCGAACGATATTGAAAGAAGACACACCACTATTACATCATTAAACGTGTAAACATCAGGAATTGGATACACGCGGGGACTTCCACCCTCCTCTATTCTAAGTTGGAAAACACGCGGGGTTAATATTGTAATTATTAGGAGTACTCCTGAGATAATCATTAGGATAGCCCAGGGGGGATTGAGCCTCATTAGAGTTTTTACGAATAGTGTTTGTAAACTTATAACCATTTCGTTATATAATCTACCATCATAAATACTAGATTTCCCTGACTAATACCGACCTCATTTCTTTTGAATGTTTCTGTATATTTTTACCCTAAAAAAGGAAGATTTTTAACATGATTATTTTAATTTTTGGAGGTTTAAGCCTGAGCTCAATGCTCAAAATCCTCAGACACAGCTTATGATTAAAATTTCAAGCAGAGAAATATCTTGTCCACAATTAAAACAAAATCTCTAATCATTGAACCTTTCTGAACATTATTAAACGTTTTGAAAGAAGCTTATCAAACAATAGTAAGGGAAGACCTTTACTCAATTAGACATTTTGTCCAACACCGCCATATTTTAAAATAATTCCAAATTAATTTGTAAAATAATGTTTAATAAAAAGATTTACGATAAAACCTTGTCCAAATGGAAGTAACAATAAAAAGATTCGATGAGAATCGAATGCTCCTAACAATATTCTCCATGATGGTGACGGCTTCTATAGTTTTAATGCTTTTTAAGCCGTTAGAGCTTAGCTTAATTTCAGGGAACATAGGGACCACTGAGTTTCAATTAGTATTAACTCCTGAATTTGTCATCGTTAAGAACACCTGTAGCAATGCGATTGTCCCCTACATTATCTCTGAATCGGGCAGTATTAGAATAGACTTGTTTCCACTCAGGCTCCCTAGAGTTATTGGAGCATACAACAAAACCATAAGGATTAAAATGTGGGATCTTAAAATCCGCAATGTCCTACTTTTAAAAAATATTGAGGTTAATGAAGAGGGAATTGTTCAAAAAGCCCGCATTGTTGATTTACTAATCCATCTGAGAGAAGACGATGAAGAATCCTTTAACTCAAGCTTATGTTTCAAACTGTTATTTGAAAACAGCGAGACCCCGCATGGAAACGAGTCTAACGACGCCTACTCAGGAACACTAAGACCCTTAACCAGTCACCTTTACGGTGGCTTTTACTCTGCCCCGAAGATAAAGATAACTATTGCTTGGGAACCTGCAGACAAGCCTATCCTCGTAACAATGTATCACGAAAAAGGCGGACCTCAGAATTATTTGCTAAGGAATGGAGAATGGTCGGGATTCCTCGACACACTGGATGGTTTAAACTACTTAGTTATTGGGAATCTTAGTCAATTCGGAGAGGTAAAATACTCGCTCATTATTCTTAACTAGCTCTCAAAAATGGGCTATAAATTTTATTAACTTTCACCCAAACAACTAAGCCATGTTTAAGAAGATTCTGGTTGCGACCGACGGTTCCCCTGCTTCAAAAAAGGCTGTTGAAACAGCTTTAAAACTAAAGCTTCAGTATCCAGATATAGAAGTAGCGATACTCCATGTCTCTGAAGCACCTTTAAAAATGGTAGCGGAGCCAGGTGTAGAGTACTCTTCTAAAATCGCAGTCCTTCCAGATTCCACCAGGGCAAGTATGATTAGAGAGAAGGATGAAATACTTGAAGAAGCAAGAATAATCGCGGAAGAAATGGGTGTGAAAGCGAAGTTTTTCAACAAGACTGGCGACCCAGCCTCGATCATAATCGGGGAGGCTGAGAAAGGAGGCTATGACCTTATCGTCATTGGGGGAGAGGGATTGGGAAAATCTGGTAGGATTCTTGGAAGCGTTGCAAGCAGGGTCTTAAACCAATTTAGGGGATCTGTGCTCGTAGTTAGGTAGGTGATTTAAGCCGTTAAATGATTTCGAGCCAGGTCTTCTCGTGCTCGCATTCTAGGCTTGAGGCACATTTCATTTGAGGAGCTCTCTTAAGGGGGCAGCGTATAACGCTTTTTATAGCACTTCTAACATCCTTACCGCTTTCTAAAGCGTTGATTACAGATTTAATTACGTTGACTGCAATAACAAGATCTGCAAACAATGATGAAAAGAGCAATACATCATCCTTACTATACGAGGGGCCGTTCGCGTGAAAATAGTATGTCGGGGGATGGTTGGGAGCTAAACGTTGGCTGAATATGTTCTGAGAAAAGCTCGATGCCAAATAACGGAGTTCTAACGGCGTTTTAACAGAGTCGATTTTTTGCCGAATATAGTTGAGCCTATTGAACTCTTCACCAGTATTACATATCTTTAAGGCATCATCAATTATCTTTAAAAGATTCTCCTTATGGTTAATAAAATCTTCAAAGCTAAAAAGGTCTTGCTCAAAAGCAAGAGCTAAAGGGTCACCGCCGCTTTCGGCTTCGCTCTCAAAACCAGCCAGTATTTTAATCTTTCTTTCGTCCTTAATGAGCATACGAGCCATCTGAAGAATACCCTGAGCTCCTAAGCCTGTCAAATAATTTGAATAGACCAGCATAGTCACATACGACTTTGGCAACAATTCATGGAGAGCATATACTAATCCCAATGCTTCCGAGTAAATTGATTTATCAGGATCTTCGTTTAACATTTTCATTAGTCTCATATTTATCTCTCCCCTAACACTATCTGCCACGAACTCTTTAAGTATGTTAACTTCAGGAAATTCGATCACCCGCATCTGAACTAGGAGGGGAAATGCCTCTAAAAGAATTAGAATATCTCTATTAATTTTAAGCGGGAGAAAGGGGAAAATCTCGTTTATTTCATTAATCAACTTCTTGAATTTTAGACTACCAAATGTTAAATCTGCAGCAGACTTGCCGGGTTTGGAGTAACCCGCACCTTTTCCAGAAGCAGCTCTGATTAACGATTTAAGAGTATGGATTAATACTTCAGCACTTGTATACTTACTCATGACCTCCAAGTGGCTTATCTGATACATGTGAGTAGTTTCATGAATGCTACAAGAGTAGACTGTTAAAAGATCCATTGGCTTACCACTTAGAGTTACCGTGACATCATCGACTGGTATAACCTGAACCACCGGCCCCAGAAGCGTCTGAGTAGTGGTAAAACCGCTAAAAACATTAATAATACATAGAGGCGGTATTAGTAACTTGCTGTGCTCAATCTCTATGAAGCTTTTTAAAACGTTTTCTGAGTAAGCTAAGTCTTGCTCAGTTGCTGGATTAGCTCCTGCAGTAAGCTCAAACCTTGGTAACCGGTATCCTAGCCGAGAGTCATAGGGGAGGGTCATCCCAGACTATTCCTGAAGTATATTTTATTCGGAAAGAGATATTTAAGATTTTTAGATGTCGTCCAAAGACTTTTTGATAGAGCGAAACAGGAATCCTATCGTCTCATTAAATATCTTTAAATACGGTAATTCAACCCCATATTATCACTGCAGTTAACAACGTCAAATCTCCCTCAGTTTCCTTATAAAGCATTATGAGGACAATCCACAATTAGTGAAGCCCAAAGGCATATTAGATCTGTTGTTGCAGATGCTTGACAACCTGCAAAAGGCTTCCTTAGGCACTTCTATTCCAAAGCAGTAGCGGTAAGAAGGCTCTTGAAGAGAAAGGGCTATGTGATAATTGATAAGCCGTGGATGTGTTTGAAGACTAAATTCTCGCTTTAACATTTAGGGGATTAATGCTCTTAGTTTTTTAATCTAAATTTAGAGAAAAAGAGGAAAACTGGAGAGATAAAAAGTATTTATCTCCCTTCGTCCGCGTCCCCTGGATTAAGCTCTGAGTTCTCCTTAACGTATTTTATAACTTCATCAACATAGGCAAAGGCTAGTGAAACATAAGTGTCTGCAGAGCCGTAGTATAGCGCTATCCTGCCGGTCTCAGCATCCGTTAGGGCTGCGCAGGGAAACACTACGTTTGGCACAAAGCCGCAAGTTTCATACTCTTTCTCAGGAGTTAAAAGATAGTCTCTGCATCTGTAGAGGACTTTCGACGGAGTGTTTAAATCAAGTATTGCCGCACCACAACTATAAACGTATCCGTTGCAAGTTAATACTACTCCATGGTAGAAGAGCAGCCAACCTTCGCTTGTTTCAATAGGTACAGGACCCGCCCCTATTTTGAGTCCCTGCCACCAGCCTGAGCCCCCTCTGCTCATGACCCTTCTGTGCCTCCCCCAGTGAATCATGTCTGGACTCTCGCTCAGAAAAATGTCTCCGAAAGGAGTATGCCCAGCATCGCTAGGTCTTGAAAGCATAACGTATTTCCCGTTTATTTTCCTCGGGAAGAGCACACCATTCCTGTTGAAAGGGAGGAAAGCGTTTTCAAGCCTTATGAACTCTTTGAAGTCTTTAGTCATGCCTACGCCTATGGAGGGACCGTAGAAATCTGTGCACCAAGTTATATAATAAGTATCCTCTATCTTGACGACTCTGGGATCATAAGCGTAATTAGGCTGGTATATTCTTCCCTCCGTGTCCTTCCAAGTTATTACCTCATCCTCAATATCCCACGAGATACCGTCTTCGCTCCAGCCGACGTGGAGCCTAGCCTTACCATCCTTATGGTCAGCCCTGAAGACTCCTACGAACTTTCCTTTGAAAGGCACTACGGCACTGTTGAATATTCTGGCAGTGCTCTTAGTAGGGTTCCACTGGGTTAGAGGATTCTTATCATACCTCCAGATAACGCCCTCGTAACCCTCAGGCTTATCCTGCCAGGGGATGTTCTTCAAGTTTTCTCCTACAATCTTCACTTTCCCCATTTTGTCCACCTTAGGGTTTTTGTTGAAGGACAGGCTTATATCGTTTTGTCACGGTTTTCTCCTTTTGAAAAACAACCATGCGTTCTCACCTGCTTTCTCAAACCTCATTAAGACGAAACGCCCTTTCAACCGTTCACCATGTATTTCTATTTCAATGATATCCTCTGTCTTTTTAACAAGCTCATAGTGTCCAAAGTCCCACCTTTCAACTCTTCCAGCACCGTAATGGCCTTCTGGAATGACTCCTTCGAAACCAGCATATTCTAGAGGGTGGTCTTCAACCTGTATTGCGAGCCTCTTCACCCCAGGCCTGTTCTCAGGCTCCTTGGGAATAGCCCAGCTTTTCAAGACACCATCTATTTCAAGCCTCAAGTCGTAATGCAGACGAGTAGCCTCATGCTTCTGAATAATGTATACCAATCCTCTTTGCTTCATGGCTTAGACGATATCAGCGTGAGCCTACAGTTCCGTTTTGAATTATCTTCTTGAGAACTCCGACACTGCCTCTCGGCAGCCTCTTCTTGGTTTCCAAGTCAACGCTATACAAGCCGAATTTCATGCTGAAACCCTTTGCCCACTCATAGTTGTCTGTTAAAGCCCAGTGGAAGTACCCTCTGACATCGACGCGTTTCTCTTCAACAAGGTTTTCCAACACCTTAAGATGCTCAACTATGTATCTTGGCCTAAGCCTGTCCTCCGAGTCGGCGATCCCGTTCTCAGTCACGTAGATCGGCTTACCATACTTAGACATTTCAACAAGAACTTTCTCAAGACCCTCTGGGTAGAGTTCCCAGCCGTAATCTGACGTCGGCCTATTATCCTTTGAGAGATCGTTAGCCTTACACGCAAAACCGTATCCCTCCATTATGCTCGGAATAGCCTGAATACCCATGAAAATTCTGGCTAAGAATGATTTCTTTCCGCTAGCGACCATTCGAGTATAATAGTTTAAACCCAGCCAGTCCAGCTTGTTACCCAAGTAGGTCTTAACTTCATTATCTTCTTTTATTCCGTTAAGGTTTGAGTCAAACCAGCCTGATGCAACCGCTTCTATGAATAGCTTGCTGTGCATATTCTCTACGAATCGCGATGCTTGGGAATCAGCCTCTTTAGAAGAGTCGTATGGCAACACTGGGATAACGTTTTGAATAACTCCTACAGAAGCAGGCTCAGAACTATCTGCGTCAGCCCTTTGATTATCGAACTTCTTAATGGCTTCGAAAGCCCTCGCATGAGCAATACTCATATTCATAGAAATCCTTGTAAAGGCTTTGAAAGCATTCATCACATTCATCTGGACACCAGGTGGGAAGCCTCCTAGAGTCGTAAGGTAGCTCATCGCTATGACATTCGGCTCGTTGAAAGTAGCCCACATGTCAACCAAATCCCCGAGCTTCCAAGCCATGAACGCAGCATATTTTACGAACTCGACTATCGTGTCGCGGTCACACCATCCTCTGGGGCCTTGCTTAAGCTTGGAATCTCTTGCAACTATGGGGTCGTGTACCCAGAGCGGGAGAGTGAAATGGTTTAGACAGACTATTACCTTAAAGTTCTTATTTCTGAGGTCATTGATAATTTCAGAATAATGCTTTAGAGCATCCATGTTCGCCAACATCTCGAGCTTTTCCAGATCTCCGGCATCAATATCTATCCTGCTCATCCCACAGTCGGAGGCAGTTTCCACGCCCACTTTAACTTGGGAGGTGCTTTTCGGAAATATCCTGCTCCACTCTACTCCGAGCCTGTATGCATTCATCCCCATGCCCCTAGCCAGATCATGGTCGACGCTGTAAAGGTCCCAATAGTCCACCCCGTTTTCAGGAAGGTCTCCGCTAACAATCTTATTAGCGATGTTCCTAGAGTCATGGACCCACTTAAACCAGTCCGTGTTCGGATCTATGTTTCTCCCCTCTGGATCACCCATCTCAAATTGGAAACCAGCTTCAGAAACACCCCAGAGAAAATTTCTTGGAAACATGCGAAAAACAGTACTTACTCAGGATATAAACCTTTTTAGAATTCCGGCCGTTAGCCCTTCACTTCCACGACAAATCTACAAGCAGCGTCGCCTTTAGCGATGCATTCAGCCTCGGTCACAGACACATCTTTGTTAAGTATTTGGCGGAGCAATCCGGTCAAATACCCTCTGAAAAACTGGCTTACAGCATTCTCCTGCTTGCCTTGGAAAGGCAGGCATTCGAACAATTCTCTGACCTTAAACACGATTCTTTTGCTACCGAATTCCTCGACTTCTGCAATACACCAGCCCTTGGCAGCCCGCTCCGCCAATACCAGCTTCAATATCTTCAGTTTATCTGTATGGTACTTCTTCATTATGCTTTTAGCCTTACTCTCACCCGCGGCCATACCCATTTCGTAGAGTATTACCGCAGCCCCCGTGCCAAACTTGTCGTAGAGCCTCTTAAGTATGCCCCCGAAGGTTTCAACCCTGAAAGTGAAGCTTCTCTCGCCCGAAACTCTAAGTGGGAAGTGTAAGGTATCGATTATCAGCCCATCGAACGTCTGATCAGAAACTTTAACTTCTAACACGCCATTAATATCCTTCAATAGGTTTCCAATATCCTCTGCCTTAATTTTAGAAGCTGAAAGATCTATAAAACCGCCCACTAATATAGTGTTTTCATTCCAGTCTATGCTTTGGAAACCGGAGAGGAATCTAGCTCCTTTTTCAGCCAAGGTGTTTAAAGCAATGTTAATGACGCTTGGAACGTTCCTAGCCTTTAGAGACCACTCTATCACTCTAGCGTTGGGAAGATACTCTGAGCATAAAATATCCTTCGGATTAAGATTCAAAGCCTGTTCTTCAGAATCCGGTTTCCGAGAAAACTCCCCGCTATTCATCTGCAGCCACTTGAAATAATCCCTGTTCAACATATATAAATCTTTGGCTCTGAATGCATTGGGGTCAAATAAGGCTAAGCTTAAAAATTAAGTAAACAGCGTTTTAAGCCAGAAATTAGCAGGTTTTAAAAATTCGCATAATCCTTAATAAACCGTGCGACTTTCCTCAATCGATGAAGATTGGAATACGTTAGACTCGGTAAGAGCGATCTGAAGGTTTCTATAATAGGCTTTGGCGCTTGGCAGGCAAGCGGTAAGGCTTGGGGTGTTGACGTTGAGGATGAGCAGATAGTGAAGGCGATGGTAAGAGCGTATGAGCTTGGAGTAAACCTGATAGACACTGCTGAAGCCTATGGAGACGGGCATTCTGAAGAGGTTGTAGCAAGAGCAATAAGGGAGATCGGGAGGGAGAATCTTGTCATTGCCACGAAGGTCCACGGTGGGCACTTAAGGTA
>Ga0185307_1001618_pt1 | contig 12233 bp, 9 predicted proteins | sample LHCtaG_FD_128010 | JGI IMG/M metagenome (GOLD analysis project Ga0185307, IMG submission 128010) | Hot spring microbial communities from Little Hot Creek, USA to study Microbial Dark Matter (Phase II) - LHC4sed_matched (SPADES... | ecosystem: Environmental > Aquatic > Thermal springs > Hot... | reverse complement strand
TGGGTGCTGTAGGACTAGCTCAAAATCTAGCAGCTCTAAGAGCTTTAGTAGCTGAAGGTATTCAGAGAGGTCATATGAAACTCCACGCTAGGCAAATAGCTATAGCTGCTGGAGCTCATGGTGATGAGATAGATAAGGTAGTTACTGAGATGCTTAAGGAAGGTATCATAAGAATCGATAAAGCTAAGGAGATATTAGATAAGCTAAGGGCTACCAAACAATAATTACCTATATCATAAGAAAATTTTCTTTGATGTAAACCATAAAGAGCTTGAGGATCATAAGCTTTAAGCTTTCTTCCAGTCCCTCTAACAGCAATAGCTTTAACATTTTAGACCCCATTACAGCACCAAAACCCCTTGTCCAGCTGCATGTCCAGACCCATGAATTATTGTTCTGAATAAGACTGAAGGCTCTTAGATCTGTTGTTGTCGAGACATCGTTATTTATGCTGTAATTCTGCATCCACCACATAATTTTATTATGTTTATATTATTTTATTTATTTTACTTAAGGCATGGTACACCTACGTCACCATTCAGTGTAAGAGACATTGAAGTAACAGGACAGTGCTACGTAACTATTGTACGAACATTATTAAAGTGATTATCGTTGAGCACTCTTCTTAATTTCTCTACTGCTTACCTTTCTAATGTAGCTATTCTTCTTACCCTCAGGATCAGCTTGATGCCTAAATTTGCTACCACACTTAGGGCATTGGTAGAAGTGGACGTGCCACCAGCTGTAACTTCAAGTTTTTAATAATGTGGTTTCCCCACTATAACTACATATAACTACAGTAGGAACATCTAATCATTGCCGGTTACCACACCCAACTGTTCTCCTATTTCGATTATAAGTTCTTCAAACTTTAGCTCTCCGCTTAAAGTTTTAGTTGCAATTTAATGGTGCATTTTTGCATACACATTTATATCCCTGTAATCTCCATAAAATAAATGGAAAACAAGTAGTCCCGAGGCTTCTCGTCATGGGCGTTAAAACCATAGCTAAGCAGTTGCTGTACTGCCCTATTTATATCCCTCACGAAACCGCCTTCTCGTCTATGTCATCCAGTAGACATGAGCAATTAAAGAAGAGAGTTAAAGAGTTTTTTGAAGAGAAGAAATATAAAATGAAGTGTGTAGAAGAAGAACCCATCGTATTACCGAATGGCTCTAAGGGCAAAATAGACTTGCTTTGCAGAGGAGAAGGGTTTGATGTAATCATAGAGGTTAAATCGAACTACACCTCTACAATGAGTTTATCCGACCTGCTTCAGTTATTCCTATACATACATGCTTATATACAGAGGATGCAGAAGGAGGGAATGCGGAAAAAGGTACACGCCTACCTAGCATATAGAGGTCTAAACGACGAGCCCCTGCTCATAGAGATCGCAGACAAATTATATCGTGACATGATGGACATAGTCAGTAACGCTACAAAAGTAGATGCGGTGAGCAGCACAACATATGTAGCAGTGGGACATCACTGTAATTACTGTGGAGTAGACGATTGTCCCTTCAACCAAAGACGTGGCGAGGTGCAAACCGGTGAGTAGTAAGGCTCAGACGCGTGATATAATTCTGTCTATATACCATGAGATCTTGCTTAACGAGATCTCAATAATGAGATCGAACACTATTTTGGAGGAGGGCGTTGATGTTGGAGACGCCATAGTTTACTACAGCCCTGTCTCTCACGTGCCAGAACCTAATAGAGGACTTGACATCTTAGTCTTAACCTACGCTATCATCAACGGCTTAAGGAGAATCCTCTGCGGATATGATATAACTAAGCCAATAGATCCGAGCGGGTTGGATAAGTGCAGGGAAGAAATTGCGAAAACTTTAGAAGATCTACTAAAAATTATAGAAAAAGAGTTTGCTATATTGAGTAAAGACTCGTTACTTAGAGCTTCTCAAAGCGCACCATCTTTAAGCATGAGTGGTGGGAGCAGTTTTGAGTCGAAGTTGATTATGTTGATAGTAGCTCTAACCAAAATGGGCCTCTTACATATTGTACTTAAGCCAGATCTTCAAGTTTTTGAGAATATCACTCCAGTAAGATTTTACATAGAGCCTCCTAATCTTGAAGGTGAACTGGAGTTTAATCAGCTAACATCATTAAACGAGTACAGAATTTTCGCTAGGTTAAACCACTACTTCGAGAGATTAGAACTAGATGTAAAAGCACTTCTTCAAACGTTCATATCGGTGTGCAGAGGGATAGGTCTCAATGTAGTTTACAAGAAGAGGGAGAGCGGCGAGATCGAGCTGGACGAAATTAAGTTTAAGACTCTTCATGGGCTCTTATTCATGATGATGTCGCACGCATCATCCTTACCCACGAATCCTGCTGTGTATGAGGCTAACGTACTCCCATTTCTCATTGAGACTCAACCGTTTTCTATCACTCCTCATGATGTCGACGAATTAACCAATTATGCAAAAGGTTGTGTTAGTTATGAGACCCTTAAAATCCTCAAAGATGCGTTAAAACGCAGTGAAATACATGGTCTTAGTGACTACCAATTCGGATACCTCAAGGATGCCTTTAATTACTGTAGTGAGGCTACTGAGCCATATAAAAAGCATGTTATAATGGCTCTGACATCACCCACAGGAACAGGCAAAACACATGTATTTCTAATCTACGCGCTAGCCAAACTCATCGAAGCTAGATTATCTAAAACTGCTCCATGGGGGAAGAGGCGACCTAGGGTATTACTTGTCTACCCTAGAAAGGCGTTGGCCAGAGATCAGCTTGCTAAAATAATTGAATTAGTGCATTATGTAAATAGAGAGCTGGAAAAGAGGAACCTAGAAAAAATAAGGGTAGGAATACTTGATGGTGACAGTCTCAAAGACAAGGATAAGGGGATAAAACGAGAGCTTAGAGGTCTAGAGCTGAAACTGGACGGGGGCGTTAGAAGGAAGCTATGCCACGTATTAGACGATAAAGGGTATAAAGTGTACATAAGTAGCGATCCTAGCTGCAGCGTGGAAGAAGCTATCATTGACTGGGTAAAAGATGTCCGCAAAGATCATGTACTTAGCGTTGCAGACGTTCTAGTAACAAACCACTCCATGCTAACTAAGCTTGTGTTTGAAAACTTTAAGATCAAAGCTAAGGATCAACCGTTTGGCACTTTTATCAAAGATCTAGACGTCCTAGTAATAGACGAGGCCCATATGTACCTTAATGAAGAACTAATGGAGATACTAGCACCTACTCTATTAAAACTCTTGTTTCTACGAAGCAAGTTTAAGGACCAAAAACTTAAAAACCTCAAGGATTTAGTTGAAGGCTTAGATATTGATATCATAGTATCAAGTGCTACACTCTCAAGCGTAAACATGATCTCGAAAATAAGCAAAGAAGGAAACAAAAGATACGTAATGGACTCTTCATTCATAATAGGTTTCTTCAAGATCAAGACAGCGCAAGAGGGGAAAAGCTACATACCCCCATACATAGCGGATTTCTTGAAGGCTCTTCTAACAGATGTAGTGTATGAACACTTTGAGAGAACGAACCGAATAGTCTACCATGACTATGACCTAATCATTGCTAGAAACCTTGAGATTAAAGCTGATCATAAGAGCGGCAGAAAAGTAAAGGTATGGAGAGGTCCACTTAAACTACGAATAGCACTGGTTACTCATCCCTACCCTGATAGACAGTCTTGGACAGCGCTAGCTGAAACCCTAGTTGCTGCTCTCCACTGGGTAAACGCTACAAGAGGTCGTAAAATACTTAAAGATCCACAGCTCCTCATCTTCATCGACTTAAAGCAAACATTGAAAGAGCTCTATGAAACATTCCTATCACGCCAGATACTCGATGCACAAGATCATGCGGACCGCGTACTTCTAACAGGAGAGTTTAAGATTTCCTTGAAACATGGGGGGGAGAGAATTTCGGCCATTAAAACAATAGTCGATTACGTTAATAGCGTAACGAGACAGGGTTCAAGAACACTACTGCATCTTTTATACAAAGATCCGATTATACGGAACTTCCATTGCCTATACCCGTACATATGTCTTGATGACACTAAAGTACTAAATAACATGTTAAAGAGCTATCAAGACATGCTAGATACACTAAAAACGTTAAAAGAATTCCATAAGGTAAAGGATATGATCTCTTCTCTCAATAAATTCGCGAAAGAAATGTTTGAACTAATGTATAACAAAGGTCAGGAATATGATGATGTTGTAAAACACATTATGGAGATCTCAAATCGGATGGGTCACGGTCACGTTTTATTCATACATCACGGAGATTTAAGTAAAGAAACAAGAGCGATCATAGAATCAGCTATGAAAGCTGAGAGAACACCTGTCCCTCTAGGCGTTTTAGCTACTTCCACACTTGAGGTCGGCGTAGACGTAGATAACATAGTCGCAGTGATCCAGTACTCTTCGAGACCAAATTCTGTCGAGCTCACACAACGTATGGGAAGGAGTGGAAGATCTCATAAATCACTTTACGTCTCAACATTAATATTAGTTCTACGAAACACTGGCGAGGATGCAAGATACGTGCTTGACCAAGAAGCAGTTGAATATGTCTATAATATGGAGATGCCCCATCCTCAGGAAGCCCTGAAGGACCCATATGTGGTTGTTAGAAGCATTACACGACTATTACTACAACGAGAAAAAGATTACGAGAACTTCATCGACGAATTTTTGAACGTCTTAGGCAACGTATACGGAGAGATATATGAGGATTGGAGATTTAAAACGAAATTCTGGGAGCCCATGGAAATCATTACAAGTTATCGTGATGAGATGATCAAAGCTGTTAAAGAATTAAAAGACTTGAAGAAATCATTAATAGAATTTCCACCAGCTCTTGACAAAATATCACGAGTGCTTCAAGATGATAAAGTCGCATACCTTAAGATTTTATGCTGTGCTGCGAGAAAAAGAATTGAAATAGCTGATGTTATCATAGATTCAAAAGGACACATTACAGATTATGCTTGGATGCTGAATTATTTAGCATTAGTTAGATATCTAGACAAGCTTTATGACACACTAAGGCATATATACCCACGATTTGATAGTTCAGCTGATTTATTGAAAAAAGCCTTAAAGGAGGACTATAAATATATCGTTGAGAAATACCATCGTATAAGAGAGAATTTGTCCTCAGCTATGAACTTACTAACACGTCTACTGAGAAATAATATTGAAACTGTTACCGGTTACAGAGACGAAAAGATCCTGTTAGACATTTTATCCGTTATAACCCCTGGTGTTACAGATGAGATAGGTCGTTCTGATGTGGGCCATTATATCATTACACTTAAGGGGAGCACTTGTAGAGAGATTGTGCGAGAAGCGCTAAAGGCTGTTAGACCACTCTGGATTGGAAGAGGAAGTAGATCAATATGCGAGTAAACTATCCATTTTTCCCATCCGTAAGACGTAATGAAATAGCATATTACTGTGGCGAGATCACTCATGATGATGATAGCCTGCAAATAACAATAAAGAAAACAAATACTATAAGGGGTGCGTATACCCCATTTGCGAGTATGGACTCGATAGACATCAGCAAATTAGAGGAATTAGTGCAAAAATGTAGCGAAACCACGAAGAGTTCCGGTAAGGAAACATGTAATGCCGTAATTACACAGCACTACCTAAAGGTAAGAAAGATCGGTAAGACTATTGACGTGTATTTTTACATTATCTATGAAAGTATCTTGGGATCTGAAAGTAATAAAGGGGGTACCTACTATATGAACGTTATCGAGGCCGATATCGACGAAAACAAAAAGGCATGTGTAATAATCCTTTCGAGGAGAATATATGATAAGCCTGTGAAAACTATTAGAATACACCACGTGGAACGACAAGAGCGTGGACAGGGTAAAATTGCTAACGGTAAAGTTGTTAACGTTGAACCTCCTATCGAGTGTGATAAGATCGAAACAAAGGCCTTAATAGTAGACATCCCATACCTTGTTTCAAAGGAGGATGTCAAGAACGTGGTTAAGCTTGACTTGTTAGAGGTCCTAGTAGGCACACAGGTCTATTACAAGCCGATCTACATAACTCCTCATAGATACACCCTAATTCACTACATTATCCCAACACCAACGCTTTCTAGATATTTCTACTTTAAAAAAGACGAAAAAGAAGGTAAGACCTCTAAAGAAGTTACAAGCTTAGATAGTGTTGCTTCAACGCTGATACTGCCTTCTGCAATATATCCTGAGATAGGTGCCTTCTTACTTAAGCTAGACTTGACTGACCTATATAACAAACTAGTGGAGTTTCTGTATCAGAAAATTGCTCGTGCAAAAAAGCTACTCGAAGAAATAAGCTCCATTAAACCTATGAAATATCTAAACTTAGACTGTGAAGAGCCTAAGAGCGGTTCTCTAGAAGTAGAAGGTCGTGAAGTTGAGCTGTATCCGGAGAGCGTCTTAAAAGCTCTTACTAACAACATGATTCTTACCAATTTTATAAGATTGATTGTTAATCCAATTGATGAAAACTTGCGCAACGAAATTAACTCTATTAGAAGTGATATTCGTCTCCCACATAGGATCCTTCGAATAGACACTCCAATTTCGCCAATCGATATCGGGTTAATGCTCATAGACTCTGATTTAACTTTGGAAACTTTAGAAAATCTGTACATAGCTAATCTGTACATAGCCTTTGAAGTTGTAGGAGATAGAATTAAGTTTCTCAAAGAGCTCCTTAAACTATATGGAGAGCTCTTAAAAAGCGCTAGTCAAAACTATGACGCTATAGACTTATTAATTGCGGCATTTATCCGTCTCCTAGACGATATGTTTGAAAAGAAAGCAAGGAAGCTAAAAATAGAACTAAATAGAAAGCTAGTAATAAGCTGTAGAAAACTGGCCTATAGGCTGGCTATTCCGTTGCTTGAAATAGGACTTCATGCTATTTCGCATCTCTTAGTTAAATATTTGAGTAGATACTTAAGGGTTCCCGAATATACGCTAAGAGAGATCGTAATATTAGGAATCGGCGGAGAATACATTAAAAACCGTGCTTGGCTGGCCGGATACTACTTCAATAACATAGTTAATGGATTCTTATACCGCTTAGTAATTGGTGGAAGTAATGTTAAAGGATATATTATAGTAGCTGATACTAAACCCTTTAGCTATGGTCGTATGTGTGATGCCTTGAAAGACTTCAATATATCCGAGTTCGTTGAGTTCTCTTTAAATGTTTTAGGTAGGAATTCAAGTGAGGATCGGTGCTATCGTACGTGGCTATCCGAGCGACAAAGATTAGAGAATTATTTAAATGTAAGTGTAATTAAAGGAGAGCTAAGTGAGCTTGAAAACGAACTCGAAGAACTAGGTATTGGGAGTAGTTCCCCGGTAGGTGGTTTACTTAAACCTCCACAAGGCATATGGTACCTTTCTGTGCCCACACTTGATGCAAGACCTATTTACCATGAACTCATTAGAAAGATTGCTGAGAAGCATGAGAAAGATCGCAAGATAGTTGAGAGGGAGTTACGTCCATACTTAAACGCTCTATATATCACAAAAAGACCGTGGTGCTTTGATGGCTGCTACAATTGCGTCCTCATAGAGAAGAGTTGCATGAGTCATCCTCTCATTAGAGACTGGAGCGTTTCAAAGAGTGTGGCTCGCCTCATAATATCGACGCTTAAAACTTGAACCTTATTCAACACTCTTTAGGTTAGCAGAGACTGTGGGTGACGTCTTAGTTGAGCTGGTTGAAGGAGTACCTAGAGGCTATGTATAAGGTATATATGTTCCCCGCGAGGTTCCCCGCCAAGATCTTTGAGCTCTTCTTCAAGAAGCTTGAAGGAAAGGGGTTAATATTCGATCCGTTCGCGGGTAGTGGTAGCTTAGCAATAGCGTCGTTTCTGCAGTGTTACGAGTCAGAGGTGTGGGATATCAACCCAATGATCCACGTCATAGTGGATGCTAGTATCAAGCTCCTGAAGGGATATAACGTTAAGAAGGCACTGAAGCTCGTGAAGCATGCGATGCGCTACGGGAGGCCATGGCTTCCTGATGGTGCTGAGTACTGGTGGCCAAGTGACGCATTAGATTTACTGGGCAAAGTCTGGGGATTTTTCAGGGAAAATATGAGTGTCTTTAACGAGCATGAAATGAGATTTAGTCTATTAGATGAGATGTGGAGCTTATATGCTATAATAGCGCTCTACGCCTCTAGGAAGATAAGCTATACTGACGATAGTGTGCCGAAGTGGTATAAGTCTAAGCTTAAAGTTAACAAGATGAATACTCTCCTCTTTAAGACCTCGCCTAAAAAATTGTTTGAGCGATATGCCGAGAGAAAGGCAAAGACATTGATGTCGATACAAAAAATTGTTCCTAAACCATCATGTAACCCAGACATTACCATTAGAGTTCTCGATGCTATCGCTACAAACAATTACCCCGAAAACCCCATAGGCGTGCTAACCTCGCCACCATATCTTCAGGCACAAGAATACATAAGGAGTTTTAGGTGGGAGCTAAAACTATTAGGTGTCCCGAGCGAAACTATAACAAACTTAAGGAAGCTTGAGATTCCGTATAGAGAGCCGGTAGACATAGAGATAATGAGCAAGAAATACCATGAAATACACAACTCTATAGCGGAGGAGAAATACAGAAAAGTGCTGAGATCGTACTTTACGAACATCCTCCTAGTCCTAGAGAGATCAGTGAGTAGCATGAAAATAGGAGTCACCGGAATATTCGTTGGAGATGCCACACTAAGAGGTATAACAATTCCAATCATTGATATATTCAAGGAGCACCTAACTACAAAGCTTCGATTACAAGAGATCGCAGATGGCGAGTTAAACGACAAAATAAGAAGAAGGAGATTATTTAAGCAAAGGAAAAACCTTAACCCTGATGGAATTCAAGTGGAGCATCTAGTCTTTCTCAAAAAGCCTTAAAACACCATTTCAAAGAGCTACTTACATTTCGTGATCTTTTGGATCTTTCCTTTTCTTCCTTTACCTCCTTTTCCTCCTTCTTGAGCTCTTTACTCATAAATCCACCCCAATAAGTACTTATTTCACAAATATTAAGTGAGCGAATCTCGTAGAACTAATATGGATCCAATGAATATATTAAATGAGATCTTCAAGAGTTAAGAAAGTTTTATACGACTCTAATCAATCGCTACTCCAGGATCTAATGTAGAGCAACACTATGTACTTAGATAACAGGATGGGGGAAGTACTCCCCATTTACATGGCACAAAAAGTCTCAACATAAGTCTATGGCTTAGCTATACACGGAGTTATCTCAAGCTACACCGCCGTAAAAATCATAGCCATGTTGAGAGGGTTTTCTGCACCCTTGCAAGTAATAGTTATTGTACCTCTGTATAATTTACTATTATAAGTGGAGCTGTTATCGCTAGTTTAGAGTCCCTGCCGTGATCTGGATAATACCTGTTGTTTGTATGGTAGATGTCGTAGCCGTGATCTGACACTATAAAGGCGTGGTGCTTGCTCATAGCATCTCTTGCCAGCTCATCACATAAACTCTGAGCTTTGCTTCAGCATGCCCTATCAACATGTCTAGCTCTAGAGGATTTGACAGCTCATTATGCACAATAAGATCTATGCTATTGTAGAGTTAATACTACTACGTTTACATAGAGCTCAATAATTACACTAAGAACGCCACAAGCTTCTGTAACACGTTTGTAAATCTCGTAGACTTCAGGAAGCCCTAAGTAATCTACCAAGAAGGACTGATATCCCTTGTTTTCAACTTTACTTTAATGTACGGATCCTTAGAATGTTTAATGTATCCGGATACTTGTGACCGTAAGGCTCTATGAATAGAAAAATCCGTATAAGAAAGATTAGATTTCCTTGAGAGTTCAAGAATCTCAATAAGCGTTGTCTTAGCTTCCGCGTTTCTGCTCCACCTTGAAATTCTTTACATATTTCTAACCAATGAGATGTTTTCTTTGATGATATCTACGGAATCTCCACTAACCTCAGTCGCTACCCAAAGTATACCTCCACCACCAGCTACTTCATCTACAACTTCATGTATGTCCTTAGCTAAGGTCTGTATAGCCGCCCCTATCTGGAGTAAAGGTTTTTATTATTATGGGAACTCTGTGGGTGAGAAGGATAAGCAGACCTAAAGAGCTGGTGAAGAAGCCATTAGGGTGTTTATTGAGACTTTAAGAGTGAAATAGCTTTTGACAAACATTATATATGTTAGTCATGTTCTTAGCTAAGGGGACGAGTAGAGCTCCGGAGATAACTGTAAGAGCGAAAAGCATTATTAATAACCCTCGAATTATAGTGGTTAAAGATACTGAACTCCCCATAAAGTACTTCACTAGAATTCTCAGCAATTCGTTTAAATTAAACCCAGTTAAGGTGAATATGGGTATGGGTTTTATTCTACCATTCTTCCAAACTCTACAGTTGTATTTGTTCTCTGTTCATTAGGTCTACTTTACTTAGTACCACAATAACCGGTTTATTACCTATACGTATACGTAGTTATACGGATTTGCTCGCTCCATTAAGGAGTAGTAAAACTCATTGTACATTGTAAACAGGTAGAGTACATGGTCGGCTAGGAACTTGATCGCTAGAATCGCTTAGCAATAAGGTTTTAAAACTTGAACAAATATTCATGGAAGATGGCGAACCTCATGAAGGATCCTATAGTATGTATATGTCAGGGTAGCTCTTCCTCGTTCCAAAAATGAACATCAGTAGTCAACTATTTCAGGAGGAATAGCAAGGTAGGTTTGCGCTGATTTATCTCCAGTTCTGCGTAAATGACGAGGATAACTTCTGGAATCTCTCTAATTCCTCTTCTAACACAGAGCATACATTGGCATCATGGAAGGCAGGTACTTATAAATGTGCAAAACAATGTATCTTTCAATGGTGATCGAACATGAGTGGGTCTAGGTATCAGTTACTACCGCACTGTGCCACTCACGCTAAAGACTTAATTATTGTAGCAACATGTGACGGTGCATCCACGGTTGGGCAAATTGGTAATGAAGTTGCGAGGAGATTGACTAAGAGGTACCCAGATAGCGTTAGAATGTGCTGTTTATCAGCTGTTGGTGCTGGAAGTGAAACACATATAAAAATCTTCCGAGAAGCAAAGACAGTCATCGCTATAAATGGCTGCCAATTAATGTGTGCCTCTAATATATTAAGGCAAAGGGGTTTAAAGATCACTTATGAAGTAACAGTTGCGAAAGAGGGAGTTAATAAACTACCATCACTGGACTACACAGATGAGGAAGTAGAGAAAATAGTGGAAAAATAGTCAATGAATTCCTCCAAAAGAACACTAATAATCAATCCAGTCAAGTTAATATCTAAACCGCTCCGCAAAGACTAATAACTCTATTCTCTTTTCTACAAAATAGAGAAGCACTACAACAATCCATCCAAAACAATCCTTCTTCGCTGGGTAGTATACGCCTCAGTAAGTATAGTTCTTTATATCTTTTCTCATATTACTCGATCTCGTAATCAACGGTAGGTATACTCATTAATGAAGCATTGTCTCCGCCGTCTACTACTTTACACCTCTTCCTCACATGTAGGAACCCTTCGAGACAAGTGCCCACTTGAAGAGTGCTTGTTTCAAATACTCGTATCTAGAGGGTAATATTACGGCTAGAAGTACTAGTAAGTTGTCCATTGAACTGTCTTCACATCTCTCTTCGTGTCTGGCTTCTTAGACGTAAAATTAGGTACTTTTCCGACCTGATCTAGAACCCTTAACATCTAATAATACTGGTCCCATAGATATTAACTTAGGTAGAGGTAATGCTCTATAACCACAACATAGTATTCCTATGAGTAATCTTTCTGTTTTTAACGATGGGGTTCTAAAACGAGTAAACGTTTAGGATTGATTCACGAATAAAAACGATTACTTAGAAATTATTACAGCTGAAAGCTCGTTTAAAGCTAGGGCTCAGTCTAGGGAAATCTAACCCTTAAGAAGTTTTTATATTCATCTATAGACTTTGTTTCTTCAGCTTTCACACCATGTAATCCAGCTAAGTAAACACTTGTTAAACCAGCTATGTATGAACCGTAAAGCATCTTAGATAGTAGGTCATCACCTAATAACTTCAGTACTTGTAGGTCAACACCTCTACATCTTAAGTAATCTATGAGGAACTCAATAACTAAGTCATCATCCCAGATAACTAAAGACT
>Ga0185307_1001617_pt1 | contig 12233 bp, 9 predicted proteins | sample LHCtaG_FD_128010 | JGI IMG/M metagenome (GOLD analysis project Ga0185307, IMG submission 128010) | Hot spring microbial communities from Little Hot Creek, USA to study Microbial Dark Matter (Phase II) - LHC4sed_matched (SPADES... | ecosystem: Environmental > Aquatic > Thermal springs > Hot... | reverse complement strand
GAAGGGAAGGAGAAGAAAGAGAGGGAGAAGAAGGGGGCCGCCAAGAGTAAGGCGCTTGACGACTTCATAGATGAGCTCTTGGGAAAGAACATCGCCATGAAGCTGCAGGGCGGGGAGGCGATCGCGGGGAGGCCCTTGGAGACCAGCAAGTTCTGGGTCAAGGTCGAGGACGCCAGCGGCAATATCGTCTACGTCAACAAGGCCTTCATAACCACTATCCACCCTCGGCGAGAAGAGCTGACGTTAATAAAGGGCGCCTAGAAGCCAGCTTTAGCTGGGATGAATGGCAAGGGCTTGAACGCGCTTCCAGGTCGCTCGCTCTTAAAATCTCAAATCTTGCACGCAGGTTCGGCGCTCATTACAGGTAAAGAGGGCCTGCCGACTTTAGCTCTTGGCCACCGCTACGCCCAGCTCCTTAAGCGCTCCCACTAGGTTTGGAAGGTCGTTGCTACGTACGTAGACCTCCTCCACGCCGCCCTTTGCCGTGCAGACGTCTACCGCTGTAAATCCAAGCTCTTCTGGGAACAATATGTCCATCATCTTCTTCCTCCACTTCATCATTCTAGTCCTGAGCTCCACCTTGGTGACGGCCTCCCAGGGTACGAACACCTCCTCTCTAGCCTTAACCCCTTTAACTACGTGTATGCCGCTGCTCGTCAACTCTATGCGAAGCGGTGCCGACGTCCTCGCCATGACTACACCGCGCAGGAGCATTACCCCCACATATACCGGGGAAAGCGATTAACGCTACTGCCCAGTAAGGGACGTCGATCTCCCTATCATCGTACTTTACGTGGCACCCCCCCCCCACGGGCCCCTCTTACACGACGCGCCCTCTAAGCTGCACAGCTCACTACATTCGATGACCTGAACAGCAAAGATGGTACAAGTAAGAGCGCACAGCGCGAAAGCCACTATAGCTAAACATGCAAGAAGCTTTGCCTGTCCATTTACAAAAGACTCGTAGTCTACAGAAGGCAATTCATGGCCTTTAGACATGGCCTTTAGCCCCTCTCAAAAGCCCCGTCCCACCCCTATTCCTATTTCCTAACTCCCCAGGCCCTGCGCGTAGCTTGCAAGTAGCCCCTAAAAAGCATCCTAAAAAAGCACGTGAAGCCCCGTGAGCGCTGTCAGCAACAGGTCTGCCGAGGACAGCATGCCCAGCCTCATCTAAGCCCACACCATCGCATCGACTCGAAACGCAACTCCACCGAAGCTCGGGATGGTGGGTAAAAATGCAACATTGCAACTAAGGCCCAATGAAGGGGGAGGGAAGTGAGGGCTCGGCGGAGGAGTTCATTGAAGTGCATACAATGGCAATGCAATGATGCGATGAAGGCTGACGGTCAGGCCTTCAGACTCCATCGCTACATGGGATGGCAATGAAATGGTCTGATGAGAGTGATGGCGAGAGGGGCTCGCCATCACTACACCGCGATGTCGCCGTGAGGTCCCTCACGGTAGGCTAAGTGGTTTAGGGGACTAGCTCAGCCGACTGGGCTGCTAGCCTAGCTAGGGCTCGGCGAGGTTGCTTGCAAAAGGTTGAGGCGACTTCAAGCGGCTGGAGCCGCTGGAGTTGCTGGAACGCATTCGACCGCTGCGCTACCCGCTCCTCATGTACTCCTCGATGTAGTCCCACTTCTTGGTGCTGCAGAACCTGCCTACAGCGGCCAGGAGCTCGCCCCACGGGCCTCTCGGCTTTAGGGACATCGCTAGCAGGGGGAGGATTGCGTCGACTATATCTAAGCCGATGATTATCCACTTGCTCGGGTCCTCGCGGGAGGCCGCTGGCTCCCTCGAGCGGTCTACTTTTTCAAGCGCGCGGGTCGAGCTTTTGCCGATGCACAGTCCATCGTAAGCGACGCCTATTTCATGCCAAGTAGTCGTGCCTTTCTCGCCATTGGCGATCAGCTCCTTGAAGTGCTCGACCCTCTCTATCACGTCGCTCACCACTTTCAAGCATCGTGTTTGCGTGTTCAAGTCTTTCAAACAGGTGTTTAAAAAGTGTTTACCCCCGCACCCTTAAAAGCTTTCGTCGCCGCTCGCTCGTCAGGCAAGCGTCCTCGCGCCCGCGTCTACTCCTAGCGCTTGAGGCCCGCTTACCCCCTCCATGCTTGAACACGGTCGAAAATCCGGTCGTGCAATTATAATGAGCGGAAGCCCAGTTACGTTCAAGCCATGTTCACATGTCCGAACGCGTATTCAAATCATGTCCATTCATGGAAGGCCCTAGGCTCTGAAAGAGCCTCGAGCATCTTAGGTTCGATATACTGGTTCGGACGTACCTCAGCGGAGATAAACTTATCTTCCGTGGCAGTATTCCATGTAACGGGTCTTGTGCACAATATATACGCTTTACATGAGGTCGGTGGAACAGCCGTTTTGATGGCGAGATGGGATGCAAGAACAGCTGCTGAGATGATACAAAAGTATAGAGTCAATTTTTGGCTTAACATACCCACTGTAGTAATAGACTTTGTGAATTTGCCTGATATCGAAAAATATGATCTATCAAGCTTAAAGGTGGTTGGAGGCGGAGGCATGCCTATGCCTAAAGCTATTGCAGAGAAACTCGAAAAGTTAACAGGATGTCGTTATATTGAGGCATATGGCTTCACAGAATCTTTCTCCCAAACGCATGTAGTCCCACTTCATCGTGTCAAATATACATGCGCCGGCATACTACATTTTGGAACGGACGCATTAATCATTGATCCAGAGACAACCGAAGTTCTACCTCCAGGAAAGCCAGGTGAAATCGTGGTCTCTTCACCCAATATGTTTGTGAGGTATTGGAATAAGCCCAAAGAAACGGAAGAGGCGTTTATTGAGATAGGGGGGAGGAAATACTTTAGAAGCGGTGATTACGGTTACATGGATGAAGATGGATACTTCTTCATACTAGATCGAATCAAAAGGATGATAAACCGTGCTGGGTTCAAAGTATGGCCTGCTGCTATGGAAAATGAATTGTATAAGCACCCGGCTGTAGCTGAAGCATGTGTTATTGGTGTGCCTGATCCTAGAGTGATGGAGGAAGTCAAGGCATTTATAGTTTTGAAGGAAGAATGGAGGGAGAAACTCATCAAAGGAGACATCACTAGAGAGCAGCTTGCTAGTGAAATAATAGAGTGGTGCAAACAGAGGATGGCTAAATATGAATATCCACGTATAGTAGAATTCGTAGATTCTCTTCCGAAGACAGCTTCGGGCAAAATACCCTGGAGACTCCTCCTTGAGGAGGAACGCAAAAAATCGCAAGGGAGAAATAGAAAATGAAATATTTATTTTTTAGCTGAAATAACTGAAAATAAAAATGGAAAATTAACGCTCTTGCTTTCTAAAGAATAAGGTCTATCTTCAACTTTATTAACATAAGCTCCAGAAACCACTTTTACCAGTCTCGATAAACCATCAGACTCATGTCCGGAATAGCAAGTGAGGTTTAGAGCCAAAGATGGGATGATGTGGCATCATCAAAGCTCTATAGACTATCTAGATGAATCATATTTCGGTATGGAAACTGAATTCAAGGAGACTGGGATAGTTAATCCCTCAAATCTACGCTGTGGAGTTTGAGCTTGGAAACCCAGGTTCTAAGCCTCACTTACTGCTGGACGCATAATTTGGCCTATCATTGATTAGCAAAGCGATATGACCCTAGCCAATGCAATAGGCAACTCATATGGCTATTCTTAAGCGGTTGAGAGGCCAAGGCCCGCATAAGCCTTATCTCGATAGCGAGGACATTGAAGCTACTATATGACGGAACTGTGACGAGACTGGAGATGCGGATCCATTAAGGGCGCGTGTGGGGTCAATAGTCTACAACTACAAGAAGGTTGAAATAGAAGTAAGTCGATACGAAAGCGCGTTTGAAGGGCTTTTCAGAGAAAAGCCCTATGGATTGAAGCGAGAAGTGAGTGAGGAGCAAGTGAAGGGGGAGACGGGGATACAGGAGAGACTGGAGCAGTCTCTGGGATAAGGAGGGCTCTAGAGATCATCAAGGAACTGGGGGAGATTTTCAAGACTGCAAGCCCCTATAGAGACTCCATCATCTACTCACTCAACCATGAGAGGCAGCTCTATGCCGTGGCCAACCTACGCGGCCTAGAAGCGGTCAGGCTAGGAGGGCCGAAAGAGAAAGAAGGCTAACACATATGGAGACGGTTACCGTTGGCGCTCCCGTAGAGGTTGTAGTCCACGTCAACCCGATTGGCAGCGTGACGAAATACAGAGTGAGATGGGAGGTGTTAACGCCAAAGGCAGTGTCAACACCCAGTGCCAGCATATGCTAACACCTAGTTGAGTGGGCTGGCGTTAATGGCTTAGGTGTAGAGGTGGGGTTGGGCTTTTATTAAATTCTCATTACGAATACAGTAACTTGGGGCGTTATCATTGAAGTCGTGCTTCGTCTTCGGAGACTCGAGGAGCATGTTACGCCGCCACTACACTATAACGCGCCGGCATTGGCGAAAAGTGGAGTCGAAATCGAAATTCACGATACAAGACCGTCGACCATGCTCGAACTAGCCCCATCATACATAAAGCTCATAGCAGAGATAACTAATGCTCAAGTTTATCAATATAATTGACTGAGATTCTTAGTTTTCTACAATGTTTTCTACAATTGTTCTGCGAACTTCGACAATGAAAGAAGAAATGAAGCAAATATGATGGTTGGAGTTATGCCTAGTAGGGGATGAATTCGACTACAAATCCCTAGCCAAAGTGAGTTAAGGTATCTCCGTTAAGAGCAAAACAGCCATCTTGGAGTCGAGGATTAGAAGCTATTGGACTGGCACTCTTCCCATTCGACATAGATCTTAATTAGTCGTTATTCTTCACGGAAAATTCAGAAGTTAGTCTACGTCTTAGTCTACATCCCTGAGAAAATACTACAAGAAAAATACGATGAAAGAGGGAACCCACAAAGCCCTAGCAGAGATCATTGATGAGGAGCTCGTTTTCAAAATAAAAAACGAGGAGCTCTACATATACTCCAGAGACTCGGTATGCAAGACAATGCTTGAAGATGCGCGGAAACAGAAGGCCTAGAGGGAAAATGTAGAGATTAGAGACGTTGTTGAGATAGTTTTAAGTTCCGTAAAATGAAGGTTCTGCATTCTTGTATTTTTAGCACCTCTACAATCGAATAAAGCTGTCAAGAGGGTCTCATGTAATGTAAATTGTTTAGTTATTTAAGAATAAAAAATAAAAAATATAAGAATATTTTGCTAATCGCTGCTCGGCCTTTGAATTTCTTCAAAAAAGGCCTCAAGGCATTCCCTGGGAGGAGGCGGCGTTACCAGACTTACTACGAAGAATACAACTAGGCTAACGGATAACGGCACCACAACAGGGTGCAGTTCTAGAGTCAGCGGAGGGTAGAAAAGGCCGCAGGCCAGTAACAGAACGCCCACAATTGTTGCGGCTATGACGCCCTCCTTGGTTCCCCTCCTCCAAAACAGCCCGAGGAGGGCAGCGGTGATCATACTATAACCTGGACTAGCAATGAGGTCAAGCATTCTTGCTATTTCTACTGGATAGAGATACGCGAATATCGTACTTAGCGCAACGACCACGGCGCAAATGATTTTCGTCCACAAAATTTTCGCTTCATCTCTCATCGTCTTTCTAGCAACTCCGATGAGGTCGTTAGACGTGAAGATGGCGGCCGTCATGAGTTGCGTGGCAGCCGTAGAAATCGCTGCAGCAAGAACTCCGAGAATTACAAACATCACCCAAGCAGAGGGTGTAAATTTCTTGATTGTTACAAGGACTGCGACGTCCGCGGCCTTGCCAGTAAGTCCAGGGGAGAGATATGGTGCAACTATGTTCCCCCACAAGTACGCACCAAGATATACAGCAAATCCCCCAATTACCAGCCATGCAAATGTAACCTTCTTAAGCACGTCTTCGCTCCTCATTCCCAGAGTGGCCTGAAGTACGTGCGGCCAGCAGAAGACTGTAAATCCGGCTATAGCTATACTCATAGCATAAGATATGGTGTAATAGCCTAAGCCCATCTTTACCGGGTCTTTCTCATACAGAGCTACGGCCATCTCTGGTATGCTCTTTCCAGAGGCTGACACGACCCAGGCGAGGGAGCCCAAAAATGCTAGCATCATTATTGTTCCCCACATAACATTTGCCCAAGCAACGCTTCTCATCCCCCCTAGATATATCAGTATAAGCATAACAGCTGCCATATACAGTACACCGGCTATATACGGCAGACCTACAAAAGCTTGTAGAGCGGCGCCGATCGCGGTTATTTGTATCCCTATGTAGGGGACTATGAAAGTTATTAGGATCACTGCTAGCATCACTCTAACGAAATTCGAGCCGTATCTTCTACTAAGTGCTTCGACGGGCGTTATCACGCCGTATTTCTCTCTTGCTTTGAAAAGCTTTCTACCTATTACCCATATAGCAATAGCAAATCCGAGATGAGCGAGAAATGGGTATAGGTGATAAGCAGGGCCGCGAAGATATAAATAACCAGCAAAGCCGAAAAACGTCCAAGCACTGTAAATGACGAAGGCTATCCAGAAATAGCTTACAATAGTGCCAAGCGCCCCCCCAGCAATCATGTAATCAACTGCGGTTTTCTTGCCGATCTTATAGCCCCATACCCCTATGCCAACTATCACGATTGTGGCCGCAGCTAAATATGCTAGAAACTCTATCACTTTGTCTCACCTCGCCTTTTTTTCGGTTTGGAAAAAAGGTAGACCCCCCAGCTAACAACCCAAATCGAAAAAACCACGAAATGAAATGCTAGCATCGATGGCATCCATCCGAAGAACAATGGATTCTCCACTGCTACAAAAGGCCAGACAACCACCATTAACAGAAGCGTAAAAGCGCATATACATAGCATTGCTAAACTTCTCTTTTCCATGGTCTCTGTTCTAAAAGATATAGTTTTAAGTATATTTAAATCTTTAGGTTAAATGAGGTTGTGCCTAATCTCCTTCCCACCTGAAAGGCGAGGCTTTCAGTTGTAAGCTACTTTACGGCTAAAGCTGAGAGTTCTTGGCGTTGAGCTAGGGCTTTACACTTTCAGCCCCTCCTTTACAATCCGGGGTTTTTGCGGAAGACATCTCCAGCGCGTCTTGGGTTCAGATTCCACTAGGCCCGCATCTCATTAGGCGCAAACCCCCTACATAGGCGTAGGAAGCCCCTTAGTTGGGTTATGTGTAGTGGTCGGATAGTCCAGGGAGAGCAACCGCGAACTGCAGTACGCAACCTCCCAGCTATCCTTAGTGAGTCCATAAAAAGTTTCGATCTTTGCAATGCCATAGAAAACAGGGAACGTTCTTCGTCCCCTCCTCTTTTTACGTGAAAAACGAAATAAGCATTGAAGACAAAAACCTTTGAAATGACAATAGCGAATGAGTCGCTTTAGGCGTTCGCTTATATGATCAGCGAAGAGGAGCTTGCAGCTGGATCGATTGACGGTCGATGAGATGGCATCGAAGATAAGGGGGCCCAATCCGCACCTCCTGACCGACCGCGCACTTCCCGAGCTCCTCTCCTCATCGCTTTCCCCAGCTCAGCGCCTCGGCTGAGGGCCAGTCGCGCGGGGCTTTCAACCCACCACACGAGTGAAGGGACTTGCCTTTAAGCAAAGGAGGTGGTTCCGTAAAGCTCGCTCCTAGGTCGAGGGCCTCGGGCCGAAGCTGTCAAGGAGCTAGAGCGGCGACGTGGAGGAGCCCACACGATAGAGCGGCGAGGCCTCAACGGGTTGCCATCGAGAGGCCTCCATCGATTGGAGGGACACCTTCTCCCTCTACGTGGGCTATGACAAGCTACATTAGGGCGAGGAATGAAGTGCGTAAAGTGAAGAAATGCATCAAAGGCACTCCTGCATAAGCTTTCGGAATCTCATAAAGGGAGAATTGAAAGAAAATCCTCCTCACGACCTCTAGAAAACTGAGCTAGCGCCCGCAATGTCAGTCGGCTTGTGCCGAGCGCGTCGGGTCAGGCCTGACACGGCCTATAGCATAGGCCCTCACAGGGCCCTCAGGGGGAGCGAGCCCTCCTTCTGAGAGGGCCGTCCCAGCTGAGACTGTAAGACTCTTCAGGCCCCGTTAGAAGAGGGGACCCTCCCCCACCCCTCTTCAGCTCGAACAAGCAAAAATGCCGAAAGAAGACCAAGAACATCCATAAAAGAACATAAGGAGCAACCACAAAGCCTTAATTAGAGAGTGAAGCCTTATATGTTTGCGTCGCTTACACTCACTTTGAGCTAGAGGCTGTGTGAAACGATGGAGATATTAAAAAGGGAGGATTGGATATTTTACGAAATAACCGATGAAAGCGTAAGGGAATTGAGAAAGAGGTACAGCAAGATAAGAAGATGGGTCATTGCAGATTTTCTGAGGAGAAATGCAAGAAGATATCCAGAAAAAACTGCATTAATATTTAATCATCCGGATGGAAGGGAAATAAGGTTAACGTATCCTGAGCTTGATAGGGAGGCAAACAAAGTTGCAAATGCCTTGCTGGAACTTGGGTTAAAGAAATATGACCGGGTAGCCATACTTGCGCACAACACTTTACATCACGTTCTGACAATATTCAGTTGCGCCAAGGCAGGAGCAATATACCTCGGCCTGAATTATTTAATGTACGGAAAAGACCTGGCATACTGCATAAACCATGCGGAGGCGAAGGTTCTGATAGTTGAGGACTCCCTGTTTCCAAGGCTTGAACCGGCCTTAGACCAGCTGAAATCTGTGGAAACTTTCTTGTGGTCCAATCAGGGATCAGGGATGGGGGCCAAAGAGGGATGGATGGATTTTGATGAGTTTTACAAAAACTCCAGCACTTCGGAGCCTGATACAATCCTCAACATTGAAGATCCCGTCCAGATGACCTACACGAGCGGAACGGAAACTTTACCGAAGTGCGTAGTTCACACGAACGAGTCCCTAATTGCGCAGTACGTGGGATGCATAATAGATGGGGGATACACCTCAGACGACATCCTGCTTAATACGATGCCAATCTACCACTGTGCCCAGCGAGATGTGTTCATGATGCCCATCTTCTACATCGGCGGGACAAATGTTATGATGATTGAGCCTAAAGTCGACCTAATCCTGCAGTACATCGATAAGTACAAGCCCACGATGCTCTTTCTAGCTCCGACTGTCTGGATTGGTTTGCTAAGACATCCAGATTTCGATAAGTATGACCTCAGCTCACTAAGGAAATGCTACTATGGGGCGTCCATCTTCCCAGAGGAGCCTCTGAAGGAACTGATGAGTAAATTGCCGCAGGCGAGGTTTTACCAGTACTACGGCCAGACGGAACTTGCCCCGTACCACACTGTGGCAAACCATGAAGAGATACTTGAATACGTTAGAACTGCCGGAAGAAGTGGCTTAAACATAGAATCAAGACTTGAAAGTGACGATCACAAAGAGATCACTGAACTTGGAGTTCCGGGTGAAATCTGTGCAAGGGGGCCGCATGTGATGCTCATGTACTACAAAGACCCGGAAAAGACTGAGCAGGCCTTTAAGTGCGGCTGGTTCCATTCCGGTGACGTCGCGCTCATGTACAAGAAAGGCTATTTCGAGATCGTCGATAGAAAAAAGGATATGATAAAGACTGGAGGGGAGAACGTTTCAAGCAGAGAGGTGGAGGAGGTAATTTACAAGCATCCTGACGTCTGGGAAGTGGCTGTCGTTGGCTTGCCGCATGAAAAATGGATTGAAGCTGTGACTGCAATTGTTGTTCCAAAGCCTGGCAGGACCATAAACAAGGATGAAATAATAGAATTATGCAGAAGGGAGCTCTCGCCGTTCAAAGTCCCGAAGGACGTAATTGTGCTGAAGCCTGAAGAGCTGCCGAAAACACCTTCAGGCAAAATTATGAAAAGAGAGCTCCGGTTGATGTTTAAAGATCACTACAAGGGAAAGGGGAGCTAATGTAGGGTGGACGTGCTTCAATTCAACAACCTTGAAGAGTTGATTTGTTTGGCTCACTGCAGAGCCATTTCAGCCGGTACATCCAATTTGTCACCTTTGGCTTTTGGTGAAGTTAGTTAAGGAAGCTATAATCGTTCCAAGAAGTGATACCAAAAGCCAATAGAATCCAGCGTGAAACACGAACATCTCTATGTACTTGCTCCTACCGATGATGAACTCTAAAACTCCTACACTATAACAACAAGACCTCCTGTCAGGCCCGGTACCAATACATCCCAGGCCGAATTCCTTTTCAATTCTCTTTTCATAAGACTCTGAACTCATGCACTAGGGTGTCATCGAAGTAAAGGCTTTCAATTCTCCCTTCATGAGATTCCACTTCGGCTAGATTTTTAAGAGCAATGACCTTCTCATCATCTTTCAATTCTCCCTTCATGAGATTCCGAGGGCAAGACCCCTCGCGGAAAGGTCATGACTGATGTCTTTCAATTCTCCCTTCATGAGATTCTAAAGGCCAAGCGGTTCACCTTGCCGTAGGTTGGATGATCTTTCAATTCTCCCTTCATGAGATTCTATTATTTTATCACCAGCGCGAAAACCCGCGTAAATTCCGCTTTCAATTCTCCCTTCATGAGATTCTCGTCCTGCCCGACTTCGCCACCCTCATCCCCGCTCGCTTTCAATTCTCCCTTCATGAGATTCCGAAAGCTTATATAGGGGCGCCTTCGGCTCGTCCCTTCGCTTTACGTATTCCTCGCCTCCCCTAATATAGCTTGCCGTGAAACTACTTGAAGGGAGAGGGGTAAGGACTGGAAGCCCGTAACAAAGTCTAGGGATGTGATCGCGGGGCTTGAAAGGGCTTCAGGGATTTTGAGGCTAAGAGGGCTAGGGTTAGGAGTTCTTGGGGGGATGGGCTTCAAGTTGAGGACGTATACATGAGGGGGATGAGGTTGAAGGGCTTATTGAGGAGGAGAGGAAAGTTACTGAGAGCCTGAGACGACCGCATAGAAGCGGTTGCGGGCATAATACGTGACGTGGTCTCAAAAAGTATATTGATGTGTTTAGGCCAGCTGCTCAAGCGATCTTCGCCCCGGCGAAGGAATCGGGCGAGCCGGCCGCCCGGTCCATCCCCCGAGAAAGCCGAATCCGGCAAGGTGGTTGGGGTTGGGCCTGAGTAGGGCTGCAGGCCTAGGCGAGAGGCTTTGGGTAAAGGTTTTGGAGGAGGCTGTTGAGGAGCCGATCGATTGAGTGGCTAAATGCTTCAGGTACACTTAACGCATATATCTTGGGCTGTATATGAATTGGACATGGAGGCGGCCATATGAAAGAATTTATTAAGAGAATTGAAGGCTGCAATCTTTGTGAGGCGGCTCAATATAAGGATTTAGTTAACGCGAAGAGCAAGCCATACCTAGAATTCAAGGTCTATGAAGAATGGGTTCCCGAAGAGGTGAAGTGTTTATTTATCGGGGAGTCCCCGCCGGGGAGAGGAGTCTTCTTCTACGACCATCGAGTGGAGGGCACCCTTAGGAGGAACATCTTCAGCCTTTTGGAGATAGATAAGAGTAATTATGAAGGGTTGTGCGAGTTTAGGCGGAGAGGCCTTCTTCTGACAGACGTTTTAAAGTGTAGAGTTAAGAAGAGGAGGAAGATTCCAAAAGGCGTCATAGAAAATTGCTTGGGCATCTTCAAGCACGAGATCGAACAACTAGCGAAGTCGAGGAACGTGAGGAAATTAGTTGTCCTAGGCAGAACCGCGCTAGAGGCCTTGAAGATGCTCGGCTTCAGCGAATTAGAGAGGCTTAGCGTAGCTCGCGATTGTGGAAGGGTCGTGAAGTCTCAGGGCTTTGAAGTACTCCTATGCGCTTTGCCACTTCCTAGGAATAAGAAGTATTGGAATACGCCCCAAGTAAGAGAGACGCTGAAATCTTTTCTAGAGCATGACAACTTAACACAGACATACCAAAATTAAAAATTTAAGCGTAGGCCAATGTTCGCTTTGCGACGACTGGCCGACGATCACTTTAATGAACAGCGCTGTCCTTTCCGCTCTCTTTCCCTACAACCTCGCCTACGTGGTTTCCATATGGAAACCGGATTCAAGGGGCTGGAATAACTCGAATACACGCCGCAACAGTGGGTAGCTAAAGAGTGTGTTAATGCAACTAGCATATAGATTCATCAATTACTCGGGAAGGTACGTAGTATTTTATAGGGCTCGTGCTTTATCATGCCCACGCAATATTTGCTCTCGGAGAAGAGGGGGTCAGCTATAATCCATATTCC
>Ga0185307_1001616_pt1 | contig 12234 bp, 8 predicted proteins | sample LHCtaG_FD_128010 | JGI IMG/M metagenome (GOLD analysis project Ga0185307, IMG submission 128010) | Hot spring microbial communities from Little Hot Creek, USA to study Microbial Dark Matter (Phase II) - LHC4sed_matched (SPADES... | ecosystem: Environmental > Aquatic > Thermal springs > Hot... | reverse complement strand
AAACTTTGCAAACTACTCTTATCTCGCCCTTCTAATACTTGGAGCATTGATTGCCCTTTACGGACTCTATCAAATAATCTGGGCTCTTTCATGGCCATGGGCATGGTATTGGGGATGGGGAATGGGAACGCTAATTACTGGAGTCATTTGCCTAGCCATAGGAGGTTTTGGAGCCTTCACAGCCTTCACAGTTTGGAAACCTAAGATAGTTGACGCAATCGACCAAGGAAGGTATGCTGACGCTTATCAAGTTGCTTCAAACCCCATTCAACTCATAATCGGGCTCATATGCGGCGGCGTTATTCCTGCAATACTACTATTCTTGACCCAACAGAAGCTTTCCGAAATAGTGAGGCCAGCGCCTCCACCTCCACCGCCTGCATAAACCATCTTTTTTCAAACATTTTTTTCAAAGAAGACATTACATGGAAAAATCATATTCGACAAATCTTCTTACGACAGATTTTATGCACGGGGCAAAAATTACACCTTCCCTTTTTGCAATACTCTAGGTTTATCCTGACGAGTTGAGACTCTACTTCTTCCACTTTTTTAACACCCAGTTTTTCGGCGACTTCAAAAGCCAGCTTGGAAGGCTTAGGATTAGCCTTCCTCCAAATACCTCTCAACTCTCTAAGGAAAATGTTGACGCAAACTGGGCCGATTCCTTTGAATTGAAGCAATAGTTCTTCCAGATTTTTGGGGGATTCTGCTTTCTCATGAATTTCTTCAAGGCTTCCAAACTTTTCTAACAAATTCTTCGAGATATTTATCAGGTTTGAAGCCGTGGAAAAATCGTACCTGACATATCCTCCAGAGTCAAGGACTTGGACCAGCTTGTCCCAACCGGCTTTAAGAATCGCCTGAGGAGCGACAAGCCCCTCTTCCTCAAACCTTCTGAAGGTTTTCTTCGCTATTTCTGCAGATATCCTTTTTGCAAACAGGATCGATGCCAAGAACCATTTAAACCTGTCCTCAGGCTTTCTCAAATCTAAGTTAAGCTCTTCAGAATAAATCTTGACCTTTTTCAAACTCTTAATCCTTGAATTCACACATCATTATAAGCATCCTGGTTTTAATGATTTTCCCCAGAAGACCTGAGAGAAGCACTTAACCATTACTGGATTATATACGGTATTATGATGATGCTTATGACTAGGATAAATAAGATGATGTTTACAGCATAGACTATTCTATTTATCGTTTTAATACTTATACTATTGCTCAACTTCTTCCTGCAGAAGAGTTTGAACGCTATCCCGCCGTCCAAGGGGTATAATGGCAGGGCGTTAAAAACTCCCAGATTGAAGTTTATGAACCAAATCCAGAAGAACAGGTTGACTAAGTAATGATAATTCTTTCCGAAAACGATGGATGTGTAGTAGTTTTGAAGAGGTTCAGAGAACGGTATTCTTTCATAAACCCATGGAAATGGAATTGTAGGTATCATCAAGTATATGGTTATGGCCTCTATGGGAGAACGCGTCAATACCGAAGAGTAGTTTTCAAGAACGTCTTTAAGGGGAACGATGCTCATTATCCCTAGGGTGCTAAGGTTCTTACTCAAAACAAAGGTGTAGTTCGAAAAACCGTTTCGAAAAACCTTGAAAGTTATGTTTTCATCCTCTTTCAACGCTTTTCCAATAGCTTTAACGAAGCTATTCCAGTTGGGCGTCGATTCCTCATTAACCCCAATTATTATATCCCCATGCCTCATACCGGCTTGATAAGCAGTTCCGTCAGGAGCTAATCCCAATACGAGCACACCGTCGGCAACCGGCTTAAGCGAGGAGATTAAAAGAACAAAGACTACCAGCATAGCAAAGGCAGCAATAATGTTTGATACGGGCCCTGCTGAAAGAACCATGCTTGCTTTCCTCAATTCAGCCTCTTCAAGTTGTTTCTCATCCACTTCTGCAAAAGCTCCTATGGGGAGAATTAGGAAGAAAATTACTCCTGTGGACTTAACGTTTATGCCATGAGCCTTCGCCTGGGCCCCGTGGGAAAATTCGTGTATAACCATCCCTAATAGGAGCGCTATCCAGCCGTAAACAAGGGGAAGATATGGGTTTATCCCAGGCAGAGATATGTTTATTCGAGGCCCCAGTTCCCTAACCGCCCTGCTGACACTAGGATAATTCAGCATGTTATTTATCCCCTCGATCAGGAAATAGATCATTACGGCACCCATAAGGGGCATTATTATCATTGAAATTAAACCGATTTTCTTGGAAAACCTCATTCTTCCTACTTTATCCATTAACGAGAGCCCAAGTTTCGTTTTGATTAGAATGAAGGGGAATTGGACTTCAACCATGCTTGGCAAGCGTATGCGCATTTAAACATTTTTAGTCGAATCTCCTTTTTAAACATTAGCTTCGAAATTCACGGTCTGCCTTAAGGATTAATCCAATTAGGAACATTTTAGCCTAGGAAGCTCTCGAAGTAAATGGATATAATCTGCTAGAGTTCGGCCCAGGATCTCAGAATTTTAAAACAACGATAGTTTTTGCTTAAATATGTTTTAGGCAGATTAAGCTCTTAGAAAGCTTATAAAATATTTCTCTTCGTTAAAGAGCTTGCTTGATCCTCAAGCCTCTTAACAGAGAGAACCACTTAACGTTTTTGAAGATATTAGTTGCATTCCTCTCAGGCTTTATACTTGGATGGGTTGCTGGCTTGATAGGAGTTGGGGGAGGAGAATTTAGAATACCCATCTTGCTCCATGTACTTGGGCTCCCGCTTCTAACGATGATCCCAGTGAACCTCTTGGTTGGTTTGCTAACGGTATCAGTATCTTTCACGAAACGCTTTCAGCTAGGGCTTTGGGATCAAAATTCTTTGAGAGTTTCTCTCGTAATGTCTGTGGCATCGATAGTCGGTGCATATCTGGGGGCAGAATTAACAGGCAGGATTCCGGAGAAGCCTGTGAGAGTAATGCTTTCAATCTTGTTGATAACACTTGGATTAAAGATCATGATCGAACCTTTAGTACAGCCTCCAGCGAATCCCCGTTTAAAGCTGGGATTCGTAGAAGAATTTTTGATAGCTTTTTTCGCAGGATTAGCCATAGGAGTCGTATCCGGAATGTTCGGCGTCGCAGGAGGAGAATTTAGAATACCGGTATTGATGTACGTTTTCGGGTTTAACGTTATCACTGCCGGAACAGTAAGCCTCCTCGTTTCAATACCAACAATAGCCTCAGGCCTAATGAAACACTACAACATGAAGCATTTGAACAAAGATGCTTTAACTATTGCGATTACGATGGGAGCAGGTTCCGTATTCGGTGCCTTCACAGGAGCCCTATATGTTGAAACCGTTGGAGAAAGCCTCATTAAGATAATACTGGGAGCAATACTGATACTGGCAACAATCAGAATGATGATCAAGCATTAGAATCTTGAATCTTTAGCAACAGCAATAAACAGTTTAAAAAATAAACGGGAAAAATCTATATATGTCATGGTGGCGGAGGAGGCGGTGGGAATGGTGGAGATGTAGGCCTCTTTCTTAAGAACATTAGCACTATGAGGATTACGACTATCACAGCTACGACAGCACCGATGATTAAGAGCCAAGGAATCTCACTTGGAGGTTTTGGAGTTGATGTAGGAGTTGGGGTTGGTGTAGGAGTTGGGGTGGGAGTTGCTGTAGGTTTTGGAGTTGCTGTAGGAGTGGGAGTTGGTTGCGGACTTGTCAACTCAATAGACAGAAGTTCTATTTGTCCCCAGCCCTCTTCAGACTCCCAATAAAGTTTGACGATAAGAGTGCCAAAGCTAACAGGAGCATACCACCATTCTGCAACTACTCGATATGCTTCTGGGGCAGAAGCATATCCCTCCCAACGATACTTATATACCATAAGCTGGGTTGGGCCTACTGTTTCAATTTCTGAACCAAGGAAACTTAGCCTACCATACCCGGTTTCCTCTAAATGATGTACTTCATCATAGCTCCAAAGCTCGGAATATTCGCCAATCCAGACAAACCAAGCCATTAGCATAAGGCTTCCGAACATTTCAGCGTTTTCTCCAGTATACGTTAACTCTCCCATTGTTAACTTTAAGCATTTACCTGTTGACTTAGAGATCCATAGGGTTGCGACTACCGGTTCCTCACCCTCCTCTAAATACCTCCATTCAACTCTCCATGTTGCTTCTCCACTAATGTTATCGTCTCCAAGTATCCTGAAACCTATCTCCCCAGAAGCCGTTTCCTCAGCTGAGTAACGATACTTCGCTGACTTAACATTGTTTAAAAGTATTACAAGATTCTCATAATCTACCTCCTGAGCATGAGAGACCATAAGACTATTACCGGTTAATGAAACCGTTATCAAAACTATTAAGCAAAGTGAGATTAGTTTATGACCCGCGTTTCTTAATGAACTCATTTCACGGATGCTTGACCTATGAGTATATAAAGGTTTCCATAAATAATCCACAAGCCATGCTCTGAATCACATTCTCAAAACTTATCTTTGAATTAGGTTGTAGGCAAGCCAAATCTTATCCTGCTTTAGCGTTACAATTTTAGTCGAGTAATAGTTTTATCCATATAAAATTATGGTTTAAAAAACACTAACCATCAAAATAAAGGCGAATTATGAAGATTAGAGAAAGAGTTTCAGTTCTTCTAACCCCAATTATAATTGCAACATGTCTGGTGTTCCTGCTCTCAGATACTACTCGAGTAAGTGGAGAAGAGATTCAGTTTATCAAAACGTTTTATCCTTCGGACGATGCATACGTGTCTCTTTTAAATCCTAATGATAACTATGGGAGCACGGAGTATATAGGTATTAAGGTTGACACCATGCTTCCAAGGGACTTATGGTATTCATACATAAAGTTTGACCTCGACTCTCTCCCCCCAGGGTCAGTCATATCGTCAGCAACAATGCGGCTATACGTGTACAAGTTTCCTCCCCCTCCTGATCGTAGGATTATGGAGTGTTGGCTTGTTTCTGAAAACTGGGAGGAAGAAACAATCACGTGGAGCAATCAACCTCCCTCCACCGATCTCGTGTCTTCGACGCCTATTCCGAACTCGGAGGGTTGGATCTCCGTTGATGTCAAAAGTTCTGTTGAGAAATTTACCTCTAAGGATGCTGCGGGATACGTTCCGAACTATGGATGGATGTTGAAAGACACGGATGAAAACTCTCCGACGCAATACGCTATGTACTCTAAGGAAGCGATTTTCATACCGCCTACAGACCTGAAGCCTCGCTTAGAAATTAGTTACTATCCTCCCCACTTAGAGCTAAGCGTCCCAAACAGTCCAATGCATGCTGGCGAATGGGTAAAGATGACGGTTTATCGTAAGACTCAGAACGGGGAGGCGATTACCCGTGGAAACCTTAAGGTTAAGCTAAGCTCCACGTCTTCAAAAGGAAAGTTTGCATTAACCCCTGGTGGGACGGGCATAATTGAGCTTACAATACCTAATGGCCAAGGCCATAGGGATTTCTACTATTACGACGAGAATGTTGGGACATGGACGATAAGCGTATGGACTGACCAGTATTCTCCATACGGTGGGGATGAGGAACCCGTATCCGTTAAGCCCGGGCCCTTGGATCATTTCGAATTCGACCCGATTCCTTCTCCACAGATTGTTGCAAAGCCTTTCACAATAACCATAACCGCCTACGACGCCTTTGGGAACATTAAGACCGATTACACAGGTACGAATTCTCTTTCAGACACCACCGGTACTATAGAGCCTAAGATGACGGGCGCATTCGTAGACGGAAAGTGGACTGGTGACGTGGTGATAAAGAAAGTCGCTAAGAACGTTAAGATAACCACAAAGGGAGCGGGCAAGACTGGTGAAAGCAATGCTTTTGAAGTTAAGGCTGGCCCACCAGTCAAACTTACTATAGAGCCTTCAGAATTCGAAATGAACGCCGGGGAAACATACTCCTATCTTAATATCACACTGAGGGATGCTAACGGTTTCGAGACAACCTCCACCTCTACGATACTGGTAAGTCTTTCTACGACCTCTCCTGAAGGGGAGTTCAGAGACTATGAGACGGGGGAGAAGATAACGAAGATAAGCATACCTGCTGGCTCAAGCAGTGTTAAAGTAGATTATTACGACAATAGGGGCGGAACCTGGACGCTAAGGGCTTCGGCCACAGGCTTAACCCCTGGGACGGCAACAGTAACCGTGATAGCCGACACGACGCCGCCTGAAACAACTATAAGGGTTGGTCTTCCCAAGCACGTTGTCGGAACAACTATTTACGTCTCTTCCTCAACAAGCTTCTCCCTTTATGCAACGGACGATGCCAGCGGCATTAAAGAGACTAAATACAGGATAAACGGAGAGGCTTGGAGGAACTATGTAAGAGAGTTCAACCTCTCCGGATATTCTGACGGCATGCATGAGATAGAATACTACAGCGTCGACACTGCTGGTAACAAAGAGGCTAGTAAAATTCTAGAGGTCTTTTTAGATAGCACTCCTCCATTGATTGGAGAAGCCTTTCCAGCGGGAAGCCTTTTCCAGAAACAAAAACTCGTATCTTTCACAGTAAGCGTTAAGGATTTGGGTTCAGGAATTAAAGAAGTCAGATTGATCGTAGACGGAGTTTTCCAAGGATTAATGACTAAGAGTGGAGATAAGTATACAAAGACCATAAGTCTAGACGAGGGAGACCATTCTTGGAGTATTGAAGCCGTCGATAATCTCGGTAACTCTAAAATTACTGAAGAATACTACTTAACGCTAATAGTTGACGAGGCTCCGCCGACGATAACAGGATTGTCGATACCGTCAGCTCCTGTCTGGGGAGAATCCGTTTCAATATCGTGCATGGTCTCTGATGACAAGTCTGGCGTTAAGAACGTTACCCTCTACTACTCGACTAACGGAGGGGTTTCATGGTCGAGTATAAGCATGAACCTTATTGGAAACAGGTATTTCGCTGCAATACCCTCTCAGCAACCATTCACAAGAGTTCAGTGTTATATCGAGGCTTCCGACAATGTGGGGAACATTTCTCAAACAATGTTTGAATATACGGTTAGCCTGCCGATGTGGATATACTTGGTAGTGGCATTGGTATTAATAGTAGTTGCCACAGTATTTTTGTTGAAAAGAAGGAAGAGAAAGAAGCCTGAAAAGCCTGAGCCCAGCCCACCCCAAGAGGCTCTAGAGTCTAAACCGGAGGAGGCCCCGCCCCCTGCTTGGCAATATCCTGAAGAAGTCCCCTATAAGCCTCAGGAAGCGGTTTTACCCAAGTTAGATTACAGCACTGATTTATACAAAGAGATTAAAGAAATCAAGATATTCCCGGAGGAGGAAAAGAAGGAGGAAGAGCAACTGACTGAGGAGGCTGCCTGGGAAGAGGCCCCGTCGGAAGAAGAGGAAGCGCCTTCAATCTTTGAAGAAGAACCGTCTCAACAAGTAACAGAAGAAGATTTAGAACCCTAGAAAAGAACTCATAGACAATTTACTCAATTAACACTTTATTCGACGCAAGTTCGGCAGACAGACTACAAATCCTTAAATAAAAACTCGCTTTTTAACATAGATTGTTATGAAGAAGGGTTTGAGCGCTGAAGAAGTTGCAACCTCCATATTAGAGAACCTTGGCTACTTGATTTTAGAGAGAAGAAAGCAAGTGGTTTCCGGAGGAGTTAAGGTCGCGGAGATAGACCTTGTCGTCAAGGATCCTGAGGGAAGCGTTTTTGCAGTCGAGGTCAAGTCAGGAAAAGCCTCTGTAACCGATGTTAGGCAGGTCTACAGCAATTCTAAACTGATTGAAGCAAAGCCCCTCCTTGTTTGCAAGGGTTTCTCAGACTCCTCTGCAATAAGCCTAGCCAGCGAGTTGAACGTAAGGTACCTCCTTATGCCGGAGTACTATCTTTTCACACTAGAAGACTTTAAAGAGGTTGCTAAGGAGATAGTTTACGACCTGCTAACCCTATACTTGTCGCCTGATATTAATAACCTGACTGAAGAAGACATTAAAGTCGTCGAGGCAGTATCCGGTTCAAACAGCTTCAGCGAAGCTGCTGGGAAACTTGATATTACTGAAGAGGAGCTGGGAAGGAAAATCTCGAATCTAGGGTTCTTCAAAATCGGCGAGAAACATTCTTTCAATGATTTAAGACTGCAAGCATTGCTTATTAAAAATAGGTGGAATCAAATGAAACTGTTTGAAGAAATTAAACGTAAGATGAATAAGTTAGAGTGAACAAAAGTTACCACGGTTACGTTTTCCTAAATTTTGACAAAATGATACATATTTTTAAAAACGACAATTGTAAGCTATCTCTTAATCTCTATGGGAGTGTTGCTAGACTTTATGAAATACAGGTTTCCTGTTTTCTGAATTATTTCCTTCTTAATCTTTATTGGTCTCATGCTCCAGATTAAAACTTCACCCGGCTCATAGACTTCTAATACAAGGTTTTTATCAGAGGAAGAATATCCTGAAACAATGCCTCTCGGCATAAGGTATACGTCCTTGAGACCTATTGCTGCTAAATCGTTCTTGACTGGAGAAAAAATATGTAGCCTTACACCCATGGGCTCTATTCTTAAAGGTATTTTCTCGTCTACTCCAACTAGCTTAGCCTCTCCACTGAAATATTCGTATGATACGAATTCTCCCTGCTTCAGTAGCGCGTCTGAAGGAGACACAGATCCTTCTACAATTTCATCATTCTTGTTTATGTTGAAGCTTGCTACAACGCCGTATACACCAATGTTTCTAACAGTTATCCTAGTGAAAATCTTCAAAGGTATGGATTCGTTGTAGGGATCCCGCATCACTACATCCCTACTAGGCAGGCCCGGATGGTCAGGCAGAGGGATACTAGAGTCTTGGAAGGCCAGTGGCTTAACGATCTCTGGCCTGGTTTCTCCTACATTGTCTGTAATATAAACAGGTCCACCGCTCACTGCTCTCGCCACAGCTTGCTGTAAAGCCCAAGGATCGTGGCTTTGAAACATGTCCCAGTCTGGCCAGACTATCTGAGACATCCAGAGCGAATTGTATGCGTTAAAATACAAGTGTAACTTGTTTCTTGACTTTTTATGTGGAACGATATAGTCTATGCAGTTCCTAGAGACTGTTGACCTGAGCCAGTTAAACTGGTTTTCAGGCTGCTGAGCCATGCAGTTTAAAACTTCAATCCCGTTAACGTATGCAGCACCCTCTAACCCTTCATGAAGCTTTCTAGCAGCACCCTCTATCGGAATCTTATTACTATAGGAGTAACCGACGAAAGACTGATTATCGACCTTAACGAAGTCGAAACCTGCTGATCTGATTTTCTCATACAACTTATTGTATAAGTCGAAGGAACGATTAGGATCCGGAATCGCGAATTCGCCCGTATCGACAAGGAAGTCTTTGAGCTCCTCGAAGAGCTCGCTGTTTTTTGCAACACCATTCCAGTGGAGATTAAGCGTGTGCCAGAGACCAACGTATTTAACACCATTGTCCTTAAGATGTTTCACAAGGTTCTTGAAACCGTTTGGAAACTTATTAGGGTCTGGTTTGAAGCTCTTAATAGCGCGTGCGCCTGATTCGGTTTTCAACTCATCCTGCCACCCGTCGTCTATAAGGATGAATCCTGGCTTAATGCCAGATTTAACGAGTGAATCATACAGTTTTAGTATTGCCTGCTCATTAGGATTAAACCACATGCTGTTCCATGAACACCAGCCAAGGAACCTGAACGGCTCGGCCAGAGTCTTGTTTTTCCTCAAAGCATAGGGTTTGCCAAGCGCTTCAAAACATGCTTCATAAGCTTTCCCTATAGCAGTATACGGATCCTCAGACAAGCTAAAGACAGCTATCAAAGCTTTGCTCCACTTCCCTTCAGCTTCCCTGTCTAATACTATGCTAAAACCATTAGACCATTCTGTTATGAATCCTCTCGAACCCTCGTTAGAAACGGCAAGGAGAAAAGCGTAACACCCATCTCCTTCAAGCAATATTTGAGAAGCTTTCAAACCCTTAGGAAGCTCGTTAAGGCTTTTCAAATGAGCAGGAAAACTCCAAGCAGAGTATTCTCTATTCCTCGGTTCCCTGAAACACGGATATTCATACGGAGTATCGGCCTCCCCGAAATATTTCTCAGGATCGTAGGTAAAATGGTATAGTACGAGTCTCCTGTATCCCTCAATCTTACAATGGATTTTCGCAAGAATACCGTTCTTAGAATACCCTTTTTCAACACCAGCTTCAATCCTAAGACATTTTGGAGGATATTCCTCGATCTTAAATGATCCTGAGCAATCCTCGAAAACCAGTTCGAAGCCTTTTCCACGTTCTTTAACTTCTCTAGGTTTCTTTAATTCACCGTTAATTGCGAGAAATGGTTCTAGACTGAAGATAAACCCATTTATTTCAAGAGCAATACTCGAATTTTCAATCCTCTTCTCCATAATTGAGGCTTTTTAATAAAATCAGATAAACCTTTCCATAATCTAGCCCTTAAGCTATGGAATCCAACACTAAGCCGGGAAAAAGAGTTTTTCTACGATCCATCTTATCAATATAATTTTCTTTCTTGAAATGTTGGCAATATGTTTTCATATAATTGTCGGTGAGGAGAAAATAAGGTTTTAACTCTTGATATACGTGATTTAAATGCCTGTCCATATTTTCTGTTTAACCATGTAATTAGCAAGGACATCATTATAAAAATTCCTAAAGCACTAAGAAACTGATTAACCCAAACGATCCTCTCAGAGTGTACGATTTCTAATCTGGGCATTACATAGGTGTTCGGCAAGCTGAAATCCTCAAGCAAAAGATTTCCTCCCTCACTTCTCATGATGAATTTGCAAAGGTCAAAGTTATCTAAAAGAACGTTACTCCTCAAGCTTCCTCTACTTAAAAACAGGTTTACGGTAATATTAGCATCTATCACTATTTGCCTATTCTCAAATTCCGGTAGAGTTAACGTACGTAAGCCTGATGTCCTTAAAGCCGATCCAGCGTAAATCATCCATGATTCCACAACGTAATGATCACAATAAAGCTCTTCATCTTCTGAAAAAAGACTTATCTTTAAGGCCGCTTCCCCCAGGCCACGGAAATACCTGCTTATGGGGCTATAAGCCATTTCAGTCAACTCGTGTCCTACAAGCACAACCCAGTTTATTGCCCTAGGTTTAAAACTATTTTCAAGCCGAGCGCCTTCAACCATAGCCTTTGAAACATGCCACATAACCTCAGGAGGAACATTCGTGTAACCATCCGTGAAGTAGGAGTAAAAATGTAGAAGGACGTAACCATTATTCATAGAATCAATATTGAAGTTACCGTATGCACCAAGCAGAAGCAAAGTTAAGCCTAATATTGCCAGTGTCTTTTTAGGCCCTTCTCTCTTGAACAAGTATGCTAATGAGAAGATGATTATCAATATGACGGTAAAAACACTTAACACGAAATCGATTGTTTTAAGACTAGAATACCAGCCAAATGTCCTAACATCATAAGTCAACCTGTAGGTTCCGAGAGTTTCTTCTTCAGGAATCGACGCATATAAAAGAATGGTGTTTTCCTTCTTCTCGAAAGTTAATTGGAGAAAACGTTTGTCGAAAAATAGTGGAAGCTCCCTCGGGTAAGTTAAGAACGTGTAGGTCGATGGAGCGTAAAAAGATATTGTAAACGAATCATATTCGTTCAACAGAGTGTGAATTAAGCATGTTAAATCTTCCATCGAAGCGTAGTCCACTATTTCTTGATAAGGATCGTTGTAAAAATCTTTACTCAAATATTCTAGACTATTCTTAGCCTCGTAAACCCTGCCCTCTTTAAAGCCGCCAAGTATGCATCCTAAGTATATAACGCCATCCCACGGTCGAATTATAAGGTTATTTAACACGATCTCCGAGCCATTTGGAAATAATAAGTGTGGAACGATGTATTGTCGGGGAATGTAGACAGGGTTTACAGGCAGATCCTTACTGGGGGTGAGCCATAAGTTTGTATATATTTGAGATACGTTGAATTCTTTAGGCAAAACGTAAATACCTGTTTCCTCGACATCTAACGTACTGGAGTTGGAGAAAGCAAAAACTATATAAGCATGGCTATTTAGCTTCAGTTCAACCTCTTCTGAACCCATCTCAATATTGGAAAGAACAATATGGAATACTGCTGTAAACGTAATGACGACGAGAAGTGAAATGGATAGCTTTTTCAGTCTTCCCATTTACTGTTGATAATTGTAGAAGCCAGTTTATAAAGAT
>Ga0185307_1001615_pt1 | contig 12238 bp, 4 predicted proteins | sample LHCtaG_FD_128010 | JGI IMG/M metagenome (GOLD analysis project Ga0185307, IMG submission 128010) | Hot spring microbial communities from Little Hot Creek, USA to study Microbial Dark Matter (Phase II) - LHC4sed_matched (SPADES... | ecosystem: Environmental > Aquatic > Thermal springs > Hot... | reverse complement strand
ACCTGCTTATTGGCACTTGCTTAATGCTTTTCGAGAAGCTTCTTTGGATGAATCTTCCAAAATATCTTTTAATTGCAGAATGGGGGAAATCTTTATTGGTAACCTTCTCATAGGCTCACCTATTGCGCATGTAAAGATTTAAAAAAGAGGTATTTAAGGAATTTAACTTGGTGAGTGTGGAGATGAGGGTGCCTAGATTTTAACATTTTATTATAAAAACCCCGGCAAAAATAGAAGATAGAACTCTTAAAAGAGGCTAGGTGGGATAAAACCATTAATTAAATTAAGAATTTTTTAACAACCCAGTAAATCTGAGCATATTAAGAAGGATTATAACAGTTCTAACCCCTTTATCATGCGATGGAAAAGGTGTTATAAATGTCAAAGTTCACTAAGGAATGGGAAGAACCGAGAACTGGTATAAGGGCTATAATTAGGCCGGAGGCTCCGTTAAGACAGAAGATTGAGCTGGCAGCTAGGCGTGTTGAGACGCAAATTCAATATTTAAATGGCGCCGTACAGTTGCTAACTCAGAGGGATAAGGCGTTATTCTCAAAAATTGTCGACGCCTATTCCAGACATGACATGCAGAGGGCGAGCGTTTACGCGAATGAGCTGGCTGAGCTGAGGAAGATGGCGAACTTCATGATGAACGCTGAGCTAGCCCTTGAAAGGGTTGCCTTAAGGCTTAGAACAGTAACCCAGGTTGGTAATGTGGCAGCTACGCTAGCCCCAATCTCAAAGGTTCTGCAGAGCGTACGCACAGGTGTAGCCGGCATATTTCCAGGAGCTGAACGTGAGCTTAGCGAGATAGGCATACTGCTTGATGAAATAATGATTGAGGCAAGCCAGACAACAGGTATGACGCCGGACTTTGAGGTGGCAAGCGAGGAAGCCCAAAAGATCCTTAATGAAGCAGCCATAGTGGCTGAACAGAAGATGAAAGAGAGATTCCCGGAACTGCCAACTTTAAGGGCTCCAACCGAAGAGCTTGGACAGTACAAATAGATCCACGGTTCAAATAGTAGGCTTTTCCCTCACTTTATTTTTATCACCTAAAAACCTTACGTTTAAGATTTGGGACCTGGCAACTTAGTATATAAAGCCTTTATATGTTAACGCAGAAGATTCAAAATTTTTATTTGATGCTTTGTGGCTTAATTATTTTAACGGTTATTTTTCGTCCCTTTTCCGCTTCTGGAAGTTTTTCAGCCATATTGATAGAGGATGAAATCTTCCTCTCCCTATTGAATTGGGCAAGAAATCCTTATAAATTCACAGATTTAACTGAAAAATAAACCCGAATTATAAGAAAACAGTAGAAAAAGAATAGAATTGGAGAAAAGAGGGAGAAATCTTCAAGAGCCAGTAAAAATTAAGCCACAAAGCTTATTTGAGCATTTTTCTACTTTTTAGTTGTGTAGGGTGGGAAATCCTTATGGCAGAAGGAAACTCTTTCAAGGGCGTAAAAATTTGGGAAGAAGAATTAGTGATACCTACTTATCAGGTTGGCAACCCTGATCCAAATCCCATATTTTATAGTGGTAGGGCATACCAAGGGGCTCAGGGACATGTTTATCCCTACCCGATGCTAGATAAACTAACGGATAATAAGGTAGACAAGGTTTATAAAGCAGCCTTTTTGGAAAATGAGTATGTTAAAGTCTGTGTTCTTCCAGAGATAGGTGGTCGAATATTATTTGCCACGGACAAAACTAATGGGTATGATTTCTTTTATCATCAGCATGTTATTAAGCCAGCTCTCATAGGAATGCTTGGTGCATGGATTTCAGGTGGAGTTGAATGGAATATCCCTCATCATCATCGAGCTACAACTTTTATGCCGGTCGATTATGCCTTGAAAGAGAATTCTGACGGTAGTAAGACTATTTGGGTTGGCGAGATAGAGCTTCGGCATAGAATGAAGTGGATAGTGGGCATAACGCTATATCCAGGCAAGTCCTATATTGAAGCAACAATTAAACTTTTTAATCGAACGCCTCTTGCTCACTCTTTCCTTATCTGGGCTAACCCAGCTGTTCATGCAAACGAAAACTATCAAATAATCTTTCCTCCTGGAACAGAGTATGCCACTTTTCATGGCAAAAATCAATTCTCTCATTGGCCTATCTCATATGAAGTTTTTGCTGGAGTAGACTATACTAGTGGAGTGGATGTTAGCTGGTGGAAGAATCATCCGGCGCCAACTTCGTTTTTCGCCTGGAACTATAAAGATGACTTCCTAGCTGGATATGACCATGGAAAACAGGCAGGCACAGTCGCTGTTGCAAATCACCATATTGTTCCCGGCAAGAAGTTTTTCCTTTGGGGTAATGGAAGTGAAGGACGTATGTGGGAGAAAATACTTACTGATGCTGATGGACCATATATTGAGCTTATGATCGGCGCTTACTCTGATAATCAACCAGATTACACGTGGATTCAGCCCCATGAAGTTAAAACGTGTAAAATATACTGGTATCCAATTCGAGAAATAGGTGGTGTAAAAAATGCTAATAAGGACGCAGCGATTAATTTAGAGGTTGATTCGAAAAATATTGCTAAGATTGGAGTTTATACAACATCGGAACAGAAAACTAAGGTGCTCTTAAAGGCTTCTGAAAAAGTTATTTTTGAAAAAGAAGTTGATATTAGCCCTGCAAAACCGTTTGTAGAAAAAATCCCATTACCTTCAGAAATAAAAGAAGAGGATCTACAGGTAATTTTACTTTCATCCCTTGGGGAAGAAATTATCTCCTACAAACCTGTTAAAAAAGAGAGTTCTCCAATGCCTAAACCTGTTGAGCCACCTAAATCACCGAAGGAAATAGAAACCGTCGAAGAACTTTATCTCACTGGCTTACGTTTAGAACAATTTTATAATCCTGCAATTGAGCCCTACCCTTATTACGAGGAAGCATTACGGAGAGATCCATATGACTATCGAACTAATGTTGCTTTAGCCATCCTTTATTGCAAACGTGGAATGTTTAAGGAGGCGGAGGAACATCTTAGGCGAGCTCTTGAACGTGCAACCAAAAATTACACCACCCCTAAGGATGGGGAAGCCTATTATTATTTAGGAGTTGCATTAAGAGCTCAGGGAAAATATGATGAAGCGTATGATGCCTTCTATAAAGCAACGTGGTACCACGCATGGCATGCTGCTGCATATTATTCTCTGGCGGAGATTGATTGCCTAAAGGGTGATTTTCACACGGCTCTGGAACATCTTGAGTGCTCACTTTCCACGAATACCCAAAATACAAAAGCATTAGATCTAAAGTCCACGGTTCTCAGAAAAATAGGGAGACTTGGGGAGGCGGAGGAAACTGCTTTTAAAGCTCTCGCCATAGATCCACTTGACTTTTGGGCTGGAAATGAGCTATATCTGATTAAGTCTGAGATGAAGATGGAAGCGGAGGCGAATAAAGAATTAGAAGCCTTAAAGGTAAAAATGAGGGATGAGCCACAATCATATCTAGAGTTAGCAACCGATTATAGTAATTGTGGTTTCTTTGAGGAAGCAATTGAAGTGCTTTCGCGGCTAATCGACTTAGGTAAAAAGGGATCTTCAGATAATCCCATGATCTACTATTATCTTGGCTATTTCTTAGAGAAGAAGGGAGAAAAAGATAGGGCTTTAGAGTATTATAGGCTTGGAGGGGAAATGCCCCCTGACTATTGCTTTCCTTTCAGAGTTGAATCTCTCGAGGTACTTAAATGCGCTATTAAGAATAATTTTATAGATGCAAGAGCGCACTACTACCTTGGAAATCTCCTCCTCTATTTCAGCCGATATGATGAGGCGATAAAAGAATGGGAAGTAGCAAGAGAGTTAGATGACACATTTGCAATCGTGCATAGAAACCTTGGTTTAGCCTATGCTCGAATTAAAAACGACATTTCTAAAGCCATTACTAGCTTGGAAAAAGCGGTTGCATGCAATCCAAATGATCCAAGACTATATTACGAGTTAGATCAATTGTATGAGATAAGCGGTGTTTCCCCAGAGAAAAGACTAGCCCTATTAGAAAAGAATCATGAAACCGTTGTTAAACGTGACGACGCGCTTAGTAGGGAGATTATTCTCTACGTCCAAGTTGGTCAATATGATAAAGCGATCAACCTATTACGCACCCATCATTTCCATGTTTGGGAGGGCGGAGGCGAAATACATGACATATATGTAGATGCTCATCTACTGAGGGGATTGGAAAAATTTAAAGCTAAGGATTATACGGGCGCTCTTAAAGATTTCGAAGCGGCGCTAGAATATCCAGAAAACTTAGAGGTTGGAAGACCTTACAGGGGCTTACGCTTACGTGATCCACAAGTTTATTATTATATGGGTATAGCTTACGAGGCTTTAGGCAATAAAGAAAAGGCTGAAGAGTGTTACGAGAATGCGGTATCCGCTAAAGTTGAACTATCAGAACTTACATATTATCAGGGGCTATCTCTTTTAAGACTGGGTCAAAAAGAGGATGCAGATAGAATTTTTGATAACCTCATTAACTTTGCAGAAGAGAGAATTAAGACTGGCGTTACAATGGATTTCTTTGAAAAATTTGGTGAGAAGGAATTCATGCAAGCCCAGATGGCGCGTAACCACTACCTACTGGGTCTAGGATATTTAGGAAAGGATAAACTAAATGAGGCTGAAAACGAATTCAGAACCACTCTTAGGCTAAACCCGTATCATGTATGGGCCAAAGCATTTCTATCCGATCTTGAATTAAAACTAAAAATCAAGTAGCTGTATTTCTAGAAGAACCGTAAAAATCTACACTTAATAGTCTTAGATACCGATGTTAAGTCTACTATTTCATCTTAGACTTTATTTATAAACCCTGATTTTATACTATATAAAAATATTATTATATTGTTTATGTATTTTCACTTAAGTAAGCAAAAATCCATAAACTTGTGTTAGATTAAAACAATTTTAATTCAAGGCATTAAAAACCTATATGCCGCCAAGACTTATATTTGTATATAAAAAGCCTTGAACAAGCAAACTCACTCGAAAGAAGACCAAGAACATCCATAAAGAAACATAAGGAGCAGCCACAAAAATCTTATTAAAGAGCGATCATTTTTATTTTACATATGTTGCATCTATATAATATTATATGAATTTTTCAGACATTAAACTCCAGAATAAAATTCAGAATTGAATAGTTTCTTATTCTAAAGATGTAAAGAATCTGTATAATAATTTGCTTATCATAATGATGCGTAGAGTAAAAATCTTTGATTGAGTGTTACATTAGATTATTGAAATATTCGCTAGTATATTGTTTGCGTATACCAAAGGGCTCTTGCTATGAGAGTTACGCATCCCATTATTACTGCAACTATGCCGTATCCTGCTGAGAGTCCAGCGAGAACTGTGAGTCTATAGTTCTTCCACCATTCATCTCCAACACGTTTTCTAATCACGAAATTGCCTATAATATAGCCTAAAAGAAGAGCATTACTGTAATATGGCGGTATTGAAAGCCCTGCTAAAAGGCCCATAACATCTAAGTATGGGATTGGTATAATGGATCTAACCGCGTATAGAGCTGCAAAAATTATAAAGCCGGCGCCTATTAACGTTGGCCTATATACGCGTTCATAATTCAGCGCTATGAATGCTTGCTCTAATATTTGTTGAGGCCAACGCTTAATTGATAAACCAAATACTTCCGATGGAATTGGCGCTATTCTCCAGAATAAGGAAGTTATTACAAAACTTACAATCCATACAACTGGAAGGATGATCAATAAACCTTTAAAGTAGTCTAAAGGTCTGGTTTGCGTGATCTTAGCTATCTTACTTACATAAACGTATGAAGCAGCGTTATTACCCATTCCCCAACCCCAGTAATACGCGTGGGATAACCATGCATCAAATCCCTTGTATCCAGAAGCTAATATCATGGACTCTTTCATGTATGGTAGTGAGATACCGATTCCAACTTCACCTCTGCCTCTAGCGTTAATGCTAGCATTAATAAAGGGAAGCAATAACGTGAATACTATGGACGCCCATATTGGAAAGCTTGGAAGAGTTATCTGGACTAGTGCTACTGCACCCATGCCTCCGCCTAACCAAGCCAGCAGAATAACCCATAGAGGTGGATATCCAGATATGCCCCCTCGCTTAATTCTAGCCATGCTTTTGAATGATGAAAGTAAGTATTTTCTGGATTTAATTATTGCTGTTAAGGCTACACCTAAGCCCGCCCCCAGCAGAAAGCTAGCCCATATCCAAAGCCAACTTCTCCACATTAGGAGGTCAATAGTCATTCCTGGCCTATATTCTTGCTGAAAATCTTTGAAAATATCTAAGGAGGCCCTAAGAGCAAATATATTCCCAAAAAACCAAATAGCGTAAGAGGCTATAAACATGGATACTACTGGGGCTGGATTAAGCCATATCCAACCAAAAGTATATGGAAATATTTCAAATGTCACACCAAATACAGGTCCCTGAATGTATCTATTAAGCCATGGTGTCAGATCTACAAATGTAAGTGGACCAGTTCTTATACCTAAGCTTCCACCGATTACGGATGGGGTGCCGAATGTTATAAGAGACCAAACTATACCAATAATTGCTGAGAACGAGAAAATTCTTGTGCGCGTTAACTCTCTTTCAGCCAATACCATTATTGCGCTAGCATCCACATTAGCCGTTGGAAAAGGAAGCTCCTCTACTTCAACGTACATATAAGATAATAGTAGACCGAGACCCACCTCGGATATTACGTAACATATGAAAAAGCCCAGTCCAACAGCGATAATAGGGAACCATCCTGGATCTAAGAAGGTTCTAGCTGCAAATGACGATTCAGGTGGGGAATACCAGGAGGGCAATAGTTCGTAAAGTGATCTACCACTATAAGGATCCAGTATTTCCTTCACTATTGGACATACCCTAAAGTATCCTTGGTATATAAAACCTATAAAGAAGATGGTGCTTATAGATACTCCTAGAAGATTATATATTATGAAGACTTCCTGTGCTGTAAGCGGCTTTCCGTAATATCGTGCTATTTCCGTAAAAGTTATCAATGTTACGAATAATGCAGGAGCAGCAACCATACCGAAAAGCGGTACCGTCAAATATGATGCCCCAACGTATAAGTATAAAAACATATCTATTGGCGCGATTAGCAGGGTTCCATATAATAGGATTAGCAGGGTTCTTCTTGTTAATCCGCTCTTAAATAATTCACGGGTCATTCTTCCTCACTCATGAGACTTCTCCTAATAGATTCGCCAATTTTCATATATTTAGCTCTTTCTTCACTTGATAGCGTTGCCCAAAGAAGAAGCTGGTTACGTAATTCCCCGACAAAATTTCCAACCGAATTTCTCCACGTATCTGAAGAGCCTGTGACAAGCTTCACTAGAAGAGCTATGTTATACCGGTTCATACCGACTTCAGATGAAGCAATTACTCTAGCAATTTGCGTAATATTAGCATCATATGGCGGCAATCGCATATTACTCTCAAGTATCACTCTTTTAGTAAAACCTGAGACTTCAGATGCAAATTTTGAGAAGCCCATTGCTATAAATGGTCCTACTCCCTCCACTTGACACGAGTCTATATACTCAGCTAGGTAACCTAATAATGCGTAAACATCTTCTTCTGTTGCGAAGAATGGTAGCGAGATCTCCAATGTATCTCCTACCGTTCTAGTCGTAAGTTTAAATCTCCTGATAATGCTTGGCGTCACCATTTTGGATGCTTGTGAAGCTGGATATGCAGCGGCTGCCAGTAGCATTGCAGTTATTAATCCAGTGACAATTAAAATATAAGCTGAAGCAAAACCTGGTACAAAACCTTCTGGCACTATACCTAACGAAAGAAGCATACGGCATCCTATTATACCAGGAATATAGCCTAAGACTGTTCCTACTACACCATATAATAAGCCTTCCACAATTAGGAGACTAGCTGTATGTATTGGACTGAGACCTATTGTGCCTAGCGTGGTTAATTCTTTTATTCGCTCATATGTTGCTCCAAGCATAAGATTTAAGATCATAAGGAATGTAATGAACATAGGAAGCGATACGCTTTCCCAACCTCTAGAGATTATAAGAAGAGAGGCTGAATAAAGTTTTGTCGTCTTCTCAACCGTATCTCCCAAGAAACTCGTTAAGGCGTATTGTACTAAGGGTAATTCCTCAACAACTGATAATAATTTTTCTTTTGGAGCCATAATGGCAACTGAGTATATGGGCGCGTTAAATACTTCTCTAGTCAATTTATATGGAACTATTAAGAGGAACTCTGAAGCAGTCCGGTATTCTAGGGACATAACCTTCATCATTTCGGGCGTTAGTGGAGAACCTGCTAACGTTATTCTAACACGGGTAAAGTCTATTGGAGATAGAATTGCTCCATCGAGGTCTTTAATGCCGTTGAATAATTCATCGTCATATACTCCTATTACTGAGAGTGGTATGCCAGAAATGTAAACTGTGGAACCAATTTTTAGCCCGAGTCTATCTCTCATACTTTTACTTATTATGCATGAATAGAAATCTTCTTTAATAAAGAATCTGCTGTCAGGCGTGAGAATTTTATCAACATTTGTTGCGTAAGCCTCTTCGGGCTCCAGACCTAGTATTGCATATATCTGCACACTCTTTTCACCGCTTTGTAAAATCCAAAATTGTCTCACATTTGTGCCATAATTTGCAAAAGGTGGAGGATAAGCCCACGCCCTCCTTATAATTGTGAAACCATCATCTTTAAGAAGCGACCTTGCAATATAAACAACTTTGCTGCCCACATGCTCGATTCCCAAGTTTGAGTTAATTAAAGAACCCTCATAGCTTGCCCCTTCCAAAGTAGCAGCACTTTTCACAGTAATGCCGCCAGTAACGGATGTTAATAAAACTAAGGTGAAAGATATTATAGTTACTGTTGCAAGAGTCAAACAAGTTCTGAGTTTTCGCCTTCTCATTTGTTGTATACCTAAGGAGGCGGCTAAGAGCGCTGCTCCTGTTCTGCTTATTTCCGCGAAGTGTAGGCCCCTAACTTTTGAGCGAAATTCCTTTAAATATCCTCCGGTAACCCCCGTCAGCAAAGATAAAGTTATGATTGACATCACAATTTGTACGAAGGCCATTACCGCGAGAGGAGTGCTTAGGGCTATTTCAAACCCTGGATGGAAAAAGCTTAGAGTAACAAACGATATTGCATAAAATAGAATAATATAGAAAAGTCTTTTAAGCCCCTCTGATTGAATTAATAATCTTTCGACTAAAAAGGCGAAGGGTACCAAAAGAGAAGAGAAGAAAATAAAGGTATAAGTTAGTCCATTTATTAAGTTAACGAATTCTTGATAGGCTCTAATGCTCCAGCTCCATGCTAATAAAGACAATCCTAAGATTGATGAATAATCTTTTTCGCTAAACGCCTCTTTCATGGCACTATAATATTCTTGACTCTTTTGATATACTGTTAAGGCCCACATACTGTAAGCTTTATAGTTGGCAATTATATTAAATCTTTTTTCATTAAGCCAGAAAAGGTCATTAGCCACTTGAAAAGGTAAGTCTATGTATAAATTGCCACTTACCTTGAAGCCTACCCCCTCATTATATTCTCTGCTTGCGTTTATTAAAACGCCTATGACACTGCCTCCAGATCTCAAAATAACCTCAAATCTTGAATCAGTCGGCAAAAAAATTAATGCAAATGGCTCTCCGCTTTCTTGAGGTGTTAGCATACCCCATTGAAGGAAGGAACCATGCGTATTAAAGTCCATAATTTCAAGATTTATAGTTGTCATAAACCTCGTGGACATATCGCTAGTTCTAGCAAACCTATCAAACGTTGAGAGATACCAATTAACATCAACCCAAGGTTCTTCAAATTTCAATGGATCAATTATATTTGTTAAGGTAACTGTCTCACATTTAAATAAAGATACCCTTACATCTTTCCATCCATCTTCCCTATCAGTAGTAAAGCCCAAGTTTTGAGGCCAAGCCCATATTCCCATGTCCGGAGCCCATTCTATTCTGCCAGTGGTTCTATTGAGGGCATAAGCGTACACTCTTACTGCTGGTACGCCGGGTTCACCAGCGCCCACATAATGTGCCCCATAACCAGTCTCAGGAAAGACATAATCTGTTCCTATGCCTTCTACTCTAAAGTTTAAGCTGATATCACTTTCTAGCTTAAGGATCGTGTGAGTAAATGGATTGTAGCGACTGGGAGATATCGTAACATCTAAAATTATATCATAGTTTTCAAGTCCCTCAGAAGTGTACCATCTGGTTTCAGGCTCGAATCTTACTACATCGCCATATATTCCAGCGTAACCTTTTCTGCCTGGATAGCCGCCTCCAGACCTCATGTATCTTCTGACGGGCTTAACATTATCAGTTCCCCATTGCAAGCCAAGACTTTCTACATTAGACGTCATATATATGCATGAAAGTGCAAATGTCGCTTGAGGCATAAGGTTTTCAAAATTAACTTTCTCGAGGGTATCGAAAGGCGTCCCCCACTGTAAACGCATGCTTCTGGAAGTTCTAAAGCTGAACCCCGCGATCCCTGCAACTACTGAGGGCTCAGCATCATGAATAAAATATCCTTGCATATTGGGCATTTGATGTCTATCAACGTGTTTACTAACATTGAAACCCGCAATTGTGAGAGATTTATATACATCTCCTTCTATAAACGTGAACATGTAATCAAATAATCCAGAAACTTTATCTTGAATCCACATAGAGCCATAATGAATCCAAGCGACCGTGGAGCTATCGGTTGAGAAGTCTAAATTAAAATGAACCCATATTTTTACAGTATCATTTTGAACCCCGGGAGCAAAATAATGCTTTTCCACAAAATATCTTGAACCCCTTAGAGCTTGCCAATGGCCGGAAAATGCTACAAACCATATTGTTCTCAAAGGCTTATTGGCGCTGAAGAACCGTGCTAGCTCTAGGAGAACAGCTACTCCAGTTGCTTCATCAGCTCCGGGTGAAAGTCTAGGGACGATCGACCATGAATCGAAATATGATGATACCACTATCACATCATTCTTATACTGCGCCCCTTCAATTATTCCAAATATATTTACGGACTCAACGTTTTTATACCTCATGTCAGAGTATATTTTAACTTTTTTATGGATATTTTCTAAGAGAGCCTGAGAGTCACTTGCAGAAACATAGATTCGTGGAATTAATAGTGGAGTCATACTAAATTTAGTTTCTGCTTCTATTCTGTTTGTGCTCTCAGGTTCCAGAAATATTATGGCCTTAACCTTAAAATTAGCAAGGTTAAGCCAACCCTTGTAGGTGTTAAATTCCATAAGAGCTATGATATCACTTAAATCTTCAAGGTTGAGACTGCGAAGTGTTTCAGAGATTTCCTCTAAGGAGCCATCTTTAAAGTATACTAGTGTTCCTTCAATTCCTTCAGGTGGAGTGTAACATGCTTGTATACCATTAGGCCACAGCGCGTACCCTTTAACTATAATATTAGCCTCAGGTACTACAATCCTAACATCCTGGTCTACAGGGACTGTTATATTAAAAAGTTCGAAATAGCCTTTATCTCCACCGGGTTTAAGCCCGTACTCCTTAAACTTATCAGCTATGTAATCCGCCGCTTTGTAAAATCCATTCTGACCCGTAACACGAGATCCGAGGCTAGAAAGTTTTCTAACATGCTCCATTATATTATATATGAAACTTGGAGAGTTTATATAGCTTAGGATTTCCTTCAAATCCATGCCATAAGATTTTATACTCATCGAATTTTCGGGAGAAAAGTTCAATATAATAAGCAAAAAAATGACTATTGTTAGGAGAAGAGTTTTAATTTTTTTTATAATTTCCTTCTCCTTCAATTTGAATCACTTTAACCAGTTAAGTAAACGTTAGTTGCCTGAGTGGTAATTTCTGCAATCAAATTTATTAATTTTACTATTTCCTCAAAGGGACGTGGCAACTTAAGGTTTATATGTCTTCTTGTTTAAGTTTTTCTCATGTTGGGTATTAAATCTTTGGTTGAGGAGTTGGGTGTTTTTGAGAGGAATAGGGTTCCGTTGGAGCTTAAGATTCTTGGCTTAGCATTCTATATTCAGCTCTCAAGCCTTAGAAGGGCTGCTAGGGCTCTTTCCGAGATCCATAGGGTTTCTAAGACAGCTGTTTGGAAGTGGGTTAGGAAGTTTAGTGAGAAGGTTAATGTTAAGCCTTCCAGGAT
>Ga0185307_1001614_pt1 | contig 12249 bp, 12 predicted proteins | sample LHCtaG_FD_128010 | JGI IMG/M metagenome (GOLD analysis project Ga0185307, IMG submission 128010) | Hot spring microbial communities from Little Hot Creek, USA to study Microbial Dark Matter (Phase II) - LHC4sed_matched (SPADES... | ecosystem: Environmental > Aquatic > Thermal springs > Hot... | reverse complement strand
ATTCGAAAAGGAAGCGGCCTAGCCATACGCTTCCCAAGGTTTACAGGCAATTATAGGCTTGACAAAGCGGCAGAAGACGCAACAACAACAAACGAAATAGTAGAAATGTACCAGAAACAGTTAAAGAAGATTACTGAAAGTTAAAGTTTCGCTGCTTCCGGTTTTCTCTTGTTGCAGCTTCCAATTCAACATTTTCCTCCATTGTAGATCACGTTTTCCTTTTTAATCTCGCTTATAAGTGGGCTTTTTCTGAATTTGAGGGTTACAAGTTTTTCGTGTTCTGCAAATGTTTTGTCGATTATGGATCATGCGAGTTCCATTAAATTTTTGGGTGACTGAAACATTTTCCCCAAATTTTAAATACAATTACGAAGTCAATTATTAATTGAAAGGAGAAAGGCATTTTCTATTGGCTCACCCTGAGAGCTCTTCAGGGTAATATGCTGATAGATTGTGTCTTTCTCTGCAACGCTATATAAGAGGGAAAGGGAAAGGAGGGAAAAATGAAAAAAGAAATAGCATCCCGAATATTGTTGACGTTGCTGTTAACTAGCATGTTAACATTGACTTATACTATTCAACCAGTTAAAACAGAACCTACAACAATTATTGTTCCAGATGATTATCCAACAATACAAGAAGCAATAAATGCAGCAAATCTTGGAGAGACTATTTATGTCCGAGCTGGAATTTATTATGAGCATATTGTTGTGTACAAAACTGTACGGCTGATTGGAGAACATCAAACAATACAATTATTGATGGAAGTAGAACCGGTACGGTAGTTACCATCTCAGCAGGAAATGTTTACATCGGTGGATTCACCATACAGAACAGCGGACCTACGTGCCCGGATAGAGCAATTCTTGTAACTGAAACTTCCCGCTACAATATTATAACAGGTAACATCATAACGAGTAATTTTGGGGATGGAATATATTTACAGCGTTCTACTCAAAACATTATAAGAGCCAACACTATAGCGAATAACACTGCAGGAATAGTGCTGTATGATCGTTGTTATGGTAACACCATTTACTATAATAACTTTATCAACAACAGTTACCATCAGCGAGTTTATTACTCACATAGTTGTTGGGATAATGGCTATCCATTAGGTGGCAATTACTGGAGTGATTACAACGGAACCGACTTGTATAGTGGACCTTATCAAAATGAAACTGGAAGCGACGGAATAGGTGATACGCCTTACACATTTACAGATTTAACTACAGGGGCAACGTACAAGGATACATATCCTCTTATGAAACCCTATGCTTCTAGACATGATATTGCTGTTATAAATGTGATAACCACTAAAATGGATGTTAGAGGCGGAGATTACATTTTTGACATTAAAGTGACTGTTAAAAACCTGGGAGATTACATTGAAAGCTTTAATGTAACCAGCTTCTTCAACTCATCCGAAATAGGCAGACAAGAAATTGTAGCATTCGAGCCTGATGCTGAAAGAACTTTGACGTTCTCCTGGAATGTTACAGCAATTGAACAAGGCATATATACGATAAAAGCAATGGCAGATACAGTCGCATACGAGGAAAATATAACCAACAATGAATGTATAGTGGCACAGTCCGTTTAGTTGAACACAACATAGCTGTAAAAAATTTTACAGTCACATCAGACAAACATACATTCCAAATCAAGAAGACAGTTATATGTCAAACAACGCTTATTTACCTTAACGTTACAGTTGCAAACGAAGGGGATTACACAGAAACCTTTAATTTGACCTATACTTTAACTCAACTGCTATTGAAACAAAGTCACCGAACACCTTCAAATTACTCAATGGAACTTCTGACACTTTTCCATTAACCTGTAATGTAACGGGAGTAGCCAAAACCAATACTGAGACGTTATACAACTACACTATAACTGTTAGAGCCACATTAACCACTAAAATAGCCACAGAAACAAACACAACAGATAACGTCATGGTTGATGGTTGGGCTGTTGTTGCTATGCCCGGAGACCTAACTGGTCCAGATGGCTGGCCTGACGGCAAATGCGACATCATCGACGTAGCCACAGTAGCAAGCAAATTCGGAAAGGAATACCCTATGCCAGAATACCACCCAAACTACGACATAAACAACGACCTAAAAATAAACATCCTAGACGTAGCCACAGTAGCCATACACTTCGGAGAAATAGACCCATAATCTAACTTTTCTTCTCCTCTTGTTTCTTGAGTAATTCGAGATACTCATCGATTTGTTTCGCTACGTTCCACTCTAATTTCTGATTTTCAATCATGGCGTTCCATTGTTTTATAAACCTTTCAACCATTACTCTCAAGAACAATAGGAAGACTATTATGGGTGCTAACGCTGACAAAATAACATTTATTGGGAAAACAAAGTATGTTAAAGAAAACAGCGTAAACAAAAAAATTAAAACAAGAAGAACTGGGACGATTATAGCCCAGAAAATTCCTTGAAAGGTGCTTGGAAGGGCATCTAAACTTGGGATGGGTATTTTTAAAATAATCCTGTAGATGAAAGGTAAACGTTTAACATCCAGCTTTTTTAATATTGGAGTTTCACGTGGCTCTTTCCTTCTTCTGTATTCTTCTACTAGATAATTCCATGCCGAAATTAAAATCCCAGTTTCCAATCGCATCCTTACATAAATAAAGAATCCTGTTAATAAAACGAAAATGACTAAAGCCTCTGCAAACCCTAAAAACGAGAACCCTAAAGTACCTAATATTATGCTTATGTACATGTCCTGCATTTTTGCAATTATAATTAAAGCAGAAAGCAACAAATTGAAGACTAAATTCGTGTACATTTCTTTTAGAGCCCTCCTCTCTATAGCCTCACTTTGGAGATCTTCCGGAGTTCGATGCAAAACGCGTTCAGACGGTTCACCTGTGATTGGATCATATCCACTAAAATAATAAGTAGGTTTGCTCCAGAAAAAGAATTCTTCTGAATATTGGCCTTTTCCAGTCAACCACGAGTAGGCGTAAAGGAATGGAGAGTAGGTCATGTTACACTTAGCGTTAACAAGCATCCAGCCCAACCTGTCTTCATAGATCACATGGATATTAGCTTCTCCTTTATAACTAAAGCCTGGATAGGACATTATAATTATAAAAACTATAATCACACTTGCTAGTGCAAGCATTTTCTTTAAAACGATCGCGAATGATTTTCTAGAAATCTCCATATAGAACCTTTAATTAACAAGTCTGAATAATAAAATTTAAGCTTTTGTCTAAAATACCAGAAATGTTAAATAAGGCAACTTTGCTTAAAAAATAAGGAAATGTCAATCTTAAGTGAAAAATGGTTTTGGATAATTGTTATATCTGTTCTTTTAGTAGTCTCGATTCCTTTAGTTGTAGTTTGGGTCATACTTCAATTGCCTTTTCCTTACAATTTAATCGCCACAATCCTTATCGTTATTACTTGGGGTGTTGCCTCAGGATATAAAGATTGGGTTATGACGAAACGAAAGGAAGAAGAAAAAAGTTAAAGTATTCAACGTTCCGAAAACGTTCCTAACAATACGCATAATAACATTGATAAGGAGAAAAATGCTAAGAAAGTTTCAGTTGGTTGGATGTCAAAGTAAAGCCCCGGTATGCTTGAATTAAATAATGTTGGAAGGATACAACGGTAAGTTAAAAGCCAGTAAATAGAACCAGCAAATAAAACTATGCCCGCTGCTCTCATCATTGGTATTTCCAGCAAGGTTTTCAATGCCATTGCAATTGCTAAAGCCGTCCACAAAACAGTTATTAAGAAAATAAATAAAGGCCAATAAGCTGTCAGGTATGGCTCATTCAATAACACGAATGGCATAAAAAATCGCAACATCATTGGCGCATGGGCAAATGCAGTTATGCACGCTATTACAGAAAATTTTAATTCCCTTTCAACGAGTCTAGAGCAACTCACATAGAAAATTGAAGATAATAAGAACCATTTAAAAATTGATAAACCAATGAGTAGTAGTGGTAAACCAAAAATTGTAATGTCGATCACTGTTTCACCATGCAAGAGAATTTTGGATGCCGTCTCTGTGGACCTAAAGATGTTTTCAACATTAAGTAAATAAATGCTAATCCCGATACTGCTAATTAAACAGATAAAAATAAGCGCCATAATTGCTTCTCGTAGAATTTCCCTTTCTTTTTCTATCGAGACGAATATTTTTGGATTAAGTCTCAAAATACTAAGCAGTCTTCCAATAAATGTGTGCTCTAATGGTTTTCTCCATTGAATATTTGCAAAACCCCCTACTATCGCTAAAATAGATCCTATGATAAATCCGCCGCCGCTATAAAATGAGAGTGTTGAAAGGAGCAGAACGATAATTCCGTTTAAAGGTAATCTTTCTCGTTTAAGGTAAGTCCTAATTGATAATAAAAGATTCATTATTGCGATAATCAACCACATTATTATCCAAGGCCAACTAACAACACTTAAGACGCCAAAGGCTATTCGAAACCAAAAGGGGTTCCCGGGCTTTATAAGCGTGTCAACTGATGATACGGAATAAGCTGAAATTACCAATGGGCCTCCGTTAACAAGTAAAACTAATGTGTTTAAGAGTATCAGTGTTGCACCAATTAAGCAAAGCTTCGAACCGATGTCTTTTATCTCATCCATTTTTTCGCCCCCCTTTTCCGTTCTGTAATTTTAAAACTATATTTAAGCCTTTGCGGTTTAGCTGAATATTTTAATAAACCGTTTCATCTTGAATATAGGTGACATGCTACGTAGTGATTTTCGCTTGCTTTCACCATTGGGGGCTCTTTTGTTTTACATATCTCTCCGATGTACTCGGGACATCTTGTATGGAACCTACAACCTGGTGGAGGATTTAAAGGGCTTGGAATCTCTCCTTTAAGTATACTCTCGATACGCTTGGCGTCAGGGTCAGCGCTTGGTACAGCTGCTATTAGGGCTCTTGTATAAGGGTGCAATGGCTCAAATATAATATCTTCGACAAATCCTTTCTCTACAATTTTACCAAGATACATTACAGCCATTCTTTGGCATAAATGCCTAGCCAGAGCAATATCGTGCGTTATGTATAAAAAGGCAACTTTGTATTTTTCTACTAGTTCATACATCAAATTTAAAACTTCAGCTCTAATTGAAGCATCTAACATCGAAACAGGTTCATCTGCGACTATAAATTCTGGGTCCAGAATCAGTGCCCTACCAGTCGCAACTCTTTGCCTTTGCCCCCCGCTTAGCTCATGAGGATATCTGTAAAGGAACTCTTCAGGTGGAACAAGACGTATATCTTCGAGCACTTTATAAACACGTTCCATCAATTCCTTTTCATTCGTATATGCCTTCTGTATTGAAAGTGGTTCTGTTAGTATGTTATAAATGGTCATTTTTGGATTTAATGACTCATATGGATCTTGGAAGATTATTTGTAGTTTGCGACGATATGGTTTGAACTCTTTCTCGCTTAGTTTTGTAATATCCTTGCCCTTAAAGTAAATTTTTCCATCTGTTGGTTCTATCAACTTCACCAACATTCTCCCAGTAGTAGTTTTACCACTACCACTTTCTCCCACTAAAGCGAATATTTCCCCTCTTTGAATATCAAAATCAATTCCATCAACTGCTTTTACATAAATCTCTTTTCTTGAAATTAATGAGCGTAAAAATCCAAGTCGAACAGGGAACCACTTTTTTAGATTCTCAACTTTTATAAGCTCCTCCATCGCTTTTCCCCTTCATTTTTTTTGCAAAAGGTGACAAGCTACATGGTGTCCTCTCTCGACCTCAATTAAGGAGGGTGGTTCTTTTTTACATATAGGCATTGCATATGGGCATCGGGGATGAAATCGGCAACCTGGTGGTGGAGAAAGTAAATCCGGAGGTAGGCCAGGAATCGAAATCATTTTTTGTCTTGGAGAGTGAACGCTAGGAAAAACGCTGAGCAAACCTTGTGTATACGGGTGCAGTGGATGCTTAAAAATCGGACGTACATCTCCAAACTCAACGATTCTTCCAGCATACATTATGGCCACTTTTTCACATGTTTCCACAATAATAGATAAATCATGTGTTATTAGTATCATTGAAATATTTAGCCTAGTTTTAATCTCGTTAAGCAACTTCAATATCTGCGCTTGGACGATAACATCGAGAGCGGTTCCAGGCTCATCTGCTATTAATAGCTTCGGGTTACATGCGAGGGCCATTGCTATCATTGCGCGTTGTCTCATACCCCCGCTAAACTCATGCGGGTAACTTTCAAGTCTAGATGGGTCAATTCCTACAAGCTCGAAAAGTTTTCTTGCTCTTTCTAGAGCCTCCCTTTTATTAACATCTGGTTCATGTGTTGTAATTGCTTCTACGATTTGGTCTGAAACTTTAAATACCGGATTTAACGCATTCATAGCTCCTTGAAATACCATAGCGATTTTTTTCCATCTGATGTTTTCTCTCATTTCATGTTCGCTAAGTTTTAGTAAATTGATGTTGTCAAAATTTATCTCACCATTTACTATGAGACCTCCGGGAGGTAACAATCTTATTATGGACAATGCAACTGTGGTCTTTCCGCATCCAGATTCTCCTGCTAGTCCTAGAGCTTCTCCTTCTTCAATTGAAAAGTTTACATTCTCTGCCGCCTTCACATATCCTCTGAGGATTTTGTAATATGTCGTTAAGTCTTTAACTTCTAGTAGAGCCATTGTCGCCCCTTCAACCAAGTTTAAAAAAAAGTATAAAAGCTTTTGCTAACTTTAACCATGAAAGCATATGTGAAATCGTGACGTAACTGTTGATTTGGAGGGTCCTCATGAAGACTCGATGGCTGGGGAAAAATATAGACCTAAATATACTGCAACATTTTGTTGAAGATTTTTTCCGGAAAAAGGGCTTCTCCCTTTTTACCGAAAAATCCGGTAGTGTTGTTATGATCTTGGCTAAAGGAAAATATGGCGAAAATCTTATATCGATAACTGTTAAGATTGAGGGAAATCCTATGGATTTTTATGTTGAGCTTATCTCTAAGGATGTGCCAGCTTGGTTGACCTCGTTTTCTTTCTTTTTAAATTATTTAGGCTTGGGATATTTTTACTCTAAGAAATTAGATATGTTAGCTGTCTATAAGGCGTTAGAGGAAGAGTTCTGGAATTATTTGGATGAAGTAGTTGACAAATGCAAGGAGTAAGGTAGAAATATGGTTGCCCAGTTATGTAAAATTTTAAACTGGAGCATTGGTGGGCGGTAAAATGTTAATTAATCGGATAAGAACGTTAATGTTCATCCTGTTTTTAGCCGAATTTCAAGCGATCAGCCAAGTAGGTAATATTTTAGCCTTTTGCCCTTTACAAGACATGACGTTTGTGGTCCCAAGTGAAAGATTTCAAAAAATACAAGACGCTATCGATGAGGCAAGGGAAAATTGCATAATTAACATAAAGAGTGGCGTATACTTTGAAAACATAAGGATTTTCCAGAGAAAATCAATTAAAATAATTGGTGAAGGAAACTCAACCGTCATAATGGGTGGTGAAGGGCAAAACGTGATTGAAGTGCATTACTCTTCTAACATCACTCTTATGAATTTTCTTGTGAATGCGTCCAAAGCAAATATGTGGGGCATCTATATAATTTTAAGTTGTAACATAAACTTGATTAATGTAACCGTCATGAATGGTTATCGAGGCGTCTATTTCTGGGATGCGTCAAGATGTTTCTTAAGAAATAACCGGTTAGCTAAAAATGTGTATAACTTTGAAGTTTGGGGATTAACCCCCCTTCATTTTCATCACGATATTGACACTTCTAACACGGTGAACGGTCAACCGATTTATTATTTAGTAAATCAAAATAATTTCCGTGTCCCATCTAATGCAGGTTATGTAGCCGTGATCAATTCTTCCGGCGCTCTTGTCACCGGTTTAAATCTAACTAATAATGGTCAAGGAGTACTTCTAGCTTACACCAGTAACACTAGGCTAGAAAATATATATGTCTCGAATAATGTTCGAGGTGTTCATATGGTGGTATGTAGTAATGTTACAATTGCTTCTAGCAAAATTGAAAAGTGTGGCGAAGGAATATTACTAATTTCCTCAAGTAACAACCGTGTCTTCAAAAATAATATCATTCAGGGGAAATATGGCATTGAGCTTTCATACTCTATATTTTTATCAGAACGTTGTGAAGGCAATGACATATGCCAGAATAATATCAAAGATAATGATGTAGGTTTATTATTGTTTGGTTCAAAACACAACAATTTTACTAATAATAATCTAATGAAAAATAAATTCGGAGTTTACATTAACAACTCAAGTGACAATATTTTTTTCCGTAATAATTTTATAGATAATGCTGTGCATGTTAAAGTATTTGATGATTTGTCCAGCAACATCTGGAACCGTGATTATCCTTTTGGTGGAAATAATTGGAGTGGTTACTCTGGTCCAGATGTTTATTGTGGTTCTTCCCAGAATGAAATTGGCGGCGATTTGATAGGCGACGAGCCGTATGTAATTAATCCCAAGAATGTTGATAAGTACCCATTAATTCCTCTTAGCATCGATTTTGTGTATCAGCCATTAACCCCTAAGGTCATGGAGACTGTAAATTTTACTGGAATTGTTAGAACTCCTTTATATGATGTGATTTCGTGGTATTGGGAAATAAGCGACGGTTCTTTTTATTATGGTCGTTCCGTACTGCACAAGTTTTCGCAAGATGGATGCTTTAACGTTACATTAATTGTTTGTGATAGCAGGGGTGTTATTAGCGTTCTCACGAAAGATGTGGTTGTTTCGTCTTTTAAAGGCGAAGAGCGGGGCCCTTCGATTGATGTTTTTAGGGTTTTTGCCGTGGCCTTTCTTTTAGCTTGTTTTTTTATATTATGGTTTTTGATTTATAAAAGGCGAAACTTGAGAAAGCAAAAGCTTAAATGTTGAGCGTTCTTCGTCTTTATCTGGTGAACACTGTTGGGTCTTAAGGCGTTCATTGCTAAAAGGATTGTTTATTCTGTGTTCTTGCTACTTGCTATAATAGTTATAGACTTTGTTATTTTCATATTAATGCCTGGTGATCCAACTATGTTTTTAGTTCCATTAGATCCTTCTGGTGGAACAGCTACACCTGAAGTTATACAAAGGAGGGAACAGATTCTGCGGGAAGTTTGGGGTTTTGGTGAACCTTTCCAGGTTAAGTTGTTTAAGTATATGCGGAACCTCTTGACTTGGCAGTTTGGGGTGTCTTTTCTTTATAAGACTGATGTTAGTAAGGAGTTGGGTTGGAGGATCCCTTATACCGTTTTTCTAATTGGAGGATCAACATTGATTTCCATTGTGGTAGGGGTTGTTTGGGGCGTGTATGTCGTTTATAAAAGGGGGAGTTTTTTTGACAGCGCATCAGTTGTGACATCCTTAATAACAGGCTCTCTGCCCACGTTCTGGCTTGCAATGGTGTTATTATTGTTCTTTAGTCTATATCTTGGATGGTTCCCAAATGCTGGTGCTTTTCCAAGGGAGTGGGCTGGTGGGAGGTGGCCAAAGGCCTTTGATTTCACCGTCAATGGTTCTGCGAATGGGATGAGTATTTTCCTTCATATTGATCCGCAAGAAACTTTTCGATTGATTTCAGGTTATGCTCTTCACGCGTTTCTTCCCATGCTTACATTGTTCATCTTCTCGGTTGGCGGCTGGGTGATTTACACAAGGGCGGTGATGCTAGATGTTATTACTGAAGATTATATAATTACCGCTCGCGCTAAGGGACTTAAAGAGGAGACTGTTCTGTTTAAGCATGGGTTGAAGAATGCTGCTCTCCCACTTATAACGTCAGCGGCTCTTGCTTTCGGTTTTATTTTAAGCGGTGCTATGATAACTGAAGCTGTCTATACTTATCCTGGTCTTGGGCAATTCACTTTTCAAGCTATATTTTACAAGGATTATTCAATTTTGATGGCGGTTTTCTATATTGTGTCAATTTGTGTTATTGTTGCAAATATAGTTGCTGACTTATTATATGGAGTTCTTGATCCTAGAATTAGGTATGGGTGAGGAGCATGGGCTTAAGGAAGTCAGTTTTATTCAATTTAAGAAGATTTTTTAGTTTCATTAAAATATTGTTTTCAAATAGAAAAGCAGCATTCGGCCTGATAATCATTTTATTCTTCCTTTTTATGGCTTTATTCCCTTTTTTGTTTACAGAGAATACGCCGCTGGGGAAAGATCCTGAAACCGGTGGGCCTGTTGGCGTAAAGTTTTGTGTTCCCGCTTGGTTTCGGCATCTTCCTACGTGGCTTGGCGGCAACCCTCATTTAACAGAAAATTTTAGAGCATTCACTGATCCAGGTTTTCCGACGATTGGTGAGAATGGTGAGTACCGTTTTGAAACGGATGCTAATGACTTAGTTAAACCGTATCCTGATCCTAATTTTGGGTATCCTTTAACTGTTCCTATCAAGGGGCTTAATGAAAAGAATGGCTCTCTGGCTATTAAATTTGTTCGCCCTGCAGGTCAAAGTCGTGGAGAGGTGAAGGCATATGTTTACCGTCAATTCTATTATCCCTATTCCGGATACCCTGCCGATTTTGAGGGTAATGTTGAATTATTTGTTAATGGGTCAGTTCATGGCAAATATTTGGATGTTCCGGTTAGGTTGAGGTTTTTTGTGGGAGTTGTTGAGGGTGAGCGGTATTACCTTTGGCCACCAGTATATAATAATGACACTAAATATCTTGGGGCGGTTGACGCACTTTATGGTTTTAACTTCACTAAAGGGGATGTGTTTGTTGACAGGCCCAAGAGTGGGCGGGAAATGAGCCGTTACTGGATAATTTCGAGGGCGAGTCCTATGGGTGCAAGTTATATTAAGGATAATCAGTTGGTGAGAATTTCAATGGGTTTACGTGGGGTGGATAGTGTTATTACTAAAATTTTTTCAAAAAATCCTGGTAATTATGAATATGGTGTTGAAATTACTTTTTTGGATTCTGATTTTGAGGATAAAAATGTTTGGACAACCGTTTATGTCGACGACTTATGTTTAGATTTGTATGGGAATAGTTATGGGATTATGGGTACAGACCATCAAGGCTACGATTTGTTTGCCCAACTTGTTTATGGAGCCCGTATTTCCCTTTATCTTGGTTTTGCCGTTTCCGTTATGACCGTTCTTATTGGTTTGGTGGTTGGCTTAGTGGCTGGCTTTCTCGGTGGTATCCCCGACCAAATTTTAATGAGAATTAACGATTTAATGTTGTGCCTTCCAACATTGCCTTTACTTATAGTTCTTGCCGCTGTGATTGGGCATACCATTGAAAACTTGATGATCATCATGATTTTTCTCGGCTGGAACGGTTTTGCCCGAGTTGTCAGGTCTATGACGCTTTCGCTGAAGGAGAGGCCTTTTGTTGAGGCTGCTAGGGCTGTAGGTGCTGGGACTGGTCATATCATTTGGAGGCATATTGTACCTAATGTTATGTCTGTGGTTTATGTTAATCTTGCAACTTCGGTTCCTGGGGCTGTAACCTCTGAGGCGGCGCTTAGTTGGCTTGGTTTCTATGACCCGACGAGAATGAGTTGGGGAAGAATTTTGAATAACCTCAGTTTTCAGGGAGGCGCTGCCCAAGCGGTTGTTAATCCGCTTTGGCCTATTCTTCCAGGATTGTGTATTGCTTTGTTGGCTTCTTCTTTCATTTTGTTAGGTTATGCTTTAGATGAGATTTTGAATCCTAAGCTTAGAATTAGAAGGTGACTTCATTTTTCTCTTATCCGGTGGCTTATGGGATTTTGTTATGTAAAAGTGTTCCATAAAACTTTTAAGCTTCAGTGTTCTATTTAAATTTGCGAAAATGTGAGGGAGAAGGGAAAATGAATAAAAAAGTAGTTGTTGCAGTGTTTGCGTTGCTGATGATTCCAATTCTTATGACAACTTCCATATTGCCAGTAAGACCTGCAAGGGCTTGGGACTACACTGATGGGACTCCGCCAGACAAAAAATATGAGGAGTTTGGTCCAAGGGCTGATAGGCTTCTGATAAAGCTTTATGAAACTGAGAGTGCTGAGTGGGACTCTATGGCTGCTCCCCGTGGCGAAATTGACGTTGGAGATTGGCCTCTAACAAAGCCCTACTATGTCAAGTTTACAACACCACCAGACAATGAGAGTATTATGTCGCACTTTTACGGAGCAGAGTTCGGTTTGTTCCTACTGGACATAAACTGGGACAACGACCAATATAAGCGTCCAAGGGCATGGC
>Ga0185307_1001613_pt1 | contig 12253 bp, 14 predicted proteins | sample LHCtaG_FD_128010 | JGI IMG/M metagenome (GOLD analysis project Ga0185307, IMG submission 128010) | Hot spring microbial communities from Little Hot Creek, USA to study Microbial Dark Matter (Phase II) - LHC4sed_matched (SPADES... | ecosystem: Environmental > Aquatic > Thermal springs > Hot... | reverse complement strand
AACCAGCCCCTGCCGACCTAACCGGGGTGGAGGGAGGCCCAGCTCCCTCACAGGGGGCTTGGGGGATGTGCCCACAAAATAAAAACAAGGGGTGAGTTACTAACACTTAACAACATGCCACCGAGTGGGACCCAAAACGCTGGCAGACCATCAGCAAACGAGGGTGGGAAAATTAGGGTACCCACAATCCTGTTACACCCCCAGGGGGCATGGCTTTCTTGTTTTCAAGGCTTGGAGCTAATAAGCAAGCTGAAAGCCTTGCCAGGGATGTTAGCAAGTTGCCTTTTCCCTGTTGCCCGCTATAATTAACCTATTGGAGGTTAGTCCATGCTCTTCACCAAAATGACGCAAAAAAAATACCAATTCTTGGCCTTAGCCGCAATCCTGTTAGCGGGAGCCTGCCTCTTCTCCTTGGCCGGATATTTCGGACTAAAGCAAGGGGTGGAAAAAATCAACCAATCACTTCAACAACGCTCCTGGGAACACTACAAGCGCGGAGAAGCTTATTTGAAAGAAGGCAACATTGAACTCGCCTACGCCGAGTTTGAAGAAGCCTTGCGCCTTTACCCCCAGAACGAGGAAGCCCTCCACAAAATCTCTGAACTAAAACCCTTCTTCCAGCAAACCATATCAGCCACACCCCCACAACAAATAACTGAAAACGTCTTGGAAAATGCCTTCCAAGAAGCCCAGAAACTCTGCCAGGAAGGGAAGTGGGAAGAAGCCGCTCACGCCTTGGAAAACCTCCACCTTTTGGCCCCAGATTACCGAAAAGCAGCCGTAATTGATATGATGAGCTCGGCCTTCTACCAAGCAGGACTTGCCAAAATCCAAGAAAACGAGCTGGAAATCGCCATCCAATACTTTGACAAAGCCCTCGCCTTCAATCCTCAGGACCCAAAAATAAACGAAGAGAAAGAAAAAGCCACTTTGTACCTTGAAGCCATCACCTTTTGGGGAGCAGATTGGGAAAAAGCCATCCAAGTCTTAGAGACAATCGCGCAAAAATACCCCGATTACAAAGACGTCAAAGCTAAACTCCGAGAAGCCCGAACCGAATACGCCAGAGCCCTTGCCCGTAGCGGAGAATGGTGCAAGGCCGAAGCCCAATATAAACTCATACCTGAACCCGACGCCAAAATCAAAGCCGAACTATACAAAGCCTACACATTCTGCCACGTAGCAACTCCGACCCCTTCCCCAGGGCCGACTTCCACTGCTGTCTTCACACCTACCAAGCCCTTAGGCATATGCTCAGGCCACATCGCCTGGGCTGATTACGATCCCATCAAATCCACATTTACGATTTACTCAATGAACCTAAGCCGGGGCCAAATACGCAAAATCACCGAAAACGCATCCAACCCCGCTTTCTCTCCCGATGGAACCACTTTGCTATTCCGCTCCCTTCAAGAAGACATGATAGGATTGGCTCGCATCTCATCCTTAGGCGGTGAAAGGACAAGGGTCACCACCTATGCTGAAGACACCTTCCCCTCGTGGGCTCCGGACGGTAAGCAAATGGCCTTCGCCTCCCGCCGGGAAGGCGATAGGAAATGGAGGATTTACCTCGGCTGGGTTTTAGGCTTGGAAGAAACGCATGAATTGGCCTTCGGCACAAGGCCGGCCTGGTCACCCGATGGCCGAAGCTTAGTATTCCAAGGATGCATCCCCTCCACCTCAAATTGCGGCCTTATCTCCTTAAACGCAGACGGCTCAAACTTCCGCTTGCTCACTTCCTCCCCCGGCGATACTGCCCCCTCATTCTCACCAGATGGCTCAAAGATTGCTTTCATGTCGGCCGAAAGGGATGGAAATTGGGAAATATACGTCTTGGAATTGAAAACGGGCAAAATCAACCGCCTCACCACAGACCCTGACATAGACGGTCTTCCCGTTTGGTCTCCCGACGGGCGTTGCTTAGCCTTCATCTCTTACAGAGGGGGCAAGTGGGGCCTATACACTATGCAAGCTGATGGCTCAGATGTCCGCCTCCTCACTACACTCTCCGAATCCATTGGGAACTGGATGGACCACAACATCTCTTGGGGGCCTTAAAAATGCCTTTATACTTAGCCTTCATCTGGCACATGCACCAGCCATACTACAAAGACCCGATATCGGGCAAGTACCTCTTGCCCTGGCTTCGCCTCCACGCCGTGAAAGATTACCTCCACATGGCTGAAGTCTTGAGCCATTACCCCAGGATAAAGGCCACAATAAACCTCGTCCCATCCCTCCTCTCCCAGCTTCTGGAATACTTGAAAGGGGAAGCGGTTGACCCGGCCATGGAATTAGGCTTTAGGGAAGAATGGACCGAAGCGGAAAAAGAGTACATCCTAACCCACTTCTTCAGCATAAACCACGAGCGCTTCATTGCTCGGTACCCCAGATACCAATTGCTCTTGGAACTCCGGCCTTACGTCAGGCAAGCTCCTAACCTCTTCTCCTCAGCTTACTTCAGAGACCTAGCCGTTTGGTTTAACCTTGTCTGGACCGACCCCAATAAGTTGGAGAAGGACCCATTCCTCAAAGCATTGGTTGAAAAAGGTGGAAACTTCTCTTTGGAAGATTTCGGCAAGCTCATGGAGAAACACCGGGAGATAATGGCAGGGATAATACCTCTTTACCGGGAGCTTGAAGCCAAAGGGCAAGTGGAGCTGGCAACCTCCCCCTTCTATCACCCAATCCTCCCCCTCCTCATAAACACCGAGAATGCCCATCGGGCCAGCCCTTGGCTTACCTTGCCCTCATTAACCTTTGCCCACCCCGAAGACGCCGAAGAGCAAATCCGCCGCGCTATTGAATTCCACTGCTCCCTCTTCGGCCATGAACCGGTTGGCCTTTGGCCTCCGGAAGGCGCTGTTTGCCCCGAGTTAATCCCAATCCTGGCCCGCCGAGGCCTCTCCTGGCTTGCCACTGATGAAGCTATATTGGCCCGCACGTTGAATGTAAACCTGGAAAGGGACTCGGAAGGCCACCTAAAAAACCCTGAAATCCTGTACCAGCCATATAAAGTCCAGATTGACGGTAAAAGCTTAACAGTCCTATTCCGAGACCGCTTCCTCTCAGACCGCATCGGCTTTGTCTACCAATACATGGATGGATACGAGGCAGCACGGGATTTAGTGCACAGGCTTTTGGCTATAAAGGACCGCTTGCCCAAGGATAGACCTTACCTTGTCACTATAATCTTGGATGGAGAAAACTGTTGGGAACACTACGAGCACAATGGAGATGTCTTCCTGCATAACCTCTACCGCATGCTTTCCGAAGAGCCGGAGATAGAATGCGTAAGGGTTAAAGATTTCCTGGAAAGATTCCCTCCACAGGAAACCTTAACCGACTTAGCCACCGGCTCCTGGATAAATGGGAACTTGGAGACTTGGATAGGGGAAGAAGCTCAGAATCAAGCCTGGGAAGCTTTAGCCAGAGTCCGAGAAGACCTGGTCAATTGGCAGAAGAACTACCCACTTGCTGACTTGGAGACCTTAGAAAGAGCATGGGAATGCATATACAGAGCTGAGGGGAGCGATTGGTTCTGGTGGTACTACAGCCGCAATGTCTCCGAGCAGGAGCAGATATTTGACCAAGCTTTCAGAGGGCACCTGGGAGGGGTATACACAAGCCTTGGCCTTCCCGTCCCGGAATGGCTGAGCTACCCAATACTAAGGGCAGCAATAGCGGCCGAAAGGGCCCCCTCTGGCTTCACATCCCCAAGGCTCACCGCTTCCCCCCAAGCTCCTTCCGACTGGGCAAAGGCTGGATATTTAAGAGGCTCAATAGGTGGAGCAATGCGCCCCTCAAGCCAGCTCCTGAGCGGCTTCTACTACGGCTATGACCCAGGAACCCTCTACTTACGGGTGGAAACCAGCGAACCCATTGAATTTATCCCCCTCTCCGTTTACTTTGTAAGCCCATCGGCTGATAAAGTAAACTGGCAGTTCCGCCGTCTGGATGAGAGAGTGGAAACCGCCAACGGATTTGCCTGGGTTTTGGAAATCTCACCTCATGAACCAAAGGCGGTGCTTTTCAAAGCCGAGGGCCAAGAAGTCTGGCGCCCAGCGAAAGAGATACACAACTTGGCCTGCTCCGAGAAAGTGCTGGAAATTGCTATACCGTTAAATTACCTGGGCTTAGAAATAGGCGATACCCTTGGGCTTATAGTTGTAGGAGAAAAGGGCGGTATTTTGGAGAAGCTTCCGCCCTCCGGAGTTATCACCTTCACCCTCAGGGAAAAGTTCTGAGGTAGGTCATGCCTGTAGATGTACACCTTGATGATGAGGTCAAACTGCGGAAGCCCCATCCCTGCGGGGCCAACCATTGGCTTGTAGTCCGGGTAGGGGCTGATATCGGCCTCAAGTGTATGAAATGCGGCCGGAGAGTGCTCCTACCACGCTCAGTCTTTGAAAAGCGCTTCAAAACCTTCATAAAGCGCAGCCGCCCTACCCTGGATGATATAGCGGCAACGCTGTCCCAAAAAGGTGGGATTGAGTAAAGGAGGGCCCTTGAAGAACGTTAGGTTCAAGCAAATAAGGCTTATTTGGCGTTTATTCAAAGACCCAAGAGTCCCCGCCTGGCTCAAAACCCTTGTCATCCTCATACCCATAATCTACATCCTCTTACCCATAGACATCTCACCTGATGCCACGCCAATCCTGGGGCAGATTGACGATATAATTCTGGCACTCTTAGCCTTGAAAGTTTTCCTGGAACTAAGCCCACGCAAAGTAGTGGAAGAACAAAGGCGCCAGATTGAATCCATCTCAGTCCCCTACAGGGTGTTGGATAAAGAGGAGGAAGAGGGTTAAAGTGTAGCTATAAGGTCGTATTCCAAAGCTTCAATCACACGCACTTTCACTATCTCGCCAGGCTTAAGCTTGCCTTTCACCAAAACCATCCCATCTATTTCCGGAGCATCCCTGTAGCTACGCCCCACGCTTAGGCCTTGCCCGTAGCCTTCTACCAAAATCTCCAACTCCTTCCCCACCAATTTCAGGTTCTTCTCGTAGGAAATTCGCTGCTGGACAGCCATGAGCCTCTGGTACCTTTCCTCCTTAACCTCCTCAGGGACTTGGTCCGGTAGCAAGGCAGCCGGAGTGCCTTCCTCACGAGAGTAAACGAAGACCCCCACACGGTCAAAGGCAATTTCCTCCACAAAATCCACCAAAAAGCGGAAGGCCTCCTCCGTCTCCCCCGGATAGCCAACGATAAAAGTGGTCCTTATGGCAATATCAGGGATAGCTTGGCGAATCTGGTTTACCAAGCTCTTTATTTTCTCCGCGCTGTAAGGGCGATGCATCCTCTTAAGAACCTCAGGGTGAGCATGCTGAATTGGGATGTCAAGGTAATGGCAGATTTGAGGGTATGAGCTCATCGCTTGGATAAGCCTTTCGGTTACGCGCAAAGGCGAGGCGTACATTATTCTAAGCCACTTCAAAGCCGGGACCGCTTCCAGGACTTCTTCTATAAGGGTTACAAGCCCTTCCTTTTCGCCTCTGTCCAAACCATAAGCAGTCGTATCTTGGGCTACCAGTATGATTTCTTTTACCCCCTCTTCTACTAACCTGCGGGCTTCTTCTACAAGGGCATGGCGGGGGAAGCTGCGGGCAGGCCCCTTTATGGTTGGGATGGTGCAAAAGGCGCACCTTGAGCTGCACCCTTCCGATATCTTCAGGTAAGCGGAACTTCCCCACACAGTTGAAAGGCCGTCTGAATCAAAAGATGGACCTTGGGGGTCGCCTAACAATAGAGGCTTTTCTTCTGGGGATTCCGCAATTCTGCTCACCAGCTCCCCTATTTCCATCCACCTCCTCGTTCCCAAGAAAGCATCGGCCTCGGGGATTTCTTCGGCAATCCTCTTACCCCAAAGCTGAGGTAGACATCCGGCTATCAAGAGGAATTGGCCTTTCTTCTTCTTTTTAGCCAGCTCTTTGGCAACCTTCAGTGATTCTTCCCGGGCTTTTTCTATGAAGCCGCAGGTGTTTACTATAATAACATCCGCTTTCTTCGGGGTGGAAGTTGGGCGATGGCCCAATTGCAGAAGCTTTCTCTCCATTCCATGACTATCAACCTGGTTCTTGGGGCAACCGAGGGTTATTATGCAAAAGCGCACTTTATCGCTAACCCACTATCAGCTACTTTTGCTCTGCTCCGCAATAGGGGCAAATTTCCCAGCTTAGATGCAGGAGACGGCCACAAGCATTGCATAATTTCTTAAGCTTTGTATGGCAGTACGGGCACAAGATGAAGTCTTGTTGGACCTTACGCCCGCAACCGGGGCAGAGTTCGCGTTCCTCTATGCTTTGGAGCAAAGCTTCTTCTTCAAGGGCCCTTTCGTAAGTCTCGGCCAAGGTTTCCCGGGGACGGAGCAAGAAGTAAAAAAGCAGCCCTGGCAGGTTGAACAAAAGGACCATCATTACCGCCAGAATTTGGACGAGCACATCCCTCGTTCTGGATTTTATATCCCTGTAAGTCCACACCACGGTACTTACCCATAGAGCGAGCCAGAAAGCCCCGGCAAGGCCTAAAAAAACTTGCAAAATCATTATGGCCCGCTCCACAATATCGGAGGGGAGCTGCACAGGCATTTTTGTATGCTCCTTAAGCTATGATTGTCCCTCGCTGGGGATACCCCCAGCGAGGCTTGAGTTTTACTTTATTTCCACAACAGCACCAGCTTCTTCCAGCTTGGCCTTGGCTGCTTCGGCCTGCTCCTTTGATACCCCTTCCAAGAGCTTAGCCGGTGCGCTTTCTACCAAATCTTTTGCCTCCTTGAGGCCAAGGTTCGTAAGCTCACGCACTACCTTTATCACTTGAATCTTCTTAGGACCTGCATCCTTTATGTAGACATCAAACTGGGTCTTTTCCTCAACAGCCGGAGCTGCTGGTGCTGCAGCGGCAACTGCTGCTGGTGCTGCGGCTACAACTGGTGCCGCCGCTGAAACGCCGAACCTTTCCTCCAATGCTTTCACAAGTTCAGCCAATTCCAGCACAGTCATCTTCTCAATGGCCGCTATAATCTCTTCCTTTGTCATCTCTCCTCCCTCCTTAATTTAAGATTGGCCTTCCAATTGTTTAGCCCGAGCTTGGAGCACGTAAATCAAGCTTCGGATGATTCCTCCGAGAACGTAAACCAGCCCGTAGATAGGGGCTTGCAAGTTGCCCAGAAGCTGCCCTAAGAGTTCTTCCCGAGAGGGGAGTTTGGCCAAGAACTCTATTTCATCGGGTTTGAGCAACCTCTGCCCCACAAATGCCCCCTTTATTTGGGGAAGCCCTGTCTCTTTGGAGTAATCCAGCAACTTCTTAGCCACTTTGGTGATGTCTTTACCAAAGCTTATGGCTGTAGGCCCTTCTAAGAGCTCTCCCGTGGCTTGGATTCCCAAGTCATTAAGGGCTATGCGCAAAAGGGTGTTTTTCACGACCATGAAATTACCGCCAACTTCTCGGATTTGGCTTTTGAGCTCGTTTATTTGGGCCGTATCCATGCCTATGAAGTTGGCTAAGATTACTCCTTCGCTCTGTGCGAAGCTTTCTTTGTACAGTGCTATCCTTCTGGCCTTCTCTTCCCTTGTGATAGGCAATTTCACCACCTCCTTTTTGATGATGAAACATAAAAGGGCCTTTGCCTGCAAAGGCAAAGACCCCCAAAAGGCTTGGCCTTCGCCTCGGCAGGCTAATTTAAGCGCTTAAAGCGCACCTGCTTTCTACGGCGAAAGTTCTACTCCGCTGGCTTCATAGAAGTAGCCAGCGCTGTATTCACTTTTATGCTTGGCCCCATCGTAGTCGTAAGGTAAACCTTCTTTATGTACTGGCCTTTAAGGCCCGAAGGCCTTATCTTCATGACCGTATCCATTACTGCAGCCATGTTCTCCAAAAGCTGTTGGGTGGTAAAGCTGGCTTTGCCTATTGGGATATGGAGGTTGCCTGTCTTGTCCACTCGGAATTCAACCCTACCCTTCCGCGCTTCCTCAATGACCCTTGGAAGGTCATCAGGGGGAACGACAGTGCCGGACTTCGGGCTCGGCATAAGCTTGCGTGGGCCCAGGATTTTACCAAGCTTAGCCACTTTGCCCATTATCTGGGGCACGGCTATGGCGATGTCAAAATCCAACCACCCATTCATAATCTTCTCTATGAGCTCATCCCCTCCTACATAGTCAGCACCGGCTTCCTGAGCGATTTTAGCCGCCTCACCTTCGGCGAAGACTAAAATCTTTACCCTCTTGCCAGTGCCGTGGGGTAGAAGTGCTACCCCCCTTATCTGCTGCTCGGCATGTCGGGGGTCAACCCCAGTGCGAATGTGAAGTTCAACTGTGGGGTCAAATTTGGTATAAACGGTCTTTTTGGCCAGCTCTATCGCTTCCTCTGGAGTATATTCCTTGTTCTTGTCCACAAGTTTGGCTACTTCTTGGTACTTTTTGCCCCTCTTCCCCATTTAAACCTCCTAAATCTAATCAACTATCTCAATCCCCATGCTGCGAGCTGTCCCTTCTACAATCCGCATGGCTGCTTCAATATCATTGGTGTTCAGGTCTTTAAGCTTAAGCTGAGCAATTTCCCTTATTTGCTGGCGGGTGACTCTGCCGACTTTACGTCGGTTGGGTTCACTGGAGCCCTTCTCAATTCCCGCCGCTTTCTTAAGCAAGGTGGAGACTGGTGGGGTCTTCAGAACGAAAGTGAATGAGCGGTCGCTGTAAATGGTTACTTCCACTGGGACAATGTCCCCAACCATGTGAGCAGTTTGAGCGTTATATTCCTTGCAGAAAGCCATTATGTTAACCCCGTGTTGACCCAGAGCAGGGCCAACCGGAGGGGCAGGGGTTGCTTTCCCCGCCGGAAGCTGCAACTTTACGACTGCTACTACCTTCTTAGCCAATTTTTCCCTCCTTTATGCTTTCTCCACTTGAAGGACATCCAGCTCTACCGGTGTCTCCCGGCCGAAGAAGGACAAGAGTATGCGTACTTTCCCTTTATCGGGGTAAACTTCGTCTACTATGCCAATGAATTCGGCAAAAGGCCCTTCGGTGATTTTAACCCTCTCACCAGGCCTGAAGCCCACTTCAACCTGTGGTGCTTCGGCGTAGACGCGTTGCATTATCTTCTCTACTTCTTCTGGGCTTAGTGGGGTTGGCTTGCTTCCTATACCCACGAATCCAGTAACACCTGGGGTGTTACGGACTACATACCAAGAACGCTCGTTCATTATCATTTTTACAAGCACATAGCCTGGGAATATGCGCCTTTTTACTATTTGCCTCTGGCCATCCTTAATTTCTATGACCTCTTCGGTGGGGACGAGGACTTCAAAGATGTAATCCTTCATCCCCATGGACTCAATCCGCTGTTCCAGGTTTTTCTTGACCTTTTCCTCATAGCCAGAGTAACAGTGCACCACATACCAAGCGGCCTGTTCTTCGGGGGAAGCTGGCAGCTGAGGGGCCTCTTCAATCTCAGTAGGCTCACCCTCCGCTTCGACCGCCTTAGCCTCTTTTATCAATTTGGACACCTCTTCTATTACACGCTTCTTCCGCTCTTTCGCCATGGCTTAAATGATAAGGTCAATAAGTTTGGCATAGATGTAGTCCAACAGCCCCAGGATTACTGCCATCACCAAAATAGTTACTATAACCACCAAAGTCAGCCGCATGGCCTCTTCTCGGGTAGGCCAAGTGACTTTTCTAAGCTCGGCCCTTGTCTCCCTAAGGTAACGAATTAGTGAAAAATTTTTGATTGATTCCCGTGCCTTCGGCACTTATAAACCCCCTTTACATTTTTAAGACACCGTTCCACCTCAAAGTGGAGCGGTGTCTTAAGCGGTTCTCTTCCAGGCAGGCCCGGCAGGACTCGAACCTGCAGCCTGCGGTTTTGGAGACCGCTGCTCTGCCAGTTGAGCTACGGGCCTACCTTACCTCCCGATGGAGGGTATGCTTGCGGCACCGAGGGCAATACTTCTTAAGCTCCAATCGCCCTGGGTCATTGACCTTGTTCTTTTCGGTTGTGTAATTTCGCTCTTTACATTCGGTGCAAGCCAGAGTGATTATAACCCGCGCTGCCTTCTTCGCCATAATTTACCCCCGGTGCCTACTCAATGATTTTGGTTATTACCCCCGCTCCTACAGTCTTCCCACCTTCTCGGATAGCGAAGCGGGAACCAGGCTCCAGAGCCACAGGGACTATAAGCTTAACCCTGAGCCTGAGGTTATCCCCAGGCATTGCCATCTCCACACCTTCAGGCAACCTTATCTCACCGGTAACGTCCATAGTCCGGATGTAGAACTGTGGCCTGTAGCCGCTGAAGAAGGGGGTGTGCCTACCGCCTTCTTCCTTCTTTAAAACGTAGACCTCAGCCTCAAACTCCGTATGTGGCTTTATTGTCCCAGGAGCGGCCAATACCATGCCTCTGCGCACATCTTTCTTCTCTACGCCCCTCAGCAAGCATCCTATGTTATCACCAGCCTGCCCATAATCCAAAACCTTGCGGAACATTTCAACTCCGGTTACTACTGTCCTTATCGGCTCAGGCCTGTAGCCTATGACCTCAACCTCATCTCCTACCTTTACTTTACCCCTTTCAACCCTACCTGTAACAACAGTACCCCTTCCCTTTATGCTGAACACGTCCTCTATGGGCATAAGGAAAGGCTTGTCAACATCCCTCACGGGTTCGGGGATATAGTTATCCAAAGCTTCTATAAGCTCCCATATGCACTTGTATTCGGGGGCATCGGGGTCAGTGCTTGGGCTCTCCAGAGCCAACCTCGCGCTACCCCTTATGATTGGCACCTCATCCCCAGGATAACCGTACTTGGTAAGTAGCTCCCTTAGCTCGAGCTCCACAAGCTCCAATAACTCAGGGTCATCCATCATATCCACCTTGTTCAAAAAGACAACCATGCTCTTTACATCAACCTGCTTTGCCAGGAGTACGTGTTCCCTGGTCTGGGGCATGGGTCCATCGGGGGCAGCTACTACCAATATTGCCCCGTCCATCTGGGCCGCACCGGTAATCATGTTCTTTATGTAGTCTACGTGTCCAGGGCAGTCAATGTGAGCATAGTGCCTCTTGGGTGATTCATATTCCACGTGAGCGATGTTTATGGTGATTCCCCTCGCCCTCTCTTCCGGAGCCTTGTCTATCTCCTCAAATGGGACAAACTGCGCCAACCCTTTGAAGCTCAAAACCTTAGTAATGGCCGCCGTAAGGGTTGTCTTACCGTGGTCTATGTGACCTATAGTCCCCACGTTCACGTGCGGTTTAGTTCTTACAAATTTAGGCTTAGACATTTCCCTCCCTCCTTTCTACAAATTATGGAGCCCACGACCGGACTTGAACCGGTGACCTACGCCTTACCAAGGCGTTGCTCTACCGCCTGAGCTACGTGGGCTCTCAATGTCAAAAGATATTATATAGGACAACAGAGCTTTTGTCAAATTTGCTGAAAGGCGTGGGTGTGCCCCTTCGCTTTTCAGGCCGATTGAAATCAGCCTTTTGGGGCCTTTGGCCAAAGGAGCAACGTTCCTCCGTTTAGCTTGGTTGTTCAGGCCAGGCTTTCTTTCACGCCCCAAACGCCAAGGCCGATCAAGGCCTGCAAGCGGAATAGCTTCAGGGTTTGGAGGACAAGGGGCCACGCAGGCGCTTGTAGGCAGGTATCTGGCCCTCAAGATAATGCTGGGTAGTGCGGATGTCGGCGTGGCCCATGAGTTTTTGGATATCATCAAGCTGGTAGCCAGCCTCTTTGAGCCGATGAGCGAAGGCAGCGCGCAGGGTATGTGCGGTGGCGCGTTTGGTGATACCAGCGGCACGGACGGCGGCAGCGATGGCTTTCTGAACGCTGCTGGGGTGGAGGTGGTGCCTTTTGACGACAAGGGTGCGGGGGTCTACGGAGAGGTCACGGGAGGGGAAGACGTATTGCCATCCCCAGGAGGTATCTGCTCCAGGGTATTTGCGGGCCAGGGCGGGAGGCATGGAGACCGGTATATCGGGATGGGCCTCGTAGAGGCGGCGCACTTGGTTGAGGTGGGTATGGAAGCGTTGGAGGAATTGCTGGTCGTCAGGCAAGAAAGTCACACGGTCGCGGTTAGATTTTGTGTCGCGGACGGTGATGAGGTAGTTCTCAAAGTCCAGGTCCTGGATGCGCAAGCGCAGGGCTTCTATCAGCCTCAGGCCGCTTCCGTAGAGGAAGCAGGCGACGAGGTAAGGTGCGCCGTCAAGCTTGGCAAGGATGCGGAGGCATTCGTCATGGCTGAGGTA
>Ga0185307_1001611_pt1 | contig 12259 bp, 8 predicted proteins | sample LHCtaG_FD_128010 | JGI IMG/M metagenome (GOLD analysis project Ga0185307, IMG submission 128010) | Hot spring microbial communities from Little Hot Creek, USA to study Microbial Dark Matter (Phase II) - LHC4sed_matched (SPADES... | ecosystem: Environmental > Aquatic > Thermal springs > Hot... | reverse complement strand
AGACAGTATAAGGAAGTCTTGAGAGTAGTGCTTGTTAAAAATAAAGGAGACTTAGATAATTTAAGAGGTGATATAGTAGCAACGTTTGAGGAGATAGACTGTTCTGAAATATTGAAGCTTCCTCAACAATTTTCAAAGTTGCTGAAGAACATACTCTCATTTAAAGAAAGATAGCTATTAACATGGCATATTCGTAATCAGATTTTATCATCCTTATCAGTAAATAGAGTCTAGCCGATTTAATATATTGTCTACGCTACTTCTTTGACAAGTTGCCTCTAAGAAGCATGTATAGCTGGAAATTCTTAGGAGGTTGTATTTTTATGGAGGGGGAGGCTAGGTTGAAAATATTCTTATTTAAGGGAACATATCGGAGAAGTATATGCATTTTAACATTATAAGTCAGTTTTTAGTGATTCATAATACTTGGACTAGATATCGTAGATGCATACTATTCTCCAAGCTCTAAAAGCTCACCATCACCTATCTATTTCTCATAATCTTGGTAGAATGTCTCTAGGTCTTCCATACGTTTAAGGTTGGCTATAATGTTGTTTTGAGATCTATACATCTTGTTGATATAATTTATGTCAAGATAATCTTCTAATCTTCTACATTATTGGTTTTCTTCATCCCTCCATTTAGATGTTTATCGATGAATAATCTTCAAGGCTTGGTAAATGCTATCGTGAGGGCCTTGGTCGGGCAATCATCTATGCATTTGAAGCATTTTATACAATCGATATCTCTTAAAGATTGTTGTTTTCTTTCTATGTATCTCGAGGTTATGTATATGTTAGTTGGGCATACTAGATCGCATACACCGCATTTTGTACATTTATCTATGTTGATCTTTATTGTGAGTGGGGAGAGTTTATTTAATAAACCATAGATTAGCCCTGCTGGACACAGTCTCCTACACCAAAATCTTGGGAATCTAGTTGCTAGAGCCACGTCTATGATAAGTGTAACAATCATGAAAGCAGATACATAATCGAGCCTCTCTATTACAATATTCCCGAACGCTATAATCCTACTGATCCTTACCATGATTATCGAGAGCATATTTAGAACATAGGCGTAGTTTGTAAATAATGGGAAGGCTAGTATACTAGTTACTAATAGGGAAGTTGAGAATACTGCTATGGAAATAATGAAAAATACTCTACCTAAGTAATCTGATTCAGGCTTTACAGCATTACTAGCCGATCTCTTGACTATCTTCCTACTACGGCCTACTGAGTAGTAAATATCTAAAGGGCATATCCACCCGCAAAATATTCTTCCAAGCAAAAGATATGTAGTAGACGTTATAAGTACAGCGGATATTGGGATGACGAGCATGGTCTTGTATGCAATGAATTTTTCCATGACCGCAAATAAGTCGGCAAGCGATACTATCTTGAGAATGTTGGATGAGAGCAGCGAGCCTACTACTAGGTATACTCCATAGGAGTGTAAAGGGTATTGAATTATAAACAATGTGAAGATTGTTACTTGGAATAGCCTTCTTAGAACATTATATCTAATCTCTATCTCCTCCTAACAAGTAAGATATCAATTCATCAAGTAGAACGAGGTCTTCTTTTAGGAAGCTCCTAGTAAATTTTGCAAAAGACCTATAGAAGGGACTCTTAGTCTCCTCCTCTATCTCAGTACATAGTTTCGGTATCCATTTCGTTAAATGTTCTTCTAGGAATTTTTTCTGTCTCACTAGAATATTTAGAGAAGCATCTCTCTCACCATTCCTTAGCAATTCGCTAGCCTTGATAGTAGTTATCATCATGTATTCAAATTCTATTCCTGCATGGTCTTCTAGGACTGCATGGTCTTCTAGAATGAGCCCATCTTCAAGAAGCCATTCCTTTACATCCATCCAGGCTTCTCCTTTAAATCTCCTCTCTCCATCTACCGGTCTATGGAGTGATTCATAAGGCGGAGCTATAGGTGGAGCTGGACCTATAAATAGTCGAGTATACTCAGCCCATGTCTCTATCAGCTTTACCTCTCTTCCTCCTAATATCTCATTGATGGCTTTCAGAAACTCCGCTGACAAAGTGCGTAAACATTCTCCAGGGTACGCCTTGCTAATCACTTCCAGCATTTTATCTTGGAGGAGCTTTTGTAGATATTCTTGTGAGGGTTCGAAAAGGAATAAGTCACGTATTATAGAATATATTCGAGCTCGGAGAAAAAGAATAGAAGTAAGTTCATCGACGTTGAGGTTTTCTATTTCATCTCCATGGCTCATTGGCTACGCTGTTCCTACACCTTCTATCTTATACTCTTTCTGATAATATTCTGGTAGTAGCGTCTTTATTTCATCCATCCTTGCCTTACTAATCTTCACTATCATGTCTGCAAAGCATGGTTGACCCATAATTGGTGTAAGCTTGTAGTCAAGGAGCTCGCTATGATTCGGCGTGTATAGTCTATGGATGTATGTTCCTCCAAGCCCAGGAGAGAATCTGCCGCCTGTTGCGAAACCCATACGTATAACGCCGGGTCTAACTGTTTCACAGACATACGCTTTAGCCGGGGCTTTCCTTCCTAGAGGATTCTCAATTATGATTAAGTCTCCAGTCTTTATTCCATACTTCTCTGCGTCTACTCTGTTGATCTGTACTGTTCCTATACACCATATGTTTCTCGATAGCTTCTTTTGGACATGTGTTATTGTTTTCCCGCCAGGAGTTGTCTCAGCCATCTTCAACTCAAACGGTTCAGATAATGGTGTCCATAAGCCTTCAGCAGGTGTCTGAGCTAACCACTCACACATGTGTGTACCTGACATAGCATGGTGAACTCTAGCAGATATTAGCTGGAACGGGTATTCTTCACGATACTTAGCATACTCTGGATTTGTATATGGATTCCAGACAGTCTCAAACCAGTAGAATGTTAATGGTAATCTCTCCCAGCCTACTGCTCTCCAGCTTGGAGGTGTAACTCCAGATTCTTCAACGAGTTTATTGAACTCTTCATATCGATGAAACTTTAACTCTAATTTCTTTGTTTTTGTAGTCAGGATCCCTCCGGATTTCCAATCGTTTTTCTCGGCATCCCATACCCTGTATCTATACCAGCTCATAGGCCACATCGTTCCTCCATAGTGTCTTCTTAGATACTCGACCGTGACAGGCTCTCCACGAACAGTCTTCTTTTCATGGTCTATCTGGACCCGGCCTGCATCTAGAGATTCAGGTGTTCCGTAGAGTACATATCCCTCCGGCAAGTTTGGGAAGGGTAGAGGTCGACCGGCGTTAGGTCTACCAGGAGCTACAGACAACATTTCGTTAACAAAGTCTTCCTCACTCTTATATTTCTCCCAGAATTCCTTGGGGTCTATATCGCTTCTACCGAATTCTCTTAATTCATACTCGTATATCTTCTTTGCAAGCATATTCATTATTTCCGTGGGTTTCTTAGCTTCGAACATCGGCGTGACTACGGCGTCTCTTAAGAATATTATTGGATGGGTTGGGTATATGTCTGATAGACTCATTCTCTCAAAACAGCTTGCTTCAGGCAGTACATAGTCTGCATATAGTGCAGACTCAAGGAAGATCGTATCTATGAAGATGAAGAGCTCTAGCTTGTAAGTCCCATCAGGCTTTTTAGCGGTGAATGCCTCAACGAACTTGTACACAGGGCCTGCAGTTATGAGCGTGTTGCCTGTTCTCAATATATATGCGGCTATCGGATACTTGTGCCCTCTGAAGGGTCCATAATTAAGGGTTATTCCTTCCAGTATCATTCTGGGTAGATCACCTACCACATCATCCCATGCAGCCGGCCAATCCCCATAGTGACAGTAGTGTAGTTTATCTTGTTCAGCCTCTACTTCTACGCCGTTTATAATCCTTTTCACTTTTCTTTTGTTAAATTGTTTTCCAGTAGCGGTTCCACCTTTACTCGATTTTACTATCTCCGTGTCGATCACTCCTCCAAGTCTCTCAAAATTCCCGGTGATTATGTTTAACACGCATCCTAGGATGGAGGCTACATAGCCATTGTAGTGGTGTCCCGGCGACTGCATACCCCAGATCAGTGCCGCAGGCTTTGTCACTCCAAATTCATGAGCTAGTCTCTCGATATCTTCTTTGGGCAGACCAGTTCTAGCCTCAGCCCATTCAAGCGTGAAGTACTTCTTGCCCGAGGCTGGGTCTATTCTATCCCACCATAACTTGAAGGCTTCAAGAAATTCAGTCCAGCCTTCAACGTATCTGTCTACTAAGACTTCATGATCTATGTATCGTCTACTTGGATCCTCGGGGTTGTCATGCTCAAGGATATATCTTAGCATAGCTGCGAATAGGTCGGCATCGGTTCCAGGCCTGATCGGGAACCATCTATCAGCGAGAGCTGCAGTATTACTGAAGCCTGGGTCTACGACATATACTTTACATCCATTCTCAGCTCTCGCTCGGACAGTGCCTATGTTCTCCCATACGATCCTAGTCGCCGTGAAGGGATTCCATCCAACATAGATTATCAACTTCGCATCATGTTTGTTATACCATTGAATGCCCCCATCCGGCATTCTTACAGGTACGGGCCGCAAAATATCTGGCTCCCATCGTTTACCATTGACTATGAGTTTTGGACCATGCCTTCTAGGCGTGTCACAGATAGCTCCATGCTCTACTGCATTCGGAGAGCCGAATGCAAATGTGAGCCTCCAGTACTGGTCTCTATCAGTAACATCTCCAGTATCCGTTAATAAACACTCTGGACCATACTTCTTCTTTAACTCAACAAGCTTCGAGGCTACCTCATCTACAGCCTGCTCCCACGATATTCTTATGAATTTTCCTTCTCCTCTCTCACCAACTCTTTTTAGTGGATACTGTATCCTGTAGGGGCTATATTCTAGTTGGAGACCTGAAACTGCTTTTGCACATGCTGCTCCACCACTATTATAGGTTAGGTGGGGATTGCCGTATATCCTGACAACTCTCCCATCTTTCACCCAGACTTCTAAAGCGCATTCAGCTGCGCACATTACGCATGCAGTATACTTAACTTGAACCTCACCTCTCCTGATTCTCTCCTTCATCGCTTTAACCTTCTCGGGCGGGATCTGGGCTAGGAATAGTCTCTCATATGTTGGAATCCCTATCGTGGCTGCAGCTGCAACAGCTAACCCAGCTACTACTCCTAGCTTGATGAAAGATCTTCTAGATAATGTCTGCTTAGCCATAGGTCTTCACCCCCATCCTCCAGTTTGAGAATACTACGAGTGCTAATGACATAAGGAGTGCCCATAATACGAATATTGCAGATATCCAGAAGATGCTGCCATGGCCCACCAATGCCACCGTATAGGTTGTTGTAGTGTATATGTATGGAGAGACTTCAAGTAGTAATTGACCTCCTATTACTAGGTTCCATCTATAAGCAAATACCCCGATGAGTATAAGAAGAGACATTATAGACATTAAGCCAGCCGAGCTAGTAGCTCGCTTAGATGATAATACGATTAATGGTATGATGCCGCCCAAGATCAGCTGAACACCAAAGTAGCTGAGCCCTAACTGCTCCATCAATATATTGTGTAGGATACGCCATCCAGCCGTCTGCATGTATGTTCTTACAAGTATCTCTACTCCTACGAATGCTACTTCAAGCAGTAATATCCACCAAACTATTCTTCCCATAGTATTCAACGCAGCCTTATTTACTTCCATCCTGCTCAGACGCCATACTACGACATATAGTATAGCTACTAAGGCTAGTCCTGAGAGAATTGCGGATAGGATGAAGGATATCGGGATTATGGGATTATACCATAGCTCTACCGCTTTATTGCTACCAAAGATGAAGCCGATGTAGCCGCTGAACAGTATAGCCACTATTACCCCGATGCCTGCTAAGACCGTGGATAGACTCTTAAACCATGGAGCAGAATAAAACCAATTGTAGACTATTATACTTATAGTTGCTAAAACTAAGAATACAGTCCAGAAGTATCCGAAGAGAGCCATAGGAGAACTAGCTTGAGGGAATAGGAATATATTGCCCGCCCTCCATGGAGACCCAAGGTGAAGTAGTAAAGGTACTGGTGAGGCTATGAGTGTCGCCCAAGAGATCAATAACGCTAATAGAGATACTTCTTTTAACTCATCTCGTTTGAAGAGAACTGGTAGTGTTGATGTAATGTATGCTCCCGCAGCTATCCCAGAAAAGAATGGATAAACAGCTATAAGAGCATCCCAGACTAGACTACTCATACCCTCACCACTCCTCCAACCTTCGGATTAACTACTATTGCTTCGCCCGGCGCGACTCTAACAGCTTCTTCTAACCCTATATAGTATACTTTAGGCTCGTTGCCGGTTTCAGGCTTTAATGTGGCAACAGATTTCGAGGCAAGTATTAATGAGACGGGGCTTTCTGGATCATTTAAGTCACCGAAGATTCTGGCGCCACCCATACAATTTGCGACACATGCAGGTACATCGTCATCCTCTAGTTTATGTAAGCAGTAATCACATTTATCAACCGTACCTGTTTCAGGGTTCGGATACCTTGCCCCGTAAGGGCATGCTTGAACACAGTAGCCGCAGCCGATGCATCTATCGTAATCCACTACAACGATGCCATCTTCTCTTTTGTATGTTGCCCCAACAGGGCATACTGGGACACATGAGGGGTTGTCACAATGATTACACAATCGGGGTAGAAACACTCTTCTAACATTTGGATATGTGCCTCTTTCTATAATCTCTACGTGTGTTCTAAAGTATTCGTATGGGACTCCGTTCTCCATTTTGCAGCTTACCTGACAAGAATAGCAGCCTACACACCTCGTTAAATCAATAACCATGGACCATCTTGGTCTACTGCTCTTTCTCTCAATCTTTCTATTTAATATGCGGGGCAGCTCTTCCTGCAATTTAAGAAAAACTGACTCCAACTGTTTGACTACCATACTCTACCTCCTGGACAATTTCTCCGATGGACTTTTCACATCTAATTTCTTTTCTCAGAATATTAAAGACTACTTAAAATGAGGTTAAACCTCATATACTGTTATTAAATTAAACTTTAATAACTATGTTTTTATATACATCATCCTCATCACTCTAACACCCTTCTCCGTTAATGTGTAGAAGTTACCGCTTTCCCGCATTATCAATCCAGCACCTCTTAGAATCTTTAAATGGAAGCTAAGCTTGGGAGGATCTCTTATCCCTACTGCTCTAACAAGATCTGTAAACTTCATTCTCCGATGCTTAGCTAGGAGAGATATTACACTTCTTCTAATCGGGTGAGATAGAATAGACAGCATCTCAGTATCAGCTTCATAGATAATCCTTTGTTCTTCGATTACTTTCTTGATCGTGGTTAAGAGATCATCTATTCTGAATGGCTTCGTTATATATTCTGAGGCGCCTCTTTTGATGGCTTCTACAGCATTGGATATTGTTCCGAAAGCGGTTATGATTATTACAGCTGTTGTAGGTGAGGCTTTTTTAACCTCCGTTAATACTTGTAGCCCATCCATATCTGGGAGTAGTAGGTCGATGAGTGCAATGTCATAATAATCCTCCCTAATCTTTCTTAGCGCTTCCTCTCCATTATAAGCAGTCTCGGAGATGTATCCCAGCTCTTCCAGTAAAGTCTTAAGTTTTTGTGAGATGCTTTCATCATCATCAACTACCAATACTTTGGTCATGCTATGAGCCTCCCCGGTAGCTTAATTGTGAAAACGCTTCCTTCTCCAACCTTACTCTCTACAAGTATCTCTCCACCATGAGCTTTAACTATCGCGTTAGCTATACTTAGTCCTAGTCCTAGACATCCATTCTTCTTTTTTGTTGTAAAGAATGGTTCAAAGATTTTCCTCAAGTACTCTTCGGGTATTCCAATACCTGTATCGCTTATCCGGACATATATGAATTCTCTATCCCTGTCAATCTCTATCTTAAGGTCGCCTCCATCTTTCATAGCTTGGAAAGCATTAAGAATTATATTTTCGAAAACTTCTCTCAATCCAAATGGGTCTCCGAATACATAATGGCTCCCATACTCATATCTTTTTACAATTCGTATACCTTCATTATAGCATTTACATGCTTGACAATGCTTTATAGAGTCATCAATTACTTCAGCTAGATCGATTAATTTTCTCTCGATAGCGTAGCTGGTTCTAGCCAGCCTCAATATATTGTCAAGTCTATGCTTACAGGTCTCGACTTTAGATATTATTTCCTCTACTCTTGCTTTAACTTGCGCATCTTTACATTCAACCATCAATAGCTCTGCAGAAAGCATTATTCCAGTCAATGGGGTATTAACTTCATGTGCAATCCACGCCGCTAACTGACCGACATTGATGAGCTGCTCATAATACGATAGTTTTCTGTTAAGCTGATCCTTGATTACCTCGTTAGTTACATCTCTCAGTATTATCATCCATTCACCACCTTCATTAGATAACTTTCTAGTAAATATTTTGAGAATCCTTCTACTGGTTTTCTCTCTTTTATCTTGAAGGACTAACTCGACTCCGAGATTATCCTCAGCATCTGGTTTATCAGGTATATTCAATACTTCTTCTATCCGTTTACCCATGGCTTCAAGACGTTTTATACCTGTAAGTTCTTCTGCACTACGATTCCATGATAGGATTACTCCATCTTTAGACAACGAGATTATACCATCTCCAACTGACTCAACAAGTGCTTTGTATCTTTCCATAGTTCTCTTAAGCCTTCTATAAGTTACTTTAAGCTTATTAATGTATTCTCGAATCTGCCTATTCTTTGTTTCAAGCTCTTCCAACATTTTATTAAAAGCCTTTGTGAGAGCTCCAAGCTCATCATCAGTAAATAAAGCCAATCTATGAGCATAGTTTCCCCTCATTATCTTTTCTATTCCGTTTTCTAGTTCTTTAATCGGTTTGGTGATCGCTTGCATGGAAATTAGTACTACTATTCCTCCCACGCTGACGGACAATATACCAAGCAGCATCATATTTAGTACAGCGCTGTTTACAACCTTTAGTATACTTTCATCTCTTAAGCCTATATGCAGTTCTCCACCCATACCTGGAACCAGGATTAGTGAAACATCATGTATTCTCCCTTCTTGGGTAATTATGGTCTGTATAGATGGAGATTTTGAGGGCTCATTAAAATTCAGTAACTTTCTTGGAAAACCATTACTGAAGGTATGCGCTAACAGCTTCCCCTCTGGACTTAGAACATATACATATGCGACATGCGGGTTGACCTTCTTAAAGTCTTCTATCTTCTCCTGCACTGAAAGAATATCTTCTCTGAGTACGTCTTCTATCAAAGAATCTGATAAGAAATAGCCCATATCCTCTCCTAATCGGAGTACCTCAGTGAGAACGGTTCTACTTACTTCTCTCCACGTAACGTAAACATTGAAGAGACCGAAAACTACTAGGTAGACTACAAATAAAAATACTATCTTATGCTTGAGCATCATGATTCCTCACCTTGGATAAATCTTCTCACAAGATCAAAGTAGACATTGTAATACTCTAAATCTACCTCCGCGAATCCACCTGAAAACTCTGTCTTACTCCAATCTAGTAGATTAGCATCCTTCCCAAGAGGATCCAACTCTATCAAAGCTAGCTTTACTTTCCCTAACAGCTCTGGATCAACATTCTTATTAGCTGCAATCATGCTTCTAGGATAAGGCTTAGATACAGCTATTATACGGATCAAACCTTTAGATTCAAGCTTGTATGCAAGAGTGTCCTGCATCCCTCCAGCATCGAATAGACCAGATATAACAGCTTGAGCACATGCTTGATGCGAGCCTAGGTAAGCATATCTTTTAAAGTCTCTAATTTTAATCCCTGCCTCTTCCAGCATAATCCTCGGTATAAGGTGCCCTTGAGTAGAGTAGAATGAGCCGAAAGCGAAAGAATGACTCCGGAGATCTTCGATCTTCATTATACTACTATCAGGCCGCGTGAAGATTACAGCTCTATATGTTGGAGCTCCGTTAGAATCTAAACCTACCACGAGCGGGATAACGTTTCCATACTTTTCTTCTGCAATTACATAGCTTACTGGCCCTATAGCTGCGAAACTTACTATCCCACTAGCTAGATAATACTGTGTTTCTTCATAAGTTTCAGCATACTTTATCTTAAACTGTTTACCCGTCTTAGCTGAGAGATAATCCATTAACGGTGCATATATTTCTATATCGGCTTTAGGGCCTAGACGTAGATCAAAACCAAAATATACAACATTCTCATCAGAAGTAGTTTGCTTGACTGTGGCGTCTGCTATCTCATTTAAATCTACCAGGACCGCACCTCCACCTAATTCTGGTGGATATACGTAGAACAATATGCTAAATAACAGTAATACCATAGTGGTCGTAACGATAAATTCTCTACTTATCATACTCTCTAGAAGAGTGTCTCTAAAAACATTAATAAGCGTTATTTAATCAAAACATAGACTATAAACTTAAAAGTTGAAGATCTATGCTTACTCTAAACAAGTACTAGTCATGGTGATAATAGAGAATTTATTTATCGGCAATTATAATGTTCCTACTCTATAAAGCCATATACGGCTAAAAATCTCCACGAATCTACGTCTACAGTAGACCATACATATGCTTAGACCATGCATCTTAACCACAGTCTCATCCAACGCTACAGAACTCCTAAACCTCTCCTCTACAGAGAACATCTTAAAGAATTCGTGGAGCCGCTTCCTAACTCTCTCCAGAAGAATATGTTACAAGGCATCTCTTAGATAGGTCTTAAAGACCTAGACCAGCAATGTATAGCATGACCATATAAGCCTCCTCACATAATAGATAATTGTTAAATCTCTACACTCTGGATATCTTCTCGAGGACATAATCCAATAAATGGTATAAGAGAATAAAACAGAAACCAGTCCATAGACATAAAAATATAAAGCCTAAGTAAAAGTTGACAAGTTCTCACTAGTAATTACAAAATCTTTATATGATGCTCTCCCTCCTCTAAAGATGTGAAGGTTTTAAATATTAACCCAATTACGAGATTGGAAGGCCACGGCAAGATCGTAATAGTCCTAGACGATGCAGGAAACTGTACTAAAGCATACCTACAGATACCCGAGCTCAGAGGATTCGAGAAATTCGCCGTAGGAAGACATGCAGAAGACATGCCTCAGATAACCCCCAGAATATGCGGTGTATGCCCAACAGCCCACCACATGGCCTCAACAAAAGCCCTCGACGACCTATACAAAGTAGAGCCGCCAGAACCCGCAAAGAAGATCAGAGAAATGTTCTACAACATATTCATGCTAGAAGACCACGCACTACACTTCTACATCCTCGCAGGACCAGACTTCATAGTAGGACCCAGAGCACCAAAAGAAGAAAGAAACATCGTAGGAGTAATCAAGAAAGTCGGAACAGAAATAGGCCTAAGAATAATCCAGGCCAGGAAGAAGCTCAGAAAACTCATGGAGATGATAGGTGGAAAAACAATACATCCAGTCTTCGGACTACCAGGAGGAATATCCAAACCACTATCCCAAGAAGCAGTAGAAGAAGCAAGAAAAACCTCAGAAGAAGCAGTACAATTCGCAGAATTCACATACAAAATCTTCAAAGACATAGTCATAGCAAACAAAGAATACCTAGACCTCATAACAAGCGAAGCATACACACACAGAACATACTACATGGGCCTAGTAGACGAAAAGAACAGACTAAACTTCTACGACGGAAAAATCAGAGTAGTCTCACCCAGAGGAACAGAATACGCAAAATTCGACGTCCACCAATACCTCGACCACATAGCAGAACACGTAGAACCATGGACATACATAAAATTCCCATACCTCAAGAAGATAGGATGGAAAGGATTCACAGACGGAGAAGACAGCGGAGTAATGAGCGTAGCACCACTAGCAAGACTAAACGCAGCAGACGCAATGGCAACACCAAAAGCACAAGAAGCATACGAAGAAATGTACCAAACACTAGGAGGAAAACCAGTACACCACTCACTAGCAAACCACTGGGCAAGAGTAATAGAAATAATATACGCAGCAGAAAGATTCAGAGAACTAGCACACGACCCAGACATACAAAGCAAAGACATAAGAAACCTACCAACAGCAACACCACAAGAAGGAATAGGAGTAGTAGAAGCACCAAGAGGAACACTAATACACCACTACCAAACAGACCCAAACGGAGTAATCAAAAAAGCAAACCTACTAGTAGCAACACAACACAACGCAGCAAGAAT
>Ga0185307_1001610_pt1 | contig 12259 bp, 15 predicted proteins | sample LHCtaG_FD_128010 | JGI IMG/M metagenome (GOLD analysis project Ga0185307, IMG submission 128010) | Hot spring microbial communities from Little Hot Creek, USA to study Microbial Dark Matter (Phase II) - LHC4sed_matched (SPADES... | ecosystem: Environmental > Aquatic > Thermal springs > Hot... | reverse complement strand
ACTTGTAGGATTAACGATGATCGTGATAATAGTAGTAGCTATTGTGCTCATAGCTAAGAAGAAATAATTCTCTCGTCTTATCTTTCTCTCTTAATCTTAATCAAAATTCTCTCTTATATTTTACGTAGAGCACTTAGATTTTATCGCGGTGGTTTTACTATGAAGCTACCTCTCTGTACTCGTGGTAGATTTAGTGGTATTGATTTTGAAAAGACTATGAGAATATATAATCTTTGTTTCTGGATTAGTGATAATTATGCATATACTTATATACCGTGGAGTAATGATTTAGCTGTAGCTAGGGTTTATTGGAGTGGAGAGTACGAAGTATACTCAGATAACTGTGAAGAGAGCTTAATTGAGAAATTAAAGTGGACTCTTGGCATATATGAAGATCTCTTTGAATTTCACGAATTAGCTTCTAGAGATCCACTATTAAGCGTTTTTGCAAAGTTATTTAAGGGATGGAGACTTAGATCGTGCGATCTCTGGTGGAGTCTTTTAGTAGCTATATGTCAGCAAAATTCTAGTTTTAAACAAGGTTGGAGAATGCTACACAAACTTGTAAAAGTCTATGAAAAGGAAGTCTATGTAGAGAACACTCCTCTACTAAGACCACCAACACCACTAGAAGTTCTTAAAGAGCCTGAGAAGCTAAAAAAAGCTGGTCTTGGTTATAGAGCTGAAATAGCTCTACGTGTAGCTGAAAGTATTGTTAATGATATTATTAAATATGAAGATGTAAGTAAGCTGAGTATAGAAGAAGCTGAGAAAACATTGAGGAGAATTAAAGGCATAGGTTCTTACACAGCGAGATTAGCACTTATGCTTTCAACAAGAACATATAGATTACCGCCTATGGATAGGTGGTTAAAGCGAATTGTGAGTGTAGTGTATAGTGTTAGTGAGCGTGAAGCTGAAAAATACTGGGCTGAGAAGTGGGGAAGGTGGGCTGGTCTTGCATCGTTAGCTGTAACTATAGTATTAGATGCTGAAGTATTAAGTAGAGCTCTTGAGAGAATTAAATGTGGAAAAGTAATACCAGATCCTAATGTTAAACCCTCTCCATTAAATATGAATGGTTTCTGTAAAGAGTAATTATTTGAGAGGTTCTAAGACTACTCCTTTACCGGGTATAATGTCTAGTTTAAAAGACGTTTTTGCATGATTTGTCATTCTCATTTTCTTAATAATCATATATCTCTGAACTACATGTGTTTTTTCAACATCTTCTATCCATAAGTGAAATACTCCATCAGCTATATGTTCTAGTCCAAAACCAAAAGTAGACCTCGTTGTCATAGCATATTGTGATACAAGGTATGCTGTCACGTTTTCTCTGTGTGTAGCTATTTTTAAGTCATAGCTGTACTTTCTAGCCATAGCTGGCTTATCAGCCCAAAACGCACTCATAGAATCTATTATTAACCTCACATGTCTATATGGTGATTTAGCCTTCTCCTCTCTTAAAACGCCAAGTATTCTGTAAGCTTCATGTATAGCTGCTATTAGTGTTTGAATATCTAGTGCAGCATATCTCCTCTTCTTAGCGGTCTCCTTAAAACTCTCACTACTAGTCTCAAAGCTCTCAGTTAACTGCCTCGCAATTTTTAACAAGCCGAAAATATCAATAACAACTATCTCGGGCGTCTCGCTAGGCTGTTCTTTACTAGAAATATCGTGTATTCTGCGAGCCTCAAAATCTATACCAAACATCCTAGCTTGTCTCACAACATCTCTAAACTCGGCTTCAGTTGTCACATAGACTACAGGATCACCAGCTTGAAGACCGGCCCACGCGTAGTGCATACAGAGAATAGATTTACCAGTACCAGGCTCACCAGTAATAACAACCCAACTACCCTTAGGTATACCACCCTCAAGAGCCTCATCAAGCTCTCTAATACCAGTTGACACTCTAACAATACCGCTAACATAAGTAAGGCTCGTAAATTAACACCCTAGTATAACTTATACTATAAACCCTATTTTAGAAGAATATTTAGTGAGATCTTTACAAGCTGTTTTAACCGAGATCTAGAAGTGTTAAAGAGATGCCGTATCTAAGTGTGTTGAATTATTCTCAGAGAATATAAAATAGACATTTATTGACTATATTAAGTGTTATTCTCAATCGCCTCTAGAAGCCTCTTTCTCAGATATGCCGGGTTTTTGGGATCTATAATCCACTTTAACAGAGACTCTTCTCTGATCTCTTCTCGCTGACCTTTCTTCTTAGTTTTCCTCATTGGAACAGAACCTCTCGTTATACACCACTAGTATACTCACATACTTACTTTATACCGAGAAACCCTTATAAAAGTAAAAGTATTAGTTAACTTTAAACAGTTCACGAGTACTTTCACTAAACTACACGTGGCAAGCTACAAGTAGCACTTAGTATATTCAGCTTAATACCTTTTGTAGTCCACTATAATATTGGGGGGGTGAAGAGTAAACTGTGAGCCCCGCATCTGATTTCACTAGAAATGATGAAACCGGCCTCGTTGAGACCCCTCTTGATTATGGAGGATAGATCTAAGAGTATCTAGATATAGCGTAAAACTATTAAATCATCATTGAGAAAAGAATCTATACTCCAGAAGAGATCTGCGAATGTATACAGAGCTTTCAGAGGGGAATTAGGCTAAGAGATGTGTAGAACATTTTTAAACCATACTACTTATAATGTTCTATATGAATTCGAGTGGTTATGGCATTGTTAGCACGTAGATAATCATTGCAAGTAGTATGAGGAGACCTAGTATTAGTGGTAATATAGTTAAAGAGTACTCAAACACGTGGTGTAATCGCTCTACTATCTTTACTACTTTTACTCTCATACTCTCTAATGCTTTATCTTCAAGAACTCTATAAAAACTTATAAACCTATTTAATAATGCTTCTAGATCCTGAATAGTAAGTATCTCTACGTCTATTTTACTGCTGCTCTCTAGAAGTCTTTTAGTGAACAATTCTGGTTTAAATAAAATTTTCTGGGTGCTCTTTTCTAATTTTGTGGCTGAAGCTTTCTCTAGTAAAATTTTAGTCTTACTGGTAAAGAGCGCTGTGAGTATCTTAACTTGTCTCACCACTGTGGAGGTAACTCGTGTAACTATTACATCTAGTAAGCTCTCTATTTTAACAGTAGTTTTTCTTAACACTCTACTTCCAACTAAAATTAGTGGTGTCATAAGGGTGGCTATGATAACTACTAGTAGTGTCTTTGCAAAATACTGTAGTGGGAGTAGTTTACTATATGTAGATATAGTTGTGTAGAGAGTACTCCACGTGTATAAGTAGAGTATTTGTGAAGATGTTGTGGAAAAAGTGTTCTTGAGATTTGCCCACAGGAGTAATTGTGCTGTGTGCGTTAATATGATAGCTATAAGTACTCGATGTGTTATTGCTATGATAATGTAGTAGTTTAAGAGCATTAATGTAGCTATAAGAGTGCAGAGTAATAGGCTATTTCCACCCTTATACACTATTTCTATTAGTACTAGTATTGATAACGCAATAAGAGAGATCTTTAGAGCGAGTTCAGTGTAGAAGAGCTCACCATAAGTAATCGCAATTGTACTGAGCAATACTCCTGAGAGCATGAGAGAGGAGACTATAATGTGTAAATACAGGTGAAAATCTGTGAGAGCGCTTCTACTAGGGAGATTTAGATTACGCCATGGCAATGTATCCACGACCTTTTATTACTTCTAGTATAAGTATGTATATTGATGTAGATGTGAACAAGATTATTGGTAATGATACTAGGTATAGTGCTATGATATCAATACTTACTCCCACTTCACTACTCTGCGTTGAAAGTAGTGGAAGTGCTAGAATAAGTGAAGTTAGTGATGCTACTAGTACATATCTCGATAACTTATATACATCACTTTTTATGTTAACTTCTCCTAGAAGCCCTGGTCTTATATGTGCTTGTAAGTACTTTGCACTATATACTATAGAAAGCGCTGTCTCTACTGATAGTATAATAAGTGGATAAATATATGCACTCTCTTTTACGATTTCATGTAGAATTGAGGAAAAAGCCCAGATCTTTGCCAGAAACCCAACTGTTGGGGGTATTCCAAGTATTGAGAGAATTGAAAATATAGCTGCAAGAGACTCTATAGGTAAGACTCTGTAGACATAACCAAGTCTATCTATTAATCTCTCATGAGAGATCAGCTCAATTACCCCTGTATCCATGAAGAGTGAGGCCTTATATACAGCGTGTGCCACAATATATGCTGTAATAGCGTAGAAGAAGAGGAGTTCTTGTGTTTTTAAGTAGATAGCAGTTAGCATTATAATAGCGCCCATGTGTGATATGCTACTATAGGCTAGTAGTCTCTTTAAGTCTTTTTGATATATTGCTTGAAGACCTCCATATAGAGCTGTCAGAGAGCCAAAGATTAGTAGAATAGTGTAAGCAGTAGTAACATCTATTGTGTAGTGTGTGAGTACTATAATACCATATACTCCCATTTTTATCATGATCCCCGATAGTAGTGCTGAAACTGGTGAGGGAGCTAAACTATGAGCATCTGGAAGCCAAAAGTGTAGCGGAATTATAGCTGCTTTAGACATAAATCCTAAAGTTACTAGAATTGTTACTATAGGAGATGAGAGATTCAAGGTTAGAGCTGTTAGCGGCTGAGAGACCATTTTCTCAAACCCAGCTAAAGCTAGAATGACAAATAGAGCTATGTCTGTAGGTATCATTGAGAACACTAAGTAGCGTAGAGAGGCCCTCATAGCTTCACTATTAACTCCCACAAATGCATCGTAAGCTATAGCTATAAATCCTATAAGTTCTGTTGTAAGCCAGAATAATATTAGCTCTAAGAGATATCTAGAGGCAAATGTCATTATAATGGTTACTGCGAGGAGATCTGTTATTGCTACAAGAGATCTAGTACCGTATTTTAAGTGAGAGTAGTGTAGTGAGAACAGAGAGATCAGAATGCTCAACATAATAGTTGTTAATAAGAGTACTAGTTGAAGAGTACTTAGTGCCTGGTAGAGAGCTAGTAGTGTGAGAACACTGTATCCAGAGATCTTTAGTAGTACACACACAACTCTACTCTTTTCACCTCTATACACTAGGTTACCTAAATGTGTTAAGAATATTGATGCTAAAAACACAGCAAATCTAATTATATCTACTTGCTCCATAAATACGCCCTACTCTACTGTATTTTACGCATATCAGCTTTGAAGAGTTTTAGTTATGTACTCCTTATAATTACTTGTCAACTCAACACTTATATTTAAAATAGATTCTCGGAATTGCCCATAGAGAGCAAAACATAAACCTAAAATAATTGCCGTAACTGCTAGTACTACTGCTAGAGATATGGGAGTTATGGTGCTCCTGAGCCTTTGATCATCTCTTGACGCTGTACTTGAAGTCATTGCTATGTGCAATAGTCTAAAATACCCTATAGCAGTTATTCCCGATATAGCTAAGACAGCTACAGGAAATATAATAGACTTCTCTATACCCGCTAAGACTAGTAGAGCTTTTGCCCAGAAGCCTACTACTACTGGTATAATTCCGAAGAGATTTAGCACTGAAATTACAAGTGATGTAAGAGCATATTTACTAGTCCTCAATGTAGCTAAGCAAACTGTGCTTCTCCCACACCCTATTATTGCTATTCCGGCAATGTAGAATAGTATTGCGTCACCAAGCGTATTTGATATTATGAGTAGAATTGCTGATGCAATACCATAGTTATTGTCGAGTGAGATACCTAGTAATGCTAAGCTGAACTGTGAAATAGTACTATAAGCTATAAACTTCTTAATATCTCTCTCTACAGTCATGAGTAAGGCTGCTGTGAGCGCCGAGAAAATAGCTACTACTTGTATAAGACTAAGGAGAGCTGTTCTGAAACTGCTGAGAGCTGGGATTATATCTCGCCCAAATACTGTGTTGAACATCCTCATGAACATGTATAAGCCAACTGTATCCGAAATAGCTGTAAATCCAGCTGCTATAGGTACTGGGGCTTCTGCATATACGTGAGGTTGCCATGCAAAACCTATAGGTAGAATTGCTGATTTAAAGAGAAAAACCCACACCATTATTGAGACAGCTACTTTAGATGCGAATATAATGTCACCTGGAACAGTGTGAGAGAAGGGGGTTTGAGCTACTGGATTACGTGTTTTAAGTGCTATATCAGCTATGTTGAGTGTGCCAAAAGCGCTGTAAATTAGTAGTACTGAGAAGAAGTAGAGTGAAGTAGCTATTGTTCCAGATATTACATACCTCAAGGCAGCTGTAATAGCTCTGGGTTTATCTCTGTAAAATGCTACTAAACCACTACTTGTTAGTGTTAATAACTCTAAAGCTACATAGAAATTAAAGATGTCCCCCGTGTAGAAGCATCCAATAGAGCCTGTAGCCATTAAGAAGAGAAGTGAGTAGTAGAGATAATTCCATTTCGACGTTATAAACCAAGTGCTATAGAGTACTGTGAAGAGGAGTATTATCATAGATAGAAATCCGAGTAGTGCGCTCAGAGTGTCTACGGTATATACTATTCCTAGTGGTGGTCTAAAACCTCCTAGAAAATACGTGGTGACGCCGTTATCCACTACATGGAGTAGTATAGTAAAACTCACTACGACAGCTACTATGCTACTAGACATAGCTATGTAGTTTACATAGCCTATATAACGCTTACTTCTACACACTAGTGGAATAAGTAGCAGTATTACTGCAACTGTAACTAGGAATACCGGGAGAAATCCTATGAGCTCTCTCATATATATCAGCCAAAAATCCTCTTAGCAATCTCCTCGAATCCCCTACTAATCTCCTCTCGAGCCTTGTAGGAGTCAAATGTAGTGGCATTAATCCAGTGTATAAACATTGTTCTAGACTTTTTATCGACATGTACAACTATTGTTCCAGGTGTGTTAGTTACCGAGAGAGCTACCATTGCTAAACCGTAGTCCGACTCAATACTATATGGGACAGCGACTATTGCCGGCTTTACATGTTTTCCAAGTAAAATTATCTTAGATAACTCGACGTGTGCTTTAATCTCTACATAGATGAAGTAGAGTAAATACTTTACTAAGTGTAGCAATCTCAGAGCATCACGTATACTCAGGGATCTCTTTATAAGCGCGTTCTCAAATAAAAGTGTCATTATTACTGATATAATTACACCTAAGAGAAGCGTATAGAATCTTAGAGAGCCTGTAGATAGCACTGCAAAGGAGAGTAATGTCAGAATTAAAACTAGCTTATTTAGTAGTCTCTTCAAACTCCTCAACCTCTTTGACAGCATGTATGTTTGTTGTCTTATAGTGTTCGTAGTATGCTAAGATTAGGCTAAGTATAAACATAGATGTAGCTAATCCAATAACTACAGCTGTTAATACTAGTGCTTGGGGAAGGGGGTCTACAGCTATACTTGTAAATACTTCTAGTTCTTCTAGAGTCCTCGGCTCCTCGCTTAGAATAGGTGGAGATGGGTAGACACCACGTACAAGTCTAAAACCTATAAAAACAGCGAATAGGTTCATGGAGTCTGTAAATAGGAGAAGACACATAAATTTTTTTACTAGTGAGGGTCTTGAAAAGACACCGTAGAGGGCTATTGCAATGTTCACTGCAAACGCTATCATAGAAGCTCTGAAAGCTAGTTGAACTACGAATTCACTCAAGTTTCTCACCTATCTCAAATGCTTTTCTCAACTCTACTTCTCTAAGTGAGAGCACTATGAGCGCTGTGGAGAGGCCTGAAACTACTATGAGGAGTTCAAAGAGGTTAAAGAAGAATATTGAGCCTGCTAACGGCCTATCTAGAAGGTATTGTGGCATACTTATAGGTGAGTTTTCTTTAGCCATATTTTGAAATACAAATGCCTTAACACCTAAGAATGCCCCTAGTATAAGTGGCGTTATGGCAATAGCTACTAGGCAAAGAATGCCGAGAGCTCTTAGTAGTACTAGTTTTGGTGTGGTTATCCCGGTTTTAAAGATGAACTCTAGTGAGTATATGGCTATCGCCATAGAGATCGCCACTGTGACTATCGCACCTCCTTGAAAGCCCCCGCCTGGTGTGATCTGTCCGTGAACAGCTGTAATGATGCCGTAGACTACTATTAGTGGTATTACTAGTTTTGTAGAAGCTTTTACAATATCAGATAACCCCCTTGGCTCTAATCCCACAACTTCTACATAGCCTCTAAACACAGCTATTAAAGCTATTATTGAAGCTAGGAGTACACACGTCTCGTAGAATGTGTCAAACCCCCTGTAATCCCAAATAATAGCTGTAACAGAGTTTAACGAGAAAGAAGTTAAGTTAACATGCCACGGATTATACGAGTAATAGAGGTAACTCTTACCAAGACTCCTAATCTCAGTAGACGCTATTGCTGCAAATTCTTCTATCCCGATAATTACAGATGTAGCTAGGACAAAGAGAGATAGTGATACCGCTATAATTACGTCTTTCCTCCTCATTCTCTCCACTCAGTCTTCTTTATTAGTAAGAGAAGGAGGAGCGGGACTATTCCCACAGATACAGGGATATACGTTATGAAGAGATCTGGGGCCATGAGGAGGTAGTAGAGAAGAGAGTACAAGACTCCTTGACCAAGTAGTAGTAGGGCTGCCACTACAAGATTGCTCTCTCTGACAATTAGGTATGCTAGAAAAGTTGATAGTATTGAGCAAAACGCTATAATGACATACGGTATTATTGCTATATCCAATCCTACTCACCACGTAATTTTTCTCTTAAAGAGTCGTATTCTAGCGGCTGTCTCGGCACAGCACTCGCCACGTAGGCTGCTTTTGCAAGACTATGGGAACCACTAGGAGCTAGTATTAATATGATAATAGCACTAGCTACACATGTTCCTGCTACGTATAATCTCTGAGCCCCCATGTCTTCAAGTCCCAGCGCTATTATCGCTGTGCCAAGGAGGGGGAGTACTGAGCCCCCAATACAGCTTACAGTAGCAGCGTGAAGTCTTAAAAAGAAACTTGGTAGTCTTAATACACCTAGTGCTCCTACGAATTCGAAAAACGCCCCCACAATAACTATCACGACACCGCTAGCTATGAGTAACTCGTTCACATCTACTCACCGATTTCTTTCGCTTCAAGATATTTAGACACATAGATATCTATTGCATGAATCCAGAGAACGAGTGGTATTATTGTAAACACCATTACAGGCTTCTGAAGAAGTAGAGATAGTAGAGCGAGAAACACTGCGAGATCGTAGCTAAGAGCATCTAGTGCTAAGACCCTATCAGGTATTGTAGGCCCTCTTACAAGTCTCGCAATATACATTACCGACGTCACTATGTAGACAAGAGTAGTAACTGCGAGAATAGTGTAGAGCACTGTTCCCTACCTCTCCAGAAATAGTTAGATGGGCATTAAAAAGTCTTCTAACTTTAAAGTTTAAGAAGTAACTTTGTAGAAGTTTACATTGTACGCAATACTACTTGCCCAGAAATAATTCTAGCCTCAACTACGTGAATAATAAGCAGGCGTGAAGAGATCATTAGTGATAAACAAAATAAAAGCTTACAGGTGATCATTGCTTAGATTATTAGTAGCCTCTATGAATATTTCTAATTTCTCTCACGAGAAATTGTTCTCTCGTGAAGTGATCTAATCGTATTGAGCAGCATGCATCGTAAACTTCTCCTGGGTGTTCTCTCAAGATCTTATAGTAGGGATTTGCTACTCTGTCAATAAGTCCTCTATCTACTAGTAGTGGATCTAATAGTGACTTAATATATACAGGTCTCATACACCCCATGTAGAGTTCGCCTGGAAAAATACTCCTCGCATACTCAACGTTATTTACCACTACTCTAACTAGTTTAGTAGGCTCGTATGTTTTAGAAGGATCTATATAGACTAGAAGCGTTATCTCTTTGATTCCGAGGTCACTTATAACCTTTAACTCTTCTCTAAGAATATCCTGATTACTCCTGGGATGCCACACATAAATATGTGGTACTACACGTAATCCGCTCTCAGTAATCTTAGATAAGACATTTACGTACTTCTTAGGGCTAAATGTAAAGCCTCTCACGTAGTTTACTATAAATGAGCTTAATGTAAACTCATAATCCACAGTGTTTATAAGTCCTCTTAAACTGTGTAGAACTTCTCTACTAGTAATTAAGCCTAAGTGAGCGCTAATAACTAAGTCTAGTTCACTTTTAACTACACGTAGCTTATCTATGTAGGGTTCTATCGGTAATGTTCCATTACTTTTAAAACCACCACTTAATAGTATTCCTCTCACACCACTGCTATAGAGATCTCTTACAACATCTACAAAACTAGAAGGTGTTACGTGTATCATGTTCACCAAATATCTTCTATTACAAAACTTACAGTTGAGTGCACACCAAGACCCTGTAAGTGACAATATCTTATACTTAGATCTCGGGGTGAAATATAGAGGTTTCAGAGATAAACACCAATATTCAACAATTCCTCTCTAAGCCTTTTATAATATGCTTCTAATAGGCGTTTTGATGGAATATTATAGAGTGGGCCTCTAGGACTTTCACTGTAAAATGGCCTATTACAGCCTGGACACCCACTTGTATAGAAGGCATCTACTATATTATTTAACGGTATTTCTCTCTTAACTGTGTAGTGCTCGTAGTCAATATAGAGTTCTGGGTCCACTCCATGTTCTAGTAGATATCTTACTAGCTGTATAAGCCTATAATACTTAATATCTACTAGTGAGACCCCGCGCTCATTAACATAGTTGAAGAGAGCTACTCTACCACCAAGTCTATAAATTCTCTTCATAGTGTCTACTAGTTCTCTGAGAGATTCTCCCAAACCAGTTATTAAGTGAACATATACATTACCCTTACCATAAACCTCTACAGCTCTCTCAATAAACCTCCAGTATAAGTCCCAGCTGTAAGGCTTAGCCCACTTCTTGAAAAGTGCCTGTGTAGCTGTATCTAGCCCTACTCCTAAAGCATCCACGCCAAGTCTCTTCACCTCCTCGAGATAAGACCTAGGTACTGGTGTAATTGCCAGTGAAACAGGAAGTTCAGGTTCAAATGATTTAATAGTTCTTAAAGCTTCTAAAGCTTCACTAACAAAGTTAAGTTTAATCACTGTTTGAAAACATATACGAGTAAAGCTCTTTCTCCACATCTTCTTAATTATCTCTAAACTAATAAGAGGCCATGTAACTCTACCCAGCTTATCACTACTACCATTACTAAGTTTACGTGATTGTAAACAGTAAGCACACTTAGCACTACAACCTCTCGGAGAGTATTGGAGGAAATATGCAGTTGTAGGTGTTTCTACAATTTTTAAATCTACGAGGCCTAGTACTGCTAGTGTTCCAATAGACGCTCTCACTAAGAGCACTCTACTCAACCTACACTACATTCTCTAGTTATTTATAACTCTTAGTAGCTAAATAGTAATTAACACGTGTATGAGTCTTGGTGTAAGTTTTGAAGTTGAGAGTTATTCTTGATCTTGAGGGGCGTGATGTTTACTGGCAAATGGCTATTGATGAAGCCCTACTAGTGCTGAGATCTCGAGGTGAAATCGAGAATACTTTGAGAATATATAAATTTAAGCCTAGTGCTGTTACGATAGGCTACTTCCAAAAAATTAGAGAAGCTGTTAACTTGGAGTTTCTAGATGAAAATAGTATACAATACACTAGGAGAATTACTGGTGGTGGCTCAGTTTATCACGATGCTAATGGTGAGTTAACGTATAGTGTAGTTTTACCTATTGAGGGTGTTTTGACAAATATTCTAGAGAGCTATAGGATTATATGTAGTGGTCTTATTTATGCTCTCAAGAAGCTCGGTGTTCCAGCTGAGTTTGTACCTATAAATGATATTGTAGTTTATGGTAAGAAGATTTCTGGTAGTGCACAAACACGTAGAGCTGGGTTTTTACTACAACACGGTACGTTAATGTATGCTACAGATCTCAACACTCTTGAAAAAGCCTTAGTAGCACCTCGAGAGAAACTTGAGAGTAAAGGGGTAAAGAGTATTAAGGAGAGAGTTATAACACTTAGAGACATTATTGGTGATGTCGACATTAATTTCCTTGTAAAGAGTCTTATAGAAGGCTTCTCGAAAGCTCTTAACGCCGAGATTTATTATGAAGAGCTCTCTGAGAGAGAGTTCAGAGTAGCAGATGAGCTTGTAATTAAATATAAGAGTTTTGAGTGGATATTCAAGAGGTGATCTT
>Ga0185307_1001608_pt1 | contig 12291 bp, 13 predicted proteins | sample LHCtaG_FD_128010 | JGI IMG/M metagenome (GOLD analysis project Ga0185307, IMG submission 128010) | Hot spring microbial communities from Little Hot Creek, USA to study Microbial Dark Matter (Phase II) - LHC4sed_matched (SPADES... | ecosystem: Environmental > Aquatic > Thermal springs > Hot... | reverse complement strand
TGGGAAAGGAGAGTAGAGAACTTGGTAGGAATATACGTTCCTTTCTATAAAGCTTTAAAGCATACTTCAAACAGAAAAGTCGCTGATATGCCATGTTAGCTAATCTCGCCAGAATTTTGCTTGATATCTTAAACCTGTTCTTTAGGTAAAAGTAGGCTAATTCGTCAACAAATTCCTTATCCATCATTTGTCGATACTTCTCGAAAAGGTCTATCCACCCCTCAGCTCTCTGCCTCTTATGCACCTCCATAAAGTATCTTAAAATTATCCCTAGGTCTTTCCTCGTCTCGAACCAGAACTCAACCGGGTCTATAGCCTCGTATTTTTCCTCGCTTGGGAAGAGCTTAAGGTTTGTGAGAAATTCTATTTTTTCAGGGAGGTCTGGAATTTCCTTGACAAGCTCAGGCAAAGAGTCATCGAGTGATTCCTTTATCGCTTTAGCTCGTTCTCGATAGGTAGGCTTATAGTTCTTCATTAGGATTGTCAGAAGAACCCCTCCGTCGAGGTAAACCCTGAGACATTCATGAATCAAAGTTTTCTTTTCTTCCCCTGTAGGAGGCTCTTTTAGATATTTTGGCGAGAAAGCAGCACACAATCCTGGCGGCTTTCTAAGCAGGAAGCGAATTCCATTCCAAGGAGAGAGATCTTCCGGTTTCAGTGGAATTCGCTTCCTTATGTCTTCTCCCCAAAGTAGCTTGCTCGCCGCTTTTATCTCATAGGTCTTGCAGTCCCTAAAATTGAGTAAATCGCTTAAGGTATACTGAACCAGCGAAACACCGGAACCCATTCTCATAGTAACATCGTCAAGGGGGTTTGGCTGATTGAGCCGTCTATGAATATTCTCCGATAATTGATATATTGTAGAAGGAGAAAGCTTCTTCTTCACCACGAGAAGAATATCATAGTCTTTAGAGAGAATAATTTCATCATTTATAATCTGAGCACTTCCTTCCCCTCTTCCAAACCCTCCAAAAAGAATGATGGAAATCGGCTTCACGACTTTTAAAACCTCCTCGCAAACTATCTTTAGCTCTTGCTCGATCTTGCTATCTATTCGCTCATCTTTAATTTGGGTATAGTTCATCGTTCCATTCCCTCATGTTCTATGGATTTTGAGCCCCCTAATCCTTGAAATTTTGACGCTGTATAAAACCATTGAAACGGCCATAATGTGTTGGCAATTCCTTTAGCAAGCATTTTAGGCCTTTTAGCGATAACCCTTTAATGCAAATTCCAAAAAATCTAGCAATTTCATTACCTTCTAGCTTTATTATGCAAGTAACCAAGAGCCATATAATTCAACAAATCCATTATCATAAAACTTATCATTTAAAGACAATTTTTCTTTCAAATTTATCCACCCAGCATGCCTCGGGTTGATTCCCATAATATATTGATATGGTATCGGCAGGCTTTTACTCCAAACAAGTATCGCTCGCCTCTCCATCGTAGCTCCTGATCTTCGAAACCAATCCACCAATTTATTAAGCCTTTGCCACTCTTCTTCCTCTGTCACTTCCCAAGGATGACGCTGGATATTAATAAGAAGGGCATTTGGAACATGATAAGCTAAAGCCCCATAAGTAGTACCATCAGCCATAACCTCAAGGTTGGCACCCTTGTTATTTGATGCGGGATTCAAAAATTTTGCAGAATAGTATTGCTGTGCATAAACCATATCAGTGTTGGGATGGTTAACCGAGCAAAGGAAGGAGGGTAAAGAAAGGGTAAACAAAGCCAAAATCAGCAGATGAGAAAGCCTTACCATTCCACCTACCCTTATGTTATGGAGAAATCTTAACAAAATAGGCACGCAAAATATGGCAGCATAAAATGGAAATTTAACAAACTGGAATCCTCCTGCACCAGCGAAAATACTTATGATGATCAACGTACTGACCCCAACTAATCCTCCTATTTCTATTCTTTGCAAGGATTCCAATTTATCGATTTTAAATAACCTAGCCAACGCTAGGAGGGAGCCAAAACCGAATATCAAAGCCCACCAGAAGAGGCGGGTAAAGCTTGCCCAGGCAGGTAAATCCCCTCTAATATTTGCCTCCCCTAACCTAAACACAGCACTGTATGTCTCCATAGAAAACAAATCTTGCGCCGTCTTTGAAAAAAGATTAGTAAATCCAATAAAGGAGCGTGCAGCCCAGAACATCTCCCAACCAAAAAACAGGATTAATGGCAATGGCACCAGCGATAAAGCAAAGCTCGTTCTGCTGAACCTTTGCAATATCCACAGACTTCCCAATATCAGAGAGAAAAGGAGGCCAGTTTGAGCATGAGTTATTACCGCTGTTGTTACCAGCAAAATGAAGAGTAACTTATCTTGAGAGGAATCAAGTGGATTTCCTTTAGACCTACTTAGCAATACCATAAGAGTAACTATAAAGGTGAACCCTAAAACAGAAGGATAAAATATCCTCATTCTTTCGGGAATGGCTATGCTTCCCTCAACAACGAGTAGTATAGCAAGGAAGGCGAGAAAATCATTCCCTAGAGATTTTTTATACAGAACATATAACGACCCGGAAGTTAGCAGGATATTAAGCAGTAAAAATAGGTTTGCTGTCTTCAAAGGGCTTAATGCGCAGATTTCTGAAAGAGATGCGGCCAAAACCTGGAGGGCAGGGAAATCGTTATATGTCAACGCTTGACATTCAACAGATATGTTACCTTCTTCTAGTATATGCTCGACATGAGCAGCTAACCAAATCGAATCGCCAGTAGCTCCGTAAGGAGCAATTACCACCCAAAAGCCGATAAATACTAGGGCAAATATGCATGCCAATATCGGCTTTTCCCAGTTTCTTCTTTGGCGTTCATTTATGAGAACAAGCGCAAAGATTAGGCTTAGCCAAGACAAATATAAGCTGGAAAAGAGAGGTAAATTATTAAAGAGATAAAGAGCTTCTAAAGGATAGTATTCACATTCTACGTGAATAGGAAATAAGAAAATGGCAGAGGTTAATATCAATATTAGAAGCAAAATAGTCGGGAGTAGGATTCTGCTATGCAACCGCTGACGCCTTTCTCGCTTTAATAACTAAGTGATAACCCTCGTTGTTCCGCTTCCAAAAGCGATCCAAAATGGTAAGACCATAAGCTATTGGAAACAGCAATTTAACACAATATCCGAATTGGAGTTTTATCGCTAGGGAATAGAAAAAACTCGATATTGGCGAGTTGAAAAGAAACATCTTTTCTTCTACACTAAAACCAGCTTTTCTTAGTTTATCCTCAAGCAAGGGGTAAGTGTAATAATTAACTACATGGCATACTCTAGCATGCCTTTCTTTAATGTCATCGCTTATCCCTCTATAGGTAAAACTATCAACAGTTAAAATTAATATTCCTCCTAACTTGAGGACTCTATTCATCTCTGTCAAAGCTTTTTGGTCGTCGATAAAGTGTTCTAGTGCGCATATGCAAGTGCATTTATCAAATACATTGGAACGGTAGGGCAAAGCTGTTGCATCTCCTATTTGTTGGCTACAATCGTATCCCTTTGAGATTACGTTGGCTAATTTTAAAGCCCGCTGGCTCCTATCAAGCTCGAAGACTTGGCATCCTTTCTTTGCTATGTAAATATTATAAACGCCCCAGCCGCAAGCGATATCAACAACTCTCTCGCCCCTTTCTGGCTTTAGAAACTTCCTTACAATCCGTATCTCTCTCAACTTAATGAAATCAGCAAAATAAATGAACGACACAATTGCTCGGCATAATGCTCTGAAAGGTTTTAACGAACTCAAAAAGGTTAGAAACCTTAATCCTATTGTTTCTATATTTCTCATTTTTAGCGATTACTACTTTTTGGCGAAAAGATTTACGCAAGTCTTTGCCTTTTTACCTTGAAACAATTACATAATTTCATCGATACTTTTAGGTTCTACGCTTTCCTTTTCATCATCTATGAGATATAGCTTAAAGCCGTACTCTATGAGCTTGTTTAGAAATTCTACTGGTGAGCAACCTGATTCTTGAAGAGCCTTAGGATAGAATTCAGTTTTGCTTATAATATTAGTCATACCTTCAAGAGCTTTCATCTCCGCCCCCTCTATATCCATCTTTATCAGGTCAATTTTGTAAGGCTTATCTTTAAAAAATTCATCTAGGGTAGTAACTTCAACCTCAATCGATTTTCTCTTGCCATCAACATCATATATTCTATGAGTGGATGAGTCACTGGGAGATAAGAACAATTTAATAGTCCCCACATTGTTTGAAACCGCTTTTTGTATTAGATTAACGTTGGTCTTTCCTCTTAGATTCATCGTTAGCCAGGCAAAATTTTCCGGCTCAGGTTCGAAGGCAAATACCTTACCTTTCTCGCCAACGAGTTTTGATGCCAAGAGGGTATAATAACCTCTATAAGCTCCTAAATCTAAAAAGGTCATCCCTTCTTTAAGCAACTTTTTAACCAAACTTACTGTCCCTGGCTCCATGGCTAATAAAGACCAAAAAATAAGGTGTCGCCATAAAAAGTTATGAAAAAAGACAAACCATTTAAATTTCCTCACTCTATCATGGAAGGGTTTGAGTAGCTTTCTCGTAAAGCTTACTAGAGTACGAGCTCTGCCCTTAAGTCTTATATCTTCTTTGAGCTTTCTCATAAATTGCATCTTCTAATATTTTATTTAGCTTTTCCTTCCAAATATTCCAGCTGTAATATCTTTCGACCATTTCCTTCGCTCTTTCCCCTATTTGGCAAGCTTCATCAGGATGCTTAAGTAGATAGACGGTCTTTTCTACAAATTCTTGCTCATTTTGGGCGATCATTACATTAACCCCATCGCGCAACTGAGGAATTCCATGAGCTGCCCATGGAGTAACCACGGTTGGTTTCCCACAAGCCATGAAATCGAGGACCTTACTTGTCATTCCTGTTCCTTCCCACACTGGAGCTAACGCTATGTCTGAAATCTGGATCAGAGCATAAATGTTGGGCACGAAACCAGTAAAAAGCACTATAGGATGAATCGAGGTTGGGAGGGGGCCATCGCTACCTATCAGGACTCGCACATTTTTAAACTTCTGAACCAACAAAGGAGCAAGGTAGTCGTTGATCCAGAAAGCAGCCTTCTTGTTTGACCAAAAGAATCTAGAACCAATAAAGACCAGTATCCTATCTCTGTCGGTTAAGCCTAATTTTCTTTTTAGGCATTCTTTCTCTTCATTACTGACTTTAATAAGTTCAAGGTCTTCACAAATGGGAAAGTATATTACCTTATTCTGACTAATACCCTTTTTAAGTAGAGCCTCTCTATCAACCTCGGCATCAACTAATATGCGGTCATTTAATTTCAGAGCGACTTTTTGCATCATTTGGATGAAGAAGGCATCGAGCAGTCCTAAAGTTCTACCCCTGCTGAATTTTAAGCTTCCTGATGGCATATTATAGTAAATTATGCCGCTGTGAAGATCCCATATGGTAGCTTTAGAGGTTATTTTACCAACAATGCCAGCAAAAGCTCCATAAAGAGATTTAAAGGAAAAAATAATGTCAAACTCTCTTCTCCCTCGTAAGGCAAAAATTAAGTTGTGAAATATTTCAAAAGGCAACTTTATGCTGGCTAGCCATGCCCTCCATCCCTCAACCCGTTGCTCATAGCAAGATACTGGCTTTAAATAGATTAACTCATGATTTGAGGACAAAATTTTTACAAAATTTACTGTTCGCTCATTGCTTTTGGTAAATTTCTCTAAATATTCTTTACTTAGAGAACAAATTAGTATCCTCATCCTCGACCCTGTTACAAACTCTGAGATCTGTTTGTAGTTCGATAGACGCACGCCGAACTAGCAAAGAAAAATCTTTCAACGCCCTCGTCCAACGATGCCTCAAGCATATGAGTATTTATGAGCACATCGTCATGCATGGTGTCTGCTCTTATCTTGGTTATATACCCTATACCGCCCATATTTGCTGCAAAATGGAAGACATAGTCAATATCCTTGACGGCTTTCCTGCAATCCTCAAGTCTCCGAAGGTCCAGCAGATGAAACTCGTCAGCGTCTGATGGTGCAAACTCAGGCCTCTTGATGTCAACCCCTCTAACCCAAAACCCCTTATTCTTTAGAAACCTAACCATATGCCAACCTATGAACCCTCCAGCTCCAGTCACCAACATTTTCTTATCCAAAAGAAAACCCTCCTTTTGCTTCTATAAATTACAGTTCACATTTTCATTTTTAGCTCCCATAAGTGCACGTTAAGCTCTGCTTCTAAATCTAAATGGGAATAGATATCCGAGCATAACAAGTAAGAGAATTAGCAAAACTATCAGAAATCTCCTAACATCTGAGTAGAGAACTGAGCGCGCAAACAGCTTCGAAAAAATTCTCTTCAAAAGAAGGGACTCTGTGGAAAGCATATTCTCACTTAAGCCTTTCTTGCCGTAGTACTTCTTCAACATACGCCTAGAACGCCCGATCCAAAAAGACCTCTCCCCAATGAACTTCAAACTCAACCTGTAACTGTAAACCTTATGCCAAACCTTAACCTTGGGATTATAGACTAGTCTCTTCCCGATTTTCTTCGCCCTTAGCGAAAAATCAACATCCTCGCCCAAAGAAGACGCGAACAAAGGTACTCTATAAGAGAAGCCTGTCCAAGTCTGAAAGTAACCAATCCGCTTAAAAACCTCACTTTTGAAAGCCATGTTATGACCCCAAACGTTCCTCACATCACTGATCTTTTTGCAATTAAACCACGTCGTGCAGCTAACAAGCCAATGTAATTCCTCAGGAAGCCAACTTAAAGACTTATCAACCCATAAAGGAAGGGCTGGGCCGGTGACTCCAATAATATCATCATCAAGCATGAAGGTTCTTACGAGTTCCTCAGCCCAACAGGATGAAAGAACAACGTCGTCATCAACGAACGCTATTATATGGCCATTAGCGTGTTTTATTCCCAAGTTTCTTGCTTGCGAAAGCCCTGGCTCGCCGTAGTTAAAGAGGGCCTTAAACATACCGAGCCCTATTTTCTCTCCATACTCTTTAACCTTTTCATATAGTTCCTTTGAGCGTTCAGCGACAAAGATAACTTCAATGTTCTTATACGTTTGACTCTTTATACTATCCAGTAACTCAAAGATATCCTTAAGCCTTTCAGTAGTGTAGGAAGTAACAACGATGGATAAAAGAGGCTTATTAGCCAACAGAGCTCCCCAAAATTGTTTTCATCGGTTCAGGTTTCTGATGCATATCATGTGGTCAGCTTGTTCAGACCTTTTATAGGTGAATATGCCTGCAATTATCCATAAAGCTTGTAGAATTGGCTTCAGAAAGCTTGGTATTTTATGGGCAAGTCCACTTTCTCCAGGTACGCCCTTAAGCCCCGCACCTTTAACGTTATAGCATAAACGTTCAATCTCATGTACGCTCCACACGTACCTATGCTCTTGATACGGGTTGTTATCGTAAGCATGTTGCTCATACCTGTTAACAGGAGTCGTTAAAATAACTTGTTTACGAGCCGCCTTCTCCATAGCCCTCATTAGGTTAATGCCTTCTTCTTTGTTTAAATGCTCCAAAACTTCTATACATAGAACTACGTCGAATGATTTATCCCTAACAGGCATATACCTAACATCGCATAATACATAGTCGTCGTGAGCATCATTCTTTTTTGCCTCCATAAGGTAAGGCCTGAAGATATCTAAACCAACCACATAGAAGTTTCTTGCTCTGTTGATAAACTTCATAGGCTCACCTTTACCACAGCCAACATCCAGAATGCTCTGGGCACTCTTATCCAAAAACCTCCAACAAGTATTTAAGGCCGTCAATGGCATTAAAGGGCGTAACCTTAGACTCAACTTCTCCGAGTCAAACATGCCTTAAGTCTCTCCCTCACTATGGTCTTTACTGCTTTGAATCCTTGCCTCCAACTTGGTGCTTTGCTTTCGCCAGATATTCTTCCACGATCATGATGTCCAACCTCAACTATTTTAAGGCCCATTTTCTTAGCTCTGGAAACTAGTAAAGGCTCATCCTCGAAGCAGTCCTCAGAGTCTAAGCTAACCCTTTCGATAGACTTCTTCCAGAAGGCATTATAGCCTGAGCACAAATCGGTAAACCTTGTTAAGTAAAGCATGTTGAAGGCAACAGCTATGATGAGGTTTCCGATTATTCGATGCGTCGGCTTACCTGCTGGAAGACTTAAACGAAGCCTAGAGCCTTTGGCGAATTCGCAGCCCCTTAGTAGAGCCTCTACGAACCGGTGCATATCCCTCGGGTCGGTTTCTCCATCCGCATCCAAAGTCACAATAATGTCTCCAGTAGAGCTCTTAATGCCGAGCCTTAACGCCTCACCCTTACCCTTACCAGGCTGATAGAAAACCTTTACGTCGGGTCTGAGCTTCTTCGCAACTTCGACCGTTCCATCAGTAGAGCGCCCATCGACAAGCACAACTTCGTCAACCCATCTAGGGATATAAGGCAACACGTAGGGAAGGTTCTTCGCCTCGTTAAGGGTACATATTACTACGGAAACTTTGGGATAAGGGGGCTTAGGGTACATCGCTCAAACCCTTTGAGGCATGACGCGTAAGGTATGGGCAGTTGGAGATCAAAACTTCTTATCTTTAACACATATAATCAGAGGTATGGCTGTGAGCACTAGAGATACCAAGAATCCGTCGCTCGTAAATACTGGCGCATCGATCACTTCGAATGGCTTGAAAGTGGTGGGTACGTGCTTAACGTCCGCCGACACTTGGGGTCTCAGCCCGCTTGGAGATATCTGTACTCCTCCGTTAACCTCGACCCAGAGAGAGCTGTCTAGGATCGGGTAGAGTATGGGCGTGTACGTCTGGAAGAAGTCCATGACTATGTGGCTCAGTAAGGCCAATAAGCCTAAAGCCGCTAGCCTAAAATATCCAGGCTTAAACCTGTAAACGGCCAACAGTATGGGCGTGTAAGCTAGCGTTAAAACGATAATCGAGTGGCTCATAGACCTATGAACATGCATAAGCACATCCAAATCGGGCACTAAGGCTATAGACGATAGCAATAAAGCCCTCCTAACGCCTAACCTAGGAGCCGTCAAAGCAAATATAATTGAGAAGTGCATAGCAGGCTCAGGCATAACCCACAGCTCTTAACTTCTTCTCAGCCCAAGCGTACGTCTTCCTAAGCCCCTCCTCCAGACCTACCTTGGGATCCCAACCCAATATCTTCCTAGCCTTTGCTATGTCAGCAGTCCTACTCAACGGGCCAACGGGCTTCGACGGATCATACTTAACCTCTATGCTCTTACCAGAAATCTCAACTATCTTCTCAGCTAAAACCCTTATCGGGGTAGGCTTATCCGAGCCTACGTTAACGATTAGAGGCGGGTTTGAAGCCTTCTCCTCAAGCCTAACCAAAGCCTCAACGCAGTCTGAAACGTACATAAACGACCTAGTCTGCTCACCAGTACCCCAGACAACAAAATCCTCCTCAGGATACCTTATAGCCTTACGGACCAAAGCCGGAACCGCATGAGCCGTCTCATCCAAAGGCTCGCAAGGGCCATACGCAGTGAATATTCTTGCTATTCCTACGTCAATGTTTTTCATCAACCCCAATTGGATTTCACCAAGCAACTTCGCCCAACCATACCCTCCTTCGGGGTTATAGTAGCGTAGGTCTTCCTCAGAGAGTACCACGTTAAGTTTTTGCTGTAGGTCTATTGGATACACTGAGACGCTTGAAGCGTAAACGATCTTTCTAACCTTATGCTGTATGGAGGCTTTGAAGATATTGACATCTATCACTAGGTTGTCTTGAAGGGCTCTAAGCTCAGCCGTCTCGCTTCCATGCAGATATTCAACGCCTCCAACGACGGCGGCCAGATGGTAAACGGTTTCAGCACCTTCAATCGCCGCCAGAGCTTGACCGTAATCCCTCAGGTCAGCCCTTACCCATTTAACGCTTCCAGCCCCCACATCCCTTAAGTTCTCGAGGCTACCCCTGGAAAAGTTATCTACAACTAAAACCTCTCTACCCTCATCCAAAAGCCTCTTAACGAGGTGGCATCCTATGAAGCCTGCTCCCCCAGCCACAACGGTCCTCATGCGCTTTCTCCCACACCACTAGAAGCCCATGCATCTCAATGGTGAAGGAAATATACTACTGAGTTCACGGCGAATGTTAAAGGATTTCAAACTCTATAGGCACTTTCCTAGGTTTAGGTCCTTCTGGCGTGAATATGATGCCCCAGGAGTCTATCTCAGGCCTCCCTAAGATTAAGTCCACGCCTTTCCTCAGGTTTTCCGCAACTTCAAACACCGCTCCACCAGGCACCTCTACGCCTTGAAAAGCGACTCCTACCCTGGAATAACCTATTATCCTTAACTTCCCACCCTCGTCAGCCGTCCTCAAATCATAAGGCTCCTTTAGAGGTGTGAAAGCACCTAATTCATCGGAAAGAGCTCTCGACATAACACTCCTGCTTGCTCCCGTATCCACGATTGCTTTAAGCTTAACAGCCTTATCCCCAAACCTCAACTCAACTTCTGCTACAACCTCATCCAACTTCATGGACTCTCACACGTCATACTAGGGAAGTTTCTTATAAGTCTAAGTCATCTTCTCGGTATATCCCCGTTTTTGGGAATGAAAAAGTGCCCGTCTATCCTTCTGAGGGTGTAATATCCTTTCCTCATTATCTCCTCAATCCCATCTTTATCAAAGCTACGCCAGTCGTCCCAAACAGCGCTTATCAATCGACCTGTAAGTCCACCCGACTCTTCGGAGGCTAAAAAGACTGCTAGGCATATAACTGGCTCGAGCCCAACGCCTCCGCCCTCTAATACTCTCTTAGCGTCAAGGAAAGCCCTTTCACCAGCCGTCTCCCCGGCCTGAACTATCCGTTCAACCATTCTTGTCTTAACAATTCCAGGGGCTATTGCATTAACCTGAATATTGTAATCCTTAACTTCTTCAGCTAAAGTCTCTGTAAGCCTCACGACAGCAGCTTTTGAACATGCATAAGCCGAAAAGTTGGGCTTCGGGTAAGCAGCCCCACCACCTGATAGGTTGATAATCTTTCCCCTTCTCTGCCGGATCATGACTGGTAGAACCGCTCTACAGCATAGGAATACACCGATAAGGTTCACATGGATTGTCTCAATCCACTCGTCAACATCATTCTGATGGAGCGGACCAATAGGACCAATTATTCCAGCGTTATTCACCAAGATATCTATCCTTCCAAATCTTCCTAAAGCCTTTTCAACCATATTTTCAACGTCGCTTCTACTTGAAACATCAACCCTTAAAGGTAGAGCCTCAACGCTTAAAGCCTCTATCTCCTCAGCCGTCTCCAGCACCTCGCTGAAAGTTCTCGACACAACAACGAGGCTGGCGCCCTCCTTAGCAAAGCCGATCGCTATAGCCTTGCCAATACCTCTACCAGACCCCGTTACTATGGCCACCTTACCTTTAAGCCTCAAACCCTCAGCCACTCCATCAGCAACTCTATCGGAGTATAGAGCAAACGCAGTGTGACAGGGCTTACTATGATTTGGGAGAAGGCTGTAATAAAAAGACTTAAATCCTTCATTCCCACAGCTTATGCACATTACCCTTAGAGTTTACTCCTCCAGTAGTCCAGCATGTCTGAAAGCGTCCTCTCCATGGGGATCTTAGGCTCCCATCCCAAACTCCGAAGCTTAGAATTATCCCCTACATATATTGGGTCGTCGTATGGCCTCATCTTCCACGGAACCTGCCTAACCTCAACGTTTTCCAAACCTGAAAGAGATATTGCCATGTTCAGGATATCCCTCATCTTGTATCCTCTCCCAGAGCATAGGCTGTAAACCTCCCCGGGAGCTCCCTTCTCTGCGAGAAGCCACAACGCTTTTACAGCGTCCCTTCCATCCGTGAAATCGCGAACTGTTTCCAAGTTGCCGACTTCGAGAACCTTCTTCAAACCCTTCTCTATTTCGACAAGACCCCTTGTAAAGTCTGAGCATGCGTCTCCAGTCTTCCTAGGACCAGTCATGTTGAAAGGCCTCACCCTCACAACGCTCATACCGTAAACCTTAGCGTATAGGTAGCCGAGCATCTCCTCGCCAACCTTGCTGACGGCGTAGAAGCTGGTCGGCCTGAAGTCTGTCTCCTCCTTTAACGGTAGCTCTTCTGGGCTTCTAGGACCATAAACCGAGCTTGACCCAACTATCTCTACTAGCGGGTTGATCCCCATCATCCTAATACCTTCGAGGAGGTTCAGCGTACCAAGGATGTTCGTCTTCAGGGTTAAATGTGGATCCTCCCACGAGGTCA
>Ga0185307_1001607_pt1 | contig 12309 bp, 10 predicted proteins | sample LHCtaG_FD_128010 | JGI IMG/M metagenome (GOLD analysis project Ga0185307, IMG submission 128010) | Hot spring microbial communities from Little Hot Creek, USA to study Microbial Dark Matter (Phase II) - LHC4sed_matched (SPADES... | ecosystem: Environmental > Aquatic > Thermal springs > Hot... | reverse complement strand
TATCTTAGGCCCCATACTACCTGGTTTAAAGTGTCCTTCTTTATAGTACTTTAAAGCCTCACTAGCAGTTATATGTATGAGTGCTCTAGCCTTCTCTGTGCCGTAGTCTAGGTAAGCGTACTCAACATCTGTAAGTATTAGTAATACGTCTGCGCGGAGCGCTGTAGCGAGTCTCTCAGCATCTAGATCTTTATCAATAACAGCTTCAACACCTCGAAGCCTCCCATCTTCGCTAATAACTGGTATCCCACCACCTCCACCACATATAACTATAAAACCCTCGTTCACGAGTTTTCTAATAGCGTTTATCTCTACCTGTATAATCGGGTCTGGTGAGGGAACAACTCTTCTATAACCTCCGCGAGGATCTGGTTTAAAAGTCCACTTAAACTCTCTAGCTAATTTCTCAGCCTCCTCTCTATCGTACCAGGGGCCGATGTACTTAGCGGGGTCTTTAAAAGCAGGGTCATCTTCACGTACAAGTGTCTGTGTTATAACAGTTACTACGCCTTCAACTCTACCTGGTATAAGGTTTTTATCGCGCAGCCTATTGTAAATTGCTTGTTGTAGTATGTAACCCAGCCAGCCCTGAGTCATAGCTCCAGCAATGTCTAAGCTCATTGGCGGAATACCCTTCTCCTTTAAGCCCAAAGCCATCCACTCAGCTATAATACCAACCTGTGGCCCATTACCATGTGTCACTACTACTCTATAACCCTCTTCTACGAGCTTAACCACGGTATTTGCTGATATATATGCGTTTCTCAAATAGTCTTCTACAGTACCCTTATCACCCTTACTCTGAAATGCATTACCACCAAAAGCGATAACTATTAAGCTACCGGGCTCCAGTCTTAAACACCTTACACGAATAAGTTGCATAAGATCTTAGCAATTTACTGCTTTAAAACCTTTACTCTTCACACTCTCAACAGTCTCTTCTAGTTTCTTCAATACTAGTGCCGACCTCCTCCCCGTCCTAAAGGGCGAGGGTTCCTGCTAGGGCAGGGAGGTTTGGGATTACATCTTCCCGTGGCGGGGATTCAATCTCGGGCTGGGTCTCCAGCCCATTACCCCTAGCGGGGCTCGGGGTTATGAGTATGTTATATGCTCCTACTAGGTCTGCGTTGAAGACCTTGTATAGTGTTGTGCACTTGAAGAGACCACGCTTGATCCTCTTCCCACATTCGTGCCCGTGTATTGGGCACTTGGATGATGTGTGGGCTTCGTTGATGTAGAAGACGGTTATCCCGTACTCCTCCGCCACCTCACTGATTCTCCTTAAGAGGTATCTATACGTCCACACATGGACATTGTGAAAGTCCCCGTTCTCCTGAGCAATATTCTTCGGATATCCAACCTTAACTATTGATACCCCCACACTGTACAACCACTCAACAACTTGCCTGACCTCGCCGTCAATATATGCCTTAACCTGCCTCCTCCACTTAGAGTACATTAATCTAAACCTCCTAGAGGTCTTCAGACCGTATCTGTTTAGGGTGCTTTGATACTTAGCAATTCTCATCCTCCAGTAGTGTAAATTCATCGAAAAAGCTGTGGCGGGGGTTGTGGTTGTTGAAGATACTTGTAGTTACTTGTGAATACTTGTAGGTGGTTGTAAATAGATTTAGTTGCTCTCTATGACTACTAGGACCTCCACGTTTCTTCTGTGGTGCTTCTTGAGCTTCTCTTGGTATTCTCTTGGTGGGTATATGACGTATCTGTCGCCCGATATTTTAACGATGCTTGCTTCGAACACGTATACCTCAGCCATGAAACTACCAATACGTAGATCGTTAACAAAGCTTATAAATCATATTGACTAACCTACGTACTGGTGTTCCCAGTGAGCTTCCCTATGAGGGCTAGAGCAACCGTGAGGGTTGAGGCGGTTGCCCCTGAGGGAGGCGAGAGACTCCTACTTGAGTTCTTGAGAGCGTACAGGAGCGCTATTCAACTAATAGTGGACGAGATATGGGGGTTGAAGAAGGCACCTTCAGTGAAGAAGTTGCACGAGATGTTCTACAGCAAGCTAAGAGAGCTAGGCTTCAGAGCACACCACGCATCCGAGATATACAAGCGTGCTAGGGAGATCGTGGGGGCTACGAAGGAGAATGGAGGATCTAAGCCAGTATTGAAGAAGCTAACAGCTAGGATTAGCACGTATGACTACAAAGTAGACTTCAAAGCGGGGGCTCTCAGAGTAGCAGTCTTGAACAACCGCTGGGTTGAGCTTAAGTTGAAGTGGTACAAGCACCTAGACAAGTTCCTTGATGGCTCCTGGAGACTTGGCGAAATACAGGTTAGCTACAAGAATAGAAAGATGTATGTATACCTAACCTTCATCGAAGAGGTTTTATTAAGAGAGCCAAAAGCCATCGTGGGTGTTGATGTAAACTTCAACAACATCACTTATACAATTATAGATTTAGACGGCAACTTAGTCTCAATAGGCGTTGTGCCGTTTAGGGGTCTAGCCAGGGCTCTGCACCTTAAGAAGCTCGCCGAGAATTTGCAGAAGAGGTATCCAAAGTCATGGAGGTTTTTGAAGTGGATTAGAAAGGTTAGAGCGAGGTGGCTACGCAGAGCTAGAAACATACTAGTAGATTCAGCACACTACGTAGCTAAGAGACTAGTGGAAGTAGCAAGGGAATACAACGCTGTGTTCGCCCTCGAGAACCTTGAGAAGCTTAGGGTGAGAGCGAGCAATGCTAAGCACTCTTGGGAGCTACAGCTCTGGTGCTATAGGCGAATACAATCTTACATTGAGAACAAGGCACTACTAGAGGGGGTTAAAGTCATCTACGTAAACCCAAAGGGGTCTTCCAAGAAACCGCCGAAGGGGAAGCCACTAGTATTCATCAACTATAGATTCGCCATGCTAGGAGGCACTATTACAACTAGGGATGTTGTAGCATCCTGGAACCTTGCTCTGAGAGGACTAAAGCAGATGAGGGGCTCAAGGGTTACGTGGAGCCCTGATAGCCCCCGCAATGAAGCAGTGAAAAACCCGAGCCAAGCGGGGGAACCCCGAGATATTCACAAATATTTATAAATAACTACAAGTATTTACCTCGGGGAAACCCGCTCCAGGTCACTTGGAGAGTTAGTATGCAGTTGCATGGGTCTCCTGGTGATGGATTGTAGCATAGTGAATCCGTGAAGCCCTTTATAAAGGCCTCTACATTGGCCTTGAACACGCCTCCCTGTGGTCTCTCAATTAGGTAGTAGCGTACCTCCCTTATGGAGGACAAGGGCAAGAGGTTTCTCCGTAGTAGTATGAGCAAGCATTCCACTGACTCGCCAGTGTACACTTTGCCGTTGAGCACTTCTACCTTCACGCGCGAGAAGCTAAAATCGCTTTTGACGCCCGTTACGCTCCTCGCCGCGTAGTCGAGTATGTGATACCCGCACCCCCTGCCCCCGTAGATAGCCAGGTGCCTGAAGCCCCTATTCCTCACTTCTACTATTACCTCAAGTAGCGCTACATCCCTACTCTCGTCTCTCAGAACCTCGAGTAGCTCTAGTGTCTCGCTTGGTACAGGGACATTCGCCTCCAGGTATGCCTTGACATATTTTTCTTCGAGTACTAAGGCTATTCTCCCAAGTAGCTCTCTATCCGTGTGTATACGCGCATAGAGCCGGGCCTCTACGCTAACCCCGTATACTGGGCAATACCTGGATACTATAGCCTCCTCAGATAGTATAGCTTCCTCAATGGGCCCAGTATTAGTGCTCGTCCTAGATGCATAGAGGTATACCGAGAGACCCGCTACCAACGCAACCACTACTAACACCAAGGCGACTACAACTCTAGTCCTCAACACCACCACCAGTAATAGCCTACTCTACACATCCCATATAAAGCAAACTACTAGACATGAGCGCCCAACTAGTTGGACAACCTGCAGAAGGCGCTAATGGATACTATGAGAGCCCGTGGCCGCGTGTTACCATCAATTACTGAATAAATGTGGAGAACCAATGAACCGCCTGAAGGGAACTCTCGCCCTTTAGGGCGGGGCCCTTAAAGTCACAATGTATTTCAGGTATATTAGTATCTAGTGTTAGAGTTATATGTGAGCAATACACATTATCGTGGAGTTTGATGATGCTACCATTCACCCTGATCTTGCAGTGTTATTGTAGGTGTGGTGTTTAATCTTGGCTGGATTAGATCCCTTTAAACTAGCCGAGATTGTAGAGAAGCAGGTAACTAGAAGGGTTAGCGATCTCTCAGAGAGGAGATATTATAGGTTTCGCGGTGGACGCTGGTATGGCGGCATAGCTACAGGCGATGTTGTTGGCTGTAATTTGAGATGTAAATTCTGCTGGAGCTGGAGGTATAGCTATTACGGTAATAGGGGCTGGTTTGAGTCTCCTAAATCGGCTTTTAACAAGATCACATCTATAGCTTCACGCTGTGGCTACGAGTATTTGAGATTAAGTGGTGGTGAGCCGACTATAGGCTTAGAACACCTCTACGAGCTACTAGACCTAGTTGAAGATACAAAATTCACGTTTATACTTGAAACTAATGGTCTAATAATAGGCAAATACCCTGAAGTAGCGCGTAAACTAGCCTCATATAGTAAAATAGTTGTGAGAGTGAGTTTTAAGGGATGTACACCAGGAGAATTTGAATTTCTAAGTGGTGCTGACAAGTCTTTTTACCAGTATCAGTTTAAAGCTCTCGAAAACTTACTAAATCACGGCTTAAAGCCCTGTAGGGAATTTTACCCGGCAGTAATGTTGAGTTTTAGTAGTAGTGAAACCTATAGTGAGTTTAGAAAGAGACTAGTCGAAATACACCCAGTACTAGCTGAGTGTATTGACGAGGAGTACGTAATACTATACCCGCACGTCAGAGAACTATTGAGGAGAAATAAGCTAAAACCTAGAGTAGCTTATAATCCTAGTGGAATACCAGAGTTCATGATCTAGTCTCATCATAACTATATCTGGGCGTTCTAGCTGTGAGTGTAGTGAAAGTAGTTTACACTATTGGTTATGGTGGTAGAACCTTAGCAGAATTCTTCAAACTACTAGAGCACTATGGAATTAGAGCTGTTATTGATATTAGACGCTGGACTATCTCTCGTAAACTACCAGAATTTTCCCGTGTAAACTTAGCTAGATCTCTTAGTGCGTGTGGTTATGAGTACTACTGGATACCTGAACTTGGAGGTTATAGGAGATTTGGCATAGACGTCAAAGATTACGGTGTAGCTAGGTGTTTTGAATCTGAGGGTTTTAGAGCATACGCTACATATATCACCATGAAACCTGAAGTAAAACCATACCTTGAAAAACTCGTTAAAATAGCCTCATTAAAGACCACTACACTGATATGCCGTGAGAGAATACCCTGGCTCTGTCATAGAAAAATACTCTCTGACTACCTAGTAGCTAGGGGTTTTAGAGTACTACATATAATTAAAGAGAGTCAAGTAGTAGAACATAAGTTGAGCAAATGTGCTCGAGTTATAAATGGTAGATTAGAGTACTATTAGAAGTAGCTTTAACATGGTATAGACGTGAACTCTAATAATTATTGGCGAACAATATAAGTAGAGTTATTTCATTCAAATAAAAGTAATTTTTATTTATTCTGTGTTTTAGGTGTTAGATATTTTGGAGTATGCTGTGTTGACTAGGAATTTAACGAAAATATATAGTGGTGGAAGTGTAGGTGTTAGATCGCTAAATCTCGCTATAAAAAGCGGTGAAATATATGGGTTAATAGGTCCTAATGGTAGTGGTAAAACTACTACTCTGAGAATTATTGCTACACTACTAAAACCAACTAGTGGAGAAGTCTATGTTTATGGAGTTGATGTCGTTAAAAACCCTCTTGAAGCGCGAAGACTCATCAATTATCTCCCAGAAGAAGCCGGAGCTTACAGGGATTTAACAGGCTTAGATTTTATAAAATTTATGCTTTCAGTAAGATTTACTGGTAAGAGACTTGAAGAAGCTATTGGAGAGGCTATTGAAATAGCAGATCTGGGAGGTGATTTGAAGAAGCCTATAAGAGGATATAGTAAGGGTATGAAGAGAATACTAGCACTAAGTACTGTTCTGGCATCTCGTCCAAGAGTACTAGTATTAGATGAGCCAACTACTGGATTAGATGTTGAGAGAAGCATGTATGTGAGAAATATGATTAGAAAATATAATAGAGAATACGGAGTAACAGTACTACTTAGTAGTCACAATATGTTAGAAGTTGAGTATCTTTGTAATAGAGTAGGAATACTATATAGGGGGAGTTTACTCGCTGAGGGTACTATTGAAGAACTTAAAAGTAAAGTAGGAGGTGTAAATTTAGAAGAAGTATTTTTAAAAGTTAAAGGTAGAGCATTATGACTTTAATACCACTAGTAGTAAGAGAAGTTAAAGCATTTATTAAAAATCCAGCATTTCTACTCGGTATTGTTTTTATAATAGTATTTTACGGCGTACTAGGCAAATTAATGTCTACAGGTATTCAAACCGCTGTTGAACAAACACTCAATATGCAAGTTGGAGTTGTTTTAAAAGATACTTCAGAATTCGCTATGAAAGTACTAGCTATTATTAATAAGACTAGTGGTGGTAGACTACAATTAGTACCAAGTGTAGAGGTGGGTTTAAGTAAATACGACACAGTCTTAGTAATACCTTCAGATTTCACACTAAGAGCTATAGAACTAGATAAGCCTATCAATCTAGAATCTTATATTAAAATCGATACTATTTCACCAGTAGTTAGTGGAGCAAAAACAAATATGATATCTACTATTAGCGATTTAATAAAGAAATCTGTATCATATGTAATAGCTATTGAGAGAAATATTGACCCCTCATTAATTGATAAGCCAGTTTTAATAAATTCAACACTTCAAGTATATGGTAAAATCATGAAGTTAGAAGAATACTCTGCTATTTCATTCCTCATGGGGTTCGTGCCAATGATAATTGCTATAATAATGGGTATTAATGCGACGTACGCGTCTCAGTTTACAGCTACTGAAAAAGTTGAAAAAGCTTTTGAAATGCTCCTCGCGCAGCCTATTCCTAGGAGAAACATAGTCTTTGCTAAGATAATTGGGTCTATTATTGCCTCACTACTAATGGGCATTGCTTATTTTACTGGAATGCTCTTAATATTGTTAAGTGCAACAACCTCTCCGCCTAGTACTAGTGGAAGTGCTCCTGAAATGTCTATAAGCCTCGTAGAGGTGATTTCTAATAAAATAGGTTTTAACGCTCTACTAATATCTATTGCGACAATAATACTTGGCTTAATATACTCAGGTGCTTTAGGCATAACTATAGGTTCAATAGTCTCTGATGAGAGAATTGCGGGTGCTTTGACAGCTCCTATAATATTTATATTTATAGGAATAGGTTACGCGCTTATTTTCATTGGATTACCAATTAACATAGTTACAGGAATAGTTGCGGGAATCACGATTGCCCCCTTACCAGTAATAGCTCTAGTTTCTACAATGATAGGAGATTTTACAGCTCTCATGACTTCTATAATTTTCGCAGTATTCTCAACAATAATAGTCATGACTATCGCAGTATACATATATAATAGAGATATTGTTGTACTAGGGCTGAGAATAGGTAAATTAAAACTAAAAGAGAGAGGATGAGTTTAAAGCTTCTAGACTAACCTTGAACACACGAGTTACGAGTAAATAGCCGTGAGAATCGAGGCTATAAGTGAAAATTAAAACAAGTAGCTTAAAAGTAAAACTCTCTCTATTACTACTACTCTACATACGTCTTTATGTAAATATAAGCTCAGTTTTCTGTACACTATCTGTATACTAATAGTAACTGGTGTGGAGTTTGAGCTCTCCTCTTAAGACTTGGAGGAGTAATGTTGAGGGTGTTGAAGTAGAGGTTTTAGAGTTCGCAGATACTGTAGAGACTGTGGAGAAGGCGTCTAGACTTAGTGGTTACCCTGTTTCGCAGATAGTTAAAACTCTATTATTGAGAGCTGGTAAAGACTATGTTGTCGTTGTAGCGAGAGGCGATCGGAAGGTTGATTTTGAAAAGGCTACACGATTACTCGGTGTGAGAACTACACTCGCAACACCACGAGAGGTCAACACTGTCCTCGGAGTTGAAGTAGGAGCTGTTACACCACTTTTACCTCGTATTAAGAGTTTAAGAGTAATTATAGATCCAGCTGTATTAGAACACGAGTACGTAGTGTGTGGCGGTGGATCACTAAATAGGCTTTATAAGATTAAAACAAGAGAACTCCTCAACTACCTTAATCCCGAAGTCACAGACATATTCACTACTCAGCATAAATAACCTCTTACTCTTAAACTCCTCTTTTAAACACCTTCTTAAACTTCAATGTCCTCGGGAAAGTAGAGAAAAGTGAAAAACGAATTAGAGAGATAGTGGTGTAGGTGGGATTGTTGGTAATGTTGGTGGGGCTGTTTCTGCTACTCTTATCTAGGGCTATGTAGAGTGGTGTCCATGCTACGAAATTCAATATTGGGATGAAAATGTCAACTATGAACAATATTGCTGCTACGAGGTATAGAGTGTTCTTTTCTATATCGTGTAGTTTAAATCCAAGTATTATCGTGCCCACATAGCCGAGTATTAGTAGTATAGCCGCGACTATTATAATGAAAAACCCTCACGATAACTACTAAGTAGTACTCCAATAATCATTAGTATAATGCCCTAGAACAGTACAATATATTAACGTACTAGCTGTTCTAAACTCAGGGTTTAACTTTCCGATTTTACGAACTCCCTGTATAACACTGCTGGTCTAAGTTGTCCTGTGAAGAGTGCTGGGAAAAGACTAGTTATTAATATCATACCGCCTATACCTATAATTGGAGACGCTATAATGAGAAAGAGAGCGTCTTCTCTCATGAGTCTCTATGCTTCAGCGTAGCTGGATCTACCAGTAGTTGAGAGAGTCGGTTCAACACCACACTAGATCTAGTATTACCATAAATTTAAATTTTAAATCCTTACACACGAGCTCTCAATTCAACTGTAAAGTACTGTAGCTCAAGGTCAGTATTCAATGGACTCTTCACTACTCTGCGAGTACAGCCCTCTTCATCCCAGTTAAGAAGTATACTCACTAGCTAAGTCTAATAAGTCTAAATATCATTACTTATAACAATCGATAGATCCGAGTTAAAACTGCTAATTAACGAGGTAACTAGAACCAGCGTTTGCGCTGATTATAGAAGCCTATAATCGCTAAGATCGCGCAGAGCGGAAGTATCACTGTAAAATCTATGCCGATTATAGTTAGCCCCTTGTATACCATGAGCACTCCTGTAGCGGTCATTACTGCTGATAATAGTACCCGGCTAAACGCAAAGAACATTAGAGTTAGGACGACTACTAGTGCTACGAAATGATATGAATTATTTACTAAAATAGATGCAAGTATATACGCCGCTACTAGAGAAATTGAAAATCTAAGTAGAATAAACCCTAGTGCAAAGCCCACTAATAAACCTAAGAGAAGTAATATTACTGATAGCGCCGAGCTCCCCCAAGCCGCGTAGCTATATTTCCACACTATATAACCCAGAAAAGCACCAAAAACTATTGATGAGAGTATTCTTGATAACTGAATACCCCAGAAAGTCAATATAGTCCCTAGTATGATCATAAAGATACATGCTGGTATATCTACTACATTATTCACTCTGAACACCAATATGCATTAAAATAGACACATACTTATTATAAATTACATCTCCCCACCCTACTGAATTTTTATTAGAGCACTCTCAAGTAAATAATCTTTAAGAGTACAAAGGAATACTTATATTTGTCCTCGATCTTCAGTGAAAGTTAAAGCTTATATCTCTGTATACCCTTACTTATTTCAAATACGGTGTTGTGTGTGGTAATAGAAATTGTTAAGGTCTCTAAGTCTTTTGGTAGAATAAGAGTTTTAGATAGCGTCTCTTTTACTGTTAATAATAGTGAAGTTGTAGGCTATGTGGGGCTTAATGGTGCGGGCAAGACCACGACTATTAGAATAGCTGTGGGAGTCCTCCCACCAGATAGTGGTGATGTACTTATTGATGGTTACTCTGTTACTATGGATAAGAAGAAGGCTTCAAGAATTGTTGGATGGGTTCCCGAGTTGCCAATATTCGAGTCTGAATTTAAAGCTCTAGACTATTTTACTTATCTAGCAGGCTATTATGGGATCTCTGCTAGTGAGGCTAAGAGACTTGGTAGAGAACTACTAGAAAAATTCGGACTTGGAGAAGCCATGTACAGGAAGCTCTCAGAGTACTCACAGGGTATGAAGAAGAGGTTTGCACTAGCTGTTTCAATGATTAATGACCCGCCAAATTTTATTTTTGACGAAGTCCTCAACGGACTTGATCCTCGAGGCATAGCTTTCTTCAGAGAATTAGCTGTTGAGTTTAAAAAACAGGGTAAAGCTGTACTCTTCTCCTCACACATTCTCAGCGAAGTTGAGGGTATTGCTGAGAGAGTGGTCTTCATACACAGAGGTAGGATTATTGGTGTGTATAACATGGAGGAGATCAGGTATAAGGCTAGGCCAGTACTTGAAATAATGTTAGCAAGACTCGACAATACCGTGTTTAAACTACTAGAGAAGTATGGCGAGCCCTCTATTATAGGTGAGCGCAAAGTCTTATTAAGAGATCCTAGAGTTGACAGTAGTGTTGTGATCTCTGAGCTCGTGAATAGTGGTGTTAGTGTATTAGAGGTTAAGAGAGAAGAGAAGAGTCTTGAAGAATTCTTTTTCAGCTTAATTAAGAGAGCTGAGAGTGATCAACTTTGAACCCTGTCCTATACGACTTTAAGCGTGGTGTATTAAGAATTTCAGTCATAGTTACACTAGTAATTTTCATATTAGCAGGTGTTGGTGTAGCATATGCAATATTAGCATTTATAGCAACTATGCCTAGTTCTCAACAACAAGTAGTATACTCTTACATAGATACTAGTACAGGGGAGTTTAAATTAGAAGCCCTGCTACTAGACCCTGATCTCAGACCTATAGGGGGCGAGATCTCGTATAAACTCGGCTATTACAACACAACTACACTGAGAAAGCTTCAAGAAGACTTACAGTTAGGTAAAATCACACCTGAAGAATATCAAGAGGAGTTTGAGAGATTACTGAGAATTATAGATGAGGATGTAGTGAGAAGTAGTGGTGAGAGAGTAATTATTACTAAGAATCTCGGAGAGGCTACTATTGGAGATCTTAGCTATAAGCTCTACATTAACGTAACAACAGTCTATGGAACAACAGTTCAAGTCGTTAAAACAGGTACTGGAGCACTGTATCTTCCACTAGAAATTAATGGTAAAACAGTTCACGTCTTAGTCTCAACTCCAAGTCCCTTTGCTATTAGTAATATTCGAGCCGCTAAAGATGTTATCACTATCACTACTCCTCAAGAAGCATTAGTAACTACGTCTAGTACTAGTGCTGTTGTCTCAGGAGTTGTTGTAGGAGTAATAGAGATGAGAAGTCCAGGTATTGTGTCAACATCTCTCTACGCTGTGGGCTATGAGAAATCTGTGCTTATAACATCTCTGTATAGTTTCGAAGATAGAGAGTTCTCTGTTTATGTTGAGAAACTTAACGTTACCGAGTTACCCCAAACTCTGAGTATTAATGACATTGAGAAGTACTTTGAACACGTTGGTGTAGTGCGTAGCGGTATTAGTATCTTAGAGTTAAATACAACTTTGCTCGAGAGATCACTGAGACCTGTACAACCCTCTCTATATGTGCTACTAGTTTCGCGTAGTGATAATAGTTCTATGTACGCTGTAATGAGAACTAGTATTACTCCTCTACAAGCCGGGGTAACTAGGAGAATAGTATCTACGCAAATAGTTGGATCAGTTGGAGTTAGTCTCTTTATCACGTTCTTCCCAGTAGTAGTGCTCTATCTTGTCTATGTTTATGTTGCTAAGCCAAGGGTTCAGGGTGCACTTGAATTTGTATTAGCGAGACCTATTACTAGACTTGAGCTCTACACTACGAGATATTTTGCTGGTGTATTAGTAGTTCTCGTGGCGACGGCACTTTTTTATACTGCTCTAGTATTATCAGTTTATTTCTTCACAAGAGTACTATTAGACCTCTACCCGAGTATACTACTCTACACTGGGCTCTCACTATCGCTCGTAGCATTTTACTCGCTTTGCTATATGCTCTCAACACTTACTAGTGGTACTAAATATATTGTGGTCTCTGTTATAGCTTACATGGTATTTAGTATTTTGTGGAGTCTACTAGTATACTTAATT